>ODAK010001236.1_pt1 | contig 28429 bp, 25 predicted proteins | sample 1539591 | NCBI WGS metagenome assembly ODAK01 (sample SAMEA3539303, study PRJEB22396) | soil metagenome | biome: tundra; feature: field; material: soil | place: USA | collected 2010-05 | depth 0.15 m
GCATGGTGAGCGTGACCAAACAGGGAGCGCAGGTGGCGGCTGAATTCTACACAGCAATAGCACAAATGAGCCGGGGTTTGTCATGGGCGACAAAATGAGCAGGATGACGTGGCGCATCGTCGATCGGCTCTCGGCACTGCTCGAGCCCCACGACCGGCTCGCCGCGATGGGAGATCTGATCGAATCGGGCGATAGCGGGTTTCATGCGCTGTCAGAGATCGCAGGCCTCATCGTTTGGCGCCAGGTCGAAGTATGGAAAGACTGGCGACCATGGCTGGCATTGTTCGGTGTATCGGGCGTCGCCAGCAGTTTCCTCAGCGCCATATCGATCGGCTTCGGCAGCGCGCTGAATATGCAGATGCGAACGTACTGGCATTACGGGGTGCATTACGGTGATGGCAGGACCCCAGCCGAGGACGCAGTCTTCCTCAGTTCGCTGTTTATCGCAGTGTGCATTTGGGCATGGTCGAGCGGTTTTGTTCTGAGAATGCTGTCGCGCCGCGCTGTCTGGTTCACCGGCACGCTTTTCTGCATGATGGTATTTCAGGCTTTCCCGGATTACATGGTTCTCGCCGGTCACATGGTCCGGCGCGGACCCTTCCCTACCGTTCTTTTTGTCGTTCCCCTGAATGCGGTATTTCTGATCCCAATCTGGCTCGGAATACGGCAGGGGAAACGCGGCCGGCTGCCAGACGCGAAAAGCGTCACTGCGGTTGCCGCAGTTGTCTTCGTGCTTTCAGTGATGCTGGCTAATGTACCAATGGGGCCCGCGCCCGCGCTGACTCTATCTGTCTGCGCGGTAGCGAGCTGGCCCCTTGGCTACATGCTTGTTGCGGCTTTGCGACAACCAGTTACTGGATATTGACGCGCACGGTATTCGCGGCTTGCCCGTCGACCGTCAGAATCAGATTCGTCTCGCCCAAGCCGCTCAGACTCATTGGGAGCGAAAGGTTCACCTGATCGAGCCCGACCTCGGTCCCCTGCGCCCCGGCGTACAACACGGGAACACTCGTCCCGCCGATCGTCGCAGTCACGTTCGAGACCGCGGATCGATTGCGAATTCCGGTGCCAAACAGGTTCAGGTACGTCGGCGTCGACGCGTTGAGCACCACGGGTACCGAACTGCAACTGCCTGCAGTACAGCTGAAAATCAATTTCGGCGCCGTTGAACCCTGTGTGGAGAGAGCTGCCGCCACACCGGATCCACACGCACTCGCCGTAAACAGGGCCGGCGCGATTGTCTGCACATTGGCCGTCGTCGAGGCCACGACAGAACCGCCTTGCAGCACATTCACCGTTGCCCTGCCCGTGGCCATTCCCGCTGGCATTTCGAAATTAATCTGACTGGTGGACGCGTAGAATAACGGCGCCATGAACGCGCTGCCTGCACTGTCCGTAACCTTCAGGCTTGCGCCACCGAGGTTCATTGGCAGCGGCAATGCCGTTGCCTGTGCAGTGGTCGTGGCAAGATTCGCGCCATAGAAAGACGCGATCGATTCCGGCGCGGTCGTCGCTCCGCCTGTGGCTGCCGACACTACCGAACTGGAATCAACGATCCCGTAATAGCGGGCCATCCAGAAAGGCAGAATGTAATCGATCGCCGACGTCTCTATAGTGCCGCTGCCCGCCGCGTCGAGCAGGAACGGATCCCTCTGCCATAGAAAGTCCGTGTTCGGCCTCTGCGCGACGGGCACAGGATTACAAGCCTCATCCGGACTGCCGCACGATGGCAAACTTCCGCGCAGATCGACGGTGAAATTACGTGAGGCCCGCGTAAGCCACGAGTTCAGATAACTGATCGTCTGCCGATCGCGCGTGCTGTTTGCGCCGTTCAGCGCCAGATCGATCATGTTGAAAGACGCGTTCTGATGACTCGCGGTGTTGCCGCGAAGAATCTGGTAAGCGCCGCTGTATACCGCCGCGTACAGGGGATTCTTCTCCAGGCGGATCAGATTGAAAAAGTTGATGTAGTCCAGGTTGAACTTGAAGTAGGAACTGTTGCCCTGCACATCCACCGCAATCGGGGTTACTACCGACGCCGCAAGCAAAGGCACGTTCGTGCTGTAGGTGGAACTATACTTCGCCGGGTTGATGTGGCTGCCGATCTGCAGCAGCGCCAATTGCTGATCCGGCCGGATGATGAATGTTGTCGAAATTGTCCCGTCGGGCATGACAACGGTCCAGAGATGCGAAATCAGGTAATCGAGCATCTGACCGGTCAGTGCAGTAATTGACGCGTGCACGCCCGGGTCGTTCACCATGTCCCAGGCCACCGCGAGGCCGAAGAAGACGCCGGAGTATTGATCGCGCGAAGTGTTGCCTACCCACTCATAGCCGGCAGAGGAATTGGTGTGGATTCCGTTCGCGTTTTCCTGTGAAGCGATCGAGGCGGCGTACGGAGAATTCAGAGGAACACGGCACCTGGCCAGAAGGTTCGTTCCCGTGACGTCCACCAGGCCCTGGATTCCCGCGATTGCCGACTGTATATTAGCGAATGCGTCGGCCGAGCCGGTCACCGCATATCGATAAGATTCCGCGGCCAGATAGTGTCCGGTCCAAATCGCGGAGTCTCCGCAGCGCGTGTAATCGACAATCTGGTTGCTGGTTGGGGAAGCGTAAATCGGATCGACGATCGTTCCCCACGGAAGGTGTTTGGCCTGAATATTTGCGGAGATCGCCACCGCATCCGCCTGCGACGCCAACGCCAGCGACGCGGCCGATAAGGTCAGCGACGCGACACAGAGCACCCCTTTCACGGCAGAATCACCATGAGGCGTTGGATGACTCAAGTGCCTGATTGGTTACTACGAATGTCGCGTTGGTGATTTGGCGCTACAGTTTACGTTCGCGCGCCTCTGCACCCGACCGTATTTTTCACCACATTGCCCTCAAAGCCTTATGGCTAGACGCTGTCCGAAGCTGCCTTCGCTTCTGTTGAGCGCCCGCTCGTCCTATTCCGTTCGATAGCGACGCTTCTGCGGTTGAATGATCGCCTCCTGGCCACCGGTCCATCAGACTGGACTATTCAGTGCAATGGGTACGCGCGACTTCAGTCGCGTTCACGGCCCGACACCAGACGCGACTGAAGTGGCGTGTACCCTTCTTTACTCCAGTACCCCCTACGCAGCCTTTCGCTTAGCCGCCGATTTCTTCACCTGCTTATTACCCTGCAGGCTTTGCCGCAGAGCTTCCATAATGTCGACGACAGGCTTACTCTTCGGCTGCTCGATCTCGGTGATTTTTCCGCCCTTGCGCTTCTGGCTGATGAGACGCTCCACGTTCCTGCGATATTCATCCTGATACTGTTCGGGCTTGAAAGGAGAGACCAGTGTCTCAATGAGGCGCCTCGCCAGATCCATCTCCTTTGCGCTGAATTTCGAGTCAGACGACTTCGCGGCCTTATTGGCTCTATTCAGCTCATTCGTGAAATACATGGTGTGCAGCACCAGACCCTCGTTGGAAGGCCGAATAATAACGATGTGCTCGCGTGCATGCATCGCCACCTTCGCGAGTGCATAACGGCCGGTGTCCAGCATCGCTTTACGCAGCAAGCCATAAGGCTTGGCGCCAGTTGCCTCTGGCGCAACATAGTAAGATTTTTCGAAAAAAAGCGGGTCGACCTCTTCCTGCTTCACGAACTGCAGAATCTCCATCGTGCTCGCAGTGGGCGGCGCGACTTTCTTCAGTTCCGCATCATCCACCACGACATACTTCCCCTTGCCGTATTCGTAGCCTTTAACAATGTCTGCGCGATCGATCGGCTTGTTCTCTTCCACGCAGTACCAAACTTCCTTGACGCGGGACTCGTCTTTTTTGTGCAGCATGTGGAAATGAACGGTGTCAGCACGCGCGGCCGCGCTTAACCGGATCGGAAACGATACGAGTCCAAAACTAAGAGAGCCTTTCCAGACAGTTGCGGGCATCGGTAGGGCGCCTTAGTAAGTGCTGTCGTTAGGGCCGTTGACGTTGTTGACGCGTTTGGTGTCGCCAGGTCCGGTCTGGCCCGATCCAGGCCTCGGCTGCGCGGAAGAAACGGTCTGTTTATTCCAGTTCGGCGACCGCCCTCCGCGGCTGCAGGCAGTCATGGATAGTCCGAGCCCCATGAAAACGACGAATGTTGCGAGTCGGTTGACCATATCCGCTCCTCTGCATTTGATCTACCGTTCGAATGCATTAGGCTGTAGCTTTGTCTTCTCCCGCACACCTTTCCGCCTATATATAATGGGCACCTATGAAGCGTTTGATTCCCGCAGCACTGTTCGCACTCGTCGCATCCCTGGCGATTTCCGCCGCCTCCACCGCTGGCTGGAAAGTTCGGGTGGATCGCAGCACTTCCGCCACTGATCCCGACGCCTCCGGCGCTGTGAAATTCACGGCGGTGGGTTCCGGTTTCCACGCCTCCAACCCGCAAGCTGCGGTCTACTGGAATCCCGCCAATACCGCAACAGGTTCGTACACGATAAAAGGCAACTTCACCCTGCTCGAACCCAGCAATCACACGAACTACTACGGCATCGTTTTCGGCGGCAAAGATCTGGACGGCGCGCAGCAGAGCTATACCTACTTCACTGTTGCCCAGGACGGCACCTGGCTGCTGAAGCACCGCGACGGTTCCAGCGCGAACGGCATGGCGCCGAAAACTCACAGCGACGCCATCAAGACCCCCGGCGCCGACGGCAAATCCGTGAACGCCCTCGAAGTGCGGGTCACGCCGGCGAAGGTCGATTTCGTCGTCAACGGAACCGTGGTCCACAGCGAGCCGAAAAGCGGGGTGCTGGCTAACACCGACGGCATCTATGGAGCCCGCGTCAATCACTTCCTCGAAGTGCAGATCGACGGTTTAACCGTCTCAAAGTGAACGCCATGAAAACTTTCCTCTGCTTTGCCTTTTGTGTGGTCGCCGCTCAGGCCCAGACTTCACCCGCTGCCGGAAAAGCTCTCACGTGGGCGTACCCCGTCCCCGATCCGAATACCGCAGGCGCCGCCGACCCCACGCCGAAACATCTGCCCGGCAGTACGAAAGCCTACACACAGGCGCAGATCGACGATCAGTTCAAACCACCAGACTGGTTTCCCAATGAGCACGGGCCACTTCCGCGTGTGGTGGAAACCGGTATTCAAGCCCAGGCCTGCGGATCCTGCCACCTTATGACAGGACTTGGTCATCCCGAGTCGGCCAATCTTGCGGGCCTGCCCGTCCAGTACATGCTCCGCCAGATGGAAGACTTCAAGAACAATCTCCGCAAAGATCCGGACGTCCATGCGCAGTCGCTGCGCGCGGGGCGCATGCAGATCATTGCGGCGGGCCTGCCGGACGAAGAAATGCGCAAGGCTGTCGAATGGTTCGCGGCTCTCAAACCTGCTGTCTGGTACAAAGTCGTCGAAGCCACCGAGGTACCGAAGACCTGGGTCAATGGCGGACGTATGCGGCTTCCGCTGCCTGCCGGCGGCACTGAGGCTCTCGGTCAACGCATCATCACGCTGCCACAGGATCCGTCTCGCGTGGAACTGCGCGATCCGCACTCTGGTTTCATCGCCTACGTTCCGCCAGGCAGTATTAAACGCGGCGAAGAACTGGTCACCAAGGGCGGTAACGGCAAGACTATCGCCTGCGACATCTGCCATGGCGAAGGCCTGAAAGGTCTGGGCGACGTGCCCCGGCTCGCCGGCATCCATCCAATCTACGTAGTCCGACAGCTTTACAACATTCAGGTCGGCGCTAATTCCAGCAGCGCCGCGGCTCTGATGAAGAAGGTAGTGGACAAACTGAGCGACGACGACATGATCGCGATCGCGGCTTACACAGCCTCACTGCAGCCGTAACGGCTTCACCCTTCATTCCGAACCACGACCGTGAGAGAGTCGGCTGTGCCGGTCCGAGGGGTCCGGCCTGGTACTGGACTCAGCCCAGGAGAATTCGCACCAGGAGGCAAGCTTGCAGTCAAACTTCGTCTATGAAAGAATCCCCTCCTGGAGGCAGTTCTTGATCAACCGGATAGTAGTGGCTCCCGTGCTTTGTGCGGCGTTCGCCTGTGCAGCGCTTGCGCAAACGAAGCCGCCTGCGCCTGCTGCCTCGGCGGGCAATCTGGGCACGATCTTCAAGCAGCCTCCCACCGTCACCGGACCTGCTCCCCACCTGGCCGATGGCACACCCGACCTTAACGGAACGTGGCAGGGCGGCGGCAGCAACTCCGGCGATATCTCAAAAGCACTCAAACCCGGCGACACCGTGTCCATGCAGCCCTGGGCCGAGAAGGTCTTCAAGAGCCGTCTTGCAAAGGACGATCCGGAGGTTGCCTGTCTTCCCACCGGCATTCCCCGCACCGCCCCCTATCCCTGGCGCATGCTTCAGACGCCGACCCACTACTTCATGCTGTTCGAAGGCAACATCCACAGCTTCCGCCAGATCTTCATGGACGGCCGCAAGCATCCCGACGATCCCGATCCCACCTGGTACGGCCACTCCATCGGCCATTGGGAAGGCGAGACGCTGGTCGTCGACACGGTGGGCTTCAACGACAAATTCTGGTTCGATAACCTCGGCCATCCGCATACCGAAAAGCTCCACACTGTCGAGCGCTACACGCGAACCGATCTGGGCAACATCCGCATCGAGGTCACCATAGATGACCCCGGCGCCTACACGAAACCGTTCACGACAGTCGGCCGCGCTCGCCTCATGCCCGGCGATGAGATCGCGGAATACATCTGCAACGAGAACGACCCCGATAAGGGCCATTACGTCGGACCGGCGCGCCTGCCAACCGATGGCTTTGTTGTAACGCCTGAAGCACCGGCGAAACCCTGATTGGCCGGAGAGCCATGGCGGCGTTGCACATCCCGCGGCACCCTGTTGTCGTTCGGTTTACGCACTGGGTTAACGCGTTCAGCTTTGTCGGTCTGCTGATCAGCGGCGTTGCGATTTTGTTGGCTCACCCACGTCTGTATTGGGGCGAGGTCGGCAACCTGAATACACCATCTTTGCTGGATCTGCCTCTGCCTTTCATGCTCACCGGGCAATCGGGCTGGGGCCGGTATCTCCACTTTCTCAGTGCGTGGTTCTGCATACTGAACGGAATTGTTTACGTTGTTTCGGGCCTTCTGGTGGGCCATTTCACGGGCGCCCTGCCGTACAACACCCTGCAGCGCCGCACCTATTTCACAGTGATCTTTTTCCTTTTCCCGCTGATGATCTGGACCGGCTTCGCCATGTCTCCCGCGATCACGTCGGTCTTCCCCGGCCTGGTCACAGTATTCGGCGGAACGCAATCGGCCCGCACGATTCACTTCTTCGCAGGAGCCGCGCTTGTGACCTTTCTCATTGGACACGTAACCATGGTTTCGCTGGCAGGTTTCCGGGATCAAATTCGCGCTATGATCACGGCACGCCCGTTATGAAACGCCGGACGCTCATTACCGCCGGGATTTCGGTAACCGGACTAGCGGTTGCAGCGAAACTTGCGGATCGTTACGGCCTTGTCCCGCCCGATCACGGCGGCATCTACGGCGTCGGCGAGACGCTGACTTACGCCGCCCAGCGTCTCCTGATGTCGCACCATTCGATGGCAAGGGAGTTCGATCGCAGCCAGATCACCAGAGTCTTTCCGGTGAATGGCAAACCGCCCGAGAATGAGACCTACCAGCAGCTTCTTTCCGGTAAGTTTGCCGATTGGCGTCTGACCGTGGACGGTCTCGTCGCGCGTCCCACCGTTTTTTCCCTGGCGGACTTGAAGCGCTTTCCTTCTCGGACTCACATCACACAGCAGGCTTGCGAAGAAGGCTGGTCGTTCATCGCCGAGTGGACCGGCGTTCCGCTCTCCACAATTCTCGGTGCGGCCGGCATCAGCGCAAACGCAAAATACGTAGTCTTCTTTCCGTTCGACGAGAACTGGGATAGTCTCGACCTGCCCGACGCTTTCCACCCGCAGACCCTGATTGCCTACGGTCTGAATGGCGAAGAGCTTCCGGCGCCGCATGGCGCTCCCGCCCGGCTGCGGGTACCGCGCCAACTGGGCTACAAGAACATCAAGTATTTGTCGCGAATTACAGTTACCGACAGCCTGAAGAATATCCGGAACGGCAAAGGTTCGGTCTCGCCGGACTACGGCTATTCCTGGTACGCCGGTATCTGATTTCCGCGCGTTACTTCGACTTCAGAACCCAGACGCCGTTCCAGTCGTCTCCGGGCGGGTTCGCTTTCATGTACAGCGCACGTTCCGAATAGATCTGCGAAAGCTTATCGTTCGGATTCATCTGCAGGGCCTCGCTCAGCGCGTCCGCCGCTTTATCCCACTCCTGCTTCCGGTAGTGGGCGAGGCCGCTCTTGTAGCACTGCAGGACATCGGAGAGATGCGGGAAAGTCTCGTCCGTGTGGTAATCGAGCACTTCATAAACACCCACCGCTTCGCTCTTGCCCTTCACTACGACACGATCGACTTCGCGCACTCGGTAAGTCCCCTTGAGCCGCTTGTAAGTCATCTCGCTGATGAGAATGCGCGCGCCGTACTGTTTACAGGCGCTTTCAAGCCGCGATGCCAGATTCACGCCGTCGCCAATGATCGTATAATCCATGCGCCGCGGTGAACCGATATTGCCGGACACCACGTTGTCGGTATTCAGGCCGATTCCGATATCCACCGGCTTCTTGCCGTTCGCAATTCGCTCCGCATTCCAGACGCGCAATTCTTCGATCATCGAGATCGTCGTCATCACGGCGCGATCTTCGTCGTCGCCATGCGGCAGCGGCAGCCCGAAAGCCGCCATGATGGCATCGCCGATGAACTTATCCAGCATGCCGCCGCGCTTCTGGATGCACTCCACCATGATGGTGAAGTATTCGTTCAGCAGGCGCACCGTGCCGAGCGCGCCCAGTTCTTCCGTGATACCGGTGAAATTCCGCACGTCCGAAAACAGCACCGTAACGGTGGCGCTCTTGCCGCCCAGCGCATCCTCACCGCCGGCCATCAGCTGGTCGGCCAGCCGCGGATCCATATAGCGCGACATAGTCGACTTCATGCGCTTCTCGATGCTCACGTCTTCGATCATGAGCATCGTGCCGATCTTCTTCACCACGCCCTTGTCGTCCGTGCTCATCAGCGGCTGCGACGTCAGGTTGACCGACATCGTCTCAGCCCCTGCGACCAGTTGGGCGTCGACGACGCTGTCGTTCTGGAGGGTCTGTTCCACAACCTTGATGCGGTCCAGAACCCAGGCATTCGGCCCTGTGAAGTATTCCTCTGCCTTCTTGTTCAGAATCTCGCCCGGACTTGTCCTCAGGATCCGTAGCCCCGCCGCATTGCACGTCACAACCGCCCCGGTATCGCTCAGCGTGATCACACCGTTCGTCATGCTCTGCAGCATGCTTTCGTTGTAATTCTTGACCTGCTGGACCTGGTCGAACAAACGCGCGCTCTCAAGGCTGATCGCGAGCTGCGCCGTGAACGCTTTGAGCCGCACTTCGTCGTCCGTGGTGAACGGGCCGTTCATCCGGTTCAGCACCTGCGTGACTCCGATCGTCTTGCCTGCTTTATTCACGATCGGGACGCACAGAATCGATCTGGTGAAATACCCGGTCCGTTTGTCGAACGCCGGATTGAAACGAAGATCCGCATAGGCGTAGGGGATGTTGATCGTCTTGCTGGACGTGAACACCGCGCCCGCGATTCCCAGATGATTCGGCATGCGGATCTCGCCCACCGAAGCGCCCATCGCAACCCGTGAAAACAGTTCGTTGGTCTTTTCGTCGTGCAGGAACAGAGTGGCCCGGTCGGCCTCGAGCATCCGCGCCGCTTCTGTCACAACCTTGAGCAGCATCGTGCCCAGATCGATGTCCGAGGTCACATCCGCCACCACGTCGAGGAAACGCATCTCCTGCTCGCGCGCCGTGTGCATGCGTTCCACGAACTGCCGGCTGCGCAGCGCCATCGCCGTGAGCTGCGTCATGTCTTCCAGAAGCCGGAGGTGCGCTTCCGTAAACTGACCTTGCTTCTTGTTGAGCATCTGCAGGACGCCGATGGTTTCGCCCTTCACCGTTCGTATGGGAGCGCACAGAATGCTCTTCGTTACGAAGCCGGTTTCCTGATCGACTTTCGAATTGAAGCGCGGGTCGCTGTAAGGGTCATGAACGATAGTGCCCACGCCGGTTGTAAACACGTGCCCAGCCACGCCCACGGTATTCAGAATGCGAATCTCCCGTAGCGTCGTCCCCTGCGCAAAACGTGAATAGAGTTCAGCCGTGCGATCGTCGTTCAGAAACAGAGTGCCGCGTTCCGCCCCGGTTTCTTCCGCGCTGACCTCGACGATATTCCGCAGCATTTCTTCCAGCGTGTCGTGCGCTGCAACTTCCTTCGCCACCCGCAGCAGCAGTTCCAGGTGTCGCATCTGCGGCTGTTCCTGCGACTGTACGGGAGCGTGCGGCATCTGTCCGCCAAATGCGGAGGGCGGCGGCACAACCCTTGTCACGGGCTGCGTGCTACCGGCCATTCGCCTTCTCCATCTGTTCGCGCAGCGCCACGATCATCTGCTTCAGTTGCTGGTTTTCGTCACGCGACGAAACACGCATGGTCTGGCTTTCCTCGCTGTGGCGAATCCGCTGATTTTCCATCTCGTCCCGCAATGCCTGTACGGTTTTCTTCAGTTGCGCAATCTCATCGCTCGATCTTGCCACCGCCTCCTGAACAGCCTGATGCTTCTCGTGGCGCATGTTTTCCATCTGCTCCCGCAGCACCACGATTGTCTGACGCAGTTGCGTGATCTCGTCCTGCGCCTTCAGCACAGCGTTCTGCACAGCTTCCCCGGTGCCAGCGCGTGTAGCTTCGATTTGCTCGCGCATGGCGCCGATGGTTTGCCTCAACTGGGCCACCTCATCGTTTCTCGCCACGACTGACCTTTGCACGGCCGCCTGCCGTTCTATGCCTGCTTCTTCGAGCCGCTGCTCCAGTTCGGCGATCTTTGCTTGCAATAGGCCACGATCCACAGTTGCTTAGCTCAGGTTCCACTAAAAGTTAGCAAACGCACAACACTGTAAAGCGTTAGCCGGACCCAATACAGTACTAGTACCGCAACATTCGATAGCCTAAGTCGGCAATTTTTTCGCGTATTGCACTATTGCGTCGGCTACCGCCTTCGGTTGCTCGACGATGATGGCGTGGGCGGCATGTGGAATAACAACCACGGAGACCCGCTTTGCTCCGAACTCCCGAACCAGTTCGTCAGAGCTCGATTTCGGGCGATACGGATCGTCGGCGCCCTGAATATCGAGAATCGGCGCAGTCCCGGCAGCCCAGTATTCTTTCTGTGGCGTCGAATCCCGCGCGATCACCTCCGCCGCCCGGACGTTCGCATGAAAGCCGGCTAGCCAGGGCGTAGGGTCGTTCCCCGGCGCGAAGAAAACCAGCTTCAGGTGTTTCAGGCGTTCGGCCTCGGGCTGCGTCGGATCTGTCGCAATCGCTACAGATTTCTGCACCGCCGGATCGGGATTCTTTTGCGCCGCCCCGATCAGGATGACCGCGCGCACCAGTTCCGGCGAATCCACTGCGGTCATCTTCGCCACGAAATGTCCGAACGCATGACCCGCCAGAATTGCAGGACCGGCGTTCTCATGCCGGATCACCGCGGCAAGATCCTGCGCCAGATCGTGCAGCGTGAGATTGTCCATCGGGCCGGCGCTGCGGCCATACCCGCGCGGCTGCGGACGCAGCACGCGAAAGCCTGCCGCCGCGATCCTTGCCGCCGCCGGATCGAACTCCTCAGAATCGCGCCCGAGCGAGGGCAGCAGCACGATCAGGGGACCTTTGCCCTCCGCGATCACTTCGATCGTGACGCCTTCCCTCTGAACGATTTCATGTGTACGCGCCTGGCCATTGGCTGCGGCTGCCAGAGCCAGAGAGAATGCCAGCGCCAGAAAAATTGGCAGCATCGTATTCCGCCGGAAGTCTACCATAGATGGTCATGGACACTCTGCGAAATGCGGCGCTCATTGCCGGCCTTCTCGCCGCCTCCAGCCTGCCCGCTCAGCGAACGCCGGCAACTCGGGATTTCTTCTATGTGGGCGGCCATTACGTCGGCGAGCTCATGGCCGGCCAGATGTATGTGGAAGTCCTTCGCCCCGCCCGCGTAACGCGCAAGTACCCCCTGGTCTTCTTCCACGGCAATTCGCAGACGGCCACCAACTGGATGAGCACGCCGGATGGCCGTCCCGGGTGGGCTGACTATTTTCTCGCCCAGGGTTATCTGGTCTACCTGGTCGATCAGCCCGCCCGCGGCCGTTCCGCCTGGCACCCGACCGTGAACGGCGCGCTCACGATCCTGCCTGTCTCCGACATCGAACGCCGCTTCACCGCCTCGGAAGTCAACGGCACGTGGCCGCAGGCGAAGAAGCACACGCAGTGGCCCAGCGACAGTCCTCTGAAAGGCCGCCGCGGCGACCCCGTCTTCGATGCGTTCATCGCCACGCAGGTGGAGAGTCTCGCCAGCCTCGTCGAAACCCAGACTCTGATTCAGGCGGCCGGGACCGCTTTACTGGACAAGATCGGCCCTGCGATTCTGATCACCCATTCGCAATCCGGTCCTTTCGGCTGGGTGCTGGCAGACAGCCGCCCGAAATTGGTCAAAGGCATCGTGTCGATCGAACCCACCGGGCCGCCCTTCCGGAACGCCGTCACGAACGAGGACAAAGCCCGCCCCTGGGGTGTGACGGATATCCCGCTGCATTACGATCCGCCGGCTGCAACCGAAGCCGACCTCGCTCCGGTGCAGGAATTGAAAGCCGACGGCCCCGACCTTACGACATGCTGGAAGCAAGCCGATCCGCCGCGCCGCCTGGTCAACCTCCAGGGCATTCCGATTCTTCTGGTGACGACTGAGTCTTCGTTCCATGCCCCCTACGATCACTGCACCGCGAAATATCTCACGCAGGCGGGCGTCAGGAACACCTACGTTCGTCTGGAAGAACAGGGAATCCATGGTAACGGACACATGGTGATGCTGGAAAAGAACAGCGCCGTGGTCGCAGCATTCCTTCAAAAATGGATAGCGGCAAACGTAAAATGATTGCCGCTATTTTTCAGCCACTCTCACCGGCAGCTCGTGCGTCGCGGCCGGCGTGACTTCCTTGTGATCGTTCTTCTCGTTATTGCCGCGCACCAGCACGCGCACAACTACCGTCTTCTTGCCGAACTCTTTGGCTTCGGCAGTGCTCGGCATGTAGACGTCAATATGGCGTCCAATGACTTTTGAACCGGTATCCGTAACCACGTATCGTCCTGAATAAGGACCAGCGCCTGAGACGCTGATCACCGAACCCAGCGGCAGCACGGCCGGATCGGCCGCCACCATCCCATCGTGCGTGGCCGTTCCCTTGGCCGTCTCACCAGGAACCGAGCTTGCCGTGGCCTCGAATCGCATCGCGGCGGAACGGAATCGCGTTCGCCGGGTTTTGGCCGCCCGGACATCCCCTTCAGGGGTGCCGGCACTCAACTCGAGAGCAGCCAGGATAACAAGAACTATCGCGCGTCTCACGAGTCCAGGCTATGCAACTGAACAGCCGCTGTACTATTCCCCAGGCTTCTTCTGGTCCGAATCGTCCTTGATACCGCCGCTCGCGCTCTTCGGTGTTTTCTTGATGGCACTCACTTCGTTGCAACCTGAATCGAGAATTGCGGGGGCGGCGTTTTCTGGAAGTACACCTCATATCGGCGCGCGAAATCCTCCGGTGCCGCCAGCTTGGGAAGTATTCCGCGCACCAGATACATTTCCACTTCCCTCTTGTCTTTGGTGAGGATCTTGCCCCGGTATTCGCAGTCGAAAAAGTCTTTGACCCGCGCGTGGGTGCGCTCCGAAATGTTTACCCGGTTCGGCACACCGCTGGATTCCATTCGCGAACTGAAATTCACCGTGTCGCCCCACACGTCGAAAGCAAACTTAAGCGTTCCCACCACGCCGGCCACCACCGGGCCTGTGTGAATCCCGACCCGCATACTCCACTGAACATTAATATCCTTGACGGGCCGTCCGCTCACATATCGCACCATTTCCAACGCGGCAAGTATTACGTCCACCGGGTGGGAAGGGTTCCGCACGGGCAGGCCTCCGATGCACATGTAGCTATCGCCCACCGTCTTCATCTTCTCGACGCCGAACCCCTTCGTGATCCTGTCAAATGCGGTGAAATAATCGTTCAGCAGGGCTACCAATTCTTCCGCCGCAAGCTTTTCCGCCGACGTCGTGAAGCCTACGAAATCGGTAAACATTACGGTCACGTCCTCGAAATATTTCGGGCTCACCAGACCCTTCGACTTCAACTCCACCGCAACCTCGCCGGGCAGAATGTTGAGGAGCAAACCTTCCGCGCGGTGCCGTTCTTCTTCCAGCCGGTGGTTAGATACTTCAAGTTCCCTCTGACGGGCGATGGCTTCGTACGCGCTTCGCTTCGCGCGCGCCGAAAGATCGCTCGCCAGGATTGCCGTCGCCAGGAATACGGCCAAGTCCACCCAGTCGCCCGCCTTTTCGACTTTAAAGGCGTGCACAGGCGGAACGAAATAGTAGACAAGCAAAATGGCAGCCGCAATCGATGCGGTGACTGCCTCCGCCAATCCCCACGCCATGGCTGTGCAAAGGATCGCGAACGAGCAGAGGAGCGTTATGGTGGTTGAACTGCCCCGCTGCAGGAAGAGGAACGTGGCGGCAATCAGGGCCATCGCCCCCGCCGAAGCAATCGACCGGACGATACGGAGGCCGAGTTGGCGAGGTCGCTTCAACTCCATGGAAATGCTCTGTCCGGCTCAGCTCCCGCGCCGACTTTAGTCCTGCTCTTCCGGTTCCGGGTCTATCCCGCTGCCGGAGAGCAAGCCCATCGACCCGCCGCTCTTCGGACCCAGCAAGCCTGTCTTCATGTAGAGCAGCAGCTTGTCGCGCGTATCCGTGATGTCCAGGTGCCGCATCGTAAGCTGACCGATCCGGTCCTGCGGCGAGAAGCTCGACTCGCCCTTTTCCATCGTGAGCCGCTCCGGCTTGTAAGTCAGATTCGGGCTTGTTGTATCGAGCAGCGAATAATCGTTCCCTCGCCGCAGTTCCACCGTCACTTCGCCGGTAACCGCCCGTGCCACCCACCGTTGTGCGGTTTCACGCAGCATCATCGCCTGCGAATCGAACCAGCGTCCCTGATACAGCAGGCGTCCCAGGCGCATCCCGTTGATTCGGTATTGCTCGATGGTGTCTTCGTTGTGAATGCCGGTAACCAGCCGTTCGTAGCCAATGAACAGCAGTGCCAGCCCTGGCGCTTCATAAATCCCGCGGCTCTTGGCTTCGATGATCCGGTTCTCAATCTGGTCCGACATTCCGAGTCCATGCCGCCCGCCGATCCGGTTCGCTTCGAGCACCAGTTCCACCGGGTCCGCATAAGTCACGCCGTTGAGCGCCACTGGCTGACCCTCTTCGAACCGCATCGTCACAGTTTCCGGTTTGACCGAAGTCTCCTCGCGCCAGAAAGGCACGCCCATGATCGGCTCGACGATCTTCACGCCCTTGTTGAGATACTCCAGGTCCTTCGCTTCGTGCGTGGCGCCCCAGATATTCGAATCCGTCGAGTAAGCTTTCTCCACGCTCATCTTGTAAGTGAGGCCGTGGCTCAACATGTACTCCGACATTTCCTTGCGCCCGCCCAGTTCGTCGATGAATGTCTGATCGAGCCAGGGCTTATAAATACGCAGAGCCGGATTGGCCAGCAGGCCATAACGGTAGAAACGCTCGATGTCGTTGCCCTTGAAAGTGCTGCCGTCGCCCCAGATGTGGACGTCGTCTTCCTTCATGGCTATCACGAGCATCGTGCCCGTTACTGCGCGGCCGATCGGCGTGGTGTTGAAGTAGTGCACGCCTGCGGTCGAGATGTGAAACGCGCCCGACTGCAGCGCCGCGATGCCTTCCGCTACCAATTGCTTCCGGCAGTCGATCAGCCGGGCTTTTTCGGCGCCGTAAAGCAGCGCCCGCCGCGGGATCTCGTCGTAATCCGGCTCGTCCGGCTGGCCGAGATTCGCGGTATAGGAGTACGGAATCGCGCCCTTCGCCCTCATCCAGTGAATCGCGGCGCTCGTGTCGAGGCCGCCCGAGAAAGCAAGGCCAACTTTTTCGCCGGCGGGCAGGTTTTGAAGTATGTTTCCCATTTGAAAGTTCTGGAGTTTTCCGTCCTGCCCGCGCGCTGCGGGCCAACGCTCAGAATAGCGGATCGCGGCTATTCCGCAGACTGTGCCCTGCCGAAAACCTCGTGGATTTGTTTGTACCGGTAGTCGAAAATCTTCTCTACATCTCGCCGTACGATCAGCTTGTTCGCCACCAGGCCAAGCATGCCGAAGGGCAGCCGGTAGCGCACCACGTCGGTCATGCGGGTTCCTCCGTTGACCGGCTCAAACCAATGCGTATGATGCCAGAGCCGATAAGGCCCGCGCCGCTGCACATCGATGAAACGCACCGGCGGCTCCCAGCGCCTGATCTCCGTTTTCCAATAGACAGGGATGCCGTGCAGAGTCAACCGGTACCGCAGTTCGGTACCCTCGCCCACCTGGATTTCGCCCGGCGTGAGAATTCGAAACTTGAGCCACGGCGGCGTCAGCTCTTCCAGATTGTGTGCGTCGGAGAAGAACGCAAATACTTCATCGACTGCGCGTGGAATCCACTGCTCCCTCCGCAGAGTGTAAAATCGAGTCATAGAAACAATCGCCAGCTTCTATGATCGACTCACGCCGCCGCAGTTACGGCAGGACCGCGATGTGGTCCACTACTTTGGATACGCCGGGTGCGGCCCATGCGGCCCGCGCAGCCTCCTCTTTTTCAACCCATGACCGGACGTTTCCCGTGAGATAAACGGTGCCCTCGGTCGCGGACACGTTGATTCGCCGCGAATCCACCTCAGCGCTCCGCTTCAGCGCTTCTTCAATCTTTAACTTCACCTCCGCCGGCAGAACCACCGGTTTCACCGTAATGTTGTTCGTTACTCCACGCACGCCGATGATTCGGTCCGCGCACGCGCCTGCCGCCGATCGCTGGAAGTTCCAATCGACTTTTCCCTCGAGCGAGACATAGCCGTCTTTAACGCCGATCTTGAGCCGGTCCGCGGGTACAATAACGTCCGCCGTGATGGCGTGGACTACATCTCGCGCGATTTCCGGATCAGAACGGGTTCCCGCGACTTTGACTTCAATGTCATTCGCAACCGCCTTCACTCCATAGACCGCCTTCGCAGCCCGTTCAGCCGCCATCTTCTCGTAGTAACTCGGGGTAAATCCCGTGAGAGTGATGACGCCCTCGTGGGCCGCGACGGAGATGTCGCGGGAAGTAACGTCGGGTTCCCAGTCGATTTGCATCGCTACCGCACTCCGAAGCTGACTATCGGTCTCGCTTGTAGTTCGGGTCTTCATGATAATGCTCCTTCGTATGATGCACTGCACCCGCCACGCCAGCGAATGAGTCGCTTCCTGAAGGGTTTGCGGGACGTTCGCTGAGTCTTTTCACATGGCATGCGCCATTCGGCGCAAGAGACCGGCCTCCCCGTGAACTGCCGGAACCGATTCAGCAAGCTGATTCAGCCGCTCGCCACCGGAACTTCAACTGCACTTGGGAGAGTCTGATGGTTTGTTTTGGGCGCCTGCTTCGCACCGTGTTGTGGATCTTCTGTCTCGCGGGCTGTCCTCTGGCGCCTTCTTTGCAGGCCGCTTCGCCGGAGACTGGAGACGTCGCCGAAATTGTACGCATGGCCGCTGCCACCATCGAGTCCGATTGGGAAGCGGCGTTGGACTACGCCCACATTGAAAAGAACGAAGTTCTCAGGAATGGCGTTTTCACCAGCAGAACTTCTCAGGTGGTAATGATCGCCGGTTCCGACTATTACCTGCCCCTCGCGATCAATGATGAACCGCTTTCGCCAGATCGGGAAACAGCCGAACTGCAGAAGCTGAAAGCGGAGTTTCAACGCCGGAACCGCGAGAGCGCGGAGACTGCAAAACGCCGGATTTCCGGCTATAACCAGGCGCGGGAGGAAGATGGCGCGCTGCTGCGCGAATTTCCCCGGGCCTTCGATTACGAGTTGCTGCGCGAAGAGACGCTGCACGAGCATTCCGCCTGGGTCCTCGCCGCCAGCCCGAAACCGGCAGATCGTTCGCTGCCCGCAACGCGCGCCGCAAAAATACTTGCAGGCATGCGCGGCACGCTGTGGGTAGACCGGCAGACTTTCCACGTAATTCAGGCCGAAGGCAACGTTGTAAGATCCGTCCCGATCTATTCGATCTTCGCCAAAGTTCTTCCGGGTACGCACATCGAAACAGGAATGCTCCCCGCCGCCGATTCGTTCTGGTTCATCAGCGAGCTTTCCATGTCTCTCGCCGTCTCGAAATTTTTCGTGTTCAGGTCCACTGAGGTGACGCGCTCGACTTACTCCGGATACCGCCTGAACGGACCTGTCGTCGGCGAGCTGCTCGCAAAGGCGGAACTCTGTGCGGGGCGGCCCTCCAGCTGCATGTACTCAGGCAAATGAGCACCATCTGCGGCGAACTGGTCGCGGAATCCCCCGGCGGCCTCAATGTCATACCACCACCCCTCGTGGTTGACCTCGATGGAACGCTGGTCAGAACCGACCTCCTGCTGGAATCGGTTCTGGCGCTCGTTCGCAGGGAGCCGATTCTGGTTTTCATGCTTCCCTTCTGGCTCCTGCACGGCATCGCGAAATTCAAGCACGAGATTGCCCGCCGCATTTCTCTCGACTTGGTCAGCCTTCCCTGGCGAACTGAATTCATCAACTTCCTCGCGCAACAGCGTGGCGAGGGCCGGTCGCTCGTGCTTGCTACCGGCAGTGACATCCGTCTCGCCCGCCAGGTCGCTGATCACTTAAAGATTTTCGACCGGGTGGTCGCGACAGACGAAACGACCAACTTTTGCGGTGCGGCCAAACGCGATTACCTGGTTCGGCATTTTGGCAGCAAAGGCTTCGATTACGCCGCCGATGGCGGGACTGACGATCTTACGGTGTGGGCCTCGGCCCGCCAGGCCGTCCTCATCAACCTTTCAAGTCGCGAGCGACGCGCTGCGGCGGCCGTGGCTCCTGTCGAACGCGTCTTTGCTGATCCGAATTCATCCCGCATGGCGCTTGTCCGGGCGCTTCGGTTGCGCCACTGGCTGAAGAATCTGCTTATTTTCGTGCCGCTCATCGCCGCTCACCGCTTTCAGGAAGTCCCCATGCTTCTGAGGACGCTGCTGGCATTCATTGCGTTTGGATGCTGTGCGTCCAGCGGTTACCTGTTCAACGATCTGATCGACCTCGAGGCCGACCGCCATCATCCGCAGAAGAAATTTCGCCCCTTCGCCGCGGGAACGGCCCCGCTCGCGTACGGCTTTGTCGCGATTCCTTTCCTTCTCCTTGCCGGATGTCTTCTGGCCTTTTTCGTTTCCCCTTTACTCTGCCTGGTTACGCTTATTTACTTCCTGATGACCATCGCTTATTCGCTGCACCTCAAGAAAGTGGCGGTTCTCGATGTCCTCATACTAGCCGGTCTCTATTCACTGAGACTCATGGCCGGCTCCGCAGCCGTGGGAATTCGTTCGTCCCACTGGCTGCTGGCTTTTTCCATCTTTCTTTTTTTCAGTCTTGCGTTGGCGAAACGTTACGGAGAACTCGTGATCATGCACCGTGTGGACGGCGACCAGGCCAGAGCGCGCGGCTACGAGCTTCACGACGAAGAGTTGCTCGCCGCCATGGGCGTCGCGAGCGGCTACCTCGCGGTCCTGGTGCTGGCTCTCTATATAACCAGTGAAAAGGCCAGAATTCTGTATGACAACCCCGAACTCCTTTGGTTCTTGTGCCCCCTGCTTCTTTACTGGATCAGCCACATCTGGCTCACCGCACATCGCGGCAAAATGCACCACGATCCCGTCGTCTTTGCGACGAGTGACCGCGCCAGCCAGATACTGCTGCTGCTTATGACAGGGACCGCGTTTCTCGCGGTGTAGCATGATCCGCGCCGTATCGCAAATCCTGCTGGCCACCGGCGCTATGGCGCTCGCAGGCGCCGGAAACAGCCCCAAATCCATCGTTGACTTACAGCCATTCCGCCAGACCAGTTCCGTTCATATCGAAGCCCCGCGCGGAAGGCATGGCGAGGCTGTGCTGGTCAACCTCAATCCGAATATCAACGCCTGGTTTCTGCTCACCGTCAGGTGGAACGATTCCCCCGCTGTCTCATCCACCTGGCATCTGGAAAACCCGAAGCCGCGTGAGGCACAAATTCTGGCCGATGAAAAATATCCCGCCGGTCTGGTGATCTCGGAGGCCGGCAGCCGCTATTCCTGCAACCTTTTTGGCACCGCCTCTTCCGCGGATGTGCTCGAACAGGCCAGAAGTTCCACGGTCGTCTATTACCCTCTGTGCGAGGGGCGTCTGTTCGTGCGAAACCCGGTCAGGGGCGCTCGTACGACACTCGAAACTGCAACTGAATTCCTGCGCGATCAGGTTTGGGGCGGCGAAAAGGTGATCATCCTGTTCCACCACCTGATGGGGGAGCGTTACCGTGAGACGGGTGGATCGGCGCAGTCCGGCCCGAGTTCCGCCAGACCCATCGCCGCCGCCGGACCTCTGCCTGCTCTCGTCGATCCTGTTCACGCCGATCGGCTGCTCTCTTCCGCCAGCCTCGGTATCGCGCTGGACTCCTCCAATGCCCACGAAAATGGCATGGCCCCGGGAGCCTGGTATCCGGCTGCGGGATACGAGGGAATCTACGTGAGTCTCATGCAGCCCGATCTCGCGTCACCGCACATTCTGGAAAGCTTCGCGAACCTTGCCAATAAACTGGATCCCGTCGAAGCCACTTCGCTCTGCTATCTGATCGCCTTTGACCTCGACCGGTTCGATCTCGGTTTCGCGTCTGGCACCGAATACCCCGGAGTCGGCTGGTCCTCGCGTGTGCTGACGCAGATGAAAGATCCTGCTCTTCCGGGACCCGACGGCATTGACACTGTTGAGCCCCTGGTCTCCACCGGCCTGATCTCGCCTGCCAGTGCACCATTCACGGTAGCCACTTTCACGGGCGGTTTCAAACGCACGCACGGGGCTTTTCGCTACGGCGATCTTTCTCTCAAAAACCACGGCAGCCATTACGGCTTTATCGAAAACGGCGTCGTGTTCAGCAAGCTCCAGCCAGGCCTCGCGACCATATTCGTTTCGAGCGACGGCACTCTCAGCATGAAGACCTGGACCGAATCGGATAACCAGCGCCTCGCCACAATCGGCTATGCCCGCCAGAACGGCGTCCCTCTTATGGAGACGGATGACGTTTCGCATACAGCCCGCCCCGGCCGGCTGGTCGCGCGCTGGGGGCCGGGGAACTGGTCCGGTTCGGAAGACGAAAAGCTGCGGACTCTCCGTGCCGGCATGGCCCTGCAGTCCAGCCACGGCAAACGTTTTCTCATTTATGCAGTGTTCTCAGATGCCACGCCCTCCGCGATGGCGCGCGTCTTTCAGGCTTACCAATGCAACTACGCCATGCTCACCGATATGAATGCCCTTGAGCATACTTACCTCGCCGTTTACCGGCGGTCGCGTTCCGAACTGACGGTTGACCATCTCCTGAAAGGCATGAGCCAGCTGGATAAGACGGTTTCCGGACGGATCGTCCCGCGCTTCCTCGGCTTCCCCGACAATCGGGACTTCTTCTACGTGATGCGGCGGGATGCCGCGGGAACAGTGCAATGAGACTGCCGGCAGTAATCGCGCTTGGGTTGGTCGTTTTTCCTGGCTTGATCGATGTCGCTCTTTCCCAGAGCGCCGGCCCGACTCTGCGCGCGCAGAATGAGCAACTCTTCCAGCAACTCAAACGCGTTCGCGGGTTCTCTGACAATCAGATCGACGCGGTTCGAAAGATTTTCGAAAGGTCAGGCTACGTTGGGCAGGGCAATCCCGCCGTGACGAAGCATCCCGTCACGCCCGAAGCGTGCCAGACGAAACTCGATCAACAGGGCGTCCACTACGAGAATGCCCGTTTTGAGAAAATCTGCGGCGGAAAGTATCTTGCGCCTCTCTACGATCCGGCAACGCAGCAGCCCGAAGATGCCAAAGTCTGCATCGATCAGTTCGAATTTCCGGACATCCCCTGCGCATACCCGGTGGTGTGGGTGAAAGCGCGGGAAGCCGCCGAGATCTGCTGGGCGGCAGGCGAGCGCCTCGCCGATGCCCACGAATGGGAAGGCGCGTGCCAGGGGAATCTTGAACCGCCTGACTATCGCTTCGACCTCACGCGCGGCCTGAGCCCCTCTGACGCGATCGCCCGCATGCGCGCCATGCACAACCAGGCCGACAGTCCCCATAAGCGATGGGGCTATGGACCCGAATATCAGAAGGGAATCTGCGCCACTTCGAGCCAGAAAACGCCCGGTTGCAACGGAGGCAGCTGGACTGGGTGCGGTTCGAATACCTTTCCGGCCGGTGACTTCCCCGCCTGTCACAGCCCGCTCGATGTTTACGACCTTAACGGCAATGCGGCCGAACACATGAATCTGCCGCTGAACGAAAGCCAGATGTCCAGTCTCGGCAGCCGCGAATTAGGCTACACCGAAATGAAAGGAAGCTGGTTCGTCTTCGACACTTACCGGGCTCACGAAGACTGGTGCCGCTGGCGCGCGCCCTTTTGGCATGGCACTCGTGTGATGGATGAGCACAGCCACGCCAACTATCATCTGGGCTTTCGCTGCGCGAAAACAGTAAAAGGCTGAAGCGGCGGGCCCTCGGGTCCACAACTCGAGGCGCCAAGACGCGCCAGGCTCTCGCGCACGTCGGGAATCGGCCCCTCGTCGCTCAGTACTTTCGACAACTCCGGGTCCTGCAGCACGTCATAGACAGACTTCGTTTCGCCATTCACCAGCATTGATGCACTGACGAGACGAATGCCGTGGCTGTAGTCCGCGTAGCAGGCGCCATGCACTGTGCTGAGCGGCTGAATCGGCTTTCCGTCGAGTTTATGCCACCCGTAAATAGCAATGCGGCCTGGATTAAGCGCCAGCAGATTCGTCATGACTACGTCTTTCTTATCGCCCGAAACCAACGCGCCCGGCTGAATTCCCAGCGTCCTCGCCTGATCTTCTATTTTCTGATTGTGAATCCGGTAGTATTCGGTCGATCTCATCTCCGGTCCAGGCGTCATCGGCTCCGGCGAGAAGTGAAACGCTGAGTGCGCATAGATCGCGTTGACCATCTTTCTGGTCGGCAGAACAAAACCCAGCTTACCGGCGACAGCCGCGGCCGTGTACAAATTCATTGGAATCCGCAGGTAGTCCTGATCGGAACCAATCGCCAGGTACTCCGGCATCACGAAAATCGTCGCTCTCAGCAACTTGCCCTGTGGCGGCTGATAACTGAGGGGCACCGGTGCCAGCGTCCGCAGAAAGCCTGGGATGTTGCCCGCCAGAATCTCTCTGAGAATGGCCTGCTCGCGCTGCCGCGGTTCAAGCTTGCCGGCCTCCAGCGCGAATCGCGAACCGGTAGTTGCCTCGGCTGTGCCGGCCCTCACTCCGCCAGATAACAGCAGGGCGATACTCAGGAACCCGGGGAGTATCCAGCGCGATGGATTAACAAAACTCAATCTTTAGAGTTTACACCAGTACCGTCAATACGCCGCGAAAAGCCTGCCCCACTCCGTCTTCATTGCCTCCCGCACCCTGCGTCTTCCCACGCAGTTGTACCAGTAAACATCGTGATACAGCCTGGACGCGATGTAAGACCACGGCGTCAGCCACGTGTGAAGCAGCAGGTGCTCCAGCGGCTTCAGCGGACCCCAGTAGATCAGCTTCTGACCCCGGCTGGCGAAAGTGTCCTGGTGGGCCTCGAAATGAAAATTCACGTTCGCGATGTCCTCCCCCACGATTTCGATGTCCCTCACGTCACCGCAACCGAGGCCTCGCTCATGTGCGAGCCGGATGAACCGGATCGAGAGCGGGTCGAAGCCCATCATTTTCGCTGCCACCGCGTCGATCGCAACCATATCGCCGCTGGCCAGAATATAGTTCTTCACGTGCGGCATCATGCATCGCGGCCCCGGCCCGTCGCCCGCGAAAGTTCCGTCCATCACCGCGAAAAGGCCGGGGTGAATCTCTTTTTGAATGGCCAGCAGATCGACCAGCGTTTCGTGGATCACGCTGTGGGTCCAGTGGCGTTTCTCGAAGAGCAACCCGCCGAAGGCATTCTTCATCGCGCCTGTCATCTGCGTGAAAACGTGGGTCTTCATGGTCGGCAGATGGATTACGTTCGAGCCCACCAGCCGCTTCGGAATGCGGATCCCCTCGGGAAAAATGCGGTGGAGCGCCAGCATTTCTGCCCGTGGTTCATATCGGATCCAATCTTCGTCTTTGTCGTAGAGATGAATATCGCGCAGGCCGTATTTATCCACCAACACCTGCTTATGCTTGTTGGCGATCTCGCCACGCCGCGCGTTCACAACAACTGTCCGGTTGTTGCAGCCGTAAAGCTTGTCCCTGCAGTAACCATCCTGGAGCAGCGCCGCAATCACGCCGTCGAGCTGCCATGGTGTGGTAGAGCAGGCCGGGTAGAAATACTGCCAGCTGATATTGATCTTGAGTGCCGTCTCTTTGTCGCGGGGGAGAAATTGCTGGTAATCGGCAAGCCGCATCAGACGGCCGTAGTCAGCGACGACTGAAGCGGGTGCAGTTCTCAGAACAGCAACTTTGGAACGGACCATTGCAGGATTCGGAACGACAACTGCACGTCCCTGGCCGTCCCCAACTCGCCTAACGATATGTCACTGCATCGGCAGCCGGCAGGGCGAAGTGGAACGTCGCGCCCTCGCCTGGAGTCCCCTCGGCCCACATCCTGCCGCCGTAGCGTTCCACGATCCGCTTGCAGATCGCCAGACCAAGCCCCGTGCCGGGGTACTCGTCCTTATGCAGCCGCTTAAAAAGTCCGAAAATCCTTTCCGCGTATTGCGGCTCGAAACCTATTCCGTTATCCCGGATTGAGATTGTCCACTCGCCGCCATTTCGCTCTGCCGCGATTTGGATTTCAGGCCGCACGCCATCTCGGCGATACTTCAGCGCGTTCGAAATCACGTTCTGAAAAACATGCGCCAGCTGAGACGTCTCTCCACGTGTTGTTGGCAAAGCGCCTGTCCGGACCACTGCGCCTGTTTCTTCGATGCGCTTCTTCAGCACTGCCATCGCGTCAGCGCACGATCTTTCGAGATCCGCTTCCCCCACCTGCAGTTCTTCCGAATGGACACTTCGGGAAAAAGAAAGCAGGTCGTGGATCAGCGCTTCCATGCGCCGCACGCCTTCCCTTACAAAATCGGAATATTGGCTTAGTTTTTCTTTGTCGCCGGCCAGGTTCTGAAGAATCAGCTGCGTGTAGATGTTCACCATCCGCAGCGGCTCCTGCAGATCGTGGCTGGCCACGTAAGCGAACTCCTCCAGTTCACGATTCATCCGGCGCAGTTCTTTCTCGGTCCTTTTCTGCTCTGTGATATCCGTGTTCGTGCCGAACCAGCGCACCACTTTTCCGTTCTCGTCTCTTACCGGTTCAACACGCGTCAGGAATGAGCCGAACACGCCGTCGGCACGCCGCAGCGGAAAGATCATTTCGAGTGGCTCGCCTCTGGAAATCGCCCGCTGCCACTCCACCAGCACAGAGGGCAGAATTTCCGGATCGTGGACCTTCTCCCAGCCCCAGCCCTCCATCTCCTGGAGTGTGGTTCCGGTGTATTCATACCAGCGGCGGTTGTACCAGAAGATGTGCCCGGTTTCATCCGCCATCCATGCCAGATGGGGAATGGTTTCGGCCAGCGTACGGAATTGCCGCTCGCTTTCTTCCACGCGTTTGCGCGCCAGCACCATGTCCGTGACATCTGTGATGTGCACGAAAATGCCGCCGACCTTCCCCTGCGAGTCTCTTGTCGCAAGATACGCAAAGTTGAAGAAGTGATTCTGCAAAACCCCTTCGCCGCGATCCAGCTGAACCGGCGACTCATATCCGACGAACGGTTCGCCGGTCCGATAGACTCCGTCGAGAAGACTGAGATATATCTGCTGCTGACTCTCCGGTACAGCCTCGAGCACCGGCTTCCCGAGCAGGCTTTCCTGCGGCCGGTGCAGAAGCTCTGCAAACAAAGGGTTCATCCACTCGAACGTGTGATCGGGGCCACTCAGCACCGCGATCGCAGCCGGGGTTCGCTCCAGCAGTTCGCGCCAGCGCCGGCGGTCCTGTTCGATCTGCTGCGCCGCCGTGTCCTGCTCGGTGATATCGCGCGTCGAGCCCGCCACTGCCTTAACGCCGCCTGTCTCGTCCAGCACCGGCGCGAAAATGTACTCGTAGTGTCCGGTTTGCCCGTTCGGCCCCGTAAACGGTGTCTTGTCGCGCAGCGTTTTCTTTGTCTCGATGACGGTCTGTATCTGCCGCTGTAATCTCTCAGCCAGTTCCGGCGGGTAATTCAGATCGAAGAAATTTCTGCCGCGAATCTCCTCCAGCGAGATCTCAAGCAGCGAGAGCAAGGCTCGGTTTGCATAGGTGAACCGTCCCCCCAAATCGAAGGTGTAAACGAAATCCGGCGTGTGCGACAGAGCTGTATCGAACAGGTTCCACTGCTGCCGAAGATTGGCGTCTGCCTGTTTCTGATCTTCAATGTCGGTGCAGGTGCCGAACCATTGCGCAATACCGCCGTCCTCTCCTGCCAGAGGCAGCGCCCGCGCCAGGTGCCAGCGCCACGCCTGATCGCTGCCGCGCTTCAGCCGGAACTCCGTCTCATAGGGCGCGCCCGTGTCGAGCGACTTCTTCCAGCGTGCGACAGCCTTAGCCTGCTCGTCGGGATGTACCCGGTTCAGCCATCCGGTTCCCAGCAATTCCGCCTGCGGTGCGCCGAAATAACTGCTGCCCTGCTGGTTCACATAATCCAGCATTCCGTCCGGCGTCGCTGTCCACACCATCTGGGGAATGCTCTCGGCAAGAAACCGGTAGCGTGCTTCAGCCCGCTTCCTTTCCGTGATGTCTTCCACCGTCGCGATAACCTGCGCCGGTGTACCTTCTTCATCGCGGCGCATTCTTCCTGAAGCGCGCGCCCAGAGAATTTCTCCGTCTTTCCTGATATAGCGCTTCTCGATGCTGGCGATCGTATCGGGGTTCCTTCTCAGCAGGGCGAAAAAGTTTCGCGTAAGCTCGATGTCCTCCGGGTACGTGTACCCGGAAGAATCGCGCCCCTCCAGTTCCGTTCTTGCGTAACCTAACGAGTCGACGTACGCCTGATTCATTTCCAGGACGCGCCCGTCTGGCGTCAGCAGAACCATCCCGATCGGTGCCTTCGCGAAAGCCAGACTGAACCGCGCTTCGCTCGCCAGCAACTTTCTTTCAACTTCCTGATGCTCGCGAATCAGGCGCTGTGATTCCGCCAGTTGTCTGCCTGTAAGAAAGACTTCGGCTTCCATCTGGTCGGCGCGATTGCGAAGTTCGTTTGTGAGTTTTCCCTGTTCCGCTTCCCTCTTGCGCAGCGCTACCAGCTCGGTAACGTCCTCCACGCGGTGAATGATGAACTGCAGGTCACCGTTTTCGCCGAGCAGCGGAGCGTTGAGCGGGCTCCAGAAGCGTTCTTCGACGCCACCCTCCGGACGCTGGATATCGTACTTCTGCACCGCCATCGCGTGCTTTTCTTTCGTTGCAATCACCTGACGAAGAGAAGCCCGCAGGTTTTCCACCCCCGAGGCGTTGGGGTCGTCCGGGTTATCCGGGAAGATATCGAAAAGCCCTTGGCCGATGATCTCGTCCGGACTGGTAAGTGTGGCGGCAGCGTACGCCTTGTTAACAGCGGCGATCGTGAAAACCGGATCGTCTGGGAGCAGGACCAGATAAAGCCCGGGCACTGCATTGAACAGCGCTCGGAAGTCAGGCACCCGGGGACCGGCGCCCGGCCTCTTCTCGATTGGCATCCTCGCGTCTATTATCCCTGTCGAAGCCTCCGCCCGTTTTCACTGCGCGGCGAAACAGTAAAACAGCCCCGCGCCGCCCATGCTTTTCAAGCTCTCCTGGCTGCACCCGCGGCTGCCGTGGGCCGAGTTCCATGACGTGTTCGGGCCGCCCGTATGGTCCGGATGCCCGATCTGCGCCGAGCCCTCACCGCTGCTGGTCCAGTTGTGGCATGTATGGTCCGCAGCATCCGGAAACGCTCTGCCGTCGGTCTGCGAACCCGTCAGTATGTCATGCCGCTGATTCTCGTCCGGTGGCCCGGCGATCATGTCGCCCTTCTCGGTCAGCGCTGTGATCTTTGTGAGACTGCTGCCGATGCGAGCCTGCTCCAGGGTGTCGCCGTGCAGGTCCCCCAGGTCCTTCGCGATGCGAGCGCCCTTCGAGTTGTACCAGGGGCCCTGCCCGATGCGATCGCGCGCATTTACGGCGGGCTGTCCGTCCGCC
>ODAK010001242.1_pt1 | contig 28414 bp, 24 predicted proteins | sample 1539591 | NCBI WGS metagenome assembly ODAK01 (sample SAMEA3539303, study PRJEB22396) | soil metagenome | biome: tundra; feature: field; material: soil | place: USA | collected 2010-05 | depth 0.15 m
GCTCGCGCATAGCCGTAGGTTTCGATCATTCTCTGTTCCAATCCGCGGCGTCAATGAGGATAGTTGCCGGACCTTGGTTCACGGGGTGCACTTCCATCATCGCCTGAAACACGCCGGTTTCCTCCGTGCCGGCCCGTCGCGCAACCTTTCCATGAAGCAATTATGGAGAGCCTCCGCCTGAGTTGGGGACGTAGGCACCGTGCCGACACGCCATCCTGGTTGGCGCGCAACGATTTGCGGTACGCGCTGGCAGCCGATCCGCCGGCAGCCATCGGGGCACGGCCAAAACAAGCCGCCTGTAGAGTCGAGGTGGATAATGCCTTGCCGGTTCACTCGATTAGATCCAATCGTGCAATCTGTACCACCAGAATGCGAGCGCTTCATGAAGCGTTTCTTCGTTTCCCCGAATAGCCTTCCAGCCTGGGAGCAGTTCCCGAAGGCCCTCCCATTGGCGGAGCCGTGACGGTGCCGGTGTGACTCGAATCCCTTGTTTCTCCAGCACGGCTGCCGCGCGGGGCATACTTCGCGCGTCAACTACCAGGGCGACCCGGCCTATCCCGTGGCTCTTAAGGATCCTCGCACCGAAGAGCGCATTTTCGTAGGTGGATCTGGATTCTTCCTCGGTCCAGATCATGTCTTGCGGTATCCCCGCTTGTCGAAGCAGTTCCCGCATCGTAACCGCAAAGGCAGGATTGCTGCCGTCTTCCCGGCCGCCGCACACGAGCAGCGGCACGGGCCCGATCTGCCGGTTAACCCACGCGGCGTACGCGCACCGCTCGACAGTATCGTAACCCGCTTGCGGGTAGGGACGCTCATAGAGCGGTGGAGACACCGCAGCGGCGAACACGACGATCGCTTGCAGCCCAGGTGTCGCGCGGAACGGCCTAACCGGATATCGCGCTTCCAAGGGCCGCGACAGCAGCCACTCTACAGGAGGCCAAGTGCACAGGATCAACCCTACGATCCCCGCTACAAGCAACCCCTTTCGATGGCACCGCCAGACACGTGCGAGTCCGATCAGCGCGGCCAAGCCAAACACCAGGAGGAGAGGCTCCGTATAGGTCATGCCGCGTTCGGCCGTTCCTTTGCGGGTTTTGCCGGGTTGCTGCTTGTATTGTACGGCAGCGTAAGCATTCTATTCCGCCTTGCTTCATTATGAACAGATCGAGCACTGCCTGCCTGGCTGGCCGGGACGCCGCCCTGCACGCGACGCTCCTGGAGTCGTGCTCGCGGCCAGTGTCGGACGCCAACCAGTCGCGAGCCCGCGCCATTCACGGATTAGCCCATTCTCTCTTCGATCACGTCCAGAATTCTTTCGCTTGCGTGGCCATCCCACAGTTCGGGGACGCGGCCATGCACCGGCGGTCCGTTCAGGACATCCAACGCGGCTCTTAACGCATCCTCCGGATCAACGCCCACCAGCCGGTTCGTGCCCACTTCTGTGGTGACGGGCCGTTCGGTGTTCTCTCGTAGCGTGAGGCAGGGAACCCCGAGGATCGTAGTCTCCTCCTGAATCCCTCCAGAGTCGGTGAGAACGACTCTGGCTTCGCTGGTCAGGCGGAGAAAATCCAAGTATCCCAACGGCGGCGTCAGCAGCAGTCCGGCAGCCACCATGCCGGACTCTTCCATCCTCCGGCGTGTTCGCGGATGCACCGGGAACACCACCGGTACCCGTTCGGCCAGGCGGGTGAGCGCGCCCGTGAGGCCACGCAAGCGCTCGGCAACATCCACGTTGGCGGGACGATGCAGAGTGGCCACTGCATAAGACCCTGGCTCGAGGCCCAGCCTGTCGAGAATGTCCGACTGGCCGGCCTGCTTGCGGAACCGCAGCAGCGTGTCTATCATGACGTTGCCGACGAAGAAGATCCGGTCCTTCGATGCTCCCTCCGCTTGCAGATTGCTCAGACCGCTGGGTTCGGAGACGAACAGGTAATCCGACAGCGCATCTGTCACAATGCGGTTGATTTCCTCGGGCATGCGCCGGTCGAAGCTGCGCAGTCCGGCTTCAACATGGGCGATCGGAATCTCCAATTTCGCGGCGACCAGCGCCGCAGCCAGGGTAGAATTCACGTCGCCGACCACCAGCACGAGATCCGGACGGTGTTCGGTGAAGGACTGCTCCAGTGCCTGCATGATGTGGGCCGTCTGTGTGGTCTGGGTTCCCGGCGGCACGTTGAGATGCTCGTCAGGTTGAGGCATGGCGAGGTCCGTGAAGAAAGTGTCGGACATCTCGGGCGAAAAGTGTTGACCAGTGTGAATGAGTCGCCCAGCGATTCGCTGCCGTCGCCGGATCTCCTCAAAGATTGAGGCCATTTTGATGAAGTTGAGGCGGGCGCCCACGACGCAGGAAATGTGAACTAGACGCATGATTATTAGCGATCGCAAAACAGTGCTGCGGCCAGGCGGCAAACTCGGCAAGGCGACTGCAAGGCCGAACCTCTTACATAATAACCCACAGAAAATCCCAGTCTTCAGGATTCGTTTAGCCCGCGTTCCGAGAACGTCACATCCGTAAGATATTGAAAGAAAATCAAGTACTCTTATCTGGAAGTAAGCGTGCTCAAGACGAGCCGTGCTGCGGCAGGACGATCGACTCGGACGCTTCGACCCTCACAGATGGACCCGAAGCGTCGTCGTCTCTTCGCCGAGGTGGTATCGGCAATCGGCCCCTGTCCCGTACTTTCCAGGGTCGGGCAAACGGAAATTCGGTGATAAACTGTACCTATGGATGGAATCGAGCGTGTCCGCCACAGGGGCTTGTTTCTGGCGCCGCCCGAAATCGCACTGTTGGGCATTCCCAGTGGGAGGGCAGGTGACTGTCTCGATCTGGTTTCCAGAATCTCAGCGATTCGCAAAACCGGTCCGCTGAGCAGATAATGCCTGAAGTTATCGAAAGCCCCTTTCCCGCCAACCTGGATCTCAGCGTTGAATGGTTTCAGGAATGCGATGCGACCCGCTGGGATGCGTTTGTCCATGCGCACCCGCATGGCAGCCCGTTCCACCTCATTGCATGGAAGCGGACGCTCGTCGAGACATTCGACTATAAGCCGGTCTACCTGATGGCCCGACGCGAGGGCGCCGTGTGTGGTGTGTTGCCCCTGTTTCTCATCAAGAACCCGGTGATCGGCAAGGCGCTGATTTCCTCGCCGTTCGCCGTCTACGGGGGAATCCTTGCAGATGGAGACGGGCCGCGGCACGCGCTTTACGAGCGAGCCAGGCTGCTTGGACAAGAACTGGGCGTGGATTACATTGAGTTCCGGAACGCCTTTCCAGAACAGTGCGTGGGCGAGGCGAATGTCTCCCGCTACGTCGCTTTCTCGCAGCCAGTGGTGGCGGGGGAAGAGTCGATCCTGCAGTCATTGCCGAAGAAGACCCGCAACATCGTCCGGAAGGCGCTGAAACAGCCATTCGCAATGCGCTATGGAATCACCGATCCAGCTAACTTCGAAACTCTCTACGCGCGGAGTATGCGTCGATTGGGTACGCCCTGTTTCCCAGCGCGCTATTTCTCCAACCTGGTGCGGAACTTCGGATCTCTGGTGGACATTCGAGAAGTCTGGCTGGGCGGCAAGCCGATGGCGGCGAGCCTGAACTTTCTCTACCGTGGTGATATGCACATCTACTACGCAGCGGCCGATACGGCATACAACGCGCTCGGCCCGAACACCTACATGTACTTCGACCACCTGCGCTGGGCAGGGGAAAACGGGTTGAAAACGTTTGATTTTGGCCGCTGCAAACGGGGCACAGGCGTCTTCGAGTTCAAACGTCACTGGAATACGACCATGCGCGAACTGCCTTATGAAATGGTGCTGGTGCGCCGCAAGGAACTGCCGAACTTCAGTCCAGCGAATCCGCGTTTCGGGCTGGCGATCCGGCTGTGGCAGATGGTTCCGTTGTGGCTGACGCGGCTGTTGGGGCCGAGGCTGATCCGGCTATTCCCGTAGGAAAGAAGCGATGGCGACCTTGATACTGGCAGTGCTGATTCTGTTGTTCGCCTACCCGTTTGTGATTTACCCGTTTCTCCTGGCGCTGTGGGCGAAGCGGATGCCGGCGGTGCAGGGGGGCGGAGATGCGGCCGGCGAGCAGCCTGCGGTTGCCCTGGTGATCTGCGCGCTCAATGAGCAGAGGATCATTCGTGAGAAGATCGAGAACTCGCTGGCGCTCCGGTATCCACGTGAGAAGTTGACCATTGTGGTGGTATCGGACGGATCGGCAGACCGGACAGCAGAGATTGTGCTGGAGTATCGCGATGCCGGGGTTGTCTTGCTGGATCGGAAAGTAAGGCGGGGAAAGATCGCGAACCTGAACGAAGTAATTCCATCGCGGAGCGAGAAGATCGTCGTTTTATCGGATGCGAATGTCCTCTATCATCCAGATGCGATAGCTCACCTGGTAGCCAGGTTCAGTGATCCTTCGGTGGGATGTGTTTCAGGGAAGGTTGTTCTGACCGGCACGACTCCCGATCTGGACAGCCCGACCATACAATATTACTCGGTGGAGTGGGCGCTTCAGGAGAATTCGTCAATCATCTACGCCATGGCTGGGGCCGATGGAGCTATGTACGCATTGCGCCGCGAGTTGTTCCGGCCGTGCCCCAATGACACGCTGATCGAGGATTTTGTCATCCCGATGCAGGTGATCGCGCAAGGCAAACGAGTGGTGCTGGAACCAAAGGCGTTGGGGTGGGAAAAAGGGGTGGAAAGCCTACGCGAGGAGTATCGGCGTAAGGTGCGGATCGCTGCCGGTGCCGCTCAGGGGTTGCTCCGCGGAAACGCGTGGCCGCATCATGCACCCGGACGTTTCTGGTTCATCTTCATGTCACATAAGCTGCTGCGCTGGATGTCTCCTGTGGTCGGGGCGCTGCTGCTACTGCTGTCGCTGCTGTGGGTGAGGGAACCGGTGGCGCAGATTATTCTAGCGGGTATGGCGGTGATGGCGCTTCTCGCTCTAGGCCGGCTGATAGCGGGGTGGAAGCACACATTTTTCAGCGCGCCGTTCTACTTTTTGTTTGCGGAGATTGCGTTGGGTATCGGGCTATTGAAGGGATTCACGGGCCTACAGACGGTGCTGTGGCCGAAGGCGAACCGGTAAGCTTGACGATCGCCCGATGCCGAACGCACCCCGCCGCTTCCGTGACGAAGATCATCTTTCGCGCGTTGCCGCGGTTGAAGTCTCGAACTTGTCCGCTCGGTTGAGTATGCGCTCGTAAAGCCGCAAGTAGCCCTCAATCATGGCGTCCAGGCTGTACCGTGTTTCCACGCGAGCGCGCCCGGCACGGCCGTGCTGCAGTCTTAGCTGTGGATTCCGATAATAATGCTCGATCGCCTCCGCCATGGCGACTGGGTCCGAGGGCGGAACAAGCATTCCGGTTTGGGCGTGGTCGACCAACTCCGGATTGCCGCCGACGCGGGTCACAATGAGGGGCAGGGCGGAAGCCATGGCTTCCAGGATGGTGTTTGAAATACCTTCGCCGATTGAGGGTAACACAAAAAGGTCCAACGACCGCAGGAGCTCGGGTATCCCTGCGCACTCTCCCGGAAGCCAAGCGGCATGTTCGGCAGAGGCTGCCTGCAACAACGAGCGACACTCCTCGCGCAGCGGCCCCTCGCCGATCAGGACGAGCCGCAAGCGGTGACGGTCGGGGCTTCTGCTCCAGAGGCGCAGGAAAGCCCGTACGAGTGTGGGTTGGTCTTTGACTGCCTGCATCCGACCTACGGTACCGATCACGAACGCATCTTCAGGGGCAAAACCCTCTGGCCCGCACGGCGGTCTGGGCCCGGTCCGCGGATGAAAACGCTCCGCGTCCACGCCGTTGCAAATCTGTGTGACACGCTCGGGGCGGGCACCAACTGTGTCTACAAGCCAGCCTGCCAGGTCGCGGCTTACGGCCGTGTACTGGTGGACGAAGGGACGAATTACTCTCCGGAGCAGGTTGTATTTGCGGTTCGTGCCGTAGAGGTCGTACATGTCACGCCCGTGCTCACCATGGATTCGCCCGGGTACTCCAGCAAGAAATCCGTATATCTGCCCCTCCAGCGTTCCCAGATTCCGCGTGTGCAATATGTCCGGACGAAGACGGCGGAGCAAGCGGAAGAGCCGCCAATAGGCGGAAAAGTCTCTGCCCGGACGTTTGTGCAGAGCCACCACGGGCACGTCGGATCTTTGGATCCTCCGGCAGAAATCGCTATAATCCGTCATACACAACACCACATGACGAAAGCGATCGGCAGGCGTGCGGTTAATAAGGTTGACCAATCCGGTTTCGAGGCCTCCCATGGCGAATCGGTAAATCAGATGGACCACCAAGGGCGGATCGTTTCGGATCGACGGATGTGTGCTCATGTCGTGGAATTCACGTCCGAACTGGGCCTTCGCCAGGAGAAGGAATCAATGATCGGATGGGCTGGGTCTTCGAGTTCGGATTATCCGACAGGGCTGGTGTTCCCTGTCATCATCATTTGAGCCATTTCCTCAATCACCTCATGCGCCACCTTTTCCCAGGAGCGGGATTGTGCCCAGGCGGAAATTGCGGCCCTGTTCCATTGCTTCTGTAGTGCCAGTTCCAGGGCAGAGACCAAGGCGTCCTGGTCGTCAACGGTAATCACGATCCCGTATTCCGGTGAGGGCAGCATCTCCGGGATGGCGCCCACGTCCGTAGCCACGACCGGGGCGCCGCAGGCCATGGCCTCGTGCACAACATTGGGCCAACCTTCACGGCAGCTTGGGTGGCAGAGCAAGTCGGCGGCGGACATGAGTTCCGCCAGCGTTGCGGGCGAAACCTGGCCTAAAAAGCGAACCCTTTGTTCCAGCCCGAGATTGGTTGCCAACTCGCGGAGACGCCGCGTGTAAGCGGCATCCGAGCCATCTGGACCCGCCAGCAGCAGGATTGCCGTGAGACCGCGCTCTTCGAGCGCCTTCATTGCCTGCACGATTGAGTGCTGACGCTTCAGTTGGATCAGGTGGCCCGCCGCGAGGATTACGCGATCCCGCGGCAGAAGCCCGTGGCGCTCCCGGCAAGCCAAGCGTCCCCGCGGGAAAAAGATCTCTGCATCCACCCCGTTGGGGACGGTCCGCACCTTGTCAGGTTTGGCACCGAGCGAAGTGGCCCAATCCGCCAGCCGGCGTGATACCGCGATGACCCTGCCGGCACGGCGCAGCGCCCATCCCATCCAGAACCGGACCAGCGGCTTTTCCGCATGTACAGTCTCGCTGCCGCGAAGTGTGATCGTGAATGGACATCTGAAAGCCGCTGCAAGCAGACCGGCGGCGATGCCCTCTGGAAATCCAAAATGAGCGTCGATCACCTCAAACGGGAATTCCTTGTGGAGGCGGCCAATGGGACGAAGCAACTGAATCGCCAGGGCGAAAGAATTCAGCCAGGTTCCACCGGGGGGGTAAACCCACACGGGATGCAGCACTTCCATTCCGCCATCCCACTGACGCGTTGGGATCTTACGTGCCGCAAACAACCCAGTGCGACCATGCGCCCAATCCAAGCGCGCAATGGGGGCCATTACCTTTAATTGCGCGTCTTTCGCCATCGACTGCAGACGCGCCCGGACGAAGATACCGCGCATTGGCTCCCATGGGCTCGGATAAACCGAACTCAGGCTTAATATCCGGAGCTTAGTCACTCCCAAATAAGGGCCGTCACATCCCGGCGAGCGCGCGACCGAATTGGTTTCCCGCCGCACTACGGAATTACCCCCAACCGGCGTAGCTTGCCTGGCCCCACTCAGGACCCGATAGACTAAATCCAACTCATCAGCGTGCTGTGCCATTGGCTTAATAATATGTGCGTAATTGGCGAGAATGGAACGATTTAGAATCTCGATCTGGCCGGGATTGGAAATCAGGTTCGACATGATCTCGGCCAACCCTTCAGCGCTATTAGTTTGATTCAACCATCCCGTCACATCCGGCTTGGTGTAATCCACGATTCCACCCAGCGCGTTGCCAATCACCGGCACACCCTTGGCTAGGAACTCGACGCCAACAAACCCGTAAGCTTCTTCCCAAGTAGAGGGCATAATCCCTACGTGAACCCCTTCCAATAACGAGTTCAGGTGGTCGACGTTATACCAGCCATTGTAGGTCACGTTTGGATGGCTCAATAGCTCCTCCCGGATACCCTCCAATAATCCACCCCAAACCAGCAGTCGAAAACGGTCTCCAAACCCCTTCTCTCGCAGAATGCGTAGAGCGCCTAGAATCACGTGGGCACCCTTCTGTGTGCTGATACAGCCGTTCATGGTGGCGAAGTGTACCGGGTAATCCAATTTACGCATGTCCCGGGGCTTGATGTGCTCGATGTGTTCGAGCGTCAACTGCATGGTTCGAATTCTGCGGGCATCCACGCCCAGATGGCGGTAAATCTCCTCAACACGGTGTGACTGTGCCAGCAGCGCGTCCACTTGGTTCAGATGCGCGACATTTGTGTTCCGCCGGCGTTGGAAGGGGACCGCAAGCCCTTGATTCAGTCTTGCAGCTACCGGTACCGTTGCAGGCCGGATCGCGGCCTGCGGTCGCCGCGATCTCGCAGAAGACCCGATAACTCTGTTAGCCCATCTCAGCACGGCGCGGACTTGGCCTGGCAATATGCTTTTGAGCTGCTCCCTTTGAAAGGCCTTAGTGTTCTCGACGAGGACGTCTCTGTTGTGATGCGCATTCCGGCAGCATTCCACACAACTATCACCCACCTCCTTCTTAAGGCAAAGGCATCGTGCCGCATCATAAAGCTTAAGTGTCGGGCACAGCAAGTAATAGTCCTGCAAGGTCATGACCACAGGAAAACCCGCTAACTTGGCGATTTCGATGAGCGAGGAAGGAAGTCCCGCCAGTTCCTGAATATGAACGAGGTCTGGCTGCACCGCGGAGAGAACGTCGCGGAAAAAGCCTTCGGTGGGGGGATCGCTGGTGTCAGACTCCGGAGCCAGAGTCCCACGGTCGCCGCCATGCAGCACCGCCGAATTCACCACTTCATAGATTCGGACACCGCGTCTATGCCAGCTTTTCAGCCGGGGTTTTGTCCCGGATCCAAAGTAGCGCCCGGAGCAAAAATAGGCGACCTGATGGCCGCGCGCCACCTGCGCCGAAATCAGGTCTTCAACATATTCAATCAGGCCCCCGCCGCGCAGCGGCCGAAAGCCATAGCCGACGTGCAAAATGCGTAACGGGCCCTCCGGACGGGATGTGCCGGGCCGGCGTATTGGCATTACTGCTCCACGGATACGAGTTCGCCCGGTTGGCGTGTCGCACCAGACTGCAGCGGGCGTTTCCTGGTCTCGATAATGGTCCAGACCAGCACCACGAGGTCGATTAGAATAGCGCCCAACGGCGGCCCGATGGAGCGAAGCCAGTACGCACTCAAGAAGATCACGGCCCCGCCGGCAATACCGCTAACGATATGAATTCTGGCGTAGAGCCGGTGCTGAGCTGAGACAAGCAGGAAAAGAATTCGGAATGAATTGCTGTTGATGCACAACACAGACACTGCCAATAGCCGGAACGAAACTACGGCCTCATGATGTGCGTGCCCGGTAACTAGACGAATAACCGCCGGCGCCAGGAGCATCATGCATGGTGTCGCCACTGCATAAGTCAGAGTGGTGATCCTCTGTAACAAAGTAGTAAGCCGGTAAGCCTCACTCGGCGCCTTGGCAAAAATGGCGCTAAGCCGGGGATAGAAGGATTGCAGAAACGCAGAGAGCGGGAACATCTGAACCATGTTTGCGAGCCGTTCCGCCACGGAGTAGAGCCCTGTAATCCGCGCATCCGTAAACAGGCCGATTGCGAACGTGGGTGTTGCCGTGTACGCATTGATCGCGATAGTGGAAATGAAAATGTGCAAGCCCCGGCGGCACTGGGTAACCAACTCCTCCCACGAGAACGCGGTTAGGCGAATTCCGAACCTGCGAATCACAATCAGCACACCGATACTGCTGGATAGAAGCTCTGTGCCCCCGCTCAAGGCCGGAATGAGCAAGTAGTCAGAGGGCTTTCGGACCAAGCTGAACAGGCAGAGCGCATAGAGAGCTTTGGAAAGAAGGTTCAAGTACGTTATATAATGCATTCGCTCGATGCCCTGAAAAAGCCAGGTCATTGAGAGCACATTCGAAACGACGAGGGAAAAGTATATAAGAAGTATGCCTTCGGATGCGCGCATGCGAGCACTGACCATCAGGGCGCCACATAGAATCGCCAACGAGAGCAGCATCAGGGCTACTTGAGCAATCAGGATCGCGGTGAAGATCCGGGACAGTTTATCGGGGTCGCCTTTGTGGATGGAGACATCCCTTGGCGCCGAAAGGTTGAATCCATAGTTTGTGAGGATAATGAGATACTGAATAAACGCGCTGGCGAAGACCAACTTTCCATAGTTGTCGAGCCCGATCGTCCGCACAACGTAAGGCAACGTGATGAGCGGAAGGGAATAGTTCAGGAGTTGGAGCAGGGAGAGGGAGAAGAAATTCTTGACGACGGGCGATTTTGCCCCGATGAGATCCTGCACGCGGTGCCCCTTCAGAAGGCCGGTGATTCGAACCTTGGCGGCTGCTACTAAATCCATGGTGGCGGCCCGAACCTTCCGATGACGCCATGGCGGAGCCCCGTAAACACCGCCCGGATGGTCAGAAATGGATGCCCGGTGCGTCGTGTCCAGAGGATCTCGGTCAAACAGCGGATTACGTCGCGAAGCGTGTAGGTCCAAAACGAAAAGCCCGAGACGGCGGCCCCGGCGTTTTTCAAATAGGTAACTGTTAGGAATCGGTTTCGGTTCCGGAAGTAGTAGGTGTTGCGGTTTCCAGTGCTGCGCGCGGGCAGCTTGCGCTCGATGCCCACGTGATTGATGTAGATCACGTTGGTATGCAGGGAAGCCAGAAACCCGTAAATCGTATCGTCGCCCACCATGAAAAAGCGCGGGTCGGGATAGCCAATCTTCTCGACGACCTTGCGGCGAATGAGCGCGCCCTCAAAATTCCCGTAAGTGACCGACGTCCATTCCCTACCGTGTTTGAACGAGAGATCCTCACGAAAACGGAAGGCCGAGACGCTGGATAGATCCCACATCCCTTCCCACACCTGAAGGCCTTCGGGGCCGGTCTTGCGCACATGGATGAAATCGGAGATCTCCTTGTAGCGCAGCATGACTTCGAGTGTGTCCGGGTAGATTTGGATATCGTCATCCATGACCCAGATCCACTCGAAGCCCGCCTTGTGGGCCCACTCGATTCCGGCATGGAATCCGCCGGCTCCGCCGGTATTTCGGGAGAGGTTGAGGACACGAACCTGCGGGAAGGTCTGCGCCAGCATCTCCGGAGTGCCATCGGTGCTGGCATTGTTCACTACCAGGATCTCGTCCACGGGATGAGTTTGAAGGAAGAGGCTCCGAAGGCAGGTTTGTAGGAGGTGCTTTCGGTTAAAGGTTACGACGACGACGCAGACGCGGTCGGCCGCAACCACCCTTTCCCGAGGCTGCGAAAACTCCACGGCTCTTGCAAGCTCACTCATGGGTCGGTCTCAAGGAGGCGCCGGCAAAGAATCCGTCTCTGAGGGAATCGGCAATTCCCTGGAATGTCCATCGTCCATACCGGCCCACCATCAGGATGTCGTAATTTTCCAGCCGCTTCAATGCCTGGTTGCGCCATTTTGAGCCGGGCAGCGTCCACGTGTAAGCCACTTCGATCCACGTGGGATGCACGGCTTCCACTTTCCCGATGAATCCCCACGACTGTAATTCTTGAACCACGGACTCGCTGTAACGTTGGGTGTCTTCCGCTGAAGGCCGCTGCCCGCCCGAGTAGGCTCGTTCGATGTACAAACTTACTGTGTCGCCGCCTGCGCGCGAGGACTGTGGGACAAAAGCCTGGTCTACGTTATTGTAGAAGCCCACGCGGTGGAATCCGGACCGGCTGGCCGGCACGTAAATCCAATGATCCGCCGGGCAGAGCGGGCCACGGCGGGCCCCGAGGTTCAGGACCAGGACCGAAGTATACGGATCCGGCTCTTCGTCGATTTGCAGGCCCGCCATTTCCGCGGCCTTATTCAGGGCGAGTGTCGAAATGAGGCAATCATAATGTGCGCCAGATCCGTCACTGAAATGCACTTCCTTACGGGTCGTATCGATTTGAGCGACCCTGCGTCCGAACTGAATCTGATTTCGCTGCGCCATCCGCTGCGCCAGCGTGTTCAACCCTTCCGCGGGGTACACGAAGTTCACGTTGTAACCGACGGGAGGCGCTTGATCAAGGGCTCCCAGTACGGCCAGACGTACGTCTCCGGGAGACTTGTAGGCGTCCTGAGGGGCGATGCGCTTCCACAGACCGGCCGTATAGAGTTCGTGAAAAGGGCCGAAAAACAGCTCCGTCAATGTGGGGCCAAAGCTCTGCTCGAGCCACGAGGCCATCGTTCTTGGAGGCGCCCCCGATGGCGCGCTCATCATCTCGGTCAGCGCCTTCACCGCAATGTCTTTGCCCAAAACGCCCAAATGATTCTGGAGAGGATACGGCACATAGGTCTGACGGTCCGGAAAATATACCGAGGAGCGGCGCGAGTAGGATTTCATCGGCGTCAGCGACCGGATGAACCTAAGCACCGCGGGATCGCCGCCGAAAATCCAGTGGCCGCCCCCGACCTCAAACCGGTATGCCTCGCCGTCCTCCGGCGCTCGGCGCAGCATGCTCTGCTCTCCGGGCCGGATGTAGTAGGAAGAACAGATTCCCCCGGGCGCTTCGTCTGCCTCGAATACGGGCAGACCGGAGGCCCAGCCCGCAGCCAGGCCGGTCATACCGGCCCCTAAAATGAGTGTTTGATTTTGCATGGCTAATTTAGACTACCACTGTCCGACTGATATTCACGTTATTCCCCGACGGCCGATATGTCCGGGGCCCACCCGGCCGGCACGGGAGAATGTTTCGGCCGGGATAAGACCAAAACCGTCGCCCAGGCGCACCTGCGAAAATATGGCATCAGCCGGAAAATCGTCTGGTCAAGGGCATCGAGAAACTTCACTACAGAGTTAAAACAACACAGATTCTGCAAAGGCACGGCGCCCAACGAACTCAGATGGAAGAACTGGCATTCGACATTTTCGAAAAACTCTTCCGCCAGCTTGATATCTTGCGTGAGCAACGGATGTTCGTCGACGGTCCGCATCGAGGGAGTCAGTTTTCGGTAAAGACTGATCAGCGGATTATGCCCGAGCGGTTCCAGGAAGACCGCGTAGCCGCCAGGCTTCAGTGCTCGGCTGATCTCCGAGAACGATCTGCGCAGATCCAGGTGGTGCACAATCCCGATGCCACAAACCAGGTCAAAACTATGAGCAGCAAATCCCAGGGCTTCGGCGTTCATCACGCATCCGTTCACCGGCCGCTCGCTCTGCCGGTTGGCCTGACGCACGTATTGCGAGATTGCCACCGGCGAAAGATCGATGCCTGTGATAGAAGCGCCACGCGCCATCATCAGGGAGGAGTAGGTGTAAGGGCCGCAGCCGTACTCCAGGACCCGCTTTTGCGTACAATGTGCCTCCACTGCCCGAATGTAGGCGGCCATACTACTCTCGCGGATCGAGTAGAACTTGCTCGCTTTGTGCCGGGTCCCTTCGCTGAACGCCTTATCGTGAAACTCAGATTCTCGACGATATCTTGCATTCACGACAGTCTCACCCCACATGACATCCCCGGCGCTTCCAAGAAGACGCTACTCCGCCGGTACGGTGTCCATGACTCTAATGTTTTCGTCGGGTTCCTGCAAAGATCCCGGATGTTGGTTCCTCAGTATCTCATAACATGAAGCGGCGCACATTATGAGTATGTAATAAAAATCGTAACCTTCCCTTGAACCAAACGTGCATCCAACGCCAAAAGCGGCAATGGCCGCCTGGAGCGCCAGCAGGTAAAGCCGCATGGTGGGGTACGTGCCCCGGAGCTTTCTGGCCTTCATCCCCAGCCAGATCACTGTAAATAACATCAGTCCGATAAACATGAGAAACGCGAATATTCCCGAATCCACGAGCACCTGCATGTACGTATTGTGAACGACCTGTTGCGCATCCCGGCCCAGGTACTGCGCGGAAAGGCGCACATAGTTCTCCTGGCCGTAACCGACACCGAGGATGGGGTAATCCTTCCACATGGCAAATGCGGCTTGCGCATACTCGATTCGCGAAGCCGCGGACGACTCTTCCATGGGCGACTGAAGCGTCTCCAGCCGCGCAAGATAGCTGTCTTTCACCAGATAAACCGAGGGTGCGACCAGCGCCGCAAAAACCACCATGACGGCAACTCTTCTCTGTTCCCTCAGCACTATAAAGAGCAACGCGGCGACTAGCGCCACTGCACCCCCGCGGGAATGACTCATGACGACGGTGGCGATGCATCCGAAAGTCATGACCAGGAACATCCACTTGGCCCAACGAGGAATCTCCAAACGTCGAGCGTACCAACAGAGAGGAACAGCCATCGCCATGGCGAGAGCGATTTCGTTGTTTCCGGAGAGCATCCCGCCCCATCCCTCGGTGAGGTGAACGCCGCCATGCAAAACCCCCCAATACCCCAGTTTTGATCCGAGAAAACCTAGCGAGAACGCCATAATCAGGAAGAGATTCCGAAAATGTTCTTCCTGGCGGACTAACAACGGAATCAGCAACCCCATCACGACGACGCGTTCATAGGCTTGGAAAGGATAACTACAGAGCGCCGGAACGACGGCAAATAAGACCGAAAGCGCGAGGGGCGCCTGCAGGGCGAGCAGGCCGCGGCAGAATGGGTTGGCGAACCAGACACGGATGTCAGGTAGGTAGCGCAGGCTACCCAGTAGAATCGGTATCGCCATGACCATTGAATACTGTTGGGTGCCGTAAGACCACGCCAGTACGTCCGGACGCATCAGGCCAAACCAGACATACCCGTACAGCCCAACCCTTGGCACAATTAGCGCCCCTATCGCAATGATGAAGACGACTAGGTCGAGGACGATGGCGCGCATGAAAGACTGAAATCCATAACGCTATGGTCCGACGCGGCACACGCCACCCAGAGCAGCATTTATTACGCGAACCACATCCACGACATTGCAAAGTCCGTCGTGCGTCAGATCCGCCGCCCCGCAAGCCGCTTGTCCCGTAGCTTGGTTGATCGCGGTCTGAACATCCACAACATCCACGATCCCATCCTTATTAAGATCACACGGTGACAGGGATACCTGTTGCCCACGCGGTACAATCGCATAGCGCGGGTCTTCGTTCATCGGAGAGGTAGTGACGTTAGCCTGAAGCCACGCGAGGGCATTTGCCCCTCTACACGTTCCACTTGGGCAGTTCACGTCGGTATCATCAATTCCAGTCAAGTAGGCAGCAGCAGCCAAAGCAATCTTGTCGTAGCCAGTACTGGTAGCCGGAAATGGTGTACAGCTACCTACATTTGGCCAGCCAGTGAGGGTCTGATAGTTCAGCGTCAACCCCCCTCCACAATTCACATCGGTACGAAACGCGGCCTTTTGGGCCGCCCACGTCTGGAACGTCCCGCCTTCTATAGGAATCGCCAGTGTTCCCACATTGACCTTTACCGGCTGTACGTAGGCCACAACCAACCACGGTGAGTAATCCCTTCCCAGGATCTTGTGAGAGTAGGATTTCATCATATAGTTGTATGCTGGCGCCATCTGGGTCAACCCCAAATCATTGATCATCCAGCCCCACGTCATGCCCACCATCAGTTCATAGATTGGCTGATCGTATCTGGCGGTTGCTTCGGTAACCAGATAATTCGCCGCGTCTCCCTCTTGGGCATATCCGAAAATCGAGGAGCTATAAAACCGCAAAGGATTCGGATCGGCAGAGGCTTTCAGTGCTTCACCACCACACGCGGTGCTCGGACCAGTGCAGGCCCCCACCTCGGTGTGCCGCCCCCAGTACCAAGGCGAAGTGCTCGATGTGTTGTAGAAACTACCATCAGTTATGTTGAAATATCCCTCCACCGCGCCAACATTGTTGTTAAGAATCTTCGTCAAATACGCCCCCAGGTAGGCATCTGAGTCAGGCGCCATGAATACTGTTTGCCCGAAGTTCCGTGCTGCCCAGGCCCAACCGCGAGGCTGCGTGGCATTGTTAAACATGATTCCCATTGCGCCGTTGCGACAATAGAAGCATGTACTAGCATTGTTCGACGAGGCGCTTGCGTTCGCCCACGACACCATCCCCTCCCAGAAGTACCAATCTCCCGAAACGATGTAGGGATAGTACAGGAGGTCCGGTTGGTGCGACAAGTCAAATCCGAATCCACCGTCTGTATGCGTGCCACCCCACCAGGAATACATCGCATAATCGTCAGAGGGGCGGGCATTTAGAGATGGAACCTTGCCTGCTGCGCTTACAGAATTCGTCGGCGCATCGAACCACAGAGAGGCAGACTCTCGAAAGATGATCGGCCAACTGCCGGCAGTCTCTGCATTCCCCATCATAATCGTGTATAGCGACGGGTCCATCGTGTATAGCCAGCGCGCCACCCAGGAAGGGACCATGCCGATTTCTGGCCGTCCGCCAGTCGCTGTCATGTCCTTGGAGCTCTCCCCGACATCCCCTGGATCGAAGGAAAATGAGGTGTAGTCTGATCCGTTGTAGAGATCCGATGCCGCGAAGGTGGATTTCTCGGTGTTGATCCCCGTGCTGGTTACGCTTAGGCCAAGATTGAAATTGGGCACTGCCTTGGTTGAGACCAAGTAGGCAATGTTATAGTCGATGTTCATAGCGCCGGGAGCCGTTCCGGCCCATCCAATCTCCCGCCATCGGGTTGCCGCTCGGTGAGCAAGCGAAGCATGAGAATACGCAACCGTGGTCGGTGGTGACGAGGTACCGGTCTTGAGCGAGATGGAATAGGTCAAGTCCTCAGTCTTGCCGATCCACGGGTTCTCGCCTATAAATTCGATCTTAACGCCGCCCCATCCTGCGTAGAAGGTCAGCACATAAACTGGGTGAAAAGGATTATTGGTATCCCACCCTACGTCCTGGGACCGCGCCGAACTCCGGTCTTCGACGATGGCCTGGGTCACAACCGGCCCCTGCATCCAATAACGAACCTTATCAGACTCCAAGGTTAGCGCCCCAAGCATGGTACGGGCGTTGATTGTCTTAGTCGTCCCGTTCGTCAGTTCAAATTGAGCATCCCATCCCGTCGTGTCGCTCGTCTTGAAGGCCAGGAGTTTCTGGGTCGTATTGAGAGATGCCGCTTGGCATGCGACGAGATTTCCAGACGAGCAAGGATAGGAGGTCTGTACAAACGATACGACGGCACCGCTTACAGGGACCGTTAAGAAAAATGAGATAAGGGCGTGCTTTACACTTCCATCGGGCCAAGTGTTCTTAACATCCACTTGGTAAGGAGTAATCGGGCTGCCCCCAAGAGATGGTTGGGGGTACGTTCCAGACGGAAACTCCCCCTGTGCAAATACCCGAGAAATTGTCATCGGGCGCGCGGTCTGAGTAGAGCCGGAAAGGCTAGAAACCATGACGTGATTGTCGGCCAGTACCAACCCCGAAAGAGCTAACAGTAGAACAAGTTGTTTCAATTCAGCACACTCCGTTGAGCCTGCCCCGTGATTGCTGGAGCGTTTTCACTTTGATGGGAGAGAGATCTCCCAAATCGTAATTGTAGGAAAACACTCCCAACGTAGTCAATACCCAGATGGTTGCGGCCCCTGCCCTCCCGGAAGTTAACACAGTGGCGTGTACACACGAACCTAGTAGAACCCACGTGTTTTGTTGGTATTGTGGGGGGAGGTTCTCCGAGAATTGCGGCAAGGGCACCCGCTAACGGCGACCACACAAGTACGCTGGCTGCTCAACTGGATGGTCGAGTCGCTGCCACAGAGGTTTACCCTGCTGTGCCCGACCCTACGATGGAGGGCTACCTCGACCTGTCCGCTTGGTCTTCCTGAAGGCGGTCACGAGCAGAACTGAAGTGCCTTGCATCCCAAGCTGCCAGCATCAGCAAGGTCCAGAGTTTTCGGCTATGATCGTGAAGTCCGGACTGGTGCTCCCTCCAAATCCGTTGCACCTCGGGCAGACAAAGATAATTCTCCATTCCCTCTCGTAGCACCAGGGAAGCAAAGATCGGCTTCAGACTGCCACGGAACCATTCGGGCAGGGGCACGGCGAACCCCATTTTTTTGCGCGCGATTACGGCGGATGGAATTCGCGAGGCCATAGCGCGCTTGAAAATGAACTTCTTATTGGCCCTGCGGATTTTGAAAGAGACCGGCAGGGAGCCCGCGAACTCCACCAGCCGGTAGTCCAGCCAAGGAGAGCGGCTTTCCAACGAGTGGGCCATCGTAGCTCGATCGGCTTTTACCAGGATGTCGCCAGGAAGATAGGTTTCGAAGTCCACCGCCTGCATCTGCTCGAGCGGAGTCAGGTGGCGAATAGCCTCAAAACGCCCACGAAAACTCTCCCGCGGTGAGTAGTCTGCGGCGGCAGAGCGCAACTGCGGTGAGAGCACCGCTTCCAATGATCCGTCTCGGAAGCCCGTCATCGAGGTGAAGTACGCATCTCCGATCTCCTGGGCCAAGTTCGTCAGAATCGTCTTAGCCCGGAAGATCTGCGGCATGTAGTCGAGTTTAGGATAGTATCGTCCGGCTGTCCGCACTACAGACATCTTGAACCACTGCGGAAATCTTGAGCGCAGCCTTTCTTCTACCATACCGTGAAAATAGCGCCGATAGCCGCCGAATACCTCGTCGGCGCCATCGCCACTCAAGGCCACTGTCACATGCTGCCGGGTCATCTGCGCCAGATACAACATCGGGATAGCCGAGGAATCGGCGAAAGGCTCATCAAAGTGCTCCACTAGCGTTTCGAGCACCCCACTGATGGAGGGAGTGACTACATGTTCGTGATGACTCGTGTGATAGCGCTCCGCTACCAACCGGGCGAACGGCAGCTCATCAAACTTCTTGCTGGTAAACCCAATAGAGAACGTTTTCACACGCTCGGGAGCCAGTTCAGCCATCAAAGCCACCACTGCGCTTGAGTCCACGCCGCCGCTCAGAAACGCGCCCAGTGGTACGTCACTGATCATGCGGCGACCCACCGCCTCTGCAGCCAGAACCTGAACCTCTTCGATCGCATTGTTGAGGCTGGATACTTTCTTCGCAGGAAAGTCTAGAGTCCAATAACGGTGCAGGCGCTCACTATCTGCTGTAACGGTCAGGCTATGGCCGGGCTTTAGCTTATAAACATTTCGATAAATGGTCGCAGGATCCGGGACATAGGAGAAACACAAGAAATCAAGCACACTGCGCGGCTCAATCCCCGCGTCGAACCCCGGCAAAGCGGTTAAAGCCTTTAATTCCGATGCGAAGCAGAACCGGGTCCCCGGAACCGCGGAAGAGTAATAAAGCGGCTTCTTCCCAACCCTGTCGCGAGCTAGAAAGAGTTCCTGTTCCCGGGTGTTCCAGATAGCGAAAGCGAACATACCGTTTAGGTGCTCTGGCATGTGTTCCCCCACCTCTTCGTACAGATGTAGGAGCACCTCCGTATCGCTGTTTGTCGCGAACCGATGGCCCTTTTTCAATAAGCCAGCCCGCAGTTCCCGGTAATTGTAGATTTCCCCGTTAAACACAACCTGGAGGGTGCCATCTTCATTTCCCATGGGCTGTTGACCGCCGGCGAGATCAATGATGCTGAGGCGCCGATGCCCGAGCGCAGCTCTTCCATCACAGAAGTATCCAGCAGCATCCGGCCCGCGATGGACCAGGCGATCGCACATCTGTTGAAGCAGACTGCGTTCAGGGACGACAGGTCCTCTCGTCAAATAACCCGCGATTCCGCACATATCAGCGGAGCGCCTTCAGGACAAGCTTTGCAAGCGTGACCGGAACAGAGCGATCCCCCTCCATGATCCGCCGGATCCGCCAGCGATCTCTTGGGCCCGCGTGACTCACACGGGTGAATTCCATGGGACGGAACCTGAGTTCCCGTTCGGGATTGTACCAGGTCAGCAGAAGATTGTTGGCCAGAAACAGCAAAGCTGTCCGCCCCGCGTACTTCAGGTTCGATCGTAAGTGTGTTGGGAACTTCGAACTAACCCCGTCGAAGGATTCCGTCACCAGGCAGGTGGCGCCTATCTTCGTGAACTCCGCCATATCGGCGATGGCCGCCAGCGGGTCGGGCAGGTGCTCCAGGACCTCAAGGCTGATCACCATATCGAAGTGGTTTCTGGGAATACCAGCGTAGCTATTGAGAGTAGTGAACCTGGCGCCGTGAAGCGCCAGACGGCGTTGAGCCATGTCCGCCGTGCGGCTACCCGGAACATCAAAGTAGTGCAGGTCAACATCTTCTTTGAACTCGCGCCAGATTGCCAGAGTGTCGCTGGCGCTTCCGTCACCCAGCATGAGAATCTTCGGTGGACAGCCGATTCTTTCCACGGTCCGCCGGATCCGGCCGAGAATCGCCCGTACCACGCCCTGCTTGCCTGGACGTTGCGACTCAACGACCGTCTCGATCATGAAAGCTGCCGTTTCACGGTAAAACGCTTCCATGCGCGCGTCGTACTCATGAAATGCCAGGCCAAAAGCCGTAGCTTCTTCACGCACATTTGCGCCGACAGACAGTGCTTCCTTCCAAACGTGCATCTCAAGAGTCTCGCGATCAATCCCGCTGACCGACGCCAATTCATCGACAAGTTCATGGAAAGTCATAGTGGGGCTTTGTTGACACACTGAACAAGAGAGTTAGAGTTTAAGATGAGCACTTCCGGTTGACGACCTGTACCAACTTGCCCTGTGGCGTTAAAGGAATCCGATCGACCCAGGTGATCTCTAAGCCGATATTTCCGACAAAAGCCTGCAGAGTCTTCCGCAACTCCACCTCCCGTTCCGGAGTGAAGCCCTTCCCTTTCAGCAGGATTTGCAGTGTATCATCCTGCCGCATAATTACTTGAAACTGGCAGACTTCCGGCATTTCCTTGAACAAATGGTTCCAATAGATGCAATTGACTCTCTTGCCGTTAGGGAAGGACAGCAGGCCCGCTGTGCGACCCTGAACTTCCCGCAACGCGGTGATACCACTCTCGTTTTGATGGTCCGTATCGAAATCGCCTAAGTCGCCGATCTCATATCGCAGGAACGGCGTACCGCGGCAGATAGTGCTGGTCCATAACAGCCTCCCTGAGGCGCCAGGAGGCGCAGGTCTGCCGTCATCATCGACAACTTCGAGAAATAGCCAAGGGCGAAGTACGATCAATGGCCCGTTCGGCTTATTTTGGTATGCCATGGCCGAGAGTTCCCGGCCGCCGTAAAGGTTCAGTATCGGAACCCCAAAGGCCTTCCTAAACGCTGCGATTTGCGTTTCGAAGAGCATCTCTCCGCCATTCCATGAAGTGTGCACCATGCCCGGTGGCGGAGCCGCCCCCATTTCCACAATTCTGCGCGCTACGAAATCCAGCATAGACGTGAAGCCGTAAATCGCGACCGGGTGGTGCTTGCGAATCAATCGCAGCACGGTATCGACGGTGTCTTGATTCAAGTTGTAGCCGCCCACCGTGAAAACACGGCGGACCCGATTCATGGCACGCACGGAACGACTGGTCTGCTTTCCGATATCCCGTTCCGAGCCCCACACGGAAATGAGGGTCATGCCGGGTCGCCAGCCCATTTGTTGGTAGGCGTAAAGAGTAGAGGCGTTACTGGCGCGAACGGCCGGCGTGTCGTGAAAGAAATGCGTTGGCTCTCCCGTGGATCCCCCGGTAGACTTCTCGATGCCTGTGAGGTGAAACCGTGTTCGTAACTCGTCGGGATGGAAACGGCTATTCAGGAGCGTCTTATTGATAATTGGTAAAGATGGCCAGATACGCCAGAGTTCCTCGCAGTCGCGGATGCACGCAGCTTCCCGCCATTCCGGCAGGGCGTCCTGACGGGCTCCAAAATATCGAATCTGGGAGAGAAGGCGCTCTGCGAGGACCCGCCGCTGCTGGTCCGCCGGCAAGCCAGGGAACTCCTCCAATTCTCCCCAGGGACACGCATTGTGGTCCACAAACCGGCGCCATGCGACTTGGCTCAGGCGTTTGGTGATCATGAGTGCTCCAGTTCACAGTGGCCGGCCCATCCAGCGGGAGGCCGAAAACTGGTTCCTGCGAACGGAAAGAGTTCTGCTGCAGACCGATCTCCCTCCGGCAGGCGCACTTGAATAGCCAAGCTGGGAAAGGCCGCCAATCGGTTCGAAAAATCCGCGAAGGCGCGGTCAATCAAGGGAATTTTCGACGGGTCGAAGCCCATCAGGCGGGCATGGACCCAGTCAGCTGCTACTGGATTGCGGGCGCCAGTCACAAAGCCAGCCGGAACCGGCTCAGGAGCAAGCGGACCTTCGCCTTCTCCCGCAATGATCGCATCTGTTATGGTGACTACCTGCCGCTGCGGCGCGGGTTGCAGAAAGCCATCTTCATTTCCGTACAGGAGTACCCTTTGCAGATCGAGACAGGTACGCCAAATTGTGTCGTTGCCGAACCAGGAGCCTTCCAGGTTTTCATCCGACCCCAGTGCGGCCGCACAGCGCACAGCCACTTGGGCCAATTGAGCGAGGCCGGCCTGCACTTTGCCGGGTAGCCTGCGATTGGCCGCATCCAAAAAATTTTCCGCGCTGGATTTCAACCAGGAATTGCCCGGATAGCAGTCGCCGCCGAGGGCCTCGCCGCCCTTACGATGATGGGGCAAATATTCCTTATTTCCGTTGATCCCCACCAGGTTCTTGAGAGCACCGGTAACACAGGTTTTCTTGTGGCATTTCAGTTTGGGCAGATTAATCACCACGTCAGCCTGCATCAACTCCCGCGCGATCAGGTAGCGGTGCCTTCCCGGTGCATGGGTACTCGATAGCAAGTCGGGATTATACATAGTCACCCGAAATTTGCCGGCCTCCGTCGCCAGTGGTTCCAGGAGACTGTCGCGCGCGAGGTCGAACAAGACGTAGTCGGCTTTCTCGCGCCCGTTTTCGATCCTGGGAGCGCCCAGATTTCCGCCGGGAAGCAACGTCCGCCGGAAATCGCAAATGCGGAGATCAAACCCCTGCCTCCGGAAGCGCTCCACGAGTGCGTCCAACCGGCACGTGTCCCGCAAGCGATCGAAGTCGCAACCCTGCACCGGCGCATCTCCGACGATCACAGAGGAAGGGCGGGCTAGCACGACATATTCCAGGACGGCTTCAAGCACGCTCGTGTGTGTGATCAGGCAATCCATCCCCCGGCCGGATTGGTTGTGATGCAGCACCCAGTTTGGCTTGAGCACCACCCGAGATCCTGGAGCAATAAAAGCACCCAACGGACTCCATGCCGAGGTCCCCTGACGCGTCCTATCCAAGCCCCAGCGCTGAAACAGGTCGCGTATGGCGCGTTGGGCGACCGTTTGAATGTTTTGGTCCGGGAGTTCGGGTGCGGCTTGCGGCTCAGGCAGGAGTCCATAATCCGCGCGGAGACTGCGGACGACTGTCACCAAAGTTTCAGGTATCATTTCGGATTTCAGGGGACCACTGCCGGTTGTTCATTGGCTCACCCATGATTCAGCAGGACCTTGAGGATTTCCGGCCCGCTGGCGCCATCACCATAAGCCGCAGCCCACGGACCGGCACGATGCGCGTTGCGTGCCGCTTCCACAATCTGATCCACACCAGCCCCGGCCAGCACGTTGCATCCGTGCTGCAGTGTCTCCTGCCATTCGGTTTCGTCACGCAAGGATGGCCCGCAGAACACGTCGTCTTCCAAAATGCAACCCGTGTAGACGGAAACGTTGTTCTGTAGTTTCACGTTATTGCCGATTACAACATCCGGCGAGATCACTACGTTCTGGCCGATATTGCACCGCTCGCCGATCTGGCAATTGCTCATGACGTGAGAGAAGTGCCAGATCTTCGTGCCGGCCCCGATGCTGCAGGGCTCATCCACGTAGGATGATTCGTGGACAAAGTAGTCGCTTTGTGGCATAGATAAAATTCTCGCTTATTGGGCAATGATCTTTTGTCGCCCAGCCGCCATCACTTGCACCGGTTCTCCGTTCATCTGCAGAGAGCGCTGGCAAGCCTGCAGAACCTGGAGCACCCGCACACCTTCTTCGCCTGCTGTGAGCGGGTCTTTGCGATGGGTCACACAATCGATGAAGTGCGCGCATTCGCGCCGCAGGGGTTCCTCCGGATCGAAGGGAACTGGCGTACCCTGCGGTTTGCTCGCTTCCATGGAACCGTTCTTCCATTCGATGCGCTTGTCAAATAGAACCAGCTTGTTGTCCGGTCGGGAATCCTCGAAGACCACCATCTGCTTGCTTCCAATCACCACCAGGCGCTGCTCCTTGTACGGATGCAACCAGCTTACGAAGATGTGGGAGCGGGTACCGCGGTCAAACAGGAGATTGGAGACGGTTACGTCGGCAATATTGGGCTGAAGGTAAGCACCGCCGGTGGCGGTGACCTGCACCGGCATTTGCCCCACTAGGGCCAAGATGACCGAGATATCGTGCGGCGCAAAACTCCAGAGGGCATTTTCCTCCTGCCGGATTTTGCCCATACTGAGACGATTGGAGTAAATGTAATCGAGATGGCCTAGAGTTCCTGCCGCCACCATTTCCTGGATTTTGACAATGGCCGGATGATAGCGCAGGAGGTGCCCCACCATCAGAATGGTGCCTCGCTCGCGCGCGGCCTCCACCATTTCGAGTCCATCTTCAGCCTCCAGCGCTAGCGGTTTCTCAACGAATACATGCTTGCCGGCCTTGATCGCCGCCAATGCCATGCGGTGATGCTGCTCCGCCGGCGTCGCAAGCACGAAAGAATCCAACTCTGAATCCGCCAACGCCTCCGCGAGGGTTACGTAGATCCGGATCCCTGGATACTCTGCTGCGATCGCGGCTAGCGAGGCGGTGTTGCTCTCGCAGATCGCTTTCAAATGCCCCATCATCGAGAAGTTCCGAATCAGGTTTTTGCCCCAGTGGCCGCACCCTACCACGCAGATGTTCGCCCTATGAGGTCCTGTATCCAGGATGCTTCGGCGAATGGTCATAAGAAACCTTGTTTCATTGAATCCTCTGAATCAACTGCGCGAGCTCAGCCGCCAGCCGGGGCCGCTCGTACCGGCGGATGGCCTCCCAATCGGGCTGGAAGTCGTTGCCCCCGTCTCGTAGCTGCCGATAGGCTTCGGTCAGTAGATCGCGAATGCCGGACCGGTCGCCTGGGGCGACGCATCGACCAGTTCTTGTTTGCTGCACGATCCGGGCCACTTCCCCGTCCTGAGGAGCAATCGCCAAGATTGGCCGCCCCACGGCCATGTAGTCGAATATCTTGCCTGTCAAACTGGCCGCGTCCGTCATTGTCAACAATAGATAATCGGATTCTTGCATTAATGCAAGCGCTTCGGCCTGCGGCCTGAATCCCAAGCTTCGGACCGTGGTCTTCCTTGATTCAAGAAAACCTTGCTCGTCATCGGCAACACGCCCGATGAACCGTGTTTCAATAGCCGAACGGACCTCTTCTGGCATATCGTCCAAGGCGTCCAGAAAATAGCGTGCCGAGCTCGCCGAATAGACCGTCCCTACGTGGCTGACGACTATTTTGTCTCCGGACCGTGTGGGAGGCCTGAAGGCGCCGAACGAGGTCGGTTCATATCCATTGGGAAGTAAGGCAAATTTGTGGGCATCCTGATCGGGATATCGGTCACGAATATCATCCAGCATCGTATGGGTGACGACGACAGCCAAATCCGAGAGCTCGATGGTCCGCCGCTCGATAGCCACGGCGCGCCGTCTGGTGTAGTCGCTGTTTTGGTAATCGAATGTGCCTAGGTAGAAACGCAGCCAATCGTCACGAAAATCAGTGACCAGCTTAATGTGCGGAAACTGCTCCTTTAGCGCAGTGCCAACCAGAAACGCGGAAAACGGTGGCGCCGTGACCAGCACGACGTCGATACCGTACTGCTTAACAATCTTGCGGGCGCGACGTAGAGCGAATGGTACCCAGACCACTTCGGGCTCAGGGCAGAACACTCTTCGAGCAATCTCAACGGGGACGCGCCTCCAATTGAGTGTGCCGTTCCCATCCACAGTGTTGGTCCGCTGCGGACGAGCGCCGCCCGAGAACAACTTCCAGAGCTGCTGTCGGAAGCGGAAGGGCAACTCCGGTGTGAAAGCGTCGTGGACCTTTACTCCTGATGGAATATGCCGCACAAGCCCTGGATCGCTGACCGCACTCACTCCATTCCAAGCTCTCAGCACGTGAACTTCCTCGAACCCGCATTCCGGCAAGTATCTGGCGAAGCTCAAGGCCCGCTGGACACCAACCCCACCCATTGGTGGGAACTGGTAGGAGACGATCAAGATCTTCAAACGCTCTCCTTCTCCCAACGCAGGCCGTAGTCGGCAGCAGCAAACTTCAGAAGTCCAAAACATAGAGCCACCTGCGCCGAATCGGGATTCTTGAATGATTCCCCCATCGGGTTCTTCCCACGGCTTAGCCGGTGCAGGCCTGCGAGCATGTGCAGTGTGGAAAACCCGACTAGGATGATCAGGGACATGAGTTTCCCGGTATACAAGATGACAAGCGGCATTGTATCGGATGTCCGATGATCGGCTCTTGGTACTTCGACCGTCATCGTTTCGAAAAAACATTCTCTGGAAGAAACAACCAGACCTCATCCGCCTGCAAAACCGCGGCTATCCGGGCCTTTACTACAGGATCCAGTTTCCGGTAACCGTTTATGATCCTACTCAGCAGCGTCTCGTTAATTCCAATTAGCTGCGCAAGCCGATTCTGCCGCATGCCGCATTTCCAGAGATGTAGCTTAAGATTCGGATACATAAGAAAACTCGAATGGACGACAGGGTACCTAGCTGGTTTCTGTCGCGAAACTGCCGTGCGGCGAAGCAACCACTCCCTTGCGGTCGTGGCTCTGAGCCCCGCGTTGACACTACGAGACTTCGCATCGGAGGCGCGACCGTTGGGGAGTCCCCATGGGCCTGCGGCCCACCAAAAGTGATAAAGAACCGGGCCATGGCCGGTGTTGTGGAATCAATGATTTGCGCTGGTTCTTCAACGGAGCGGTCTTACGCGCGGAGACCCAGTTTCGCGACAGAAACTAGTGTAGTGTCCGCGAAATAACTAGACAGTTCATTTCTTCTGCTTTCTGGACTTGGGGCTGCTGCAGCCGGGCTTGATCTTGCTCCAAGGTTCGGCGACAGCGAGTCAGTTTTTCCTGGATGGATTCGACGGTCGCGGTCCAGACGAAAGGTTTGGGATCCTGATTCCAAGCTGTGAGAAACGCCTCGATGGATGCCTGGAGGTCGGCCACACTGAGGAAGACGCCGCGGCGGATGGCCTTGTTATCCAGGTGGCCGAACCATCGCTCGACCAGATTCATCCAACTGGAACTGGTGGGGACGAAGTGAGACACGAAACGGGGATTGCGCTTCAGCCACGCCTTTACTTTCGCGTGCTTGTGCGTCCCGTAGTTGTCCATGATGAGATGTAATGGGACATCGCCCGGGAACTCGGTGTTGAGCCGACGCAGGAATTTCAGAAATTCCTGATGCCGGTGTCTCTCATGACATTCGCCGACGACCTTACCTTCTAAAGTTTCCAGGGCGGCGAACAGGGTGGTCGTGCCGTTGCGTTGGTAATCGTGGGTCATCGTGCCGCATCGCCCCTTCTTGATCGGCAGCCCCGGCTGTGTGCGCGATCCAACGCCTGAATCTGGCTCTTTTCGTCTACGCACAGGACGATCGCCTGTTGCGGAGGATTCAAGTACAGGCCCACGACATCAGTCATCTTTTCCAGGAACTTCGGATCGCGGGAGAGCTTAAAAGCCTTCGTGCGATGTGGCTGAAGATTGTGGGCGCGCCAGATATTGTTGACGGTGGACTTGCTAACGCCTTGGCTCTGCGCCATGGTCCGGCAACTCCAGTGCGTCATCCCCGCCGGTTTGGTTTGCAGGGTCGCATCCACGATAGCGGCGATCTTGTCGATTTGAAACACGGGCTTTCGTCCCCGGCCGGGAGCGATGTCCCACAGACCGTCCAGCCCCTCGTCACCAAAGCGTTTTCGCCACAGAATCACCGTGTTTCGATTCACCAAAAGCCACTTCGCAATTGTAATATCGGACTCGCCGGCAGCGGCGGCCAGAACGATACGGCAACGCAAAGCCACCTGCTGTGGAGTGCCGTGCGCCGCGGTCCACTGCTGGAGTTTCTCGCGCTCAACTTCGGTAAGCTGACACGACTTCCCCATGCCCCAGGATAACGCGAGCCGGCCTGTTCTGTCTAGTTATTGTTGGACACTGTCGGTGGCGGCGAAAAAGGGTACCAAAATGGCGGCGAAGTGGTCCCCTGCCAGGGGAGCCGTTCGGAGTGAGCCTTTCCCTCTTCTCAGGAGTGTTGTCCGGAACGGCCCGGAGCC
>ODAK010001243.1_pt1 | contig 28400 bp, 28 predicted proteins | sample 1539591 | NCBI WGS metagenome assembly ODAK01 (sample SAMEA3539303, study PRJEB22396) | soil metagenome | biome: tundra; feature: field; material: soil | place: USA | collected 2010-05 | depth 0.15 m
GCCGACCACTTCGGAGACCCGGGCGCCGGTCCCGTACAGGAGTTCGAGCAGGGCCCGATCACGACGGTCGATCGGCGTGGCGTTGGGAATCGAATCGAGCAACGCCGCCACCTCGTCCTCGGCCAGCGGTTTGGGTAAGGTTCGCCCTCGTCGTCCGCTGCGAAGACGCGCGCTGGGATCGCTCGCCAGGTGACCTTCGACGACGAGGTAGGCGAACCATCCGCGGATCGACGCGACCGATCGCGCGATGGTCGTCTCGGCACGCTTGGCGCGACGCAGCTGATTGCAATATCGCTCGAGGTCGCGCTCCGCGAGTTCGTCGAGTCCTCGCTCCGCGACCTCCATCCACGCCAGCAGTTTCGTGAGGTCGCGGCGGTAGGCCTCGGTCGTGGCGCGACTTCGACCCTTCTCGATGGTCAGCCACTGGAGGTACTCCGCGAGGTACTGCTCAGCGGTCGTCAAAGAACGTTCCGAAGACCCGTCCGAGCGCGACAACGGTGGTGTTGTCAATCGCGGGCTCACGACGAAGAGTCTCTCGCAAATCGTCGCGCGAGAACCATCGCACACTCGATCCCACCTCTTCGGGCCCCGCGGGCTGTCGCGCTACGTCACGGAGTCCCCGGGCTTCAAAGATCGTCATCAACTGGTTGGACCATCCGGGCGACGTCATGAACACCCCCAATTCGATCCACTCTGTTGCGGCACAGCCGAGTTCTTCACCGAGTTCGCGCTGCGCGGCGCTCAACGCGACCTCGCCGGGAACGTCGAGCGTGCCGGCGGGCACCTCCCAACTGAAGCGATTGAACGGCGTGCGGTATTGACGGATCATGCCGATCTCGTCTCGTTCGTTGATGGCGAGAATGGCGACGGCCCCGAGGTGCGTGACGACGTCGCGTTCGAACGTCGTGCCGTCGTGTTCGACCGTTCGCTGTTCCACGCCAAAGACGTGCGATTGCAGAAGTTTCGTGGTTCCCGCGACTCGGAACGACTCGCTCACAACGTGGCGTCGACCGATTCCGGATCAATGATGTGCGGCTCTCGACCTTCAGCGCGCGCCGCCGCGGCCTTGATGAGGCCGAGGAAGAGCGGATGGGGACGATCGGGTCGCGATTTGAACTCCGGGTGGGCCTGGGTGCCGACGTAGAACGGATGATCGGCGATCTCGGTGAACTCCACGAGGCGACCGTCGGGTGACGTGCCCGAACAGCGCATGCCGGCGGCTTCGAACTGAGCTCGATAGCGCGAGTTGAACTCGTAGCGGTGGCGGTGGCGTTCAGAGACCACCGTCGTTCCGTAGAGCTCGGCGACGACCGATCCCTCATCGAGCATCGCGGGACACGCACCCAAGCGCATCGTCCCACCGAGGTCGGTGACGTCCATCTGCTCGGCCATCAGGGCGATGACCGGCGCCGACGTACTGATCGAGATCTCCGTGGAGTGCGCGTCGCTGAGTCCGAGGCAGTGCCGCGCGAATTCAACCACCATGACCTGCATCCCGAGACACAGCCCCAAATAGGGAATGTCGTGTTCGCGCGCGATCCGAGCGGCCGCGATCATGCCCTCGACCCCGCGTTCGCCGAATCCACCCGGAACGACGATGCCGTCGAGCTGGCGAATCCGCTCGGAATCAATCTCGGTCGGCACGCGCTCGGCCTCGAGCCACTCGATCGCGGTCTTGGCCCCCACGGCGAAACCGGCGTGACGGATCGACTCGCCCACCGAGAGGTAGGCGTCGGGCATGGTCACGTACTTTCCAATGACGCCGATGCGAAGCGTCTTGGTGGTGCTGTGGACTCGGCGCACGACGTCGCGCCACGCGCTGAGGTCGATGGGATTCGCCTCGAGATCGATGCCGAGGGTGTTGCACACCATCGTGTCGAGGCCCTCGTCGTGCATCGTGATCGGGATGTCGTAAATGCTCGGCGCGTCCACGGCTGAAATGACGGCCTGCATCGGCACGTCACAGAGCAGCGAGATCTTGCGCTTCAGTCCATCGGAGAGCGGTTGGTCACTGCGACACACGATGATGTCGGGTTGGATACCGCGCGAGCGCAGTTCCGTGACGGAGTGCTGCGTCGGCTTGGTCTTCTGTTCCCCGGACGGCGCGAGGTAGGGCACGAGGGTCAGGTGAACGTAACAGACGTTGTCGCGACCGGCGTCGCGGCGGAACTGGCGGATCGATTCGATGAAGGGCACGATCTCGATGTCACCGACGGTGCCACCGATCTCGACGATCACGACGTCGGCACCGAGGGTGCCCAGACGACGGACCCGCTCTTTGATCTCGTCGGTGATGTGGGGAATGACCTGGACCGTCTTGCCCAAGTAGTCACCGCGTCGTTCCTTGGCGATCACGTTCGAATAGACCGATCCGGTCGTCGTGTTGGACATCTTGGAGAGCGATTCATCAATGAATCGTTCGTAGTGGCCGAGGTCCAAGTCGGTCTCACCACCGTCGTCGGTGACAAAGACCTCGCCGTGCTCGCCGGGATTCATGGTGCCGGGATCGACGTTCAGATACGGGTCCAGCTTGCACATGGTGACTTTGAGGCCCCGGGATTTCAGGAGTCGACCGAGTGACGAGGCCGTGAGCCCCTTGCCAAGAGAACTTGACACACCACCAGTTACAAAGACGAATTTGGTCATTCGTAAACCGCCGCTTCCACGGAACACCAGCATAGCGAAGCGATCTGACTTTACAGAACTATTAACGCTGTGTTTCGAGCAATTGTTGGGCCAGCGCCCTCGATTCATCCGTGATCTCGTCACCGGCGAGCATTCGCGCTATTTCGTCCACGCGCTCCTCGCCGCGTACGGCACGCACCGACGTGTTGACGTCGTCACTAGAAATCCGCTTCTCGATGACGAAATGATGATCGGCTTTCGCCGCGACCGACGCCAGGTGCGTCACGGCGAGGACCTGTTGTCGTTCCCCCAACTCTCGCAGACACTCGCCAATCTGCTGGGCCACCTGGCCACCGACGCCGGCGTCGACTTCGTCGAAGACCGCGACGATGTCCTCGTGCGCCGATTCGAGGGACAGTGCCAAGAGCACCCGACTGAGCTCTCCCCCGCTCGCCAGGGCCTGCAGCGGTCCCTCGGGCTGTCCCGGATTGGGCGTGAAGAGGATCTGGGCATCGGAGCCGTCATCGCCCGCCACGATGAATCGAAGCCGCGCGTGTTCGAGGGCGACGCGGGGCAGTTGTGCCGCCACCGCGCTACTCAACGCACTCGCCGCCGCCACGCGTTCGCTACGCGCGACGCCGGCCAATTCGGTCACTTGTTCGTCGAGCGAAACGATGGCGACGTCAAGCGTGACGGTCCTCGCCGACGTGTTGTCGAGCACCCGCTGGCGAGCGCGCAACTCTTCCAGAGACGTCAGCGCCGATTCGAGTGAGCCAAATTTTCTCGCGAGGGCTTGGAGGACGGTCGTGCGGTCTTCGAGTTCCTTCAGGGCCGACGCGTCGAAGGACTCCGGGTCCGACAGCGCCGCCAGTTCATGCACCGCCTCGCGCGACTGTTCGAGGGCCGCGCGCAAAGTTTCGCGAGCGGCGTCGTACGAGTCGCCTTTGGGGAGTCGAGCGAGCACCCGCGCGAACTGCGGGAGCACGGCGGCGTCACCGTCGGCGTCGAGTTGATCGAGCACCTCGACGAGGGCCGCCTGGCCGTCACGCAGATCGGTGAGTCGTGTGAGTTCTTCCAACGTCTCATCGAGTTCGTGCGCCGAGCGAATGGCGGCACCTTCGAGTTCGGCGATCTGAAACGCCACGTAGTCCAGTTCCCGTAGCCGTTCTTCTGCATCGCCACCCAACGACGAGCGTTCGGCCTGCGCCTCACGCAGTGCGCGACGAGCCGCCACGAGGTCCGACACGGACACGTGACCCCGCGCGTCAATCAGGCGCAGCACCTCGCCACGATTTCGCAAGGTGAGCGAGTCGTGTTGGCCGTGGATGACAATTAGTTCATCGGCGAGCGAGCGAAGTGCCTCGGCGCTACTCGACGCGCCGTCGATAGCGCTGCGGAGTCGTCCCGATGCACCCGATTCCCTCGTGAGCACGGTCTCGCGGTCGCCTCCCATCTCGAAGACGGCGGCCGCGCGCATGTCGGTGGCGATCGCTGCGCGCGTGACCGATCCGTCGCCACCCAAGCAGAGGTCGAGGGCGCCCAAGAGGAGTGTCTTTCCGGCCCCCGTCTCGCCGGTGAGCACGTTGAAGCCCGGTCCGAACTCCAGGCGCGCATCTTGGATCACTCCGAGGCCGTGGGCGTACAACTCCAACAGCGTGGATTTAGGCATGTCCCTCTCGGAGGCCTTCATGGAGTCGTGTCGCCAGGTCGAAGCTGCGAGTGGCGACGACCCGCACCGGCATGGGGCTCTTGCGCACCTCGACGAACTGACCGACTCGCAACGACCCGATGTCGCGACCGTCGGCGACGATGACCGCCGGCTTGTCCTCGGCGACCAGGCGGATCACCTTGTCGTCGGCGACGACGATGGACCGGTCGATCGTGAAGTGTGGCGCGACCGGCGTCAAGATCATCACCGGCAACGTCGCTTCGACCACCGGGCCGCCGGCCGAGAAGTTGTAACCCGTGCTGCCGGTCGGGGTGGCGACCATGACCCCATCGGCGGAGTAGGTGAGGTATTCGTCGTCGTCCACGTACGTCTTCAGTCGCACCATGTGACCGGCATGAGCACGCTCGACGACCACTTCGTTGAGAGCGAACTCCTCGACACTGCTCCCGGAGACCGAGATTGACAGGGCCAGTCGATCGACGACGACATCGCCCGCGAGCGCGGACTTCGCGTCGGCCACCACTTCATCCGAAGGCACGTTGAGGAGGAAACCCAGGCGACCCAAGTTCACGGCGAGGACACGGGCGCCGAGACCGTGCGCGAGTCGCGCGGACTTGAGAAACGTTCCGTCGCCCCCGAGGCTCACCACGACCGTCGACGCGTCGACGTCGGGCGTCGCGTCGACGTCAAGCAGGTGGAGACTCGACGTGATGCCGTCTTCTCCCAATTGGCGTCCGGCTTCTCGCGCGAGAGCTATCGCGTCGGTTCGATTACTGAAAGCCGCAAAGAGCAGTTGGGACACCATTCACCTCGTGGTTCAATGGTAGTAACAATGGTTGCGCGGGCGACCCGTGTGCCGTGGGATGCGCCCAGGTTGCGCGCGTCTTTCGCTCGGTATGCTCATGGTGGAGCGAACGGTGGCGTTCTCCGGAGGACTCCACGACGAACGAGACGAGGTTCATCACATGGTGTACGTGATTCTGGTGATTGTCGTGGTCGTTCTTTTCGTCATTTTCTTTCTGGCGCGGCGAAAGGCGGTGAAGCGGGGATTCAGTTACGCACCCGACTCCGACTCGCTGGGCAACAAGGTCTACAACCCTCGCGAGATTCCCAAGGTGGCGATCCCCACGCCGGAATTCAAGACCGAGGAGATCTCGCACGACGAGTTCCGGGGCGACGTATCCGACGACCTCCTCGATCCCAATAATCCCAAACACGCCGAGTGGATGAAGGATCATCCGGAGATGGAACCTGACGCTGAATGGGTGAAAGAACATCCCGAGGACACCCCTTCATAAGTTCTGTGGGCCGTCACGGCTCAATTGGTGGTTCGTCGCATAGTGGACGCGTTGAAACGCTGGTCGAATCGACCCCCTGTGCCATCATTCAACTAATGGATTGTGCAACCGTCAGTGCGAAACACTGATGAGCGCTGAGTTGGCGTGACGACGCCCGACGACCTGTCGATCTCCTGGCAGAGTCTCCTCGAGGCCCTACCGGACGGGACGGCCCTGATCGATGTCCGCGGTGTCATGCATTACGTGAACAGCGAGCTGGCGTTCCTCACCGGCTACACCCGTGACGAACTCCTAGGAGAGAACGTCCAGATGTTGATTCCTCCGAAACTGAAGTCGATGGAGGGTGAGGCGCGGCGCCAATATTCGCGTGATCCCACTTCGCGACTCATCTGGAACGATCGCGACCTGACCGTGCTCTGCAAGGACGGGAGCGAGCGATCAGTTGACTTTGCCCTCTCTGCGCTCACGCTCGACGGCGTCCACTGGACCGTCGGCTCAATACGCGACAACAGCGTTCAGCACGCCGCCGAGCAGGCTCGCATTGAGGCCGAACAACATTTCCGACTGGCCTTCGAGGACAATATGGCCCCCATGGTCTTCACCGACCTCGAAGATCGCATCATCGCGGCGAATGACGCTTTCTGCGCGATGATGGGTCGCACCAGAAGCGAGTTGATCGGTTTCGACTCCAAGCCGTTCACCTACCCCGACGACGTGGGAATCACCGAAGCGTCACACGAACGGTTCTTGCACGACGAGATCCGTCAGGTGCGCTACGTGAAGCGCTATTTGCACAAGGACGGTCGAATGATCGTCGCGGAGGTCTCAAAGTCCCCGGCGCGCGACAAGACCGGCAAGACGTTGTACTTCATCATTTCCGAACGTGACATCACCGAAGAACGGATGCTCACCGCCCAGCTCTCCCATCAGGCCCTCCACGACCCCTTGACCGGACTGGCGAATCGCGCGCTGCTCGATGATCGGCTCGCTCAGGCTCATTCGCGCATCCTGCGACAGGGCGGGAACGGAGCGCTCCTGCTCTTGGACCTCGATGACTTCAAGGGCGTCAACGACACGTACGGTCACCTCGTGGGCGACCAACTCCTGAGTGCCGTCGCGCATCGACTCGAAGGCGTCGCTCGAGACACCGACACCCTCTGTCGCTTCGGCGGTGACGAGTTCCTCTATCTCGCCGAAGGTGTCGGCGGCACTGACGAGGCCCAACTCATCGCGCAACGTTTCCTGCGTTCGCTCGACGAGCCGTTTCTGATCGGCGGACTGAGTCTCGAACAGCGAGCCAGTCTCGGCGTGGTCGTGTGGGACGCCCACGACGCTGAGGTCTCGGATGTGGTGCGCGACGCCGACGTGGCGCTCTACGAGGCCAAGCGACTCGGCAAGGGTCGTCACTTTCTCTATGTCTCAGGCATGCACCACAACGTGGTCAACCGGTTCTCACTGGTCCAAGAGCTGCGCCAGGCCGTGGCGGCGAATGAATTGGCGATGCACTACCAGCCAATACTCCGACTCTCCACCAACGAAGTCGTCGGATTTGAGGCCCTGATGCGTTGGCACCACTCCGAACGGGGCTGGGTCCCGCCGGGCGTCTTCATCCCCTTCGCCGAACAGAGCGACCTCATCTTGGACCTCGGTGCCTTCGCCCTCCACGAATCGATCGTGGCGGCGAGCGAATGGGGTCACTCGAAGGAGTTGCTGTCCGAGCCCTACGTCTCGGTGAACCTCTCCGCGCGTCAGTTCCACGACCCCGGACTACTGGCCCTCGTGCGGAGTGAGTTGGACGCGTGCTCACTGCCGGCGGATCGTCTCATCATCGAGATCACCGAGGGCGTGGCGCTGATGGAGGTAGCCGACACCCTGAAGACGATCGAACAGTTGACCAACCTCGGCGTCGGCGTCGCCCTGGATGACTTCGGCACCGGATTCTCCTCACTCTCGTACCTCGCCTTGTTGAACCCGATGATCATCAAGATCGATCAGTTCTTTGTACGACCGGTCACGGCAAGCATCCACAGCGATCAACTGCTCGGGGCGATCGTGTCGCTCGGACACAACCTGGGCATGACGATGCTCGCCGAAGGCATCGAAACGCGTGCTCAGCTCGAACGTCTGCGCGATCTGCACTGTTCGCTCGGTCAGGGATTCCTTTTCTCGCCGGCCGTGCCCTTCGATGAAGCCCTGTCGATGGTGGGAACGTCCTTCGACTTCTAGCGCTCGACTCACGAGAGAACGAGCACCCCCGTTTTCGAGGCGCCCGCTACAGTGTTTTGCACTGGGCGATGAATATTGGGATCACGAAGGAGGGGCCCGTGAGTTTTCCCGAATCAGTACAGCGTCTGGCCCGCCAACGAGCTCGGGGCACGTGTGAGTGCTCGGCGAGTTGGTGCCCGCACTACGGACACTGTCGACTCCCCGCCAACGAGTTCCACCACAAGAAGGCGCTCGGCGCCGGTGGTGACGACGAACTGGCGAACTGCCAGTTCATGTGCAAGGCCTGTCATCAGCGAGCCCACACGACGACTGGTGAGCTCGGTCGGCTCTAGCCCCGCTCGTAAGGTCGACGGCGACATTCGTCAGGCCGAGAGAGATTCCTCAAGTGAGTAGTCGATTCGCGCGTCCTCGACGAGCCACGCACCGTCGCCGACCCCGTAGTGGAGCCCGCGCCAGTCAGTGAATGCACGACTGCATTCACCGTTCCAGAACCTCATTTTAGATTTTTTTTTTTAGCTTCGACTTCAATTTCGACTTCTTCGTCCGGTTCGTCCGGCTCGAGGGGCGCTTCGGCGAAGAGATCGGGCCGAAGCGCCATCGCTTCTTCCAATTCGAAGAAGTGGCTCATCCAGTACTCCTCGAAGCGCGAATGCCACCGTTCGGCCCCCTCGGGCGTCGCAAAGGCCTCGCGCACCGACGCCGGCGCCAACAACCTGACGAAACCCGGCACCTCAATCGCGAGGTAGCGCAGACGCAGGAAATCCAGAAACGAGATCGTCGGTGGCGTGGCCGGCGACGCGGATATCTCGGGCAGGGCCTCGCGGACCCGGTCGTCCTTTAGGAATGACGACGTCAAGAGCAACGCCAGGACCTGCTCCTCGGCGTTCTCCGCCATGGTGATGAGGCTCTTGCCCACGTTGTCACGTCCGTGACCCGATCCCCCGAAGACCTCTTGCACGATGCTACCGACGTTGGCGATCAGCCCGAGGAGCCGTAGCGCCACCGGTCGGGCGTTGGCAATCTCCTTGTCGTCGAGCGACGCAACCAACTGGATGAAGGGCGTGTCCATACTGTTTTGCATCGCGAGCAGCGCCAATTCACCAGCGCGACGAGACTCGTCGGTCCTCGCCTCGAGTTCGGCGCCGGGCGTCGCGCGATCGAACAGTCCGCCGTCGGAGCGGTCGAGTGAGGAAAGGTCGCCGTGCATCAAATCAATGAGCAGGGCCGTGAACTCGGCGTAGAGCTCCGAACCCCGACCGAGACGCTTGCGCGCCGACACCATCGCGGGGCCGACCTTCAGGTGCTCGAAGAAGACCTCTTCGAGAATGTCGCGCTCCCCTTTTTCGACTTCGGTCGTCTCGGCGGCGACCATGCGAATCTCTCGGAGTTGTTCGTCCCATCGCGTCGCGCGCTTCAAGAGATAGGTGCGAATGAGGTCCGGTTCGACGTCGAATCCCTCCCACCAGAGTCGCCACGCCAGCTCATCGAGCTGTTTCGTGCTCGCTCGCAACTGTGAGATACGCAGCATCCGCTCCGCCGTCCCGGCCGGGTATCGAGCGAGGGAACTTCGTCCGCCATTGAGATCGTGAAAGGGCTCGCCGATCAGGCGTCGGCGATGGAGTCGCGCGAGTTGGTCTCTCGTCGTCTCGACGCCAGCGAAGCCCAGGAAATCGAGGATGTCTTGGGTCGGTTCCCAGGACCGCGGTTCCTCGTTCCAGCTCACGCATCGACCTTAGTTATGCGTTAGGTGAAAACTGAGGATTCCCCAACCGAGGAATTGTCACGACCGCGATGCCTACGCGCGCAACCCGCTCACGATGGCCCGACGGGCGTCGTCACCGAGCGCGTAGGGCGCGTAGATGCTGAAGCGACTGATGACGTCGTTCAGGCGCCGCCGAACCTCAGCGCCGACTTCGTTGGGTGCCGCGACGACACTGAAGGTGTGGAGCACGTCGTCGTCGATGAGTTCACCCATCTTCTCCCACTCCCCGGTCTTGGAGAGCGTGTTCAGCTCGCTTTGCAGGTCTCCCCATCCGTGCAGTTCGAGGACACCCCGATACGCGGGCGTCGAACCGTAGAATGCGATCTGGCCCCGGACTCGCTTCGTCGCGTCGGCGAACTGTTCGTCGGTGTCACCGGTCGCCACGAGGCCCGAGAACGAAATCGGGAAGTCCTTCGACTCGCGACCGGATTTCGCGAGTCCACGTTCGAGCGCCGGGAGCGTCACTTCGCGGATATAGCGCTCCGTCGAGAAGGGATGCACCAAGAGGCCGTCGGCGACCTCCCCCGCCACTTCGGTCATCAGCTCTCCGACCGCGGCCAAATACACCTTCGGCGCACCGTGCGGATTCGGACCGGGGTTGAAGAACGGCGACATCAGGGTGTGTCGGTAGAACTCGCCACGAAAATTCAGCGCCGTTCCCTCATTCCAGCACGACCAAATGTCGCGCATCGCCAGGATGTACTCGCGCATGCGCGGCGCCGGATGGGACCAGGGCATGGAGTAGCGCTTCTCGATGTGTGGTTTGATTTGTGAGCCCAGACCGAGGAGCAGTCGACCCCGCGAGAGCAGTTGCACGTCGTTGGCCATCGTGGCAGTGATCATCGGGCTGCGCGCGAAGGCCACCACGATGCCGGTGCCGAGCTCTAACGTCGTGGTCGCCGTGGCCGCTCCGGCGACGATCAGGAGCGGGTCGTGTCCCGTTTCGGCGGACCAGGCGCCGTCGTAACCGGCGATTTCGAGTTCGCGAGCCTCCGCGCCGGGGTCGTCACTGCGAAAGGAGAGTCCACCATCGACGAGCATGGGCGAAGTCTAAGTCGACGTCCCGAGCTCCGATGACCGGTGGAACAAGGAACGTCAGCTGATGAAGACCTGACCGACCATCGCTTCGACGTCATCGCGGGGCACGGCCGCCGAGAAGAGAGAGCCCTGTCCGAGTTCGCAACCCAGACGACGCAAACGGCTGAACTGCTCTACCGTCTCGATGCCCTCGGCGAGCATCGTCATGTTGAGCTTCTGTCCCAGCGAGATGATCGTTTCGAGCAACGTATCGTTGCGGGCGGACTCGTGCACCGGGCGAATGAATGACTGGTCGATCTTGATGATTCGCGGACTGAGCGCCGCGAGGTAGGACAGCGAGGAGAATCCGGTGCCGAAGTCGTCGAGGGCGATGCCGACCCCCAGGGTGCCGAGGAGATCGAGCACCGTCATTGTTTCGGCGATGTCGATCAGGGCCACGCTCTCGGTGATTTCCAGAATCAGGTAGGCCGGAGGGAGGGAGCACTCGCGGAGCAAGTCCTTGATCGTCGGCACGAGGCCCGGGTCGAGGAACTGATGCGCCGAGAGGTTGACCGTCACGTAGGGACGACACGACTTCGGATCATCGAACGTCCACGTGCTCGCTTCGCGGATGGCCTCGCGCAACGCGAAGGTACCCAGTTCGAGGATGAGGTCACTCTGTTCGGCCAAGGGTATGAAGACGGTGGGCGGGACCCAACCGCGCTCGGGGTGATGCCAACGCATCAGGGCCTCGAAGCCAACGACCTGGCTGGTCGTGAGATCGGCGATCGGCTGGTAGTGCATCACCAGATCGCCGGCGTTGAACGCCTGACGCAACTCCTGGACCAGGGCGAATCGGTTGACGGCGCGTTGGTGCATCGTGGGCGTGAAGACGACGTGATGACCGCGTACGTGACGCTTCGCCTCATAGAGTGCGGCGTCCACGTTCTGGATCGTCTCGGAGAAGCTATTGCACGTCGCGTCCCAGATGACGATGCCGATGCTCGCGCGCTGTTCGATGACGGATCCGGCGATGTTGTAGGGCTCGGCGATGACACTGATCAATCGCTCGGCGAGGACTTCCGCCTCGCTCGGTGAGGTCAGTCCCTCGGCCAAGTACAAGAACTCGTCGCCGCCGAATCGACAGAGCGTGTCGGCCGAACGCGTCACCAGTTCCAAACGATTCGCTATCGCCGTCAATAGTTGGTCGCCGACGAAGTGACCGTGGGTGTCGTTCACGCCCTTGAAGTCGTCGAGGTCGATCAAGAGCACGGCGCCGATTCCGCCTTGTCGAACGACCCGGCCGTGGGCCTGGGCGAGTCGGTCTTCGAAGAGCGCCCGATTCGCCAGGCCGGTGAGTGGATCGTGGAGGGCTTGATGCGAGAGCTGGGCGGCGAGTGCGCGTTCCTCGGTGATGTCGCGCTCAGAGAACACGAAGTACAAGATCGTGCCGTCGGCGTCGCGCGCCGGAGATCGTGACACCTCGACGTCGATGACCCGGCCGTCCTTGCGTAAATACCGCTTGACGTAGCGCTCCTGATCCACCTCGCCCGAAATGAGCCGCTGGTGCGTGCTCTCGGTGATGCCGACGTCGTCGGGGTAGGTGAACGGCGTCGAGTCACATCCGAGCAACTCTTCTTTGGTGAAGCCCACCATCTGGCACATCGCGTCGTTGACCGCGATGATTCGGTCGTGGGCGTCGGTGAAGGTCATCGGCGCCATGTTGTTCTCGAACGCGACGCGGAATCGAAGTTCGGCGTCGGCGCGGGCCTGCTCACTCGTTCGTTGGGTGCTCACGTCACGGATGGCCACGACGACCCACGAGCCCTGGTCGAGCGCGAGCGGCGAACGAGAGACTTCGACCGGAACCTCTCTACCGTCGCGACGCAAGATCGTCAGATCCGTGTCGCTCCAAATTGAGCTGACCGGCGAGTGACCACGCTCACGACGGGCGCGCAGCAGTCGTTCACGGAGGCGCTCGGGTACCAGAATCTTGACATCTTGACCAATAAGTTCGTCCGGTTGATAGCCACTCAATGCCGTGAGGAGCCCATTGACGTAGTGAACGATGCCGTGAGCGTCCAAGAGCGCCGTCGCGTCCGGAAGCGCCTCGAGCAGTCCATTCCACGAAGGCGGATGGACCGATCGGAAATCCGCGGGCGTCACGTCGAGCGCGGAAGCAACCGATAACCCGCGGAGTGACCGCGTCTTTCTGACGCGGCTCGTGGCTCGAGGACGTTCGGAGAGATCGGTCACGGAGTGACGCTACGTCGAGCCACTGTCGCGATTGTCAACAAGTTCTCAACAATGACCCAAAAGTTGATCGCGCATTCGCTCTACCATCGACGCCAACGCACGACTGTCCTCCTCCGCGGCCAGGGTCCTTGACTCCTCGGCCAATCGTGTCGCTGCGATTCAACTTCCAAATCGCGTCGATCATTGGTCGATGCGCGGTGATGTGAATTTCTTCGCCTCTTCACACAGGTTGTCGGCACTGTTGTGCACAGGAGAACTGTTCCTCCAAAACATAAGAAACGCGATTCCGAGGTGCGCTGAACGGCGCGCGAGCTGCGTTACGGTGCAAAGAATGAAAACTGTCTCCCACTTCGTTGAAGTGCCGCATCGACGACCGATTTCTCCACGTCGATGCCGGTCACGTGGGGTGCGATGACGGTAGGCGACCGCAGGCTGGCCCGATTACTCAACTCTTTTCCGGAGATCGTCGTCGTCCTCGACGGCTCGGGAAACGTGTTGTGGGCCAATCACCTCGCCGAAGTGCTCTTCGACCGACCACTGGAATCGTCGATCGGAATGTCCGGCATCGATCTCGTCCACCCCGACGATCTCGAAATCGTCCTGCGATCGCTCGAAACCGTGCAATCTAAGAGTGTTGGAGCTCCCCTAGAGATTCGGGCGAAAATCGGCAACGACTGGCGGCTCATCGAACTCATCGGCTCACCGGTGCCGTGGTTCGAGAAAGGGGCGGTCCTCTTCAGTATCCGCGACCTTACGGATCGCCGGCGCTTCGAATTGGCTCGCGATAACGTGGCCCGTTTTCGCTCCCTGGTCCACAACGCCACGACGATCATGATGCTCGTCTCCCCCACCGGAGTGGTTGAGTCGGTGTCGGGCGCCATGACCCGGATGCTGGGACACGACCCGGAAGTGGTGGAGCGCCAGCCACTCGCGAACATCGTGGCGGTCCCGGATCGACCGGCGCTGCGCTTCGCGATCGAGAATGCCTTACGCGGTTCCAGTGCGACCCATCCTGTCGTGCAGGCGCTGCGTCTACTTCGCCGCGGTGGCGAGGAGATGATCTCCTACGAACTTTCCATTGTCAGCCTCGTTGAGGATCCCACCGTCGGCGGTTTGGTGGTCACGGCCCACGACGTCTCGGAACGTGTCGCCGCGGAGATGGAACTGCGAAACACCGTGCGAGAACTTCGCGAAACCTCGTCTGTACTGAACGCCACTTTGGAGTCGACCGCCGACGGGCTGCTGGTCGTGGGCAACGATCGAACCGTGACCAGCTTCAACAGCCAATTCGCCGAGATGTGGCGGCTTCCGACGAACCTCGTCGCCTCACGAAACGATCATCGACTGATCGACCACGTGGCCGAACAGCTCGTCGACGCGGACGCCTTCATTGCCCGCGTCGACGAGCTCTACTCTCATCCCGATTCAGAGAGCGATGACACACTGGAGTTCAAGGACGGACGGGTGTTCCAGCGTCTGTCGAAGCCCCAGTACGTGTCGGGCGAAGTGGTTGGTCGGGTGTGGAGTTTCAGTGACATCACCGAACAGAAGCGACTGGAGAACGATCTCGCCCACCTGGCCTTTCACGACTCGCTCACTGGTCTGGCGAATCGAGCGCTCTTCCAGGATCGCGTCAATCAGGCTCTGGCTCGAAACGAACGAAATGACAAGTACGTCGCCGTCCTCTTCTTGGACCTCGACCACTTCATGATGATCAACGACAGCCTCGGGCACACGGCCGGCGACGAACTGCTGCGCATCGTGGCTGCGACACTGACGAGGAGCCTTCGCAAGTCGGACACCGCCGCGAGACTCGGTGGTGACGAGTTCGCCGTGCTCATCGAGGACGCACCGAATCGTGAAGAGGTCATGCACATGGCCGATCGCCTCATGAAGACGCTTCGACAGCCGGTCACCGTGGCCGGTCAAGAGATCTCGTCGACAGTGAGCATGGGTGTCACCTTCGGTTTCAAGGGCCACACCAGTGACCAGCTGCTTCGTAACGCCGATCTCGCGATGTATCTCGCGAAGGAGCAGGGCCGGGACCGCATCGAAGAGTACCAAGACCAGATGCACGCGGCGGTCGTCCAGCGACTCGAGCTCGAAACCGACCTGCGCCGAGCAGTCCTGTCCGAGGAGCTGCGTGTTCACTATCAGCCAATCTTCGACCTCGTCACCGGCCTTATCGTGGGCTTCGAGGCGCTCGTTCGTTGGCAGCATCCCACTCAAGGTCTCCTTCAGCCGGTCTCCTTCATCCCGTTCGCCGAAGAGATCGGCTTCATCCACAACATTGATCGTTACGTCCTCACCGAAGCCTGCGCCCAGGCGCGACGGTGGCAGAGACAGGGACTCGCCCCGGCAGACCTGATTATCAGCGTGAATCTCTCGGCGCGCGAGATCGCCGACAGCTCGATTCGAGACAGCGTCAGTCTCTCGCTGCTCGAGACCGGGTTCGAGCCGGCACACCTGATCCTGGAGATCACCGAGAGCGCACTGATGCGAGAGCTCGACGCCACCATCCGTAATCTCCAATCGCTCAAGTCACTCGGGCTCAGTATCGCCGTCGATGACTTCGGGACGGGATTCTCTTCTTTCTCGCACCTCGAGCAGCTGCCCATTGACATTTTGAAGGTCGATCGCTCCTTCGTCGCGAATATCACCGCGCTGGACGGCCGACCCAGTCTGGCGCCGGCCATTGTCCAACTGGCTCACACTCTGGGCCTCACCGCGATCGCCGAAGGAGTCGAGTCACCCGACCAGGTCATGCCCCTGCGCGAACTCCGGTGCACGCTCGCCCAGGGCTATCACCTCGGGATGCCGTTGGACGCCGTTGACACCGAAGGTTTGCTTCGGTCGCTGGCCTCCTAAGGTGCAGTCTGACGGGGCGCGGGTGTCCTGTCGGTTGAAACGAAAAGGAGAGCGTCGTGAGTGACGACGAAGCAAAGGCGAATGCCACAACAGAAGTCAACAATTGGAATGCCAACGTCATTGCCGAATTCCGTGCCAATGAGGGAGTAGTCGGCGGTCCGTTTGAAGGTGCACCCGTGTTGCTGTTACACACCAAGGGAGCCAAGTCCGGCCAGCCGCGAATCAATCCCATGATGTACCTCGACTACGAAGGTCGGCGCTACATCTTCGCCTCCTACGCCGGGGCCCCCACCCATCCCGATTGGTACCACAACCTCGTGGCGAATCCCGACGTCACCGTCGAAGCCGGTACCGAGACCTACGAGGCAACGGCCCATCCCGTCTCGCTCGAGGAACGCGATCGGATTTACCCAATCCAGGGTGAGCGCTATCCCAATTTCGCAGAGTACGAAACGAAGACGACGCGCAAGATTCCTGTCGTCGAATTGGTGAAAAGCAACTAGTCGCGCCTACGAGTTCGGAGAGCGTCCGGACTTCGGATCGACCCATTGATACTGCGACGCGAGCGAGGACTTGCTCGCGGTCAGGCGCCTCTTCGCGGCCTTGCGCGTCGCGAGCATGCCGAACACGACTATCAGGGCGCCCGCCGCCAGCAGGACGAAACCGCCGAAGTAGGCGTAGACCACGTGTTGACACTGCGCGCTCATGCCGAGGCCGATGAGCTTCCCTTCGGACGCGTTACACGCGTTGTCCCTGCTGTGCTCAAAGGCGACGAAGTACACCCCGACGCCCATCGTCGCCAGTCCAATCAACTCGAAGAACCTCTTCAACATTGACCCAACATACCCCGAGACATGATTCGATTCACGCAACGTTGCGCGGTCATCAATAGCGCTCCTTGCATCGCCAACACTCGCGTCGAGTACTTTTGATGCATAGCGCCGTTCGATTCCCGAGACCTCCGTGACTGACCCATCGCGCGGCGTGTCGCCGGGCGACACCATCGTCGCTCGCGGATTAACGAAGTCCTTCGGCGCCGTGCGCGCCGTGCGCGAACTCGACCTCACGCTGCAGCGAGGCACCTCCGTTGCTCTGCTGGGACCCAACGGGGCCGGTAAGACCACGACCATCGACATGCTCATCGGACTTACGAAGCCCGACGCCGGTACGGTGTCACTCTTTGGTCGTTCCCCCAACGAAGCGGTCAAAGCCGGACTCATCGGTGCCATGACCCAGACCGGGCAACTCATCGACTACCTCTCGGTTCGTGAACTGGTGACGATGATGGCCGCGATTTACCCCGCTCCCCTGGCCGTCGACGAAGCGCTCTCGATTTCGGGGGCGGACGCGTTCGCCGATCGTCAAACACGAAAACTGTCCGGTGGCGAGACGCAGCGCGTTCGATTCGCCATTGCCCTCGTCGCGAACGCCGAACTCTTGGTACTCGATGAACCGACCGCGGCGCTCGACGTCGAGGGTCGGCGTGATTTCTGGAACGCCATGCGCGCCTTCGCCGCGCGCGGCAAGACCGTGTTATTCGCCACGCACTACCTCGAAGAGGCTGACGCCTACGCCGATCGCATCGTTCTCGTCTCTCACGGGCGCATCGTCGCCGACGGTGCCCCGACCGAGATCAAGGCCACCGTCGGTGGTCGGATCATCCGTGCCACGTTGCCCGACGTCGAATCCTCCAACCTCCGGGCGTTGCGCGGCGTCACCGCCGTCGATCGAAAAGGCGACGCGATCACCCTGAACTCCAATGACTCCGACGCGACCTTGCGCGATCTCTTGAACACGTTCGCGTCGGTGCGCGACATCGAAGTGCGCGGCGCGGGACTCGAAGAGGCGTTCTTGGAGTTGACCTTGGACAGCAACGGAGCCGATTCGTGACCGAGCTGACGTATCTCCGATACGAAGTCCTTCGCACGTGGCGCAATCGACGATTCCTGGTGTTTTCCCTGGTCTTTCCGCTGGTGCTGTTCCTCGCGATCGCCGGGCCGCATAAGCACCTGACGATCGAACACATTTCATTTCCCCTGTACTGGATGACCGGGATGATCGCCTGGGGCACGATGGTCGCGGTCATCTCGAGTGGCGCGCGCATCGCCGCCGAACGCGCCGCCGGCTGGACGCGACAGTTGCGCATTACTCCCCTGCCCACGTGGTCGTATTTCAGTGCCAAGATCTTCTGCGGCTACATGATGGCGATCATGAGCATGGCCGTCTTATTCGCCGCCGGAACCTTCGTCGGCGTTCGTCTCGACGCCGTCCAGTGGATCGTAATGATCGCCCTCTTGCTCGTCGGATTGATCCCCTTCGCCGTCATGGGCATCATGTTCGGACACCTGCTCAAGGTGGACTCGCTCGGACCGGCGATCGGAGGGGTGACGTCGCTCTTCGCCCTACTCGGCGGATCCTACGGTCCCTTGATCACGGGCGGCTTCTTCCTCTCGATCGTGAAGTTCATACCCTCCTACTGGCTGGTCCAGGCGAGTAAGACCGCACTGCAGGGCGGTGGTTGGCCCCTCGAGGCCTGGATCGTCATCGCGGCGTGGACCCTCGTACTGTCCGTCTTGGCGGTTCGCGTGTACGAGCGCGACACCAAACGAGTCTGACCGTGCAGGAATTCTCGTGACCCTTCCCACCGTCTTCACCTTCTCGAGCGATCGAGACGCCGCGGTCGCGGCTCTCGACGCCGTCGGAGACGGCCGAGGTTGGTGCAACCTATCGCCGAACGTCGAAGAAGACGTGGCCGACATGAAGGTGAACTATTTCGGACTGCGCCTCAACAAGGGTCTCACCGTCGCCAGTTTCGTGACGGCACCCGCACGTCGCGGAATCGCTCAGCCCTCAACGCTTGGCGTCCTGCACTCTCGCAGTCGGCTCGGCACCGAGCGGATTCAAAATATATTGGATGGCGCTCCCTTCACCGTGCGACAGGACCACAACACGCGAGGACTGCTGCTAATCGTCCCGGTCGACACGCCGACCGATCTGATCGTGCGCGTGATGTGCTCCTTCACCGAATCCTTGTGCGACTTCAGTTTCACGGGCAGCTGGACGCTGAGTCAGTTCCTCCCCTAAATCGTCACCGACTACGTCATCGAATTGACGAAAGTGACGATCGACTGACTGAACTGCGGATCTCCTACGGCGCTCAGGTGACTCCCCCGGAGTGTCTGGAAAGTGGCACCGGGGATGCGTCGAGCCAACTCCTCAGTAGAACCGGCCAACTGATCAGTGTCGCCAGCGAGGATCAACGTCGGCACTGATATCGCTCCGACGTCCGTCGTCTCACCCTGACGTGATCGCTGAATGGCCGCCAACGCGAATCGATCGGCCCCGGTTCGATCGGCGAAGCTTCGAAAGGCCGCCGCGAGCGGATTCTTGATGTCCTCGGGGTCATCGGTCTCGAGCGCGTCGGCGATCGGCACAGTATCCAGCGGTCGCTGCTGGCCTCCCCATTCGCCCCCGACGCCCCCGAGGACGAGAGACCGAACCCTCGGCTCGCGCGGTGCGAGTCGCGCCGCCACGATCGAACCCATCGAGTAGCCGACCAGATCGGCGTGATCGAGCGCCAGATGGTCGAACAACGACTGCACGTCACGAACCATGGCGTCATTCGCGTAGGCGTTGGGATCGTGAGGCTTGGACGAAGCGCCGTGACCTCGCGCGTCCGGGGCGATCACGCGTCGTTGGGCGTCGATGAGACCGCCCACGACACCGGTGGCCACCCAATTCGTGTAGTGGTCAGCGCCAAAGCCGTGAAGCAAAATGACCGGCTCTCCTTCGCCCGCGTCCAGGTACGCGAGTTCCCGGTCGTCGAAGGATTTGAACCTCTCCATTACGACCTGTCTATCCCACCAGGTTCGAACGCTCCAGGACAGTGTTCGAATTCGTTCTTAGACTTAACAGGGTTCGAGTCGTTCCAGTCCTCGACCACTGTGAATTACTCCTCGTCCGCCGCCAAACCATGGTCCGCCAGCCAGTTGTTCGCCGGTCGCTTCGGCGCGCGCGAGCCACGCATCGGAGATGAGCTCGAAGAGCTCTTCGCGGCCGATTTCTGCGAGCGACGGAATTCTTAGGAGAATCCACGGGTAGCCCTAGAAGTGATCGGTCGTGAAGAAGACGTCGGGCCGTTCCGCCAACCACATCGCCTTCATCTCCTCATCGGCGACACGAAAGACCAGGACGTCATCCAGACGCTCCCCCGTGTCCGGGTCGACGGCGTCGCCCCGCTTGGTGCGATGAAAACAGAACAGTTTCTTGTCGACTACGAAGGCGGCCCGGTCATCGTCACGGAGTTCCATTTGGGCGTCGGGCATCGACTAGGCCAATCGTTCCACGTCGTGCATGCTGGTCATTGCGATCCATTCTTTGTGGCGATCCATCGGTTGTCAACCGGCGTCACGAACGCTCCGTGTTCGCTGCGTTTCTCGAAGGTAGCTACCCCGCAGTGACGTCTAACTCGCTACGACCACCCCAGTTCGTCGAGACGGGGATCACTTATGCCGAAGTGGTGAGCGATTTCGTGGATCACGGTTTTGCGGACTTGCGCCCTCACGTCATCCTCGCTGAAACACACGTGGCAGATCGTCGTTTGGTACAGCGTGATTCGGTCGGGCATCACGCCGTTGTAACTTGAGTATCCCCGACGAGTGAGCGGTATACCTTCGTAGAGACCGAAGAGATTGCGACCGCGCGCCTCATCTTCGACGATTATCGCCACGTTGTCCATCCGCGACGCCAGCGATTCGGGGAGCGACGCCACGGCCTCTGCGGCGAGTTCCTCAAAGCGATCATCAGAGACCTGGAACATCCTCGCAGCGTACCGGCGTACAACGCGACGTCGGCCCCTTCGGACGTTTCGCGACCAGAGGTCAGCTCAATCGCCCGTCGCGCCGTCGATGCGTTCTCGGAGCATGTCCGCGTGACCGTTGTGGCGCGCGTACTCCTCAATCATGTGTAGGTAGATCCACCGGACATTGCGCGTTCGATCGGCGTAGTGACCCCGACTCGGCACAACGTCGTCGAGACTCAGGTTTGCCGTGGCCTCGCGGCTCAACTGACACTCGGCCACGAAGTGCGCGAGGTCCGCCGACGCATCAGCGGTGCCCAGGTTCAACAAATCTGCGTCGGGATCCTCGTCGGTCGAATAGTGGAATTCGATCTCTTCACGCGCGGCGTGACGTCGAAACCACCCTCGTTCCACCTCGCTCATGTGCCGAACCAAGCCGAGCAACGTCAACGACGAAGGTTCGACGGACCTCGTTTTGAGTTGTTCGGACGTTAGTCCCTGGCACTTCATCAGGAGTGTGGCTCGATGGAAATCAACCCATTCGTCCAGCGCTTGTTTCTCGCTCGAGAGTCGACTGGGGTCGACTCGCTCCGGAAGGCCTTGCGGCCACGTGATCGTCATGGTCCCGAGGCTACCGAGACCGGGTGACGTCGCGTGGACAATCTCGCGACGGCCACGACACTTCAGAGCGTCGAGGGTACCTCTCGTCGTTCCAACCACGTGGCCAATTGGTCGCTCGGCATTGGTCGAGCGTAGAAATACCCCTGAACCACATCGCACCCCGTCGCGGTCACCACGTCGAGTTCATCGCTCGTCTCGACGCCTTCGGCCACCACGACGAGGTCGAGTTGGTGCCCGAGTTCGACCATCGATCGCACTATGGCGGCGTTCGCCGGATTGACGTGAATGTCCTGGATGAACGAGCGGTCGATCTTTAGTTCCGCGATTGGCAGATTCGCCAGAAGTCCGAGCGACGTTTGACCCGACCCGAAGTCATCGATGCTTATGCGCACTCCCGCGCGACTCATCTCGAGCAGGGATGCCGCCGCGCGTTCGGGATCGGCCATAAGTGAGGTCTCCGTGACTTCGACCGTGAGGCGCGAAGGTTCGGTCGCGGCCTTCTTAATGCGATGCAGTACCTGTCGGGCGAAATCGGAGCGGGCGAGATTCCGGGCTGACACGTTCACCGACAGGTTCAGCGTCTCGAAGCGAGAACCCAACGTCCCTATTTCGGAGAGAGCGTGTTGGACCACCCAGTCGGTCAATTCGTCGATGAGGTCCGTCTGTTCGACCAGCGGAATGAACCGGTCGGGATTCAAGAGGCCCAGCTCGGGATGCTGCCAGCGCACCAACGCCTCAATCCCGCTTACTTCGTGACCACCGACGGTGATCTTGGGTTGGTAGTGCAGCACCAGTTGGTTCGACTCGATTGCGTGCCGCAGCTCCGTCACCAACGAGAGATTCGACGCGTCGTAGTGATCCTGTGATTCGTCGTAGCGAATGACCCCCGAACGAACCGTTTTCGCGACGTACATCGCGACGTCAGCGCGCTGAAGAAGTTCGTCGACGGAACTGCCATCGTCGGGTGACACGACGTAACCGATACTGGCCTCGATGGAGAGTGGCAGTCCCGCGACCTGGAGCTCACCCTGGATCGCCTCGCGGAGTCGTGTGAGGACGTCGGTCGGATCTCCGACGTCGCTTAACACCACACCGAATTCGTCTCCGCCAAATCGTGCGAGGACATCCGGGGCCCGGAGGTGCGTGCGCAGACGGTCGCCGATCATGGCGAGCAACAAGTCGCCGTTTTGGTGTCCCAACGTGTCGTTGACCTCCTTGAACCGGTCGAGGTCGATGATGGCAATTGTCGTCGGCCGCGCACGTTTGCGCGCGGCACTGAGTTCGGCACTCGCCATTCGATGAAACAGCACTCGATTGGGCAAGTCCGTCAGGGCGTCATGTTCGGACTGGTAGGTATTCACCTTCACTTGTCGACGGAGTCGTCCCGTCACCCAGTGCGAGATCGCGAGCAGGATGAGGTACAAGAGTGCGAGGCCGATAGCCAGGTTGCGATACAGCGTATGAATACCGGCGTTGACGTCTGCGCTGATCGGTGCATAGGGCAAGTAGATCTCCATCACGCCAACTCGATTCGTGGCGCTTCCGACGTACAGCGGCAGATAGACCTCGACGGACAGTCCCTTCACTTTGCCGCGATCGACGCTGTCAGAGTTCAGATGCGTGAGACGAACCACCATATGTCCGTGGGCGGCGTCCAGGGCCTCGTCTTCGATGACGTCGTGAAAGCCCGATCCATCGTCGGAGAAGATCACGTTGCCTTGAAGGTCACGCAGACGAAGTCGCTGCACGGAGCCATTGCGCACCGCGTCGGTGGCCAACGTGCGCAGTCGCGTCGTCTCCGACGACGTCAGACCCTTACTGAGCGGTTGTCCGTTGAGGAGCGGTTCGATCGCGGATTGGGCCATGAGGAGCGCTTCGTCACGACCCTGGACCAGTCCGCGGCGGGTGGCTTCACTTCGGTAGCTGCCGCCCAAGACCAGACCGATGAGAAGAACCGGCACCAACATGATCGCGGCAATCACGAACAACTGCTGTAAGGGTGAGTTGCGTCGAAGGCCGTTGGCGGGACTCACGGGGCGATCTCGCATCGTGGAATACGGTCGTCGGAGAAGCGACGAGGCGTCGTGATGAGCCCCCGCAACGCGCTCATTGATTCCATAGTGCTTCTCCTAGCGATAGTGCGGACCCGACCGTCAACTCATTCGCCTACAGGACACTACGGCGCACAACACGAAATGGATTACTCAAATGTCGTCAAAGAGGACCCCGAAGTTGGACATTGAGCCACCGTTGTCCAATATTTGTTGGGACCGGTGCCGAAGCCAGTCAATTGGATGGCGCCGTCACATTCAGAGGTGACGTCAGAACTGGTGACGCGTATGACTGAAGGACCCTTTGGCGAAAGCGAAGACCTTCTGCGGCGTGACCCGATACACGTAGATCTCCTCTTCGAGAACTCGCTCTCCATCACGATGGTGGAAGCAGCCGTCCCCGAGCGCGTACTTCCAACGACCGTCCCACTTGTGCGTCCAGACTTCGGCCGCTCGGGCCAGCTCGTCGTGTGACGTCGCTCGCGAAGCCACTCCCTCGACCACGACGTCCAGGCCTTCGTCCCAACCATTACAACCCGTCGTGAGGATCACCTGGTCATTGTCGCGAAGATTCACGGCCTTCTGTTCGTCCGCTCCAGCCGAGAAATAGAGAGCGTCGTCGGACCATACGCCGACGAGTGGCGTGACGTGGGGACGACCATCTCTGCGTACGGTGGTTATCCAAAAGAGCTCTGCGTTCTCGAGAGTGCCGAGGGTGTGGACCCACGGGGTTGGTGTGGCACCCTCTTCGCTGAATCGTTCGTCCACCGTCGTCAAAGGTTCGCGCATGTCAGTGCTCCTTCTTGAACTGTCGGTCGCCCAACTGAGGCGATTGTACGAACAGTACGCGACACGTCGGCGCGGGTGACACTATTCGGACGATTCGTGCGTCCAATAAATTTTGCGGCCGACCTACCAACGCGGCAACTGCGCGACAATGAACGCGAGAGCCAAGAGGACGCACACGATCCGAACGAACCAAAGTCCGATTCGAGTTCGCGGTCGTCGCCCGGTCGCCGTCCAAATCTGTTGTGACATTCCGGCCGGGCTAAAGGGATCGGCTTCGAAACCGCTCCCCGATTCGGGCCACATCACGGGCGGTGTCGATTCGGGTTCGAGGATTACGGGAGTGGCTGGACCACGACGTCGACTCTTCGGACTTCCCATGACTTGACGTTACGTCAACACGGATCGCTAAGGAACGCTCGGCGCCGCCGATCGACCGCCCCCATTGCCATGTTCCCGGTTCTTTCTTGTCGTTTTCATCGCGTCACGTCTCGGCTTATCGTTGGACCATGGACTTTCCCTCGCCGACTGGCCCCGCTGCACCTCTTGATGAGGTCTTCTTGCAATACCTCGATTACTGTCGCGAGCGCGTCATCGAGAAGGTCGCTTCGCTACCCTTGGACGCGCTCATCGTCAGCGTCGTGCCTACCGATTGGACCGCGTTGGAGTTGGTCAAACACTTGACGTACGTCGAAATGCGGTGGCTCGAATGGGGATTCGAGGGGCAGGCTGTTGACGAGCCTTGGTGTGACCACGTTGGCGATCACTGGTGCATCGGTCCTGACGACTCCCTCGACTCTCTCGTGCGAGAACTGCGCGCGCGTGGTCTTCGCACCGCGGCAATCGTTCATCGCCACGAACTCGACGACCAGGGGCAGCCCGGTCCGCGATGGGAGGGACACGAGCCAGCGACGCTGGAGCGAGTCCTCTTTCATCTACTCCTGGAATACGGTCGCCACCTAGGCCATCTCGACGTCTACGTCGAGATGGCGGATGGGATGGTCGGCGAATAGATCGCCGCGATCATGTGATCGGTCGCTCACATGACGCGAAACGTTCGAGTGTGTGGATCTCTGCACTTAATGACAACGACGTCACCATCGAGGTGGTGACATTGGTGATCGGCGACGCCTTGACAAGTGATCTCAGGCCAGCGCGATCGTCACGTTTTCGGTCGTTCACCTCACGCGCAACGTAAGAATCTCCGAATATTCGCGACGCTCTCGAAGGTGTCACCGATAACGTAAAAGTACGCATCAATTGAGGAGGGCATCATGCTCGGAGACAAGTCAGAACACTTTGAAGGTAAGGGCACGGACCTGAGCGCCCTCGCGTCGCACGTTGAGGAGTACTTGAAGTCCGAAGGCTTCACGGTCCAGACCTCACCGCCCAGTGACCAAGGTACGGTCATTCAAGCGAAGAAGACCGGCTTCCTGCGCGAAGTTGTGGCGGCCGAACGCGCCTTCACCATCACGATCACCGGAAGCTCGAGCGACTTCACCGTGCGATTCGGCATCGGCAAATGGCTTCAGAATCTCGGTGTCGCCGCACTTGAGACCCTGCTCGTTTCGGAACTCTTCTTAGTGGTCGACGTCGCTGATTCCTTGTGGAGTCTCGAGGTAGAGGACAAGATCATCGCCGATCTCAAGAAGTTTGTCGGGTGATGGTCTGAACATCGGTGAGGACGTCTGAGCCCTGAACGTGGCGGCGTCCACGAAGTGAACTCTGCGCTCGCGCGGTTTACTGCTCGTAGCGCTCGACGGTATCGATGTCACGGAGTTTCGCGTTCTCGGGGTCGCGACCGAATTCGCGCAGCGCTCGACGCTGACGCAGGAGGTCCCAGCATTGGTCGAGCGTCTCTTCGATATGTGCAAGCCGATCGACGTCATCCGGCGTCTCGTGACTGCGCAACACCATCTCCTCATCGACCAGAGAGTTGATTCGCCCGTAGATATCTTCGTCGACCACGATCTACCTTTCTTGTCTCTTCGGCCCACCGCCCCGAGACCGAAGTGATTCACTACGAATGTAACAACTAAATCAAATGGGCAGGTCACCCGTCGCCGATGACGTCGTACCGTGATCCTTATAGGCCGCGATAGTCCGCTCGGCGATTCGCATTTGGTGAATTTCATCCGCGCCGTCGGCGAGACGAGCCCAGCGCGCGTGTTGCAGCATGTTGGCGAGGGGCGTGTCGGTGGAATAGCCGAGCGCACCGTGGACTTGAATTGCCCGGTCAATGATCCGATTCAGACTGTTCGCGACGAAGTGCTTGGTCATCGAAACCTCGGTTCGAAAGTCATCGCCGCGATCGATCTTGTACGCCGCGTGAAGCACCATCAGCTTGCATTGGTACAGCTCGATCGCCGAATCGGCAATCATCCATTGGACGCCCTGTTTCTCGGCCAGCGTGGAACCGTGAGAGTAACGATGTATTGAACGATCGACCATCATGTCAAGAGCCGTCTCGGCCTGAGCGATCCAACGCATGCAGTGCGCCAAGCGCGCTGGACCGAGTCGTGCCTGGCCGAGTCGGTGGCCGTTTCCCCGCCCACCAAGAATCTGCTCATCCTTCACGCGCAAATCAGTGATGACGATCTCGCTATGGCCGGTTGAACCGTGCATCGTCTCCACTTCACGAACGTCGTTCCAACCCTCCGAAGGGATGTCCACGATGAACGCCGTCGTCGCCCCCGTGGAGCCTTCCGGTACGTCGGGTTCCGTCCGGGCAATGAGAATGGCGAAGTGCGAGCGACGGGCGTTCGAGATGAACCATTTGTGACCATTGATCACCCATTCGTCACCGTCTTTTTCAGCGTGTGTTTGGATGAGCGTCGGATCCGAACCGGCAACCTCGGGCTCGGTCATTGCAAAACACGACATGACGGTGCCTTCACAGAGGGGACGGAGATAGCGCTCCTTTTGATCGTCGTTGCCCCAGTGGAGAAGCGTGTGCATATTTCCTTCATCGGGCGCCATGCAGTTCAGTACCCAGGGGCCGATTCGCGTCTTCCCGGCTTCGGCTTGCACCATCGCGAGTTCCACGTGACCCAGACCCATGCCGCCCCATTCACTGGGCATGTGTGGGAGCCACAGGCCCAGTGACTTGGCCTGCTCCCTCAGTTCCGCGATAGTAGCCAGATAGTCGCGTCGTGACAGCGAAGGGGCGTCGTCGGGTCGCGACACGGCTGGAATGACTGTCCCCTGCACGAACTCTCGCACCCTCATGCGAATCTCCTCGTGTTCGGGAGCGAGGGTGAAGTCAATGGCCATGGAAGTCCTTCGTTCGGTCTGCGACGGCAGTGATTGTGAGAATAGCGTCGCCCACGACCGACTGGCGGGGACTTTGCCTCATCGGTTTCCAACGCCGTGAGCGCTACGCAGCGACCGTCACTGGTGGCGACGCGACCTTTACGATGAGGTGACACGATTTTGAACGAGTGATACGAGGAACAGACAATGTCACTACAAGGCACCTACAAGCCAAGTCCCGCCGAGTGGGTACGAGACCAGGTCGAGCTCTACGAGCGATCCAGCGGCACGGAGGGCAACACGCTCCGCGACACCGGTTTGCCGATTGTCATCGTCACGACGCGAGGCAACAAGAGCGGCCTGATCCGCAAGACTCCGCTGATGCGCGTCGAACATAACGGCGAGTACGCACTCGTCGCTTCTCAAGGCGGCGCCCCGACTCATCCGGTGTGGTACCACAACCTGGTGGCCGACCCGGAGTCGGTAACCATTCAAGACGGACCAACGCCGTTTGAGGTGAGTGTTCGCACCGTCGACGGAGACGAACGCCAAGAGTGGTGGGATCGCGCCGTCGAGGCCTTCCCGCCGTACGCGCAGTACCAGGAGAAGACCGAGCGTCGCATCCCGGTTTTCGTCGCGACGAAGCGATCCTGAGTCAACGCCCGCAGATTAGGCGGGCTCTAATGTCTAGGGAACGCCCCGCGCGCAACGATCATTGTCAATAATCGAAGGAGACATCGAAATGGCGACCTGCCCCACTTGCGGCACTGAGGAAGTCGCGGGTCAACAGTTCTGCGCCTCGTGTGGATCGCCGACTGCGAGCGTGTATTCGAAGCCCGCTCCCCTGCCCTCGTTTCCCGACCGATTGGTGCCTTCATCCGGGTTCGTCCTGGCCGGATTCTGGACTCGATTCCTCGGCTTCTTCATAGACGGCATTCTCTTATTCGCCGTCGTGCAGTTGCCGTTGCGCGCTGTGCACGCCGGTTTCGCGACCAACCTCGTGGTCGTGACCATAACCACGTTCCTGTACGGGTCTCTCTTCATCGGTCTGGGCCATGGTCAGACACTCGGCATGCGTGTGGTCAAGGTCCGGTGCGTTGATGAAGACGGTGTCAGCGAGATTGACTACCAACGTGCCGTACGCCGAGCGATCGCCTACGGAGTTCTGGTA
>ODAK010001244.1_pt1 | contig 28395 bp, 20 predicted proteins | sample 1539591 | NCBI WGS metagenome assembly ODAK01 (sample SAMEA3539303, study PRJEB22396) | soil metagenome | biome: tundra; feature: field; material: soil | place: USA | collected 2010-05 | depth 0.15 m
ATCTCTTTGTGGATTTCAATTCCCGCGTCAAGAAAGGCCAGGTAGTCGCGCAGATCGATCCTGCTCTATTCGAAGGCGCAGTGCTGCAGGCCAAAGGCGACCTCGCCAACGCCAGGGCCAACGTGGCCTCGGCACGAGCCAATCTGGAAAAAGCCAGGGCTGCGGAAGTTCAGACCAAGGCGGACTACGAACGTACGGTTGGCCTGGTCAAAGAATCCGTGATGAGCCAACAGCAACTCGATCTGGCGAAAGCCAATCGCGACTCGGCGGTGGCGGGCGTTGCCGCGGCCGACGCCCAGGTCACGCAAGCCCTCGCCCAAGTACAGCAGAAAGAAGCTGCCCTGACTGTGGCCCAGACGAACCTGGACTACACCACGATCCATGCACCGATCGATGGCACGGTGATCGCCCGGAATGTGGATGTCGGCCAGACTGTGGCCGCGTCGTTACAGGCGCCCACGCTCTTCACCATCGCGCAAGATCTCACCAAGATGCAGGTGTACGCCAGCACCGATGAGTCGGATGTGGGCATGATCAAGACCGGGCAAGTGGTCACCTTCAAAGTAGACGCCTTTCCCCGCGACACGTTTTCCGGACGCGTCTCCCAAATCCGAATGAACGCAACGACGGTGCAGAACGTCGTTACGTACAACACAGTGATTGATTTCGACAACCCGGATTTGAAGCTCTTCCCGGGAATGACTGCGTACATAACGATTCCAGTGGCTACAGCGAGTAACGCCTTGCGCGTTCCGAATGGTGCGCTGCGCTATAAACCCGATCTGAAGGCGGAAGAAATTCGAGCGTTGTTGCAAAAATATGGACTGGATGACAAAGCCAATGCGTTAATTGCCAGCGACAGCTCGGCGGGTGGCGTGGTTGGCAAGCAATCTCGCGCCCATGCGCCCGGCCAAGAAGGTGGCGGGAACGATACCGCGCAAGGCCGAACACCGCGTCTTGATGTCGCGCTGCTTTGGAAGTTGCATCCGGACAACACACTTGAGCCAGTCAGAATTCGCACCGGCATCACCGACCACACCGTTACAGAGGCAGCGGAGATCCTCAAAGGCGAGTTGAAGATGGGCGACGAACTGGTCACAGGTTCGATGACCGCCAGCAAGACATCGGGCCCGGGTATGGGTACGCAACGCCGGTAGTCGGGGGAGTGAATTACGGGAAGCGAAACGATTCGACATGGCCACACCCTCACAGTCCGATGCAAGTCTCACGGGAACGAAGGATCACGAAACGATAATTTTGGCCGAGGAGATTCATAAGTACTACGAGCTCGGAGAAACGCGTGTGCACGCCTTGCGCGGCGCGACCGTCAAAATCGCGCGCGGGGAATTCGTCACCATCATGGGCGCCAGCGGCAGCGGTAAATCGACGTTCATGAATATTCTGGGCTGCCTCGACAAACCCAGCTCCGGACGCTATCTGCTCGAAGGGGTCGAGGTTTCCAGCCTCAGCAAGAAAGAACTGGCCGCCATCCGCAATCGCAAAATCGGATTCGTTTTTCAGGGCTTCAACCTGCTTTCGCGCACCACCGCGCTCGAGAATGTCGAACTGCCCACGCTGTACGCGCGCATCAGCAAGGCAGAAGGCGAAAAGCGGTCCCGCGAGGCGCTTGCTCTAGTCGGACTCGGAGACCGCGTCGCCCATTTCCCTTCACAACTATCCGGCGGGCAACAGCAGCGAGTGGCGATCGCCCGCGCCCTGGTGAATCGGCCCTCGATCCTGCTCGCGGACGAACCCACCGGAAACCTCGACAGCCGCACATCCGTCGAGATCATGGATATTTTTCAGAAGTTGAATGATGAAGGCCTGACGATTGTGCTGGTGACGCACGAACCAGACATCGCACAGTTCGCTAAGCGCAGCATTCAGTTTCGTGACGGCAAGATTCGCCGCGATGAGCGGAACCAGAATCGGCCCCTCGCATCTGAGGTCATCAAGAACCTGCCAAAACTGGAGGACTGAACGAATTATGGATTTGCTCGCAATCATCCGCATCGCGATGCGTGCCCTGGCGCGCAACAAGATGCGCTCCGTCCTGACCATGCTGGGCATCATTATCGGCGTGGGGGCGGTGATCGCCATGCTGGGGGTCGGGCAAGGTGCGCGGCAGACGATGCAGGAGCAGATTCAAGCCATGGGGTCCAACCTATTGTTTGTCGGTGCAGGCACTGTTACCCGCAGCGGCATGCACATGGGTTGGGGCTCGACCAAGAGCCTGATCTACGATGACATGCTCGCCATATTGCGAGAGTGCCCGGCGGCCCATGCGGTGGCCCCGGGCAGCAGTTCCAGCGGGCAGGTTGTGTTTGGCAACGATAATTGGGCTACACGCCTGAACGGCACCGAGCCGCAATACTTCGAAATTCGCAGTTGGCCGTTTGTGGAGGGTTCCCCCTTCACGCAGGATGATGTGGCGATGTCGGCCAACGTAGCCGTAATCGGTGAAACCGTTCGTAAGAATCTTTTCGGCGCGACCGACCCGGTTGGCCAGACAATTCGCATCAACAACCTGCCGTTCCGTGTGACCGGCGTTCTCGCTCCCAAAGGCACATCCGCTGCCATGGGCGATGACCAGGATGACATCATCCTGGTTCCCCTCACGACCCTGCAGAAAAAGATTACTGGTCAACCCTGGTTGCGCTGGATCATGGTCTCCGCCGTATCCCGGCAGGGCAGTTATGCGGCGCAGCAGCAGATTACGTCGCTCCTCCGCGATCGTCATCGCATTCGCGCGGGGGACGATCCTGATTTCTTCGTGCGCAATCTCGCCGACATGGCCGACGTCGCTGATGAAGCTGGCCGAATCATGACTTTGTTGCTCGCGTCGATCGCCAGCGTGTCGCTCCTCGTCGGCGGCATCGGCATCATGAATATCATGCTGGTCTCCGTGACCGAGCGCACCCGCGAAATCGGCCTTCGCATGGCCATCGGTGCAACCGAAGGCAACGTCCAGCAACAGTTTCTTATCGAAGCCGTGGTCCTCAGTTTGATGGGAGGAGTTGCAGGCATCCTCTTTGGGTTAGGTGCATCGTACGTGATCACCCAGACGCTCGGCTGGCCAGTTCTGGTTTCTCCGCTCGTGATCGTCATCGCAGTTGTGTTCTCGATGGCGGTGGGAGTGTTCTTCGGCTTCTATCCCGCCCGCAAGGCCGCTCAACTGGATCCCATTGAGGCTCTCCGCTACGAATAACTGCGCGGAGCGCCTTTTCATCGGGATCTGTAGAGAACCTGGAATCCAAACTTACTCGAAGCGAAGCCCCTGGATCGGATCAAGCTGCGATGCCTTGCGAGCGGGGTAGAAGCCAAACAGAATTCCGATGGCGGCGGAGAATAGGCCACCGATAGCAAATATCTCGTAAGAGAGCTTGGTCGGCATTTGAAAGAGACTTTCAACAAGTGTGGAGGAGAAGAATCCAGCTAGCAAGCCAAGCAGGCCGCCAAGCAGGCTGAGTGCGATTGCCTCGCTAAGGAATTGGAGTTGCACGTCCGATTCCGTCGCCCCCACCGCCAGTCGCAGCCCGATCTCCCGCGTGCGCTGCGTGACCGACACCAGCATGATATTCATGATGCCGATGCCACCCACCAGCAAGGATAAGGACGCAACGCTAGCCAACAGAATCGTCATGATTCTGCTGGTCGCAAGCTGGGCCTGCACCACATCTTCCGGCCGGCGAACGTTGAAATCGTCGTCTTCCGCTGGATTGAGATGGTGCCGTTCCCGCAGGAGACTGACGATTTGCTTGGTAGCTTCCGGCATTGCTTCCCGGGAAACAGCCGAGCAGAAAATATCGTCCAGCCAGAATGTTCCGGTGATTCTTTTCTGCGCCGTCGTGAACGGCATCACGACAAAATCGTCCTGATCCTGCCCAGTCGCAGAAAAACCCTTTGCCTGCAAAACTCCCACTACCTTGCACGGCATACTCTGGATGCGGACGGTCTTGGTGATGGGATCGTCGCTGCCGAACAGATTGTCCACCACCGTCTGACCGAGGACGCAAACCGGTGCGGAGGCATCCACGTCTGCCTGGGTAAAGAAAGTCCCCAGCCTCATATCCCACCGTCGAATCTGCAGAAACTCGGGTGTGACCCCTCGAAAACGGGTGGCCCAGTTCTCCCCCTCATAAATGACCTGAACGCTTCCGTCCGCATTGGGAGACATTGCTTTGATTAAGGGCACCTGCTCGGCAATCGCCGTGGCATCGGCGAGAATCAAAGTGCGATCGCCCCGGGCTCCGTAGCGGACGCCATTCCTGGCACGGCTTCCGGCCTCTATCCAAACAAAGTTGTCGCCCAGGTTTTGCAGTTGCTTCTCGATGCTGCTGCTGCCCGCGTTTCCAATCGCGACCACGCAAATGAACGCACCCACCCCCACCGATATCCCGAGAATCGTAAGGACACTTCTGACCCAATTACGCCTTAGTGCAGTGGTCGCCTCCCGGACTATGTTCTTGAAGTTCATCGTTATAAAGTTACGGCGGCACGTTGGGTTCAACATCCAACGTGCGGGGTTGCGGACTTTGCCCGGCCTCATATCGTACAAGATCACGAGTTCTGCTGCGCGGCGCGGCGTGTCAGGGCAAGAATCTGTTTCCACATCCACGACTCTCCCCCGAAGTTGACTCCTGGTTCTGGCCGCAAGGATAGGCCTTCGCCGTATCCTTTTGCTTACCATTTTCGTCTTAGAGATAGCACCGAGCGTTGGTCGTAGGAGGTTCGCATATGGCTGTTCTCAAGCGTATTGGTCCAGCTTCCGCGTTCAAGATCGGCCTTGTTTCATACGCCTTTCTGGGCTTGGTTGCCGGCGTTTTCTGCAGTCTGATCGCGCCGACCGGAGCCTCGTTTGCTCCTCATGCGCACATGCCGTTTGCGCGTGCCATTCGCCTAATGGCCGTGATTGTGTGCCCTGTCGTGTATGGGATCATCGGCGGCATCGCTGCCGTGATCGGCGCGCTCATCTACAACATTGCCTCCGGCTGGGTTGGCGGAGTCGAAGTCGAAATCAACTGACGGCACGGCCCCGGCTCAACTGTTCGTCCTGTCTGAAAGGACTGGGTACAACCATGTTTCGTCACAATGTTGGTGGCCTTGACAGAGTTTTGCGCTTGACGCTGGGAGGAATTCTTTTTCTCGCCGGCCTATTCCTGCTAGCCAGCAGAATCACGCCTGGAGTAATACTCGCCGTGGTCGGCGTGCTCGTACTGCTGACCGGCATTGTCCGGTTCTGTGCACTGTACATTCCGTTTGGCATTTCGACCGCGCGGCCAGGAGTACAGCCCCTCAACCGGGTTTGCGACTGTGCCGCATGGGTGAAGACAGTACGGGACAATCGCACCGCCGTCGATCCACCGGCCTCGGAGGACAAGGAAGTCGCCGAGGCTATGACCACAGCTCGCGGCCGGTAGCGACGCGGCAGGACGAGACGCCAGCTCCTGTATTTCGATTCACAGGCGCACTCCAAGCCGTGATTGGCGTCACGGATTTCCGCAGGCTACGAGCGTTAAATAGTTCTATGGCCCTGGCGAGCGAGACCGTTGACGCAGGCGCGCTGTTCGAGGCTCACCATGATCGAATCTATCGCTACGTCCTTAGTCTCGTAAGAAGCCCCGCCGAAGCCGAAGACCTGACGCAGGACACGTTTCTCCGCGCCTATCGTTATGGAGACTCGCTACGCGATCCAAAGGCCGTTCGCGGCTGGCTGTACCGCATCGCTACACACGCATGCCTTGATCGTTTGCGCCAACGCAAGCCGCTTGTTTCCCTCGACAGTGAAGCGGGAGAGCGTCGCGTAAAGCCGCCAGTTTCGCAGTCTCCCTCGCCTCTCGACGTTTCCGAGCGGAAGGAAACTAGCGCGTGCGTCCAAAGGTGTCTGGATTTTCTGCCCGATCAGTACCGCGCCGTGATTCTGCTGCACGAAGCCCACTCGCTTACCGCGGCGGAGATCGCCGGCCTCCTTGGAGTGACCGTCGCCACGGTCAAGATCCGACTCCATCGCGCTCGCCGGGGATTGCAGCAAGTGATGGAGCGCGGATGCGCCGTTTCGAATGACAACGGCGGAGTACCCACCTGCCATCCCAAGTCCTGAGAACAATGTCAACGAGGCTCTGGAGAATGACCGCAATCTGCGCTACCAGCACGCCTCGGACAAGAAGAATGGATGGGAGCGCACGGGCTAGTGCGTCATTCGGTCGTGTAGTTGATTTCCATGAACCGGACTTGGAGGCTGGAAGCATAAAGAGCAAGCAGGGCCAGGGTTATAACGCCAACGACTGCAACCGCGCCGGACACCGGATCGGGATTGGAGACCAACATGGCAAACAGAGGCGGTGTGCCCGGAGGCGTGGGAACGTTCACCGGGCAAAGCGATTTCAAGTAGTAAATGACGCTGAACTGCTTGAGCAACGGGGGCAGAAAGGGATTTACGGCTTCCCAGATCAAGATCCCCGCGGCCGGCAGGATCGGGTTCCGGAACAGCATTCCCGCAGCCAGGAAGAAAGCTCCATAGCCGAGGCAGGCGAGAGCGGTCACTCCCAGATACGTCACTGCGTGCGCGAGGCCGTGGTTGTGGTACAGGTAGAGGTCCCTCTGATTCGGACTGAAATGCCAGGTGAAGGCAACGATCTGGAGCAATTCACTGGTCAGGAAAATGACACAGGTTGCCAACAGCCCAGCGAGAAATTTTCCTACCATCAGGACTTCGCGGCGGATGGGAGCAAGCAAGTAAAAATGGAGACTGCGGTCCAGGATTTCGCCACGAAAAAGATTCATGAAGATTCCCAGACACCCGAAAAAGACGGCCAGGCGAATAAAGAAAAATTGGAACACGCCGGCAAACATGACAGAATCTTCGCCTGGGTTGTACCCTTCGCGGACGTTGACGCTCTCAACCTTGCCATCTGCCAGCTCCAGGAACAACTCGTTGCTTCCATCCGAGTAGTGGTAGCTCTCGTGGCGGATATTCGCTACTCCACCTTCCTCAAGCGGCCTCTTTTCGTCCCAGTGAAAATGACGCGGCGGCTTCCCCAGCAAGGCAATCACTTCGTCGCTCGTCATGCCCGATTTGACCGCCTCCAGATCGTGGTAGGTCAGAGGCTTCTCATTCTGCATGGCCAGCTCGGCGCTCTGTTCCCGCGAGCGTGCATTGGCGATAGCGAACGCGATGAAGAGCAGGAGCGGCAATAGGGCCAGCCCATAAACCCACAGGCCGCGGGTGGCAAAGAATGTCTTCTTCATCTCCAGCCGGATGACCGACTTGATTTGTGCCCACCAGAATTTGGGGACTGGTTTGATCATCGGAGCGCCTCGTCGTTCCCGATCAGATATTCGTAAACAGAATTCACATCGTCGTCGGCGGGAGCGACCGATTCAATGTCAATGCCGTTCAGCGCGATCTGGTTCAGCATGAGATAGAGCCCGTCGGCGTCGCGCGTCTTGACGAGCAGGCCAAGGTCGTCATGGTGAATGGATACTTCGATGGTCTGGTTGCACTCCATCGTCTTGGCGGCAAGTTCCCGCGGCCGGTTGCAGCGGATGAGAATCTGAGCCGGATGCTCCTGGATTTCGCCGCGCACGCTGTGAATTTGACCTTCCGCCACCACGTAGCCGTTGCTCAGCAGGATGACCTGATCGGAAATCACATCGACTTCGTGCAGGATGTGGCTGGAGAGGATCACGGAACAACCTCGCGCCGCCGCCGCACGGAAGAGCGCGATCATCTCCGAGCGCGCCAGCGGGTCCAGTCCGTTCAGAGGTTCGTCGAGCACCAGCACTCGCGGTTCGTGCGCCATGGCCTGCGCCAGGCGGATTCGTTGGCGCATCCCTTTGCTGTAGCCGGCTATGTTGCGCGACGCGGCATCCGCGAGGTTCGCAAGCTCAATGGCGCGCCAGGCAAGTTGGGCGGCAGTTTCGGCATCTCGGCCTCCCAGCCGCAGATAGGAATAAACAAACTGATATCCTGTCAGACCCTTGGGAAAGGCGTCGAACTGGGTGCAATAGCCGAGAATCTTGAAGAGCGCTTCCGGTTCGTCGGTGCGGTATCCGAGCACATGGATCTGCCCCTGCGTGGGCCGGACCAAACCCGTCATCAAATTCATCAGGGTGGTCTTGCCCGACCCGTTCGGACCCACGAGGCTTGTAATGCCCGCGGGAATCGAGAGGTTCACACGGTTTACGCCCAGAATCTCGCCATAGAACTTCGACACGTTTTCGAAAACGATGCGATCGTTCATTTGATCACCTCGTAGGCGCGCACTTTGCGGACGAGCAGAACGAGGCAGATCGCACAGTAGGCGAGCAGCGCCATCCAAGCCTGGAAGACGGGGATCGCACGCTCGGCGTCGATCCGGAACAGCGAGTTCCAAACCGTCGCCATCAAATAAACAACGTTGAGGAAGTGCCCCACTTGGGTGCGCATTACATTATTAATGGCTTGTGCGAAACCGGCCCCGAAGAACAAAACTGCGAGCAGCAGCGCGCCAGCAACGATTCTCCACTTCACCCACGCCGAGAGTGCCATCGCCAGCAGCGCCAGAAACGCGATCCAGATGAGAAAAGAAGAGACCATGCTGCCCGCAATCCATAGGTAATCCCACGCCCAAGCGCGACCCGCCAGCGCCGCCTGCATGGCAAAAAGAACCAGGCCGGGAATCCACGTAACTTGAGAGAGCAGAATCACCAACACCGACGACTTGCCGAGCACATATTCTAGGCGCGAGAAGGGGCGGCAGAAGTACAACGGCAGCGCGCCATTTGCGAGGTCGGGAGAAATCAGGCCCGGCCCCACAAAAGCGGTGAGGAGAAACGCCAGCACACCCTGCACGTTCACGAAGTAGAAGAAGAACTTGTTGTCAATGATGACGAGTTGAGTGCCGGCTGCGCCGAACTTCTGCAGAAAGTCGAGGTTGTGGGCGACATAGATCACGAACAGGCAGAACACCGGATAGAAGAAACAGGCCGCAAACAATCCGGTTTGGAACTTCGAGCGAAACAGGTTTCGCCGGGAATAATGAAAGAGAACGAGGCCGCGCGACCATGCCGGAGTCAGCGCTCCGGAGTATGACGCGTAGCTGCGCCTATAGACGGCCATCAGCGCTCTCCTGCCAGCTTGGTCTTGCCTTTCATATCGACTCTCAACTCTCAGCTCTCCATCGCTTTCATGAAAATATCCTCCAGCGTGTCTCGGCGAAAATTAAGCCGCCGGATGCGTACTTCGCGTTCCGCGGCCAGGCGATAGATGTCGCGAACCTCAATCCCATCGGCAAGAATCATCTTCATGCGGTTCGCCGTGACCGCGCACTCACAGCCCAGTTTCTCGACCGCTTCGGTGAAGTCTCCATTCGCGCCGTAAGTTTCCAACTCCAGGAACCTCTTGTTCGCACTGCGCTCTTCCACCAGGTTCGAGTAGTGGGCGATTCGTCCCTGCTTCAGGATCAGCACTTCGTCGCATGTGTCTTCGACGTCGCGCAAAAGGTGCGAGCAGAGCACGATCCGCAACTCATTGCCGTCGCGGATTTCGCGGATCAGGCGGATCATGCGCTGGCGCGCCAGGGGATCGAGGCCGTTCGTGGGCTCGTCGAGAATCAGCACCTTGGGCCCGTGAACGATCGCCTGCGCCAGCTTTGCCAGTTGCTTCATACCCAGCGAATAGGTGCCTATCTCGCGATAGCGCGCTTCCGCCAGTCCCACATAGAAGAGCGCTTCGTGCGCCCGCTCCAGCGCCGTGGAGGAGGGCAGGCCGGAGAGTTCCCCCATCATGCGGACGAAAGAGACCGCGCTCATTTTCGAAATGAACGCGTCGTTTTCCGGCATGTAACCAACCAGGCTGCGGATTTTTCTGGTGTCCGTGCGGATGTCGTATCCAAACACCCGCGCCGAACCAGAAGATGGCTTGTAGAAGCCGAGTAGAGTGTTGATCAGGGTAGATTTGCCGGCGCCATTCGGACCCAGCAGCCCGATTGCCCGCCCGCGCAGAGAACCGGTGAGGCTCCGCAGGATTTCGCGGCGGCCGAACTGAACGGAAAGACCCTGAAGTTCGACAAGTGGTAATTGCGGGGCAGCAGGCGGAGTCTGCTCATCCTCACCGCCTGCCGCTCCGCGTTGTGTCGCCATGGTCACTGAGAGTGCGTTCGAGCAGGGTTGCTCAGGGCTCGGCCCAAAAGCATCTGCGGCAAGAAAGGCCCATTATCACCCATCGTCAGCAGAGTACCTAGGTCGAATCCCATGAAGCCGGTATTGCTCGCAACTATGATCCGGTCCGGCTCACCGTAAGCGTAGATCAGGCCCGGCGCGGAGTTCGCTGTGAGCGCATCGATCGATTGCCGCTGCTGCGACGTCAGGGCTCCGCTGGATTTCAGTTGCTCCGCGATCGGGCCCACCACCGGACCGATGTTGTGATAGAAGATCGCGGAGAAGTTCGTGTATCCATCGCTCGGCAGGAGCGCTTGAAAGGCCGGAGAATGCGTCAATGTATATCCGGCCTGGCGATCTTGGATGGCCTTCGACAGTGTGCCGAGATCGGGCGCGGCAATCAGGTAACCGTCCACAAAGGTGTAGTCGATCTCTGAATTCGGCTGCTTCTGGCTGCTCAGGACATAGTAGGTCTGAGAGCCAACTCGGCGCGTCGTAAGCTGGAACGAGTGGCCTTCCGCGGAGCCCTCTCGATTGAAGCTGTCGACCAGTTTCGCGATGGTCGCCTGCAAGGTTGCCGGATCATACACCTCGAAAACCAGCTTCCATCGGGGTGTCGGTAGTACCGGGCCGTCGAACGCCATAGTGACTTCACCGCCCAGCGGCGCGGCAATGTCATCGAGCACATTCACCCCTGTCTTCGCCTCGAATTCCGACAGATGCTGACTGAAGTTCGCGTTGCCGCTTTCCATCATCTGGAAGAGTCCCTCCAAAATGCTCCTCGGATTCTTAACGACGGCGGACGTCACCATGCTGGCATCGGGCGAAACGAATTCCAACGAGCCCATGGAAGCAGGAGCTGCCAGCCACGACGCTACTCCCTGGCGCTGGGAAGCGAACGTCAAGTCGGCACGATTGTCGGTCTTGCCTCCGACCTCTCGATGTCCCATCGTCAGGTATCTAACGTCCCCGATCCCCGGCGGTAGGTCGTTGTTGCTACCACTCTGTACGTTTTGCGCGACGATTTGTTCCATGTCCGCGCACAAGAGCCAACCCGCGCCCTGCTGGTAGGAGCGAACGATCTGCTGGTAGAGCGGTGTTTCGGCAAAGTGACCGGTGCTCGATTGCTGCACCCGCGTAGCCACGTTTTGCAATTCGGCGGCATCCGGGCTAGCCATCAACAGATCGTCCTTTAGATAAACCAGGAGTGCCTGTCCGCTCGGAGAGGACACTGCCCACGGATTGCGAACCGTCTGCAGCGCGGTCTGCGACCCTTTTGAACTGAGCCGCCGGTTCTCTTCCTGCAGAAAGGACTCCAACCCCGATTGGCGCACCCTGGCGAGCACAACTGGCGCACCGTAGGTCGGACCGTTCTTTCCCACCGCGAAGACAATCTCGTCTCCCAAATAGCTGCTGAAAGTTTTCAGCTGGTCGAGCACATCTTCGAGCTTTGGTCCGCTACCCTTTTGCTGTTGCCGCCACCAGTGGCGCAGGGCTGGGCTTTGCTGCATGCGGTCCTGGAATATCCGGCTGGCTTCACCCAGAGTGGTCGCAAGATTGGGAATCGCGACATAGACAACGGTGTTATCCGGAACGTACTGCACAAGGTCGGAGCTGTAGCGCAGTCCCGGCCCAGGAATCGCCGCAAATTGTTTCTGCAGGACCGCAAAGTCTCCCAGCAAAGCAAGGTATTTCGCGGCGTTCCTGCTCCAGGCGATTTCGTTCTGGATCGGAATTTTCGAAACGCTGGCGCTCGAAGTCGCTTCGTCCCCGGCGTGCAGTTCGCTGCTCCGCTCGCCATAGTCCACTCGCACCACGCCCTCGATCACGGCCACGCGCGAGCCCTTGATGCCGCGATTGACCGAGAAAATTGTCCCCTTCACCGAAACCAGGCAATCGTCGGTCGCGACATAGAGGCGACCCGTGCGCTGTTTGGCCGCTTGCACAATCACTTGGCCGCCATCCAGATGAATCGTCGTCCCCTTCCATTCGCGCGACAACGAAATATCAGAGCGCTCCCCCATCTCGACCAGCGAACCGTCGACCAGCCGCACCACCGCACTCGCACCTTTGGCCGTGCGGATCTCATCTCCATTCCGGATCTCGTACCCCGCCGGAATCATTCGTACTTGGTCACCGGTCACGGCATAAAGCGACCCGTCCACATTCTGAACGGCGCCCCGGACGACACGTTGCCCGGGGAAGATGCCCATGGACAGCGCGAGCCCGGCAAGCGCAACCGCGGCAACCGCGGTCCCGGCCATCGCCCACCGCCATACCGGGAAGCCGCGACGCTTGATTGAGGACCGCCAAACCGCGTGCAGTTCGCCGTCGCGAGTGCGCTCCAGCGCGTGCCGGCATGCGACACACGAGTGCATGTGGTCCTCAAACAGTAATGCGCGAGCCTCCGGCAGTTGCTGCCCGAGATATCCCGGGATGAGCGCCTGGAAATCTTCACAGCCGCGCAGCGTGTGCGTACCGAGATCCGCCGCCGCCGATCCGGCAATCGAGTTCCAGACACGCTCGCCCGCCTGGGCAACAACCTGGTTGTCCACCTGCTCATTTCGAATCTCGGAAAGCAAACGATAGAACTTCTGATTCTTCATAACTTGTCTCCTAAGTACGAGCCAAGCTCCTTGCGGAGCTGTTGCCGGGTACGATGGACAATGACCGCCACCAACACCTGGGAAATGCCGAGCATCTGAGCAATCTGCGGATTGCTAAAGCCCTCGAGAAACCGCAGCGCGAAGATCTCCGCTGCCCTCGGCTTAAGTTGAGCCATCGCCCGGCCAAGCGCCTGCCGCAGATCTGGCATTAGATCGTGGCCATGGTTCTGTACAGTCTCATCGGGCAGATCCGGGAGTTCGACGGTTGGGTTCGCCTGTCGCGAGCGAATCACATCCAAGGCGGCATTGATGGCTGCCCGGCGCAGGTAACTCTCCTGATTCTCGACCACATTTTCAACCGGATCGGCGTTCGCGCCCCGGCGGACAAGCCGCAGAAAGACTGTCTGCAACACGTCCTCGGCGTCCGCAGCGTCGCCCGTAATCCGGTACGCGGTACGGAACACAAGGCCGTTGTGCGCCCGAAAAGCCCGCTCCAGTTCGTCAGGGATGGCGATCACCGACTCCTCAACCAGTACGCTTCGCAGAGTACGCCTCCTGTCACTCTCTTTCATGACTAAAGACGGTCGGTAGCCTGAATTATTACAGCGGTGCTCCGCCGGGCGTTACCCAGGCGAGATATTGGGCAGGTGCGACCGGGGAGCGGCGTGGAACTCCTCCGCAATTATCTCTAACATGCTCCCGATTCGGACGATCAGTCTGTCTCAAGTGGTAACGGTCTCCAATCCAGGAACCGCACCGCTCGTGATCAACCACGACACTGCCGTCAAGCTTACTTCCACTCAAAGGTCACTACCGATTGGGCCGGCAGAGTGTAATTGAAGTAGGTCCCCTTCCAACTCACGGAAAAGGTCCCGGGCGCACTCCCCGAGTTCAGCGCGAATAGAACGATCGAGCCATCGGGATTCTGAAAAGCAACATCTTCGATTCCGCCTGCGTTGAACGTGTTCGAGTCAATGCGATGGGCCCCCGGCACGACAAACTTCGCCAAGTGGCCGAGCACGTAATACTCAACGTTATCGGTGATGCTTGCCGGAGACGTCCGGGTATCAATGGTCACCACCCCTCGGCAACTGGAGCAGCCCCCATTCGTCGGTCCGTAGTTCTGATCGAGGGCGAGATTCCACAACGAGATGCTGCGCGCCCAATTGCGAGTCGCGCCAATCAGCAGGTTTTCTGAGTTCCACACCAGATCGCCGGCGAAGCTCGACCCGACCGTGCCGCTACATTCCGTGAACCAGATGTCGTTGCCGGGATAGGCCGTTTTCACTGTCGATTGCGCGCTCACATTGCCGTTGTAACAGTGAAAAGAACTACCGGCTACGTAGGCAGAGGCAGAGCTGGCGAGAACGGCCTCGGGATAGTCGGTGTTGTCCCAGTTATGCTCATAGGCAAGGATTTTCACCGCGCCCAGTCCGGCGTTGTTCAGCGTTGGCCCAAGATAGTTGGCGATAAAATCTGATTCGTCACTCGCAGCCATGTACTCGCTCGGGTAGGAAGTGGTCGAATTCAGCGGTTCGTTCTGCACCGAGACGGCATAAATCGGAATCCCCGCCTGCGGGTACGCCTGCAGATAGAGAACGAAATACTGCGCCAGGCTGGGGAAGTAAGTCGTGTTCATGTCCCCGCCATTCATCGTTCCGCTAGTTTTCATCCATGCCGGCGGACTCCACGGGAGCGCAACCACTTTCGCCAGGGGGTTGACCGCGAGCGCCTGCCGCAGCAAGGGAATGATGTAAGGCGTGTCATGTGCGATGGAGAACTGGACGAGTTGGGGGTCGGTTTGCCCGGACGGAACATCGTCATAACTGTAGTTTCCATTCACCGCAAAATCGGAGGCCCCCATCGGCTGGCGCAGAAAACTCAGGCCAATTCCCGCCGTCGGGCTGAACAGTTGCTGCATCAGCGCAGATTGCTGCGAAGAATTCAGATCGTTCCAGATCACCCAGGCGGAGGAATCGGTGAGCGAGGCGCCGAAGCCGTCGATGGGCTGGTACCGCGTGGCTTCATTCACCGTGATGACCGGCGAGTTCTGGCTCCCGCCCGTCCCGAACGTAACGGTTGGTCCGGGCTGAAGCAGCTGAGACTGGTCGCCCGTGGTCACGACAACCTGCGCATTCGGACCCGTCGGCGTGAAAGGCACTGGCTGGTTGCCGCCACCACCGCCGCAGGCTACAAAACCGAGAGCTAGAAAGCAAAACAGCGCCGTCCCAGCGATCGGCGTTCCAACAATCGAGAACCGTAAATTAGCATCCGACATGGGATTTACCAAACTCACCGTTCCTTCGACCACACCCACGTGGCCATGGAATCTTTGTCCAGAGCAATGTCCGCCTGCATCGCCTCCATCTGCACCGTTGCCGTCTGGGCGGGGCCGGAGTTAGTCACCACCAGCACCCGTGTTCCATCCGGATTTGCGAAGGCCGCATGGCTGATCCCGGTCAGCGTGCTCTGGGAATCGAAGCGGCGCGCGCCCCGGCGAACGGCTCGCGAAAAATGCGCGAACGCCCAGTATTGTCCGCTGCGCGTGAGTTCCCCGGTCTGGGAGTGAATGGTGACGAGGCCTCCGCAAGGGAACGGCCCGATGTTCGGCCGGCCGAGTTCGTCCAGCGCCAGGTTCCATCCGGTCAATGAACCACACCAGTTACGCAAAGCCGTGGTGAACGTCTCTCCCCACTTTGCCCAGTCCGTCAGGTAATCGGGGCTGGTGTAATCCGGCCCTCCTTCGGTCCAATGCATCTCCGCGTCAGGATGCGCCTCATGCGCCTTGGTCATCATCTCCGGGGTTCCAACATAGCCATGCCAGGCAATCGCATTGCAGTATTTCCGCAGGACGGGATCATCGAGTTCCGCCACCGCGCGGCCCCACAAGTTGTAGTTGTGATCGAGAACCCAGATCTTCGTCGCGAGGCCTTGCTTTTCGAGCAACGGGCCCAGATGCTTGCCGACGAACTCAATTTCGTATTCTTGCGGCCAAATGCAGGCCGGCATCCGTCCGTCCTGGTCCGTGTCCACTTCGTTTTGTGGGGTGACGGCCTGAATCGCAACTCCCTCCCCGGCATAAGCCTGCAGAAACTTCAGGAAGTAATGGGCGTAGGCCTCCATGTAGCGGCGTCGCATGGAACCTCCCAGCATCGACCCTCCCGCTTTCATCCAGCCCGGCGGACTCCACGGCGACGAAAAAAGAAAAATCTCCGGATTCGCCTTTCGAGCTTCGCGCAACGTCGGCAGAATGTACTGGCGGTCCTGCTCAATCGAGAAACGCTTCAATTCCGGGTCGGCTTCGCCTTCGTCATAGCTGTAAACCTTGGTCGAGTAGTCGCTCGATCCCATGCAGGTGCGGCAGACGTTGAGCCCCATCTCCGCCGGATGAAAGAGCTCGTGAAACAAACGCTCGCGCGCGGGCGGCGAGAGTTGGTTGAACGTATAGCAGGCGGCATCGGTAAATGCCGCGCCGAAACCAAGAATCGTCTGGAACTCTTTCTCCGGGTTGAGAACGATTGTTTGTTCGGAAGGCTTGGCTGCCGAGGTCCGCCACCGCAGCCCACTCGCGCGGGCAAAGCGATTTTTCTCGCTCGTAACCCAAGCCGTGATTTCTCTATCTTGCCCTGCGCTGTCCATCGCGAACATGGGCAACGCTCGAGCCGTTGCGGTAGCTGCCAATCCCACAGCCGAGGATCTCAGAAACTCCCGCCTCGTTTTTTCCATCGCCATCGCGTTCTCCTGATTTCTTTGCAATAATGTGCCAGTTCACAACTTATGAACGCCGCGTTGCGCCGTAACGCGCTTGCAGCGGGGGTTCTCTATGCCATCCGGACAGAAACGGTTCCTTTTGCTGTACGTGTTCATCATTGTTATGGGCCTCGCCATAACCTGCGCTTCTCAAACCACCCCGGCTCCGGCAAGAAGTACAGACTGGACGCTCGCATGGAGCGACGAATTCAGCGGCGCCAGCGGTTCCGCCGTGGATCGCTCCAAGTGGGTTCTTGAAACCGGTGGCGAAGGCTGGGGCAACCAGGAACTGGAGTGCTACACCGATCACAACGCGAACGCCTCGGTTCATGACGGCAATCTGGTGATCAAAGCGATAGCGGAAAAATACACCGGCCCCGACGGCGTCACACGAAATTACACCTCGGCGCGGCTCAAAACTTTGGGCAAATTCTCCCAAACCTACGGCCGCTTCGAAGCCCGCATCAAAATTCCCCACGGTCAGGGCATGTGGCCCGCCTTCTGGATGCTCGGCGATGACATCGACAGAGTCGGCTGGCCTGCCTGCGGCGAAATCGACATCATGGAAAACATCGGCAAGGAGCCTGCCATCATTCATGGTTCGATTCACGGCCCTGGATACGTCGGCGGCACAGGCATCGAGGCGCCTTACAAACTCCCTGCCCAGCAGCGTTTCGCCGACGACTTCCACGTCTTCGCCATCGAGTGGGATACCGACTCTGTCAGCTTCTTCGTCGACCATGATCTCTACGTGCGCCGCACCCGCGCCGATCTTCAGCCCGGATGGAAATGGACCTTCGACAAACCGTTCTTTCTGATCCTGAACTTGGCGGTGGGTGGCGACTGGCCCGGGAACCCGGACTCCACCACCGTGTTTCCTCAAACCATGCTGGTGGATTACGTGCGCGTGTACCAGAAAGCCGAACCCCAGCAGAAAGGGCCCGCACAGCCCTGAAGACATCTAGTACGGAGCCAACTCCTCCCTCTGACAGCAGCGAAATTCGTGGGCCCCGGTCGCTACCCTACGATATTCCTCTACTGAGTGAAACCGAGCACCTTAGACCTTAGGCGGCGAAGATGCAACCGAAATCTGTTAATCTCTGTCTTCTCATGCTCCTTCGCACACGGGAGCAACTCACCATGAAGCACCGGTTCTCAACCCGGCTATTTGCACACGAGCGCTGCGGACTCCTACCGGTTTTCCAATTCGTTCGCGGGGTTTTGGCGCTGGTGACGTTCGCCGGGTTGGCTTGGGCGCAACCTGGAACGCGGGCGCTCCCGGTACTGACTCACGCGGATCAAGTGCGACGCCTCAGTCCCGAAGAAGCGGCTCTGGGCTATCCCGTTCGGATTCGTGGAGTTGTCACAGACGACGTACCATCTCCCGACTTTTTCGTGCAGGATGCCACCGCCGGCATTTACGTTGAGGGCAGTCCCGCTCCCAAGTTCGCCCACCACTGGGGTGATTTGGTCGAGTTGGAAGGGACTACCGGCCCGGGAAAGTTCGCGCCAGTCATTCGTGAACAAAGAACGCGTGTGGTGGGCAAGGGGACCTTGCCGAGCACGCGGACATACCGTTTCAGTGAACTCGGCGGCGGACAGCAGGACAGCCAATGGACGCAGATTCGCGGTATTGTGCGATCGGTCTCGATCGACCGCACTTCATGGCCCGAAACCGTCCTGGCCATGAACATCGCCTCCGGCGGTGGTTCTTTCAATGTACGAACGCCCATCACGCAGGAGCAGGACTTTTCTTCCTGGATCGACAGGGAGGTACTGATCGAAGGCGTCTGCGGCAGCTTGTTTAATACCCAAAGGCAATTGATCCGAGTGCTGTTTTATGTTCCGGATCTCCGGTTCATCAAAATCGAGACGCCGTCGAAGGGAGTGCCGTTCTCAGCGCTCATGCGTTTTTCCCCAGGTGAGGGTTCGCAGCACCGTGTCAGGGTTCAGGGGGTGGTTACCTATCAGCAGCCCGGTCAGGCACTGTTCTTGCAGAATGGCGGACAGGGATTGCGTGTGCTCACGCAGCAGGACGAACTGCTGGCAATTGGCGATGTAGTAGACATTCTCGGCTTCCCGGCCATGGGAGAATCGGCGCCGCTGCTGGAGGACGCCGCGTTTCATCGCGTCGGCCATGCGCCGCCTCCCCAGGCGATCAAACTCGACCTGGCCGTCCCCTGGGAACAATACGACGGCGCGCTGATTACGACGGATGCCACGCTGCTGCACTTGGAACCGCAACCCAATGGCTTGCGTCTCCTTCTGCAGCAAGGCAGCGGAGTCTTTGAAGCCATGCTCGAACCACGCGAGCTAGCGGCGGATTTGGCTTCGCTACGGGTGAACAGCGAGCTCCGCATCACCGGCATTTGCCTGGTCCGCAATGGAGGACTGTGGTCGATCCCTCAGTCATTTCGTGTTCTGCTCCGGACCCCGCAAGATGTAACGGTTCTGAAGGCGGCGTCGTGGTGGAACCTGCGCAACGCCCTCTGGCTCCTCGGAATTATGGCCGCCGCCATGCTCCTGGTGTTGGCGGGCATGGTGGTGCTGGGTCGGCGGCTGCGCGAACAGATGGCCATCATCCGGCAGAAGTTGCAGCACGGAGCCGTGCTGGAAGAACGCAACCGCATCGCGCGCGAACTACACGATACTTTGGAGCAGGAACTGGCCGCCATCACTATGCAGCTTGACCTCGCCGTAGACAGTTTCCGCCAGGCGCCGCGGGTTGCGTTTCATGCGGTCGACGCGGCGCGCGGCATGAGCCGGCACAGCATGATCGAAGCTCGCCGCTCGGTTTGGGATCTGCGCTGCGACTTGCTCGAAAAGGGCGACCTGCCTTCGGCACTCGACCGGATCGTGCGCTCGCTGGCGACCGGAGGCAAAGCGGATGTTCACGTTGACGTAAGTGGAACCCCGCTTCGCCTGGCCGGCCGGATTGAAATGAATCTGCTGCGCATCGGCCAGGAGGCGGTTGCCAACGCCGTAAAACACGGGCAAGCCTCGCACATCCAGATTGACCTGCAGTACGGTCGGGAAAGCGTCATACTGCAGGTGCGCGACGATGGCTGCGGTTTCAATCCCGATCAGGCAAGCGCAGCAGGACATTTTGGTATGCTGGACTTACGAGAGCGCGCCGAATCCCTGGGTTCCCAGTTGCAGATTGATAGCGCACCCGGCCGCGGAACTCATATTACGGTAGAGGTTCGCTTCGAACGCCCGTCAACTTCCGATGCAGAAATCAAAGCCCATACATATTCTGGTGGTGGATGACCATTTCATGGTCCGCATGGGACTCTCCGCTTCCTTGAACGTGGAGCCGGACATGGAAGTGGTGGCCGAGGCGGCCAATTGCGAAGCGGCTCTGACGGCGTATCGCCAGCACCGCCCCAACCTGGTCCTCATGGATGTTCGCCTCCCTGGCACGAGCGGTACCGAGGCCACGGCGGCCATCGTGCAGGAGTTTCCCGAGGCGCGCATCCTGATGCTTTCCACGCACTCGGGAGAGGAGGAAGTCTTCCGATCCTTGCAAGCCGGCGCCCGCGGCTACATTCTAAAAAGCGCGATCCGCGAGGAACTGCTCCGCGCCATCCGCGAGGTGTGCGCGGACCGACGATACCTCGATCCCGCGGTGGCCCCGCTGCTGGCGGCGCGCATGTCGCATCGCTCGCTCACCAGCCGCGAACTGGAAGTTCTCCGCATGGTCGCGAAGGGACTAGGCAACAAGGAAATCGCGGCTTCGTTGAACATCGCGGAGGTCACCGTGAAACTGCATGTGAGCCACGTGCTCGAGAAACTCAACGTCAGGGACCGCACCGAGGCCGCAACCGTCGCGTTGCAGCGCGGCATTATCTCTTTGGAATGACCCCAACTACCTATACGAAAGGATTATGAAACCCCCCGCCCAACTGCATAGCAGACATTTGATCCTAATGCCCCTAGAATTGCCGGTCGCCCGGAATCATCTCTGAGACTGTCGGCTGGTTGCCATGATGCAACCAGTGTCACATCGGAAATGGTAAGCAAAGCGCCAAGTAGCGCCCAGGTCCAAGGAGACTAGTCATGATCCGCCCGTCCCGAAGCAAGACTGTCCTGTTGCTCAGCAGCGCATTGCTCTTTGCCGTCACACTCATCGCGTCCCCTGCGCTGGCGCAAGTCACCTCCGGCACCATCTTCGGTACCGTGAAAGATCCTACTGGCGCCATGGTTAAAGACGCCTCCGTCACCATCGCGAATCCGGAGAACGGAATCACGCGTACCGTCGTGACCGGCGGTGAGGGCGTTTTTGTCGCGCCAGGCCTGTACCCCGGAACCTACACCATCGCGGTCGAGGCGAAGGGCTTCAAGAAGATGGAAACGACCGGAATCGTGCTGAGCGCGGCTGACAAATTGAACGCCGGTGAATTCGTGCTGGAAGTCGGAACAACTTCTCAAGAAGTGACGGTTACAGCAGATGCCGGCCAGATCCAGTTGCAGTCGAATTCGGGTGAGCGCTCGGACATAATCACTGGCAAGCAGTTGAACGACGTCGCCATGAACGGCCGTAACGTGCTGGATTACATGAAGCTGATTCCCGGCGTGGTTGGCGCGGGCGACTTTCACGTTTCGGGCACTGGCGGCATTGCCAACTTCAACATTAACGGAACGCGCGCCAATCAACACGAATTCACCATCGACGGCGCTTCCAACGTGGACACGGGCGACAACGGCGGGACCCACGTTACTCTCAATCCCGACGCGATCGAGGAAGTGAAGGTCCTGACCTCAAACTACCAGGCAGAGTTCGGCAAAGCGGCGGGCGGGCAAGTGGCGCTCGTCACCAAGGGCGGCACCAACCAGTGGCACGGCAACGGCCGCTTCTTCCATCGCCACGAGGGGCTGATGGCCAACGAGTACTTCAACAAAGCATTTGAACTATCAAACAAGCTGCCCAACACTCCGGCACTGTACCGGTACAACGACATCGGGTACCAAATCGGTGGGCCGATCAAGAAGGACAGGCTGTTCGTTTTCTGGGGCGAGGAATTCTACCGGCAGTTGGTACCCGAAGGCACCTTTCAGTTCTATACGCCCACCAAGGCGGAGCGGAACGGCGATTTCTCAGCGTCCATTGACGGCACCGGCACCGCGCTGACAATCAGCGGGCCAGGAATCACGAACAATGTAATCAACTCGGGGATCAACCCGGCGATGCAGCAGATCCTCAACTTGCTCCCTTTACCGAATGCGAGCGGATTTGGCAACCCCGTCACGAACCAGAATTACAATTTCTCTGAAGACATTTCGGGGCATGCTCCACGGCGCGAAGACATTCTCCGGGTGGACTACCAACTGAACGGCAAGAACCGTCTTTACGGACGCTGGCTGCACAATTCCGAGAATGATTCCGGCCCGTTCACGAGTGCTGGCAACGGACCGTACCATGTTTTTGCCTGTGACACAAACGTCCAGTTCCCCGGCGGCTGCACGCAGAAGCATCCGGGCTGGAACGTCTCCGCCAACCTGGTCAGCACGATCACGCCGACGGTGTTGAATGAGTTCTCGGCGGGCCCCAGTCACACTCTCTCGATCGTCGATGGCGTCAATGGGAATACCTCGCTGAAGGCGAACAAGATCACCTTGCCGCTGCTCTATGCCAGCACGACGATTCCAGACATTGGGTTCGGAGGTCTGAATAACACCAATTTTCAAAACGGCTACCTGGGCGGCACGCCATGGAACCAGGCCAACACCACCATCAACGTAAACGATAACCTGAGCTGGGTTCGACACAACCACACGCTGAAGGCGGGGATATTCTACCAGCGCAGCCGCAAGAACCAGATTGCCTGGAACAACCTCAACGGGCAGTTCAACTTCCAACCAGGCACGTTTGGCAGCTACAACCTGGGCGATCCGATCGCCGCTGAACTGTTGGGATATTTCACCGGCTTCAGCCAGTCAACGGCTCGTCCGACGGGCGCGTTCCGCTACAACCAACTGGAGTTCTACGTGCAGGACACGTGGAAGGTGAACTCACGGCTGACGCTCGATTACGGCATGAGGTTTGCGTGGATTCCTCCCCAATTCGACGCCAATAACCAGATCGCGCTCTTCGTTCCTTCGGCGTACGACCCCAGCACGGCGGTAAAGATCGACAGCGGCGGAAACGTCATCCCTAACTCGGGCGATCCGCTGGATGGCATGCGATACACCAAGAACGGTCAACTCCCGGATGGTGGGTGGAACAGTCGCGGGCTGATGCCTGAGCCGCGCCTCGGTTTCGCCTATGACGTGTTTGACAATCACAAGACAGTTCTACGCGGCGGCGTAGGCATGATGCACGACCGTGTGGAAGGCAACCTGATCTTCAACACCGTCTTTAATAACCCCGCGCTGGTTCAGACGGCGCAAGTAGCGGCCAACAACGTCGCTAACCTTCCGGGCCTGGGTGGCAACTTCGGGAATTTTGTGCAGGCTGATAAGAACATCGTTGGCGCTGCGCGCGACGGCCATGTGCCCACGATTTACAGCTTCAGCTTCGGTATACAGCACGAAATCGCCAGGGGGACGACGCTCGATCTGGCCTACGTCGGCACGCTGTCGCGCCACCTGGTGACGACGCGGAACATCAATGCGGTTCCGTATGGCTATGCCTTCTCGGCGGCAGCGCAGGATCCAGCCAACTATTCCGGTGGCGTGGTACCGGCCGTCGAGCCGAACCTGCCCGCGATATACTCGGCGGCCGGCTTTAACTACAGCGGCGCCTACGCATACGGACACCCCGCCTACACAAATGCCTTGCTGGTGCCTTACAAGGGATACGGGCAGATTACGTATCTGGACTGGGGTGGCACGTCCAATTACAACTCGCTGCAAGCCTCGTTGCAGCGCCGCTTCAGCAAGGGCTTGACTCTGGGTGCGGTTTACACCTGGTCGAAAGCGCTGACCACGTCTTCCGGCGACGGGGATTGGCAAGATCCAGTCAATGCCCTGATTGATTACCGCGCGGCGGACTGGGACCGTACCCATGTATTTGCCGCCAACTACGTGTACGACCTGCCCGGCCTGAGCAAGCACATGGGCGGGGCAAAATGGCTTTCTTACCTCACCGACAACTTTCAGCTAAGCGGCGTAACGCAGTTGATGAGTGGAACACCGGTGACCATGACCAACAACTATGTGTGGAACTCGGGAGCCTTCGACGGTTCCAACATGTGGGGCACCTATCAGTACTACTTCTCGGTTGACCGGAGCGGGAACCTGGTTACGCCCACCGTCGGCGTTCCTCCGAGGCGGGCAACGCGCGACATCCTCCGCACCGGTGGTATGCAGAACTGGGATATGTCCCTGTTCAAGAACATTCCGATGGGTGAACGCTATTCCATCCAGCTCCGTCTGGAGGCATTCAACGCCTTCAACCATCCCAACTTCAACGACAAATACTACAACCCGAGTGCGAACGGGCCGTGGCAGTGGACATACAACACGCCGGCTGGCAGTGGATCAAATACTCCAAACGTAAGCATCTCAAAAAACAGCAACTGGGGAGCACCTTCGGATGTGTATAACCCAACCGGCGGTCCTGGCGGCCCGCGCGTGGTCCAGCTCGGCGCCAAGTTCATCTTCTAACTTGCTCCTACCCCTAACGCCCGCGGCTTCAGCCGCGGGCTTTTTTCCAGCTTGCATTACAATTCCTGCCGAGGTCGTCATGACACGCAAACTAGAATTTGTCGTCCTTCTTCTTCTCGTTTCTTTCCTTGCCTGGGCGCAGGCGCCTTCTGTTTCCACTCCTGCCATCGAAGCGCGCGCGGACGCGATGCTCAAGCAGCTCTCGCTCGAAGAGAAAATCGATCTCATGGGCGGCTTCAATGATTTCTACATTCGCGAGATCAAGCACATTGGCCTGCCCGCACTGAAGATGGCCGACGGGCCATTTGGCGTGCGCAATTACGGGCCGTCCACGACCTTCGGCGGTCTGGGTCTCGCTGCCACCTGGGATCGGGAGCTTGCCGAGCGCATGGGCGCGGTCATTGGCCAGGACGCGCGCGCCCGCGGCGTCCATTTCATGCTGGGACCGGGCGTCAACATTTCGCGCTCGCCTTTGTGCGGACGGAATTTTGAATATTACGGCGAAGATCCTTTTCTCGCTTCGCGCACCGCCGTCGCCTACATCACCGGCATGCAGAGCCAGGGAGTGAGCGCGACCATCAAGCACTACATGGGCAACAATCAGGAATTCCTACGCCATGACGCGGATTCCATCATCGACGAGCGCACCATGCGCGAGATCTATCTGCCCACGTTTGAAGCAGCGGTCAAAGAAGCGCACGTGGGCGCGATTATGGATTCCTACAACTTCATCAATGGCGAGCACGCAACCCAGAACGGCTTTCTGAACAACGATGTCGCGAAGAAGGGATGGGGCTTCGAGGGCATCATCATGTCCGACTGGGATGCGACGTACGATGGCGTGGCTGCGGCCAATGGCGGGCTCGACCTGGAAATGCCAGCGGGGAAATTTATGAATCGCGCTACCCTGCTGCCGGCGGTGAAGGCGGGCAAGGTCAGCGAGGCGACGATTGACGACAAGGTGCGTCGCATCCTGCGCACTGCCATTCGTTTCGGCTGGCTCGATCGCGAGCAGACGGATTTGTCCGTGCCGCTCTACAACGAGAAGGGTGGGCGGGTCGCGCTCGAAGCCGCGCGCTCGGGCATGGTGCTGCTGAAGAATGATGGCAACCTGCTTCCGCTCGACAAAACGAAAATTAAGTCGATCGCTGTCATCGGACCGGACGCCTTTCCCGCTCCCGTGGTTGGCGGAGGCAGTGCGGGCGTGCGTCCGTTCGGCGCGGTGAGCTATCTCGAAGGTCTGGCGGGTTACCTCGGCAGCGGCGCTACGGTCTACTACGATCGCGGAGTCCCATCTCTCGGTGACCTCGCCGATGCGACCGTCTTCTCGGTTGATGCAGCGGGCAAAGAGCCGGGCCTCAACCTGGAGGCGTTCAACAATATCAATCTAAGTGGCACGCCGTCGGTGCATCGCACCGATCAACACATCAACGCCGATCGTTCGCTGGGCGATGGCGTCAATCAAAATGAAGTGTCGGTCCGCTGGTCTGGATATTTCACGCCGAGCAGCCCCGGCGAGCATCTCTTCTTTGTGCAAGGCCCTGGCGAAGGCGGTGGCTACAGACTGTATGTCGACGACAAGCTCGTCATCGACACTTGGGAACTCTCGCGTGCGCAGGTCAGCCAGACACGCTTGCCGCTGGCTGCTGGTGCGCACAAGATTCGATTTGAGTACTCCGTGCATTGGAGCTGGGGCGGTCCTAGCGTAAGACTCGGCATCGCGCGTCCAGAAGCGGTTGTCAACGCCGCCGCGAAAGCGCTCGCATCGAAGGTGGATGCAGTGGTGCTTGCAGTGGGCTTCGATCCCGACAGCGAGAGCGAGGGTGCGGACCGCACGTTCCAACTTCCTCCGGCGCAGGACGAACTCATCAATCAGATTGCCGCAGCGAACAAGAACACGATCGTCGTAATGACCTCGGGCGGTGCGGTGGACATGAATGGATGGGTCGGTCACATTCCCGCGCTTTTCGAATCCTGGTACGCGGGCCAGGAACAAGGTACGGCGCTGGCACAGTTGCTGTTCGGCGAGCACAGCCCGTCGGGCAAGCTGCCCGTCACGTTCGAGCGCCGCTGGGAAGACAATCCCGCGCACGATGTCTACTACCCGAAGGCTGGGGACAAAAAGACTCCTTACCCAGAAGGGGTTTTCATCGGATACCGCCACTTTGACAAGGCTGGGGTCAAGCCGCAGTTCCCCTTCGGCTTTGGACTTTCGTACACGACGTTTGCCTATAAGAATCTTTCCATCACGCCCGCGCGTGCCGCTGGCGACCAGGTGGTCACCGTCAGCTTCGACGTGACCAACACGGGCCATCGTGCGGGTGCCGAAGTTGCCGAAGTGTACGTGGGCGAACCGCATCCGAGCGTTCCCCGGCCCGTGAAAGAACTGAAGGGATTCGCGAAAGTTCAACTGAATGCCGGTGAAACCCGGCGCGTTTCGGTCGCGCTCGACCGCAGGGCCTTCGCGTTCTATAACATCAAGAATCATGACTGGACGGTGGACGCGGGAGACTTTAACGTGTATGTCGGAAGTTCTGTTGCGCAGATTGAGCTCACGGACAAAGTAAATTGGCAAACTCCGTAGATCTCGCAGTGAACAGCGAGTCTGTTTCAGAGCCGGACGCTCGCAGTGCCGAGCGGCAAACCGAATTGCAAACGAAGATCGGCCGTAAATATCTAAGGAGATCACTTCATGAAAAAGAATCGGTTCTCGCGCCGTGAGTTTTTACAAACAACCGCCGGAGCGGCAGGCGCTACGTTCGCCGCAAATGCCATATTCCTGAATGCCGAGCCGCTGTTGGCGTCAGCTCTGCCCGTGGCCGCGAGCGACCGCGTTCGTTTTGGAATCGTGGGCGTGGGGATGGAAGGCAGCGGTCTGCTCGCAACGGCGATTCAGCTACCGGGAGTGGAGTGTGCGGCCGCGTGCGATCTTTACGATGGCCGCCATGAACTGGCACGCGAACTCGTCGGCAAGCCGATTCCGACCACGCGCCGCTACAAGGAACTGCTCGACAACAAAGAGATTGACGCGATCGTGGTCGCGGTGCCGGACCACTGGCACAAGCAGGTCGTGGTCGACGCACTGGCGGCCGGCAAGGATGTGTATTGCGAGAAGCCGTTTTCGCATACTCCCGCGGATGGCGTGGCTCTGGTCGAAGCCTCGAAGAAATCAGACCGGATCGTGATGGTCGGAGCGCAGCGGACGAGTTCGGTCCTCTGTGCCAAGGCGAAAGAACTCTACGATCAGGGTGCGATCGGCGAGTTGAGCCTGGTGGAAGCGACCTTGGGACGGAATGATCCCACCGGCGCGTGGGAATATCCGCCGCCCGCCGACTTGTCCCCGGAAAATCTAGATTGGGATACGTGGCTCGGAACCGCGCCAAAAAAGGCTTTCGACCCTCTGCTCTTCGCGCGTTGGCGTTGCTGGAAGGAATACGGAACCGGGGTTGCCGGTGACTTGCTGGTACACCTGATTAGCGGAATGCAACGCGTTCTTGGAATCAATGAGATTCCCAAGCGCGTGTCGGCCTTTGGAGGCATTTACCGCTGGAAGGACGGGCGCAATACGCCCGACGTGCATGCCGTCCTCTTCGAGTACGCCAATGTTCCCGTCTACATGCGCTTGAGCTTGGGCACGGAATCCGCGGAAGTGACTCGCTTTATGGGCTCCAAGGGCATCATCGAACTGACGGAATTTGGACTAAGTTATTCTCCGCAACCAGGAGTGGATCTCTCTCCCAGCTATTACTCAGGCTCGTTTCCAGCTCGTCTGAAGACTCCCTATCTCGCGCAGTGGCATCAGGAACACGATCCCAAACCCGGGCAAGAACCGGCCCCCCAGAGCCTGAGCTTTAAAGGAAACGATTATGACGATTTGCGCCCCCACCTCTGGAACTTCTTTGAGGCGGTCCGGTCGCGCAAGCCGGTGCTGCAAGACGCAGTGTTCGGTCACAACGCGGCCCTCGGCTGTCACATGGCGAATGAGTCTTACTACCGGAAGAAACCCGTGTATTGGGATCCAACTTCGCAGACTATCAAGTCGTAAGGCAGGTTTCTGCGGGTAATGCTTGGCGGCAAGCCACAGCAGCGAAAAGGAGCGATAGCAATATGAGTCTTCGGCGGAGAGCATTCGCGCTAACCACGTTGATCCTGATGTTTTCTATGCAGGTTCATGGCAAGCAGAAAAAGTTGGAAGACACAACCGCGTCGGCTCAGCCATTTCTGGGACGTTGGGATTTGACCCTGAAGACTCCGCTTCGCGAATATCCCTCATGGTTGGAAATAACTCAGG
>ODAK010001245.1_pt1 | contig 28394 bp, 40 predicted proteins | sample 1539591 | NCBI WGS metagenome assembly ODAK01 (sample SAMEA3539303, study PRJEB22396) | soil metagenome | biome: tundra; feature: field; material: soil | place: USA | collected 2010-05 | depth 0.15 m
AAATAAAACAATAAAACAAATCAATAAAACGATGTGCATCTGATTTTACTCCGTTATGAGAACCATCGCCATCAACACACAGGTATCATAGCATATTTTAGAAGATTGTCAAGAGAAAATGATGGATTTGTCAATGGAGAGACAAGTTGCGGCATGTTGCTTTGTCATAGGTTTTTGTGCGGGCAGATGCGGGGATCGGGGCGCACGGAGCCACGATGCTGGCAGAGTGTCTCGTTTTCCAAGCATCAATTGTCTCTTGCGTGGGATGTCTCCTTAACCAATCTACACATATTGGGCAGAAAAATCGTGGCGCACCACCGGTTAATGGATCAGGGTCATTTGCGCCAATTTCTGGTTGCCAACCTTGTTTAGCAATAATACGAGGGTCAGGGTCATGGTCTTGAGGCTCGCATGCTGGCATTGTCATAATTGGCAAATCGTCGCCAGACGTGCATGTTTTAGGAGCATCTGGATACACAACCCCAGGAGTTCTATATATTTCTGCCGGTTTGGAGCTATTCCAGCCAACATCATGATATGCATTGATATGCATTGCAATAGCACCACAAAAAAGAAGAAATGCCATCAAATAAATTGACCAACGAAGTCCTCTTGGAACCATGATAATAAAAAGGAGAAAAAATACAAAACCAACGCCGATATGCATTTGATTATTCCTTCTCAACACAGGTATCATAGCACAAAACGATGATTTGTCAAGCATTATTTTTCATATATTCGTAATTGGAAGAATATTCGTATCTAATATTCTGGTCAAAATATTTGCCTTTGCTTTTGGCGTTGAGAAGATTGCGCAATTCGAAAGGAGGAACATCATAATAGGTGTAAGGTTGCTTTGATTTAACAAACAATACTATTAATTCCTTGGTTTGTTCGTTATAACCTACATTGGCCAAACAACTGCTGCCAGGAATGGGATGGTTTTTGAATGGTGACATGACAAGTCCTTTCTGATAAAGACATCATAGCACATTTTCGAAGATTGCCAAGACAAGATTATATCGGCGAGTAATCAGGGCGAATTATTATAGCCCTTGATCCACATGTAGGCTACACAAAACACAACCACGATTATGACAACATGCATGACGCTTTTTCCTTCTTTCTGAAAGCATCATATCATATTTTTGAAGATTGTCAAGGACTATTATGGGCATTCAACGCCCATCCATGGATGTTCCAAACCATCCTTGCAGACTACTGTACCACTAATAAATTTGCCATTTAGCCATTGTCCATCATAATAGGCGCCGTTGTTGGCTACAGTGTAAACGCCATGTCCATTGAAGGTGTTATTTAGAAATTCTCCATCATAACGGTGACCGTCAGCCCTTGTATTAACACCATTTCCATTCTGGGCATCATTTATCCATTGACCGTCATAACGGGTGCCGTTGGCAAATGTATAAACGCCATGCCCATTTTTCATGCCATTTTCTAGTTCTCCATCATAGCGGTCGCCGTTGGTATATTGAATATGCTGATGCTTCAGATTTTCCGCAACTGCTGCGGCAGTCTGTGCAGCTACCTGCTCAATCCGTGCCGCTTCCAATGCGGCGGCACGCTGGCGCTTGATTTCAATAACATGGTCATCCTTGGCCTTTTGCGCTTGGGCTTTACGCTCGGCAGCATCCGCCGCAAGACGCTGTGCTTCCACGGCAGCGGCTTGAACCTTATCAGCCGCAATAGTCGCAAGGCGTTGAGCTTCGATTTTCGCCTCCCGTTCAGCCGAAGCCGCTTTATCAGCGGCCTTTGCCTTTGCTTGACGGGACAAAATGTCCGACACAGTAGCAGGAGTCATCGCTCGTAGAGCCTCGCCAGTCGTCGGATTGAAGCCGCTGGCATCGAACAAGACATAGTTATTATCGGCGTCCATGGTGAACCAGACCTTGGCGTTGCCTGTGTTTGGGTCAAAGTATTGGATGGAACCAACATCAGAGGTAATCTTGTTCGGATGACCGTTGCTCTTTTGACGACTCAATAAAGCACACACTTTTTGAGTTGCTGGCTGTTTTGCCACACCAAAAACCGCATCATAACCAGCATTGTCCGACAGTGTTATTTCGCCGTTTGGAGCTTGAATATACCATTTGGTCGAAGCGCCTGTCCGTTGATTGAAGCAAATATCTTTGCTAAAAACAGCATGAATAAAAGGCACATGACCGTAAATCAGCACCCAACATCCAAACATAATCGCCAGTTGTTTGAGATCAAACCTCCAAAAGAACAACTTCCATACCCACATGGACAACGGTATCCATACGATGGCATAGATAAACGAGCCGACTACGGCGAGCACGGAAGCGGTCGAGTCATTTAGACCAACATCCTCATACAGAAGCGTATGAAGTTGATCACGCCCCCAATACAATTCGTATAGAGCGAGCATCATTGGCAAACACGCAAGCGTGATACCGATAACAAGCACAATACCAGTAATGCTGACGATTTTTGTTGTCCGGCTAACCATGATATGTCTCCTTCTCAACACAGACATCATACCATGTTTTCGAAGATTGTCAAGGACTATTTTGTCTCATAAAATAGACAGACAGAAATATGGAGGTATGGTAGAATAAATAAAGAGACAAAACAAAGGATATCCAAAAACGGCATATAGCCATGAAGATAATAAAATTTCCAAGCCCCCAAAAAATTTCTGGCCATACTGACCCCGACCCCTGTCATCGATTATCGATTGGCCCCGTATCCTTTACTTGTACCAATTGCAATGAAAACGCTACCGTCAATTTCAAAGGTATGGTGTTTCGAACTTTAGAGTTTTATTGCCTCTCTTGTGGCCATCCGTTCAGAGTTTCCAATCCAGCTTTCAGCATAAGGATAAAAAAGTAGGGTAGTGTTCAGTTTGAATAAAACTGTCCATTTCAACGCACATGCTAATGCATCACGTTAACGAAATCAGGACTAACTACAGCCCTGTTCAATATATTAATAGCCGCATTCTCATCTCTATCCATAACCAAGCCACAATTATAACATATGTGTGTCCTGACAGACAAATCTTTCTTTATTAATGTTCCACATCCAGAACATTCTTGAGAAGAACGCCAAGCATTAACTTTTCTTAAATGAGAACCGGCCCTTTCAGCCTTGTAATCAAGATATAATATGAACTTATTCCAACTTGCATCATGTATAGATTTAGCAAGATTGCTTTGTATCATTCCTTTTATGTTGAGTTGTTCAACAGCTATCAAATCATATCTATTCACTAAATCATTGGATATTTGATGAAGATACGTATTTCTTGTATTTGTTATTTTTCGATGAATACGACCAATAGATAGTTTTATTTTAGTTCTTCTGTTGCTTCCTTTTTGACAACGAGATATTTGTCTCTGTCTTATTTTTAATTTTCTTTCGTATCTTTTGGTTGTTCTGATATTTGGTATATGAACACCATCGGACAAAGTAGCAAGATGGATTAATCCCATATCGATGCCGATCATGGTTTTTATTTCTTTTTTATTTGGCGAGATGGATTTAACCTGAATAGATATATACCAACCGAAATCAGTTTTAGTGAACACACATCCTGCTATATCGCCAACACCAACTGGTCTATGTAGATGGATTTTCAATCCATCTGATAGACCTTTGAAATATATTTTATTTTCTTTTAATCTTATACCAACAAACTCAGCGAAACCAAAGGATTTCCATCTTAATTTAGAACGAAATCTTGGAAATCCAGCTTTGTTTTTGGATTTAACTCTTTTAAAGAAAGCTTTAAATGAGTTGTCTAACTTGGATAAAGTCCATCTTTGGATATTAACTGGAACATCTTGTTTTATATCTTTTAGAGATATAAATTGATCATATTTTGTTATTGATTTTTTTGTTTTAGAATAATAATCTATTCGTTCTTCTAATGCTGCATTATATAAAATTCGCTGTTCTTCACAAATGAGTTCAAGCGATTTCATTTGCGAATGCGTTGGATAAAGTTGATATTTATAAGAGAGCAACATTTAAGAAACAATATCATAAAAGATGGTGCAAAGCGAATAAAAAGTAGACAACCATATTTCGATAGGCTATAATGTTGTTTCATTTTAGAAAGAACTAAACTAAATGTTCAAAAGAGTTGCCGATTTTCACAGAACTTTCAACCAACTTATCGCAAGTTCTGCTCAATTTCCAAAAAGTTCAGTAAGAGAACTTCGTCATAGTCTTCTAAAAGAGGAAGTTGATGAGTTCAGCGAGGCATATGAAGCCAATGATATTGTTGAACAAGCTGACGCTTTAGCAGACATGTTGTACATTATAGCAGGAACTTGTGTAAGTTATGGTATTTGTCCAACAGATCATTGGTGTAATAAAGAAGAACTATTTGAATCTCCATACGACCACCCAACGCATACATATAAAGGAATCACTTTATTTTATAATAAGAAACTAAATGCAATAGTTCAGGAAGATTTTCAGAACTATGTAGATGCTGAAGGTTCTAATAATTTAGAATTGGTGAAAGAATCTTTATTGGTTATGATTACAACCATTTATGGAATAGCGTATCATTTATTATTGCCTTTGAATGCTATTTTTGCGGAAGTTCACAGAAGCAATATGGAAAAAGCTTTGCCAGACGGTACGGTTTTGCGGCGTCCAGATGGTAAAATTTTAAAATCACCAGATTGGACTCCTCCAGATATCAAGTCTATATTAGACCTAAATAAGGTTTGAACTATTTATAAAGGACTATAATGTTTTTTTCTATCCCTGGATTTGATCCAAAATCATTAACCAACGATCAACTATTTGAGAAACAGCTTGAGTTAACAAAACGCAGAATTCAATCTTCTCGTTTTGGTAAAGCCGAAGTCATGGCTCAACTCCAAATGATGCTTGATGCTATTGATCAGGAAAGACAAGAACGCATGTTCAATGATGTTTTTGGAAAAGCTATGATTGAAACACAAGGTGTTGTGGTTGAAACCGATCCAGATATCAGAAAACAAATGGACGATGAAGTAAAAGAAGAGGATGTAAGACAAGAAAAAGCTAAACATCCTATTCGGCGTCCTATGAGATCGTTTAAACCAGTAAAATCATCAACAGATACCGGAGGTATATAATGGATGACGAAGATGAAGAAACCATTTCGGTGATTATTGATTTCGAACAAAAAGTAAATTGTGTGAGGTATCTTGGTGGAGGCATTCTTCCATCCAAGATACATCTACAAACAGAAGTGATACCAACAGAAGATACTGTTGATGAAGATTTCGATATCGCTTTTACTAAAATAAAGTTCTGGTTTGATACGATTGTCAATCGTTCTATTATATTTTGTCGTAGCAACGAAGACGCTTTTGATATGTTGATAAAAGACGGAAAGCCAAGAATGGCAAATCATTTAATAATCACTCCGAGTGAACCAACCGATGAACATCTTGCTGTTTTGTTTCAAAGCAAAATGCAAGCATTGTCCAGTGATAAATTCAATTTTGGTCAAGTCAAAATAAAATCTAATTCGTCCAATGGTTTGATGTTTACATATGTTGGTAGTTGGGAAGAAGATTTGCCAGAGATGAAAGATTGGTTTAGTGCAACTCCGTATTACTTCGAAACCCCATGGTGGACACGTAATGATATATCAACAATTGATATGATTATTGGAGACTATGATCCAAAAACAACGCCATTATGGGCATCTAAATTAGATTTTATAGAAGATACTTTGCGTTCTGATGGTGATAGACCGGAGATAGAAAATCTACCAGTGATCATAAAAAGATCGTTCAAACCTAAAGTCATTAATGGGGAAAAACCACCAGAAGACGACAAAACCGACTCTTGATTATTTGAAAACCATTGGTGTTAGTTTTATTGGTATAGGAGAAACTGATACCCAACCAAGCTCCTTCAATACATCTTTTGAATGATGTGGTTTTCTATTAAGATTATCACGGTCGATTGACCATGTACAATGATAAACATCGCCATTTGGACGGGTTGTAGTGCCGTTGATTGATACCACTAATACCTGACAACCCTTTCCATCATCAGAAACGCCTACAACCTCTCCAGCGGTCTCTAATGGCAATTCGTGTTCACCCATACGTAAAGTGATATGGTGTGCGATTATATCATGGTAATGCGGAGGAAACTTTTGAAGTAGTTTCGCTCTATCATCTTCTGCCAATAACCATCCTGTATATGACATCATATAACTCCAATTCATCAATTTATTATATATCATTATGTCAAAACATAAACAAGATGATAAATACTGTGATAAAACTATTTATGGAGAAAAATAATGAGTAGACAAGCAACCACGATGCGTGGAAAATCGTTGGACATGAGCAAGCTTGCGGCCAGAAACGCTGGAAAAATAGCATTGGGAAATGCTTCGATGAATGCCCGTGGAGATGTTGTTGGACCTGGTGGTGTTATCACTATTCGTCGTGAAGATGCATCGCGTGATTATCACAACAAAAATCCAAAAGCCATAAAACAAATGCCTTTGAGAAGTATTGGAGAAGAAACCATTCAATTTCAATCACCAGCAGAAGCTATTGCACAACATAAAAGAATGTCGGAAATCCAACAGAAACAACCACAAATAAAAAGAAAAATCGTTGACAACGATTAATATTTTCTGATAAGGTGGAACGGCTACCCACGCACCTATATTTTGGTAGGCACAGGCGATATGTGGGTAAAGGAGAAACATATTATACTATATAAACCGCTTCAATCAGTTGGGTTTATTATTGAATAACGACATATAAAAGAGGGCTTTTGCCCTCTTTTAATGATCCAACGTGAGAAAACTATCAAATAGTGTTCATAATTTCATTTCGTCTTATGATAGCATCTTCAATTTTTACAAAATATCCGTATTCTTTTTCTTTTATTCTTACTCTATATCTGTTTTTTATTAAACTGATATTTCTAATACCTGTGCTCGGCAAAGGTATTTCTACAATTCTTTCTTCGGAAGGCAATGCTAATATTTTGTTTCGTTTTATTATCGCATCATCTACATTGATATAAGAACCAAAGTTTTTATTATCAATCTTAACTAACCATCTATCTCCATTTTTTATTATATTATATTCGCCACTTGATAATCTTTGTTTACTAGCTCTTTCTTCTTCTGGCAATGATAAAATATAATCTCGTTGTTTAACAGCATCGTTGATAGAAGCAAACAACCCATATACTTTTATTCCAATTCTAACCATATATTTTTGTTTTCTTGCGTCCCATATAACATTGCGTTCTCCGCTGCTTGGTAGTTTCATATCAGCAGTCTTTCTTTCCTCTGGTGGCAACGCAACGATTTCATTGCGTTTGCTTATTGCCTCATCAATAGTTTTGAATAAACCATATTTGTTTTCGTTTATACGAACGCACCATTTATTGGAGCGACTATTCCACTGGATGCCATATTCGCCACTTGAACTAAGCGCAGTTGTTTTGCCTTTTTGGCGATCAGCAGCAGCTTTGCGTTTATCTGAATTTTTGTTACCAATACTAATATTTTGTCTGGTTTTTTCAGAAAGATGTGTGCCAGTCGTATGAGTGATATAGTTTTTTGGAACACCAGTCATAGCATCAGATATTTTTCTACGATTTTCTGGATCAGCCATTTTTTGAGTTTGATAATCACGATGGACTTGTTTGACTTCATCTGTGCTATGCGCCAGACGAATTTTTTCTATTGTTTCTTCGGAATGTTTGCCAGTAGACCCTAAACGAGAACCAGCTATAAGAAGAATATTGTATTCTGGTTTTATAGTATCAATATAATATTGTTCTTTTTCTAAAAGAGCATCTTTGATTGCTTCGCATTCTTCAAGAATAATAAACGTGAAGTTTTCAATATTATATTTTTGAACGGCAGACCAAATCAATGATTTGTGTTTCATTGGTTTTTTGAATGCTCTTTTCCAGTTGCTCCATCTATTGTTTATATCCTTTGATGAACCGACATATGATTTGCCATTTATTTCGTTAACGATTTGATATGCGCCAGACCGAATTATTCTTGTTCCCATAATATTTCTCCATTTGAAAGCGTTATTATAACACAATCAAACAGAGAAAGCTATGTATTTTTCAATTAAAATAATTCTTCCCAAACACAAGTTCCGCTCATTAATTCTGCGGAACCCGGCGCCGAATCCAACGATACAACAAACGCTTGTGATGGTTTGATAATGATTCTATCTTCAATAGGCGGAAGATATAGAAAACCATTCAACACGTTATAAACATCGGCTCGCATTATTTGCGCTCCAGTAGATGATATCGCTTGTGTTGTATCATTTACCCGCGCAGTTGCTGTAGCTGCCGCATCGCCAAAGTTTATCGGAACAGGTGTATAAGCAGTTCCACCAGAACCAGCGGTAACAGTTGCTTGCATTCTTTTCAAACTGATACGAAGGTTGCCGATTGTCGTTGCCGTAACCTGACCAATAGCAACTTCGTGGATTTTTATTGCCATATTTGCTGTACAAGTAACGGATATCAAATCTTGAACCGCTGCTACTGATACGTTGTTAAATATTACTGTATATAATCTCATTTATTAGTCCACCTATTTTTTATATGTCTATTTATTGTTTCAATAATATCAATGTTATTCCAACATCAGCCAAAGTCCCATCGCCAGAACTTTGTGTAGAAATATACAACACATCACCGGCTACCAAATTTACGAATGCTTGGGTAGAGAATGTTGGTGTGCTTCCAGCACCCGTAAATGTTACGGTTCCAATAGATGCTGGTGTGCCAGAATGAATATAACCAACCGTGTATATAAATGTTCCAGTTGCGTTTGTTATAGAATAGCCTTGACTATTAGCAAAATTGGCTGGCACTTGTGTATTTTGAGTTATAGGAACAACCATAACTTTTGAACTTGTTGGTTGCAAACCAGGAATGGTTGCTACTGCCAACGAATTTTGAATTTCTGCTGGCAAGTTAGAATAACCAAGAGTTGTCCATGCTGGATTTGCGGAAGCGCCGCCTGTTACCAAGGATTGTCCTGCTGTTCCTGGTGCCAATACTGCCCATATGGTTGAATTTCTGTAAAGAATATCGCCTTGTGTTGATCCAATACACGAATCTATAATAGTAGTTAGAGTATTAGCGGAAGGAGAAGCAGCACCGCCGCTTATGTTTGAAAGTATTGTGTTGTTGGCTTGTGCCGCAAGACTGCTAGAAGAAAGACTTGATATCGCCGCCCATGTTGGATTAGCAGAAGCACCACCGGTTTGTAGAAAATATCCAGCCGTGCCAGGAGACAATTTTGTCCAAACCGTTGCGCTTCTATAAAGAATATTACCTTGGGTATTATCTATAGTATCGATAATAGCTGTTAGTGTATTGGCTAATGGCGCAGCGCTTCCGCCAGTTATATTGGCTAAAATATTATTGCTTGCAATAGCAGCAAGAGAAATCGTTCCAGTAGACGTAATCGTTCCACCTGTCAAACCAGTGCCGGTTGCAACGGATGTTACTGCTAATGCCCAAGCAGGATTTGCTGATGCGCCACCAGTTTGTAAGAAATATCCAGATGTACTAGGAGCTAATACTGCCCACGCAGTTGAATTTCTATAAAGAATATCACCTTGTGCAGAACCAATAGCTGAATCGATTGTTGCTGTTAATGTATTGGCCAAAGGCGCAGCACTTATACCAGATATATTTGAAAGTATTGTGTTGTTGCCTTGTGTAGCAAAACTTGATAGACCAACTGCTGCCCATACTGGATTTGCAGAAGCACCTTGTGTTTGTAGGAAATAACCAGCCGTGCTAGGAGCTAAATTTGTCCAAACTGTTGAACTTCTATAAAGAATATCACCTTGCGTATTATCTATAGCCGCATCAATAACAGATGTTAATGTATTTGCAGATGGCGTTGTAGAACCGCCGGTTATATTGGCTAATATGTAATGACTTGTAATAGATGGCAATTCAGAATATGCGATACTTGCCCATTGAACGTTTGCTGATGCACCAAAAGCTTTCAAATATTGACCAGATGTTCCTGGTGCCAATACTAACCAAGCAGAAGAATCGCGATATAAAATATCGCCTTGTGCAGAACCAATAGTATCAATAATAGCAGTTAGAGTATTAGCAGATGGAGTTGCTGTTATGCCTGATATATTGGAAAGAATCGTATTGTTTGTTTGTGTAGCAAAACTTCCAAGACCGACTGCTGCCCATACTGGATTGGCTGATGCACCACCAGTTTGTAGAAAATATCCAGATGTACTAGGAGCCAATACACCCCAAGCAGAAGCTCCACGATATAGAATATCACCTTGTGCAGAACCAATAGTATCGATAATAGCTGTTAGTGTATTGGCTAATGGCGCAGCGCTTCCGCCAGTTATATTGGCTAAAATATTATTGCTTGCAATAGCAGCAAGAGAAATCGTTCCAGTAGACGTAATCGTTCCACCTGTCAAACCAGTTCCCGTAGCGACTGATGTTACCGCTAATGCCCATTGTGGATTGGCTGACGCACCACCAGTTTGTAAGAAATAACCAGATGTTCCGGTTGCTAATGCTGCCCAAACTGTTGAATTTCTATAAAGGATAACACCTTGCGTAGAAGATATAGTATCAATAATAGCAGTTAGAGTATTGGCAGATGGAGTTGCTGTTATACCTGATATATTAGAAAGAATTGTATTGTTTGTTTGCGTAGGTAAACTTGATAAACCTAATGTCACCCATATTGGATTTGCAGAAGCACCTTGCGTTGTTAGTACTTGGCCGTTTGTTCCAGTTCCTAATGCTGCCCAAGCTGATGCTCCACGATAAAGAAAAACACCTTGAGTTGAACTCATTGAATAATCGAGAATAGCCGATAATGTATTAGCAGTTGGAGCAGCAGAGCCTCCAGTTAGATTTGCTAATATTGTATTGGTTGCTATTGAAGATACAAGTTGTACTGCTGCGGCTGGTGCATCGCAAAATACTACATGCGGCCCAAAAGCGCTTAAATTTACAAGAGTATTAGAATTTGATGAAGAAAGAACGGATGATCTTGCTAATGTTCCGGCTCCAACTGTTCCGATACCTATTTCCCAAGCAAGACCATTCCCATCGATTATGGAATAATATGTAGAATTTCCATTACCTATACCAGATGAAAACGATTGAAATTGAGGAACAGCACCTAATAAGGAAAGAGTGCCTGTTCCTTGGGTGGTTGTGGTTTCTTGTGTACGATCTGCAATCACGAACATGGTGATTGCTCTTTGTTGATTTGTGCATTTCTTCTTGCATCAGACCACGGTATGCCCTTACGTGAAATTTGAGCTTCTTTTCTTGCCATAGACCATGGTTTTCCTCTATGTGAATATACTTTTTTATTAGGGTCTATTTCTTTTTTTGGTACTCTAATTTTGCCTTTTATAGGTGAAATAATCCCTGTTTTGCCTTTGTTCCACGGTATTTGACTTTTGTGAGACATTGACATTTTTTTCTTGGTAGCTTCAGTAGGAATAAATCCTGGTTTCCCCTTGCGAGCCATCGACAATTTTTTCTTGGTGGCTTCTGATGGTTTACATCCGCTACTACCTTCTCCACCATCTGTTCTATTAAGTAATATTCCTGTATTTATATCTTTGCGTCCCCAAAATTTAATATGAATAATTTCTAAATCTTGTGCTGTTTTTTCAGACAGACCTTCAGCAACAAATATAATATTTAATTTGTCTTTTGGGACGTGAGTATAAAGATGTGGTTTGAAACAACGCCGACCTTTTCCTTTACCTACATAATAAGGCGTTCCGGATTCAGCAGCTTGACTGCTTTTGCTTCTTAAATAACAATAAACATAAAAATGATTTGCAATGATGAATGACATAAAACTATTTATGCGAACAATAGAATAAATAAGTTAAAGTTCGAGGATAATATACATGGCTGAAATTTTTACAGAAGGTTTTGACAAATATGGTGTTAGTGGCAGTGTAGCATCATTGATGCTTGGAGAATGGAACACAGCTTACAATATATCTATAGAACCGGCGTTGAGTTCAACCGGCTACGCTGTTGGTATTGGTGATGCTGGATGTAGTAAAACTTTGCCGGGAAATTTTTCCAGATTGATTGGTGGTATACGTTTTCAAAGTAGTTTGGGTGGATCGGTTGGAGCAAATGCTGGTGGAGTAACGTTTTGTGATGGTGGTGGTTTACAAGCTTACGTTGCTGTTATATCAGGAACTGGATGGATTCAAATTGGAGGATTTAGCGGAGTTACCGCTGTTCCTATTGCAACAACAACAACCATTTCTGTCAAAGAAAACAGTACTCACTATTTGGAATGGGATATAACTTTTGGTGCATCTGGCGCTTATTTGGTTTATTTGGATGGTGTTCTTATTTTGAGTGGTAATGGAGCAACAAACAATACAGGACACAATTATGCAAATCAATTTGTTCTTCATAGAGGCAACGGATTTTGTATCTATGATGATTTATATTTGTTTGATTCAACTGGCCCAACAAACAATGCTGTTTTGATGACAAATCCAAGAATTGAAACACAATTCCCAATAGCAGACAGTCAAACACAGTTTTTAAATGGTGGTTCTATATTAGGTAACATTATTTCATCTTCTGGAGATTCTTATGGTGTAGACGAATTTCATTTAAATAACATGTATTTAATTCCATTGATATCTCCTGTTAATCAAACCTTAGAATCGGTTGGTATTTCGTGTGGTTCTAGTCCAATCGATAATTGGACTGTTGTTGTATATTCTGACAATGCTGGCATTCCAGATACTTTATTGGCTCAAAGTGCTGATACGGCTGGTTCTACTGCTTTAGAACAAATATTTGATTTGCTTGCACCATTATCCTTGGTAGCGTCAACAAAATATTGGATTGGTATTATGTTCTTCACAGATATTTTGATTAATACTAGTGGTTACATAGGATGTGGTGTTTCTGATAATCTATTAGGAGGAGTTCATGTAGCCAGAACGTATAGTTCTGGGCCACCGGGTATCGCATCAGCGATGAGTATTGGTGGTGCAACATTCTTATTTCATGGTTATTGTAGCAATCCAGCACACAATTGGGTGTCTGAAAACAGGAATCCGCCGCCAAGTTATACATTGGGTAGCGATTCGAGCTTTATATATTCAAGCACGCCAGGAAATGAAGATTTGTATACATTTCCTGCTTTAACGACACATCCAACAATAATATATACTGTTGCTGTAAAAGCGTATGTCAAATTAACAGATACTGGAAACAGGTCTGTTGATCTTCGCATGAAATCGGTTGCTACGGATAGTGCTGGAAGTTTAGCTGGTCAAATACCATCAACATCTTATGAATGGGTTGATAGTTTCTTCGATACCGATCCACATACTTCCGCAGCATGGACAGAAGCTGGATTGAATAGTGCGGTATCTGGTATAAAAGTTGCATCGTAATAATATTATTGTAATGCAACAAAAGGTCAAAGTAAATGCTTGGGTTTAATCCTTTATCAAACCTACCATTATCCAGCGAGTATGCTTCTCCTACATCATTAGGAACGGCAACAACTTCTGGCGTTGGTGATCTTTCTACCAAAGCATTAGTAGAATCAAATTCTCTTGGCCTTTTTGGAATAGGACATGCGGGAATTCTTGACGGATTTAGTACTGATGTGAATCCGCTTGGCGCTTTTGGAACGGGGCATATAGGAACGTTTGTCGAATTTGCTGATGTGCATCCGCTTGGTGTACACGGAAATGGACATTCTGGTAATGCTCTCCGAGTTGCGACCACACTTGGAATATTTACCGATGCTGTTGTAGAAAATTTAATAGACGATGTTCAAATAGATAAAACACCGCTTGGTATACATTCTGATGCCGTAGTGAATATTTTGTTTGCACAATTGGTGTCACAACAGATTTTTCGTGAAGTTTTTAATACTAAAATAAATCCACTACATGTCGCTCAATTTGTTAGAGAAAGTTTTCTAACAGAACATTCTGGAACAGCTATCATTCATGTAGCACAACTTAGTAGAGAAGTATCAACATTAAATCCTGATGCTATAATTCATGCTGATCAAGTTCTCAGAGAAATCATTCTCTTAAATGCAAATTCTGATAAAAAAATAAGAGCGAATCAAACAATAAGAGAAGTTGTAGCAACAGAAACACAAGAAGTAAAAGTCGCTGTAGTAGTAAGAGAATTGCTTATGGAGACAACACCAAAAAACAATCCTTCTGTTGTTCTTATCGTAACATAAATAAATAACACAAACATTGGGTAAACAATATGCCAAATTTTCTAATCACAAACAATGGTCCGCATCCTCCTGAAAAATGGGCAATGACAACTTCTGAAACTATTTTCGATCTTAGTGCTACATCAATGATGGGAGAATCTTTGTTGAAAGCACAAAAAATGCGTATTCTGATTGCTGAATGTTTGTTGCCACATCATATGAATGTTCAATCTAATGAAAAAAAGAACTTGTTAGACAATGATTATATTATTTCACCTCACGATGTATCTGATTATGTCGAAAAAGCAACATCTGATATTGTTTCAATTTCAAAAGGAACACCATGGGAAAGTCACTTTTCTGATCTAAAAGTTCAAGAAGCAGTCAAAATAGTATTGGCAAATCATTTTTCTACTGTTCAGCACATTGAACGTCTATGGTATGCGGATACCAACGCAAGCGTTCAAGCTAAAACATATAAAGCAAAATTTCACGGATAATATCATGGCAATCTCAACCGCAATGGCTACAAGCTTCAAAAAAGAACTTCTTTCTGGCGGACATTGTTTCAATGGAACAGTTGCTCCAACAGGAACAACCAGCGGCACCAATATTGTTTCTGGAATGAGTTCTATGGTTGGTGTTGTAATTGGAATGACTATCACAGATACTGGAAACGCAAGTATTCCAGCAAATACAACAATAGTTTCTATTATTTCATCATCTTCAGTAAGTATATCTCAAGCAGCAACAGGTTCTTTTTCAGGAACAGCTTTGGCCATCTCTGGTGATATTTTGAAAATGGCGTTGATAAAAGCAGCCGAATCAGGAACATATGGAACAACAAGCGTAAACTATTCCGATATCGTTGGCAATTCAGATGAAACTTCAGGCACTGGTTATACAAGTGGAGGAATAATTTTAACAAATGTCTCTCCGGTTTCGTCTGGAGTAGTTGCGTATATTGATTTCTCGCCCAACCCATCATGGACATCAGCGTCATTTTCTACAACTGGATGTATGATTTTTAATTCAAACAATCGTGATGGAGGATTGTCTGGAACAAACGCAACAGGAAATAATCGTTGCGTTGGAGTATTCGATTTTAGTGGAACACAAACAGTTTCTTCTGGGACATTTACAGTATTAATGCCAAATCCGGTCGCTGCTACAGCGATTCTTCGACTGACCTAAGATTTTTGAGACGCTTATTATTGTAATTCTATCTAAATAGTGAAACCAGTATTAGTTAACTTCTAAATCCGGCAAAAGACCAACTTGGAGAAAAGAATGTTGCGTCAGCCGGTGATGGTCCATCTACTTCTAAAAGATCGCCGGAAACAAAAGTTATTGCTGAGAGGAACGTAAAAGTTCCTACCAATACCGATGGTGCAAAATCAATAGAACCTATTTGACCGTTATTCTGTAATATAGGTAACGATACACTTGAAGTTGCTTCTTGATAACATGACGCAATAGAACCAGTTAGATGTATTGGGAATGTTACGGAACGATTGAAAACAATTCTCCATAAGGCTTGGCTATCCGCTGGTTTACCAAGGTAAGTTCCGTATACGTCATATGGTGATGTTAATGCACTTCCAACTTCTGACCACGATGATCCTCCCCATAATTCTAATTTTGAAGATGTTTCGTTATAACGAATGGAACCGTTGATCAATCCAGAGACAACCGTCGTACTGGTAGGTACAGCTAATGCTCCACCCAATATAACAAATTGACCACCAGAGCTTCTTACATCAATAATATTTGCCATTTATATACCATTTTTTAGTTATGGTATATTTATGATTCATTTATGGCTATTTGAAATTTGGTGGGTCCAGAAAGATTCGAACTTTCGGCCAATGATTTAAAAGACCATTGCTCTACCGCTGAGCTATAGACCCACAAGCACATTCTACATCTTTTGGATTAGATGTCAATCCTCATTTTTACTTTTCTTTTAGCTTCAATTGCTATTACTGCTTTGGTTCTTATGCTTATTTCTATCCATTTTATTCCATCTTTATCTGTTCTGGGCATCCACCACCAATCATATGGATCAAGGTCTTCAATACAAGAATCAACATATTCAACAATATCTTCGCGATACAGAATGCGTTGAACACAACGCCCTGTTTCGGGAACTCCTTTTATATCGTATAGGCAATAAACAGAATACATCTCTGCTTTCAATGAGTGCCATACACTATAAAATATGCCACCAAGAGATTTTGCCATTATAGGCTCGCCTACAACTCCTGTTGGAACTTTCAGCATATTATCAACCTTATTATAACACAAACATATTATCATATTGAAAACTTATGTCAACATCTATTATATTTTGATAAATAGAAGTGGTAATCCTGATCTGAACATCAGAAAACCCAGAACGGAGATACCGGGCTGTCCCACATTTTATATTTATATACGGAGATATTTCAAAATGATAATAAAAAATTGTGCCAGAGAGGCGTGTTCAAATACGTTTGAAGCAAAAGACAGTAGACAAAAATTTTGTTCTCGTTCATGCTCTGGAAAAGTCAATAATATTGGTTGGTAGGTTCAAACCACCAAAGTTGTGTGCTACATGCAACAATCCTCTTACTAATAGAGAAAGAAAATATTGTAGTTATTCATACCAATATACAATCTCAAATAGAATGAAGCTTGGCACACAAAAAATATTTATTGCTAAAGATATTGGAGATTTTCCAATCGAGAATATAGGACATGGCGCACGAAAGATGCGAGTGCTTAAAGAACAAAATTTTTCTTGTAATGGGTGTGGGTTGTCAACTTGGAGAGAAAAAACAATAACTCTTGAGTTAGAACACAAAGATGGAAATAGCAAAAATAATATAAGAGAAAATTTAGAAATATTGTGCCCAAACTGTCATAGTCAAACTGATACGTGGCGAGGCAGAAATAAAAGAGTTTACTCAACAGATGAACAAATGATAGATGCTATAAAAAATAACAAATCATTACGACAAGCCCTAGAATCATTAGGAATGGCAGCTAAAGGCGGAAACTATAAAAGGATATCCAAACTAGCAAAAGAAATTTCTATCCATTAGATGTCAATCCTCATTTTTACTTTTCTTTTAGCTTCAATTGCTATTACTGCTTTGGTTCTTATGCTTATTTCTATCCATTTTATTCCATCTTTATCTGTTTTTGGCATCCACCACCAATCATATGGAGCAAGGTCTTCAATACAAGAACCGACGTATTCGGCAACATCTTCACGATATGGAATGCGTTGAACACAACGTCCGGTCTCTGGAACTCCTTTTATATCATAGACGCAATAAACAGAATACATATCTGCTTTCAATGAATACCATAGCATATAAAATATGCTAGGAGATTTTGCTATTATGGGCTTGCCTACAACTCCTGTTGGAACTTTTGGCATCTGTCATACCTATTGGATGGAAGACTCGGGGAATTTTGAAATCCCGACGACATAGGGTAAAAACCTATCGCTCTGCCTCTGAGCTACGAGTCCAGTAGAAACAAGAACGGGTATTTTGTGTTTGGAGGGCCATGTTGGATTTGAACCAACGGCATCTGACTTAAGAGGACAGCGCTCTAACCAACTGAGCTAATGGCCCATAACACAAAACCCCGTAAACCGACATTCATTGTCAGCACGGGGTTTGCGGACCCTGGCGGCAATGGTCGGTTAACGAGGTTTTCGTTTGGAGAGATAGGTCAACATGATTTTGTATTTATACGCCAGCCTTACTTCTCTGTCAACAGCTATTTTTCTCTATTACCATCCCATCTTTCTCCCAATCGAACATCCTGATTAGGATCAATAGCCCCCATGCCATGCTTTGGTGTTGTAATTTTTGGTAGGTTCGCATTCGCACGAATATCAACTGCGACGCCCAAAACATCCGATGGTTTCCATCCATTCCCAATCGCCGCAGAAATAGAACTAGGAAAGCATTCTATGAATGAAAGAAACTCTTCTAGCGATTTCATTTGTTGCCTTTTTTGTCAACGGTTATTTGAGTCGAGTCGTTGTTGATGTTTGGATTTGGTAAAATTTCCGAAGTAGTTGGATATGGAATATCTGGACAATCATTCACTTTGTTTTCTTTTTTTTTCTTATCAGATTGATTTTTCATAAGACAAACCGCCACCAAAATCATGATAGCAATAGGCCCTAGAATAAAAGTGAATGGTTCGATAAATGCGTCAATAAACTCAACGACAAACTTCATTTTCGTTCTCCAAACGGCATTCTCTTCCATATCCATTCGTAATCATGCATGGCGATTATCCATTCATGACGCTTACATTTCTTACAGGTTCGTTTACATTCATGGTGTTCGTCAAGAACAAACTCGTGGTTACAAAACCATTCCTTTATGGCTGTAAAATGAAAGTCTGTAAATTTTACCATGTTATTCCAAAAACGCCGAAAAACGTTTTCAACGGACTTTCTTCATATATCTCTTCCGAATCTTGGATGTTTATTTTGTCCACTCTATCTCCATGGCGACCACCTTCAAACACGGTTTCAATGAAAACATCAACAAGCCTAGTAGCCGTATAATGTGGCATTTGTCTGGCTCCAAGAGCCATCACATTGGCATCATTGTGTTTGCGTGTCATGATAGCCACTTCTTCATTATAAACCACAGCACAGCGTATATTGTCATAACGATTGGCTACCATAGACATGCCGATACCTGTACCACATATCAAAATACCAATATCTAGCACACCATATTCGTCCATGGCTTGGCAAAGAGCGTGGGCATAATCTGGATAATCAACACATTGCGGATTATCCGTTCCAAGATTGGTATATTCTTCGTTTGGATAGTTTTCGTCTAAATGTTTCATGATGGCGAGTTTCATATCAACACCAGCATGATCAGATGCTATATAAATCATTATTAATATCCTTTTAAATTAATTTTGTCCCTCTTATGGCTTCCTGTTGGCACAAAGCCATGAGAGTTATTATGATTTCTCCCCATGGCGTGGGATGTTGCTGTAACAACACGATAATTTTGGGATCAATCATTAATTTCAATCAAGTCCCATAGGTTTACAATCACCAATGCTTCCGTTTTCGTAAATGCTACAACGTGCTGTATCTATTTTGGATTTCACAATCGCAAGCACTTCCGATGACCCGTTGATTGTATTAACGATTCCATGACAATCCATCTTCAATATCATTATTGATTTATTGTTAGATACATCAACGACTTTACAAGGCACATTTGTTTCCACAACATTATGCGATTGATGGCCTAAAATCATCAAAGCGTTTATCCCGCTCAACACAATCAAACAGCCTACCCATAGACACCAATGCGGAACAAAATCTGATACCATTTTACGCATTGTCTGTTCCTCCAAAGGAAATCAACGGGCAGATACGCTGTTTTATGGCACGAAGATATTCCATAGCAAGAAAAATGAAACCGAGTTTTGGTTTTATTTTTTCAATACTTTTATCACAATTAGCTTCACGCCAATCTCGAATACGTTCAAGGGTTATAACAAAAACATGAATCAATCCCCATATGGACCCAACTAGAATTGCCAAACCCGCAAGGATTGCTAGGATTATCCCAATAACTTCAAATATAGAACGTGTTTGAAATTCGATGAATGGAAGAATCAAAATAACAAAAATACCGTATAGGTATAATCCTGCTACGGCAACAGTCATCAGTGATCCCCACAACAAGGTACGAAAAAAATGGCATAGATTTGTGCCATTTTTATATTTTTTAGCACGACTACTATAAAATCTTCCGCTTTGCGTCAACCAAAAATGATCGATCATGTGACATGACCAAAAAAACCATTTTACAAACCATGCATTTGGATTCAAGGTCATGTCACATTTTCCTAAACGGGCTAGATCGATATTACCTTCACTTACCGGCGGGTGTCAACGGCGGTGGTGCTGCTTTGAAAAGCGAACCCAATACTGTTCCGATTTCTGGAGGCAAGCCAACATTCGTAAAGGTTGTTGGAAGTTTGCCATCAGATTTGCCAGCAAAACTACGCAGAGCATCAGCCGTAGCAATCGTGGTTATAACCGCCGCATAAGGCTGGAGAGATTGCAGAGCAAAAGCTTGTTGGGTAGAAGCATAACGATGATTGATTGATTGTTGAACTTCTGGATCAAAAGTGAAAGTATCAGCCCAACCAAGAAAGTCTAAAGTGATACCAACCGAGGTAAAATATTCGCTTGAGGACTTAATAACAGTGTCCATGATTGGTATCATTTCGGCATTGGCTTGATCGAATGATCTCTTACCAATCTCGTTACAAACAAGAGTTTGTACTTTCTTGCGACCAACATCATCCATCACGGCGATCAAACTGCGACCGTAATAAACCGAAGCAAAAATCTGTTGCGGATCATTACGGTTCAAAGTTGCCGGCATAACCACACCAAAATGGTATAGATATTTCGCCGCATCTTGTTCTGTCACGGATGTACCAATTGAAACGCCAGCCGTGATGTTCAAGCCTTCCTTGCTTTGGCAAGGGAACCCTTGTTTTTCCTTGGAAGTTCCACGATCAGCAGCATCAACCCATTCACGGCTATATTTGGTACGATCGACCAAAATCAAACGTCCAGCAGGAATGAAGAAATCGTACCATGCTCCTGACCCTTGAAGATGTACGTGTGGAACAATGAAACGTTTCAGCGGCACACGATTGGCATTATAAGATTCCTCAGAATCATATTTGACCTGAGCATCTTTATTGTTGCCAACATCAGGAATCCAGAAACCAGTTTCGTTCGGAAGAATAGTATATGCTTCCGTATAATCCGCTTTGTCGTAATAAGCATACGATGGCGAACCGAACATTGCTCCAAGAGCAATGGCAGACGATAACAAAAGGCGTTTCATATTGTGAATCCTCCTTGTTTACAGTTTAGGAAGTGAAAACGGATTTGAGGTTTTTCCACCAAATGATTGCCAAAACCAAAAGCAGCCCAAAGAGGGAAATTCCCCAATGTTGACCAAGCTGCATTCCAGCAATGGAACCAATATAAGTGGTATCACTGTTGGCAAGCTGACCACCGGCCTGTTGACCAACAATGAGTGTGGATACCGAATTTCGTGTGAAATTCACTACCACATAGATAACCAAGACAAAGATAGAAAGCATTGTACGAACGGTGTTGTTCATTTTTGGTCTCCTTGTTTATCGGGGGGAAGAAAGCCGTTATGATTGATATCATCTGCCTGACGCTTATACCATTCTTCCGTAGTCATAACGACTACTTCATCAGAAAGAGGCGTATGCCAATGGTCTACTTCATCTTCTTCAAGAGTTTCTTCCAACATTGTTGCCACAGAGGAACCAATAGCAGCACCTGTAAAAGACGCTCCGATGGCATTATGACCAACAGTTGTGTTTTCTTTTTCCATCCACGCGTCGGATGTATCTGACGGAGCAAAAAACACCCACTTCACAAAAAGACAAACAACAACAATAAAGATAAAAAACAAACTAAAACCTAATAGGGTATGCATTATGCTCTCCTTTCGATAGAAAAGTTATCAGGGATTTTCAGATGTGTCAACCGGAATATTTGTCGCATATCGATCAACAATATTTCGCAAATCTTCCAAGAGTTTGTCCATGGAAGGATTTTTTGCTATCGCATCAGAAAGATTACCATAATGCATCTCCAATACGTCGATTAGAAGCTGTTTGATAGCTTCTTCATTTGGACCATGCGGCAATGCACTGTTGGCATAGGTTTCTTCCAAAGATTTTTCTTTATCATGAAAATATGTTTTTAATTGCTCTAATGTCCATTCTCCGCGACGAATGGATTTCAGTTGTTCTCTATTGCGTTCTAAATCCAAATCACCTTCTACTAAAATTTGTTCAATTTCATTAAGAAGACGAACCACATGGTAAGAAAATTTTGTATCATAACCAAATTCTTTGATAGATTCAGCACGTTTTTCATTTGAAGCATTTACTTTATGCTCTATCTTATTCATTTGAGCATAGGCATAGCCTTTGAATTTATGCCAAGCACCTTTATGTAAAAATATTTTACGATGATCCCTGACATGCTCACCAAGAGCCGTTGTATGAATGATGCAACGACGAGGAACAAACAAAGAATCAATCATATTAGGATTATTTTGCATCAAAAGTTGGAAAAATTTAACAATCGAATAAACGCAAAAATCATATTCCTTATTATCTGTTTTTACATGATGTTCCTGCCAAACTTCAAATCTTTTGATTTGTTCACCAAAACCAGAGATTTCACCAGCCAAATGTGGGAAAAGCATATGTTTGCTTGGGATTGTAAAACCATATATATCTATGTCAGAGGAACCACCAGACACGCCATAAGCGTCCGAACCCATAATCGTTAGGTATTGAGTGTTACTCGGAAGCCACTTTGGAGGTGTGATCACGCCTTGTTTATGTAAACGATCTAATATCATAGTGTAGTCTGACATATTTTCATATTGACAGTCAATCTAAAAATATATAAAAGAGAAAAATATCAACTGATGGAGTTTTTCTATGTTCAAAATGGGCGATTTATCAAAATATGATGATCCTAGCGATCATCTTATATACGGAGAAAATGATGATTTGACTTTAGATTCAAAAATAGTTTCTAATGGTTTTTTGGAATTTTTCTGGGAAATCGATATAGGCGATGTGGTATTTGCGTTGACGCCAACAGAAGCAAAAAAAACTGCTGATAAAATTTATGCTCTATTGAAAGAATTAGAAGATATCTAAGTTTCTAGGTCTATTAGAAGACAATCGAGTAAATTACCAAGACTATGAGTGTAGCAACTACCCACTGAAACAATTCACTATAATATAAGTCTTCTGCTATTCCCAATAAAACCCGGCGCAGCATCATCATAACAATTTTTCCTCTATCAGTTTGATAGTGTTTTCTCTCCCATAAAGAGAAATAAACACACCAAATCGAGGGCCTTCTGTCTGACCCAACAAAACCTGATACAGACAATCGAACCAATCCTTCATCTTTGAAAATTGCTTTCCAATAGTAAAAACATTGGTTTGAATTTCTTCAGATGGTATCCCATCTTCCATCAATGATAGCATATCGACCAATTCTGTTAATGCCTTGTGCTCCAATTCGGTTGGCGCACGATATACTTTCTTTGGCTTGATAAAATCACGATAATACGCAATTGCCTTATCGATCATATCAATTAAAAATGGCGATGGTTCTGTATCAGGCGCATATCTTCTGACAAATTCCAACAACACCGATGGATGTTCTGTATTTGCAACGCCAGCTAAATTCAATAACATACCAAAACCAATAGGCACGGTATTAGATGGAATATTTCCGCCATGGATATACCAAACAGGGTTATCAAATAACTCTTGCCCTGTCTGAGACGCCGCCTTGACCAGATTAGCAAGATACTCATCGGTTGCCCGAGGAATCAATTCAAAATACAGTTTCTTGGCTCTTTGCGGATTAGCAAAGATATAATGAGCCAACGATTCTTTAGGCCCATATTTCAACCATTCTTCTACGGACAAACCGTTGCCTTTTGACTTGGAAATTTTTTGGCCTTTTTCATCCAAAAACAATTCATAAGTAAGATTTATCGGTGGTTCACTTCCAAGAATTTTACAAATTTGGCTGGATAGTTTCACACTATCAATCAAATCCTTGCCAGACATTTCATAATCAACACCGAGAGCATGCCAACGCATCGCCCAATCCGCTTTCCATTGAAGCTTGCACTTGCCATTGAAAACGGACGTTTCAAAATGCTCATCATCATATGACCAGATTATTATTCCGGTTTTGGTATCAATCCCAATAATCGTTGCGTTTTGGATGATTTTTCCGCTTCTTGGATGAACTGGCATCAATGGAGAATATGTTGCAGCACGGTCTTTACCAAGAGTCGGTAAAATCACATCAACGATTTCATCATGACATTCTAGCACACGGAATAACGCATGATTGAATCTTCCGCTCTTATAATATACCGCCGATGATGCGAATTCATAATCAAATCCGAATCTATCCAAAAATTTGAGCAACTGTCCGTTGTTATACGACGAAAAACTTTCGTGCTTATACATTTCATCAGTTTCGTCCAAATATGGACAAGGAACTTCACACAACGGCATTCCGATATATGGTTCCAACCGTTCTCTGTTTGGGATGTTATCTGGAATACGGCGTAAGCCATCCATATCATCGCTAAATGCCAAAAGCTTGGTTTGTAAACCACATCGTTCAATAAATGCTTGACGAACCCAACTCGTACGAGCAACTTCGGTAAATGTTCCGATGTGCGGAAGACCAGATGGGCCATATCCTGTTTCAAACAGAACTGGTCTATCAACATTCTTTACTCGTTCGTAAAGCTTTTGTGCTTCGTCTTGAGGCCAACTCATTTTCTACCAGCCTTTATGAAGAGGAGTGTGGTCAGTAAACACGCCGAACCTCCCGCTTTTTTACCCAAACCTCGATATGATCGTTTATGTATTCGAAACAGGGAATCTCAATCGCCGCTTCATGCTCGAACGCCGCGCTGACATATTCCCATGCTGAGTCGTCGGCGGTCGCGCCCTCTCGAACCACGATCAGCCGCCGACCGATCCGCATCGCGCGCGCGGCTTGGCGAAACCAAGTGTGACCCAAAGTTGGCCAGGAACAAAAAACGTTGCGATCGTGGTATCGGCGGATCGCGGTCTTGCCTTGGAGGCAGATCGTATGGTAGTGCGCGCCAACGATGAAGCTGTACGATCCCACGCCATGCTCGGCATAATCGGACGCGATTACGTCGGCGCCGCGCTGCGCGAGTAGCGCCGACCACATGGCGGTTCCAGCGCCGATCTCCAGCAATGGCGTGTGGTTGGCGATCAGGTCAAGAGCCTCGCGGCACGGGATTGCGAAACCGAGATTCTGGATGAATTGGTTCCTTTGTTCCCAGCGGCGAGCGCACGTTTTAAGGTCGTATGGCTCGATCTGGTAATCATTGGCTGCCCACCGCTGGCGGTAGTTTCGATATTGGGCTCCTTCGCGTTGGAGGAACGTCGCGAGATCGTCGGGCTTCTCGCTGCCGCCGATCCATCTCAATATGCGAGCGGTGATGTCGATATTCATCTTCTACCAGCCTTTATGAAATTGATGATTGTTTGTGAAGAGTGTGGCGTATAGGGAAGCTGGCGAGGAGAAAAATCATTGGTATCTATCGTCCCGTCCAAAATATAATTTCGAAGGCTACCAACGTCCAGTGTTTTTGAATTCAAACCAATAATACACCATACACCGAAACAACTGCCAATGAAAATGGCAAAAGCACGAATTGCCAAAAGAACACTATCGTCAGGCGTCGTAAATGCCAAGAAAATTACTAAGACAAGGATTGCAAGCCCATAGGCATTAGAGATTTTCATCATGACAACAAGATTCCTACATTGTTGGCTTTGTTAAGAAAAGAAAAACGAATATACCAACGCTTATACCGCCAAAAATAACGATATATTTCAACCATATAAGCCAATCAAATGTTGTCATTTGCCTCCCCATGCGGCATATTTTGAGGTTGAACCCAACGACGAACTTTTATTTCTATTTCCACGATGCCGCATTCATCCAAACAAGTTTTATTCCTTCGCAATGCCGCTACAGAAGGATAAACCGTTGTCCCAGAAGAATCGCATAGAAGATGATGTTGAAAATCAGTACCACACAGATAAACAATAACAACATCGTCATCTTTCAATGACCACGCCTTTTCCTTATTGGACGACCTGATCACTGTGTTTGTCGTTTCGGTCATTTTCTTCTATTTTTCCAAGATTTATGTTGACGGGACACTCGCCCCATTCGTCTGGTTTGAGACATTTCGATGTGCTGCCGCAGATGCCACATTTCGTATCTTCGTCTGGCATACGAAGAAGACGGGCAAACCATTTACCGATGCTCATGTTAGTCCCTCTCTACCGTTTCGAGAATAACTATAACATATTTTTGAAGACCGTCAACTATTCTTTTTTAGGCACCGTATCAGGAGGCGGCACAAAATCCAAAACATTGTCTTTCAGATCATATGGAACTGTATTGCCGCTATGACCGGTCGCTTTTCCTTCTCCCGGTTGCCCATTATTACCATCCGCATCGCCTTTACCTTGTTTACTTTTCATACTCATATAAACCTGTTCGCCTCTTTTAACTTTTTCCTTAGCAGATGCTGTTGTATCTCTATTTCGTTTAGAATATGGTATTTCTATAACTCTTGGCTCTTTTTGATTTGGAATGGATATCCACAAATATATTTTACCTGGATCACGACTAGGTTCTTGAACAAGACCAAAATAAAATTGGAACGTTTCTGGTGGACTGACAAAAACAGGATAACCCAAAGTATCTTGATATGCCTTATAATCAAAAGAACAAAAAAGCAAACTCGAAACAACCAATAATGCTTTTATTGTCCAATGAAATCGTCCATATATTATACCCAACAACAATAACGCTGTTATAAACATGAAACAAGACGCAAATAATAAAGGAGAAATAATCATGGTGCTTGTGCTTTATTTATGATGTTAGGAAGGTCGCCGCCATCATAAAAATCGGTTATCTTTCCGTCTCCTGACACCGCAAATCTTACTATTGGAAGTTCTTGTCTTACTTTATCTAGTATTACCATTTTTCTCCAAACTATAGTAGTTGTTGGATTTATTTTTTCTATCTTTATACTAACTTGTATTGGAATACATGCTCGTGGTTTTGCTTCGCTATCTACACTAAACAAATGTAAAGAAATTTGATATTCTCCAGGTAATACTCCACGTATTACGGTTATTTCTTCACATATGTTTGTTGGTGCGCCATTATTGGTTGTAGATTTACAATCATTGCCCAAATCATCTCGTTCCAAAAAAACAACAGAAGATTCTTTGTTCATAAACATAATAACATCGCCGTTTGGCAATCGTGTCCATGTATCAACATCGTATCTTACCAAAGGAGAAGTCCATTCAACACTTATCAAATATTCTGCTTTTGGTTTAGAACCATCTGAACCGTTCTGTGGATTGATAAGCATAAACATAACAACACAAAAAACCAACAATGCTTTAGCAAAAGTCAATGCGAAGTTTGCCAACGCTACTTCTGTTCCATCATGAGAGTTTCTATGTCTGAAACTTCTCATTCTTTTTCCTCATGATCGATAACAGGCAATAAATCTGTTTCAGAAGCGCATGCTATTTTATCAATCAAATCTCTTACACCACCAGCAACAATCTTGGAGTTGAAATCAAGAACTATTTTGAATACAAAACTAACCGCAGTCGGAATGAACGCTACAGCAATACCACCAAAAAATGCTCCAAGATTGGTTTTCATTGTATCAATGGATACTCCATCAATCATTGGCCAGAACGCCATGATAACACCTAAAATTGTAGCCAAAATACCAATCCATACAATACGAGCAGAAATGAATTCTGCTATCATAGTCTTTTCATATATACGATCTGCTATGACATCGATGATTGTATCTTGACGGATTCTTTTTTGATTGGCATTAGCTTTATTGACCAATAGAGAAAAATGTTCCGCCATTGTCGATTTTGGTATTTTATGAACGTCAAAATCTGGTTTTTCTTTAACAATTTCTTTGGATATCAAACTCATACTACCATCGATATGAATGGCAGTTTCATGAAGTTTGTGTTTAGAAAACCATTCCATTACATTATCGGCTATTTGGTTTTCTTTAGATATTTTCCATGCTTGTCTGGCCGATAATACTTCTGCTGTAAAATATAATCCAAACAACAAATAAGTCAAATAAGAATGATCATAATGTATAGCTATTTGAGGTAAACCTAAGTAGATAAGCACTCCCCATCCGAATATTACGATTACAAAATAGAGTAGCCAAAAGAGAAAAACTTTGTGTGTAAATGGGTAGTTTGTCATTTTTCAATGTCCAGTCAAGCGATTTCATTTGTGAATGGGTTGGATGAAGTTGATATTTATATGAGAGCAACATTTAAAATAATAATATTATAAAATGAATAAAAAAGCAATATTATTTCTCATTACTAATATATTATAAAT
>ODAK010001246.1_pt1 | contig 28390 bp, 27 predicted proteins | sample 1539591 | NCBI WGS metagenome assembly ODAK01 (sample SAMEA3539303, study PRJEB22396) | soil metagenome | biome: tundra; feature: field; material: soil | place: USA | collected 2010-05 | depth 0.15 m
GGCTAGAGCGTGAACACGACCTTCCCGAACACCTCGCCGGAGATCAGCGCGGCGAACCCGTCGCGGGCCTGCGCCAGCGGCATGGTGCGGTCGATCAGCGGGCGGACACCGGTCTGCTCGCAGAACCGCAGCAGGCGGCCGAGCTGGTCGCGGCTGCCCATTGTGGTGCCGAGCACGGACAGCTGCAGGAAGAACACCCGGCTCAGGTCGGCCGGCGGCGTCGACCCGCTGGTCGCGCCCGATATCACGATCGCTCCGCCGGGCTTGAGCGCACGTAGTGAATGCGCCCAGGTGGCCTCGCCGACGGTCTCCATCACGGCGTCCACCCGCTCGGGCAGCCGGCCGCCGGACGGGAACGCCTGATCCGCCCCCAGCCCGATGGCCTGCTCGCGCTTCACCTCACTGCGGCTAGTGACCCAGATCCGGTAACCGGCCGCGCGGCCGAGCAGGACAAGCGCGGTCGCGACGCCGCCGCCCGCGCCCTGGACGAGCACCGTGGCGCCAGGCTCAAGGCCTGCCCTGCTGAACAGCATCCGGTAGGCGGTGAGGTAAGCGGTCGGCAGGCAGGCAGCCTCGGCGAAGGACAGCGCGGCGGGCTTGGGCAGCAGGTTCCGGCGGGGCACCGCCACCTGGTCAGCGAACGTGCCGTCGTAACGTTCCGACAGCAGCGACCGGGCCGGGTCCAGCGTCTCGTCGGTCCCGGCGTACCCCGGGTCGCTGACGACTGAGTGCACGACGACCTCGTTGCCCTCGTCGTCGACGCCCGCAGCGTCGCAGCCCAGCACCATGGGCAGCCGGTCGGCGGAGATCCCGACTCCGCGCAGCGTCCAGATGTCATGGTGGTTGAGTGAAGCGGCCCGGACCGACACAGTGGTCCAGCCCTCCGGCGGCGACGGCTCAGGCCGCTCGCCGAGTTCGAGGCCGGCCAGCGGATCCGCCGCGGCTATCCGCGCCGCAGTGACAGCAAACATGCTCAGGACCCTAGCGCCCCGGCTCTGCAGGCTCACCCGCAGGGCAGCGCGGCGCAGGTCGTCGAGGGGCGTTCAACGCCCTCGCCTGCTGACCGATGGCGCAAATTTCCCAAATCATCACAACATACCGGAGTCATCCGATGCCAATATGTGATGAACACGTCATTGAAGCCCTGCCGGGCCCGGGTCGCTTGTGCCATACTTCCGTGCGGGAACTATCCCTTGACACTCCTCGCAGGCAAAGGACCGGAGTGGATCTCACGTCCTACGCGGAGCTCGCGGTGCGCCTCGTGAACACGTCCGCCAGTGTTGACGCCGACCCTGACTTGCTCGGCAGCCCTCAGGCGTTCCGTACGTTCGTAGCGGACCGTCCTCATCTGGCTGGGCATGTCACCTACCACGACCTGGACGCGCTTCGCATGCTGCGAGCCGAACTCGCCGCGATCTTCAGCACCGTGGCTGCGGGAAACGACGGGGGGGCGGCAGACCTCGTGAACTCGCTGCTGGTACGGCACCCGGTGCATCCGGTGATGGTCCGGCACGACGGCCCGCGCTGGCATCTGCACCTGAGCAGCAGCGGTTCGGTGTCGGACAGGCTGGCGGCGGGCGCGGCCATCGGCCTGGCAACCATCATCGCCCAGTTCGGCGTGAACAGGCTCGGCATCTGTGCGATTGCCTCCTGCCAGGGCGCGTTCATAGATGCGAGCTCAAACCGGTCCAGGCGCTATTGCTCGGATCATTGCACCACGCGGGCCACAGTGACAGCATTCCGCGCCCGCGCCGGGACGGGCCAGCCGCCCTCAACCGCTGCGGGCTAGCCGGGCAGCGCCCCCGGCGCCCGCTGAGCCGCGATCCGGTTGGCAGACCCCGCGATGACCCGGCACAGCCTGTCTAGCTGCGGGTTCGCCATCCGTCGCTGGTGACGGATGACTCACGCGCATTGCCGGACAGTGGCCTACGTTACCAAAAAGTCATAAGCGGCTCCTTCTCATGCCCCGAGTCGATCATTACCATGAGCCCTACTCCAACGGCCGTATGGCCCTCGTATGCGGACCCGAAAGAAGGTTCGGACATGGCAACTGAGTCTGTGGCCACCGCCACCAGACCGGAGGACGTCGGCCTGAGGCGAGAGATGGGGCTCGTGGGCGCCATCTGGGCGTCCGAGACCTCGATCATCGGCTCCGGCTGGCTGTTCGGCGCGCTGTTCGCGGCGCAAGCCGCCGGGACCGCAGCCCTGCTGGGCTGGGTCCTCGCCGGTATCGCCGTCATCATCCTGGCCCTTGTTCATGCCGAGCTGGGCGGGATGTACCCGGTCTCCGGCGGTACCGCGAGGTTCCCGCACTTTGCCTTCGGCAGCATCGCCGGCATCTCGTTCGGTTTCTTCTCCTGGCTGCAGGCGGTCACCGTCGCACCGATCGAGTGCTTCGCGGTGATGCAGTACGGGTCCTACTACTGGCACGGCCTGTTCAACCCGCTCGCGAACGGCGGGACAGGACATGGCAACGTCACGCACCTTGGCTTCCTGATGACGATCATCCTGATGGCCATCTTCACCGTGATCAACTTCCTCGGCATGCGGCTGTTCTCCAGGGTCAACAGCGGCATCACGTGGTGGAAGGTCGCGGTCCCCGTCCTCACGATCATCGTGCTGCTGTTCAAGATGCACCCCAACAACTTCGGCGCGGGCGGCGGCTTCATGCCCTACGGGGTCAAGGCCCTGTTCGGGGCGATCCCCTCGGCCGGCATCGTGTTCGCCTACCTGGGCTTCGAGCAGGCCGACCAGCTGGCTGGCGAGATCAAGGACCCGCAGCGCAACCTGCCGCGGGCGATCATCACGGCCATCCTGATCGGCGTCGTGATCTACGTCATGCTGCAGGTCGTGTTCATCGGCGCGATACCGCACAGCCTGATCTCGGGCCCCAAAGGCTGGGCGGGCCTGCCGCCCACCAGCCCCATCGTGATCGGCCCGTTCGCCGGCCTGGCAGGTGTGGTCGGGCTCAGCTGGCTGGCGCTCATCCTGCGGATCGACGCGTTCGTCTCGCCGTTCGGCACCGGCCTGATCTACGTGACGTCGACCTCGCGGGTCGGCTACGGCCTGGCCCGTAACCGCTACTACCCGCAGGTCTTCCAGCGGACCGACGCCCGTGGCGTGCCGTGGATCAGCCTGATCTTCGCGTTCATCTTCGGCCTGGTCTTCCTGCTGCCGTTCCCGAGCTGGCATTCGCTGGTCAGCCTGGTCACGGGGGCGAGCGTGCTGATGTACGCCGGGGCGCCGCTGTCCATGGGCGCGTTCCGCAGGCAGGTTCCCGAGGCGAGCCGGCCCTACCGGGTACCGGGCGCCGCGGTGATGGGCCCGCTCGCATTCGCCATCGCCAATCTGCTCATCTACTGGTCGGGCCTCGAGACGGTCTGGAAGCTCGGCATCTGCCTCGTGATCGGCTACGTGCTGATCGGCGTGTGCATGGCCTTCGACCCCCAGCGCCCGCCGCTGGACTGGAAGTCGGCACAATGGCTGCCGGTCTACCTGATCGGCATGGGCATCATCTCCTGGCAGGGCCAGTTCAGCGGCGGTGCCGTTGCGGCGCCGGTGAATACCAACCGGATCCCGTTCTGGTGGGACATGGTGGTCGTCGCCGCCTTCAGCCTGATCATCTACTACTGGGCGCAGGCAACCAAGCTGCCCAGGGAGGAGATGCTCAACCTGGTCGAGAGGCAGTCAGGGGAGCACGCCGAGCCGCTGCCCGGTCACTGACCCTGGCGGCCTGCGCAGCCAGGCTGGCCCGTGACGATCAGTACGACCGCTACGAGGGCCCCGTCCCGCCGACAGGCCGGGAGGGGGCCTTCGGGCTTCCGTGCCACGCATGGCCGCCGGCCGAGCGCACCTCAACGCGGCGATGCGCCAGGCCGCCGGGGCGGCCAGTACCGCAGAAGCACGCGGCCCTCGATCAGGCCGCCGGGCACAACGCCGAAGGCCCGGCTGTCGACCGCTCCGGCTTCGGGGTTATCGGACTCCAGCCACCAGCCGTCCGGCTCGCGCCGCGCCGCGCGCTTGACCAGCAGCATGCCCGGCTGGCCAGGATGGCGGGCGATCACCAGCTGGCCGGGCCGGATCCGCGGGACAGCCCCGCCCGCCCGGATCCGGCGCATGACCAGCAGCCAGTCGCCCGGCAGCAGCGCGGGTTCCATGGAACGCTCAGCGACCGCGACCCGCCACAACGGCCAGCGCATGCGGCCCTCCCTGAATGCGATGAAGCCAACGGGGTACTGTCAGAATCCGGTACCCATGATCTGACACGAGAGAAGGAGATCAATGAGGTTGCTCGCACGTATCCTCGAGCCGAGGGCCATCGCGCACGCTCACTGCGACCTCCCCTGCGGCGTCTACGACCCGGCGCAGGCCAGGATCGAAGCCGAGTCCGTCCGCGGAATCTGTGAGAAGTACCAGCAGAACGCTGATGGGGAATTCCGTACCCGGGCGCTGCAGATCAAAGAAGAGCGTTCGGACCTGGTCAAGCACCACCTGTGGGTGCTGTGGACCGACTACTTCAAGCCGCCGCACTTCGAGAAGTACCCGCAGCTGAACCAGCTGTTCAACGAGGCCACCAAGCTCGCTGGCTCCGGCGGGACCAAAGGCAGCACTGAGGTGGCGAAGGCCGATGAGCTGCTCGCCAAGATTGCGGAGATCAGCAAGATCTTCTGGGAGACAAAGCAGGCCTGACATCGCACAACATGCGAAAACTGTCAGCTGGAGGGCCGCGCGGCTACCCTTCGCGCGGCCCTTCGCCGCGCCTGGGACGCGCTGGCCGCGCGGCGCGTCAGCGCAGCGGCGCGCGCACGGTAGGTTGCAGTAAGGAGCCGGCCGCCCGCCCTGGCGCGGGGTCATGCCGGACGCTGCAGGAGGGCAGACGTGACCGACAAGACGACCGCACCGGCGACCAGGCCAGCCGCCGCCGCGGTGACGCGCGACGAAGACAGCGCGGCAGCCGGCGGACGGCCCGGGACGCTCGCGGCCGCACGTGGCAGCCGCGGCGAGCGGCCTGAGGCGCAGGATCAGGTGAAAGTCCGGATGCCGGCCGAAGGGGCCTACCTGTCGGTACTCCGCACCGCGACGGCAGGCCTGGCGGCGCGCCTGGACTTCACTCTCGACGAGATCGAGGACCTCCGGATCGCCGTGGACGAGGCATGCGCGATGCTGCTCAGCCAGGCGCTCCCAGGGACCACCCTGGAGTGCGTCTTCTCGCTCGACCGCGACCTGATGACCATCTCGGTGTCGGCCGCCTGCCTGACGCCGCAGCCGCCCGCAAGCGACACCTTCGCCTGGACGGTGCTGTCCGCCCTAGCCGGAAGCGTGGAGGCGCATGTGGGACCCGATGACCTGCTGACCATCGTGATGCGGAAGACCCGCGAGGTATCGGGATCAGTATGACGGGGGAGATCGAGGTCACATTGACCGAGGAGTTCGATTCCGCGGTGGCCGCGCGCGCCGGGGCCCCGGCGGCCATGGACGCCGACGTCCCGGTAGCCGCTGTCCTCGATTTCCGGGATGCTGACGACGACGAGACGGCCGCCAAGCTGGCAACCGAGGACGCGCTGCCTGCCCCGAAGATCCAGCACCCGCCCCGTGAGCGGGGCCGGGCGCGGGACCTGTTCGAGCGGCTGGCCGCCCTGCCGGCCGGCGACGAGGAGCGGCTGCGCATCCGCGGCGAGCTCGTCGAGCTGCACCTGCCGCTGGTCGAGTACCTGGCGCGCCGGTTCCGCAACAGGGGCGAGTGGCTGGACGACCTGACCCAGGTGGCCACCATCGGCCTGATCAAGTCCATCGACAGGTTCGATCTCAGCCGGGGAGTGGAGTTCTCCACCTACGCCACGCCGACCATCGTGGGCGAGATCAAGCGGCACTTCAGGGATAAGGGCTGGGCCGTCCGGGTGCCCCGGCGGCTGCAGGAACTGAAGCTCGCGCTGACCAAGGCCATCAGCGACCTCGCCCAGCGGCTCGGCCGGGCGCCGACCGTGGCGGAACTCGCCGCTCACCTGCAGATGAGCGAGGAGGAGGTGCTAGAGGGCCTGGAGAGCGCCAACGCCTACTCCACGGTGTCACTCGACGCGCCTGACTCCGGTGACGATGACGCGCCGGCGGTGGCCGAATCCCTGGGGATGCTCGATGACGCCCTGGAGGGAGTCGAGTACCGGGAATCGCTCAAGCCGCTGCTTGAACGGCTCCCGCCACGGGAGAAGCGGATCCTGCTGCTCCGGTTCTTCGGGAATATGACCCAGTCGCAGATAGCGACGGAGCTGGGTATCTCGCAGATGCACGTATCCCGGCTGCTGGCCCGGACCCTCGCGCAGCTGCGCGAGGGTCTCACCTCAGAGGACTAGCTGCCGTCCGGCCCGGCCCGGCCCGGTGATCCCGCACCCGGGGCCGAGGGCCCGCCGGCCAGCGCGCGCAGGCTCGGCGGGACGACCAGGGCAGCAAAACCAGCCACGGCCAGCGCGACACCGGGCACCCCCCAGTCATACCGGTGGCCCTGGATCAGGTAGATGGCCACGATGCCGGTGAACAGCTGGGTGAGCAGCGCCGGAGTACGGCTCCACCGGCGTGCCCTGGCCAGCCCGGACGCGACATAGGCCAGCGCTGCCCCAGTGGCAAGCCCGATCACGGTCAGCGCTACGCCGCTGTCTGCGTGATAGGACCGCCCGGCTCCCGCGTCGACTCCGGCCAGGACCGATGCGGCGAGCACCCCGGCTGCTTCGGCCGCCTGCACGATCGCGGCTACCAGCAGGCTGGCCGGGCGGTCCGGCAATCCGGAATTTCCCGACTCGCTAACCTGAGCGCGTGCGCGCGCTCCTGATCGTGAATCCACAAGCCACCTCCACGACCCGGCTTCGCCGGGACGTCATCGCGCGCGCCCTCGCATCGGCAGTCGATCTCGAGGTCGTCCAGACACGTTACCGGGGAGACGCAACCGCCCTTGCTGCCGCCGCCCGGCGGGAGGGCTTCGGCCTAGTCCTCACGCTAGGCGGTGACGGCACCGTGAATGAGGCGGTCAACGGAATCCTCGGCACCCCGGGCCGTGACCTCGCCGGATCGAGCGACCCCGCCGTGGCAGCGGCTGCCGAGACCAGCGCGGGTGACGGCTGGGCACGGCCTGGCGCGGCCGGCCTGCCAGCACTGGCACCGCTGCCTGGCGGCAACGCCAACGTGTTCACCCGGGCACTGGGGCTGCCGTCGGATCCGGTCGACGCCGCCGGGTGGATCCTGCAGGCGCTGGCCGATGGACGGCACCGCGATATCGGGGTCGGCCTGGCCGGCGGCAGGTACTTCGCGTTCAACGCCGGAGTGGGCTTTGACGCCGAGGTGGTCCGGGCGGTGGAGGGACTGCGCGCGCACGGACGGCCGGTCACTCCCGCCCTGTACACGAGGATGGCGGTTCGCCAGTTCTACCGGCTGACCGACCGGCGCAACCCGCCGCTGATGCTGGAGCGCGACGGGTGCCCGCCAGCCGGGCCTTTCTTCGTCTTCATCGTCACCAACACCGCGCCATGGACTTACCTCGGCCGCCGTCCGGTCAACACCAACCCCCGGGCCGCGTTCGATTGCGGGCTCGATGTATTCGCCGTCCGCAGCCTGCATACGGCCAGCTCGCTCCGGGTCGTACGCCAGCTGCTTTCAGCCGCGGGGCAGCCCGCTCGCGGACGGAGCGTGCTGAGCCTGCACGACCAGCCGCAGCTGGACGTTACCGCGACACGCCCGGTCGCCTTCCAGGTCGACGGCGAGTACATGGGCGAACATGAGCTGGTCAGGTTCGCGTCCATCCCGAAGGCGCTGCGCGTCATTGCCTGAAGCGGCGGCCGAATAGCACAAACGGGCCGATAGGCTTCTAATAACCTCATATCACTGGCCAAGCCGGCCCATCTGGGCATCAGATGCGCCGTCCGCCGACACGGTGCCGCGCGCCATGCCCGCCATGTTACTCATCCGACACTGAAATCCGCCCGAACCTTTGCCTAAGACTCTTGCGATTGATCGCCGTGCTTGAGAGGGTTGTAACGCTCCCGGCCAGCGGCACACTAGCCATGTGTCCAGGGCCGGGCGCGGCGGGCGGCTGCGATGCCGCGCTACGGCTGCCGTCCTGGGGCCGCTCGGAACGCGAGTTCCGTGACCTGAAGGAAAAATTTCTCGGTTCGGGAACGATCTAGCTCCCGGCATATGTTATAGCTCGTGAAATCGTTCACAAAGCACGACTGAGGCGACGGGCCCCGGCCACGGCACCGTCCTAAGAAGGAGTGGACCTCATGGACTGGCGCCACCACGCCGCCTGCCGTGACGTGGACCCGGAGCTGTTTTTCCCCATCGGCAACACAGGTCCCGCGTTGCACCAGATCGACGAGGCCAAGCAAGTGTGCCTACATTGCCCGGTGCAAGAGCCATGCCTGCAGTGGGCGCTGGAGAGCGGGCAGGACTCCGGGGTCTGGGGCGGGCTGAGCGAAGACGAGCGGCGAGCGCTCAAGCGCCGCGCGACCAGGGTCAGGGCAGGCGCGAACGCCTGACGGCCGCGCCCGGGCCCCTGCCAGGTTGACCAGCTAGGCCTGGGCCGCCTGCGGAGTCGTGGCCGCGACCGGAGCCGGGTCGCTGGCGGCTGCCAGCTGCATCTCCACCGGAAGGTCCACGACGACCTTGGTGCCGCCCGCGGACTGCCGGGTTATCTCCAGGCGGCCGCCGAGCTCAGCGACCACCAGCGTCCGGACAATGTGCAGGCCCAGACTGTCCGCTGAGTCGAGGTCAAAGTCCGCCGGCAGCCCGACCCCATTGTCAGCGACAGTCACCCGCAGCCGGTCCTGGCTCCTGGCCGCGGTCACCGTGAGCGTCCCGCCGATCGCTGCACCGGTCGGCCGGGTGAAGCCATGCTGCAGCGCATTCTGCAGCAGCTCCGTCAGGACCAGCGCAAGCGGAGTCGCGAGCGAGGCTGGCAGGCGGCCGAAGCTGCCCGACAATTCAGGCGTGACGCGCGCCTCGGGCGCAGATACCTCGCCGGACATCATCGCGACCCGGCCCGCGACGTCGTCGAAATCCACGACCTCCTCCGGGGCGTGCGAGAGGGTCTCGTGGACGATGGCGATCGAGCCGACCCGGCGCACGGCCTCGTCAAGCGCGGCGCGGGCCTCCGGCGCCTTGAGCCTGCGCGCCTGGAGCCGCAGCAGCGCGGCGACAGTCTGGAGATTGTTCTTGACGCGGTGGTGAATCTCCCTGATCGTCGCGTCCTTGGTGATCAGTTCGCGCTCCCGGTGCCGCAGCTCAGTGACGTCGCGGACCAGGATGAGCGCCCCGGCTCGGGTCCCCGCCACCACCAGCGGGATGGTACGCAGCTGGACGACCGAGCCGCTGCCTTCGACCTCCGTCTCCATGCGCGCGCGGCCGCTCGCCGTCAGCATCAGCGAGTCATCGCGAGGCGCCGTGGTCGTGCACAGCCGGGCAGTCAGCGGCCCGAGTTCCGCCCCGACCAGGTCGGCGGTGAGGCCCAGCCTGCGGTAGGCGGACAGCGCGTTCGGGCTGGCATAGGTCACCTTCCCCGAGCGGCTGATCCGCAGCAGGCCATCCCCGACCCGCGGCGACCTGACCAGTGCGGGCTCCTCGCCGGTGCTGGGAAACATGCCAGCGGCCACCATCTGCGCAAGATCGTCGGCCGCCCGCAGGTAAGCGATGTCCATCCGGCTCGGGGTGCGCGCCGCGCTGAGATTGGTGGACCGCTCGATCACGGCGATCACCCTGCCGTCGTGGGCGACCGGGATCGCCTCATGCCGCACCGGTACCCCGCTCGTCCATTCAGGGTCGCCCTCCCGGCAGATCCGCCGGTCGCGCCGGGCCGTTTCAAGGAACGGCCGCTCGGCGGACGACCTGACGCACCCGACCACGTCGTCAGGAAATGCCGTCGGCCCCGTGGTCGGCCGCATCTGCGCGAGCGCCACCCAGCCGGAACCATCCTGGAGCGGCGCCCAGAGCACCAGATCGGCAAAGGACAGGTCGGCCAGCAGCTGCCAGTCCGAGACCAGCGCATGCAGCCATTCCACGTCGGACTCGGCCAGCCCCGCCTGGCGGAGGGCAAGGTTGGTCAGGGTAAGCACCCCGCCATCATCGCATCTGCAGGCTGCCGCGGCCCGGCCCGCGGGTGCCGGCCCGGCGCCGGCTCCCGGCCCGGACTTCTGCGGTGACGCCCTCGCCCCCGGTGTTCGTGAGAGACCATGTCCGGATGAATATGTAAGGGAGGGAGATGATCCGTGACATCGCCGGATGTCAGGACGGCTGGCGGTCTGCCCGCTGACGCAGCGGGCAGCAGGCTGCCCAAGTACTACGGGGTGAAGCGCGAGCTGCTGCAGCTCACGCGATCGATGCCCCCCGGCGCGCCCGTTCCTGGCGAGCGCGAGCTGGCGCACCGGTACGGCACGTCGCGGACCACCATCCGCCAGGCCCTGGCCGAGCTGGTCATCGAGGGCCGGCTGCGCAGGATGCAGGGCAAGGGCACATTCGTGGCCCAGCCGAAGGTCGCTCAGCTGCTGCAGCTCGCTGGCTACACCGAGGAGATGCGGGCACACGGGCTGAGCCCGCGCACCCAGATCCTCGACACCGGGTACCAGGCGGCCGACCAGGAGCTGGCCCTGCTGCTCGGGATCCGGCCCGGCGGCCGGGTGCTGCGCATCAGCAGGCTCATGTTCGCCGACGACGAGCCCATGGCTATCGGTGCCGCCTACCTCCCCGCGCGGCGGTTTCCCGGGCTGCGCCGGAAGCTGGGCCGCAGCCCCTCGCTCTACGAGACGCTCGCCTCGGCTTATGGCGTAGCGCTGGCCCAGGCGGAGGAGACGATCGAGACCGTGCTGGCCACCCCGCCAGACGCCCGGTTGCTTGCCGTCGATGCCGGGCTGCCGCTGCTGCTGCTCAGCAGGCAGGCGTTCGACACCTCGGGCACCCCGGTGGAGTGGTCGCAGTCCTGGTACCGGGGCGATAGGTACAAGTTTGTCACCCGGACCCGCCGTCCCGCGCAGGGCGCCCAGTAGTCCGCTACCAGCTGGTAACCTCCCCTCATGACCGGCAGGGAACGGGACGCAGTCACGCCCGGCGGACGACTGCCCGGGCCGGCGCCGCAGCAGGCAGCCGCTCAGGGCAGCGCGGGCGCGGCCGCTCAGGACGACGCCAGCGTGGTGCCTGATCACGGCGGCGCGCACGCCGTCGCCGCGGCCCGGCGGCACGGCGTCCAGACCATGTTCACCCTCTCCGGCGGGCACGTCTTCCCGCTGTACGACGGCGCGGTCAAGGCCGATCCGCCGATGCGGATCGTCGACGTCCGGCACGAGCAGACCGCGGTGTTCGCGGCCGAGGCCACGGCGCGGCTCACCCGCCGCCCCGGCCTTGCCGTCCTGACGGCAGGTCCCGGCGTGACCAACGGCATCAGCGCGATAACGACGGCGCACTTCAACGGGGCGCCCCTGGTGGTCATCGGCGGCCGGGCTCCCGACTACCGCTGGGGGTCAGGCAGCCTCCAGGAGATCGACCACCCGGTGCTGCTGAGCCCGGTCACCAAGCGAGCCTGGACCGAGCACGAGAGCGCCAGGGTCGGCCCGGCGGCCGACGAGGCGTTCACCCTGGCCGCCGCCCGCCATCGCGGTCCCGTCTTCCTGGACGTCAGCCTCGAAGCACTGTTCGGCAACGCCGGGCCAGGTCCCGCCAGCAGCCGGGCACCGCACGCGGCCGCCGCTGCCGGGAGCGCGGGCACCGGCGCGCCCGACCCCGGAGCGGTCGCCGAGATCGCCGGGCTGCTCGCGGGGGCCAGCCGCCCGGTACTGGTCCTCGGCTCGGACGTGTGGCTTGATGGCGCGGCGGACGCGGCACGGGCCGCCGCAGCGGAACTCGCCCTGCCGGTGATTGTGAACGGCCAGGGACGCGGGATCCTGCCCGCCGGGCACGAGCTGCTCATCTCCAGGGCGCGGTCGGTCGCGCTGGGCGAGGCCGACCTGGTGATCGTGGCGGGCACCCCGCTGGATTTCCGGCTCGGCTACGGCGAGTACGGCGGCAAGAACGGGACGCCGCCCGCACTTGTCGCTCATGTCGGCGACGCGGCGGACGCCGTCGCGCGCCATCGCGAGCTGGCCGGTTCCGCAGCCGGTGACCTGGCGGCGTTCTTCACCGAACTGGCGGCCGCGGCGCCGCGGGCGGCCGGAGCGGCACCGCGCTGGACCACCTCCTGGCTGCCCAGGCTCCAGGCAGCAGCCAGGGCCGCCATCGCGGCCGACGCCCAGCTGCTGACCTCGGACGCTGAGCCGATCCATCCGCTGCGGATCTACGGCGAGCTCACCCGGCTGCTGGACAGCGATGCCGTGGTGATCGGTGACGGCGGGGACTTCGTGTCGTATGCGGGCAAGTACCTCGAGCCGCAACAGCCCGGCTGCTGGCTGGACCCGGGTCCCTACGGATGCCTGGGCACCGGGCTCGGTTACGCGATCGGCGCCCGGATCGCCCGGCCTTCCGCGCAGGTGGTGCTCATGCTCGGGGACGGCGCGGCCGGTTTCTCACTGATGGATGTGGACACCGCGGTCAGGCACCGGCTCCCGATGGTGATCATTTGCGGCAACAACGGCATCTGGGGGCTGGAGAAGCATCCCATGCAGCAGCTCTACGGCTACGACGTCGCCGCGGATCTGCAGCCGCAATGCCGCTACGACCAGGTGGCCGCCGCGCTCGGCGGGGCCGGCGAGCTGGTCACCGCGCCCGGCCAGATCGGCCCGGCGCTGCGCCGGGCCTTCGATGCGGGCGTCCCCTACCTCGTCAACGTCAGCACTGACCCGGCGATCGCCTACCCGCGCTCCACGACGGGCGTCTGACCAGCGGCGCGCCCGGGGCCGCGGCTCAGGTCGACGCCGGGCGCGCGCCGGCCAGAAAGCGCTCCTTGTTCACTACCAGGCGCTCCATGCTGCCCGCGCCGACCACCAGGTCCTCGTCGGGATTCCAGACCCGCGCGATGAAGCTGAATACCAGCCGCAGCCCGTTGACCTCCGTGAGCTCCGCCTCCACGACAAGCTCCTCCGTCAGCGGGCTGGCTCGCTTGTGCTCCAGGCTGGCCGCGGTGCCCACCGACGTGGACTCCGGGTCCAGGTACGGCGCTATCGCGGCGACAGCTGCCGCCTCGGCCAGCGCGAGCAGCCGTGGCGTCGCGAGCACGGCCACGTCCCCGCTGCCCATGGCCGTCGCCGTGTCGGCCTCGGTGACGACCGCGCGCACGGTGGCCCGCAGGCCGACCGCCAGGGCTGCCCCGGTGCCGGGCTTCATTCGATGACCGCGATCAGGTCGCCTTCCTGGACCACGTCACCCTCGGCCACGGCGAGCTTGGTGACCGTGCCGGTGCCCTCGACCAGGACCGGGATCTCCATCTTCATCGACTCGAGGATGACGAGCGTGTCACCGTCAGCCACCGAATCCCCCGCGGCGACCACGACTTTCCACACGTTCGCGACCATCTCCGCACGGACTTGGGTCACGCGCACCTCCTCGCGTCATGGCCCGGCGACCGGCGCCGGGGCTGCGCCACCATCATTCTCTCCGCATCAGCGCCATTACCGCAGCCGGCAACGACTGACGTGTCCGCAGGGCCGCTGGCGGCCCGGGTGCGGCCCGGCCCGGCTCCCGCGCCTGCCGGTCATGACCGGTTCGAACACCCCGGCAGCCTACAGGCGGCTGGCCAGCCGCCGCCCCGCGACCTCGCTGAGCGCGTCGACGACCCCCGGGTCGTACTCGGCCGCGGTATCGAGGCGCAGCCGCTCCAGCGCGGCGGCCGTGCGGTCCCGGTCGGTCGACCCGCCGACCAGGTCGTCGAAAGCGTTGGCGGCCCGGATGATCCTGCTGCCCACTGGCGGCTCCGGGTCATGGCCGCGGGCCGGCCAGCTCTGACAGCGCACCAGATCGGCGACCTTGTCCAGCACCCCTGCCTGCCGGATCACGTCGGAGCCGAGCTCGGCGATGCGCCGCTGGTCGGCCCGGCAGACGAGCACGGTAGCCCCGCCGGGAATCGGATCCGGCAGCGCGAGCTGCCCGATGTCATGCATCAGCGCTGCGTACTCCAGGTCAAGCAGGTCCGGCTCGGGCAGGCCGAGCTCGCGCCCGACGGCCACCGCGAGCATGCTCACCCGGCGCGAGTGGCCGCCCTCCACATATCCGCCGACCTCGGTGACCCTGGCCAGCGCGCGGACCATCTGCAGATAGGTGGCGCGGATCCCGGCATACCTGCGGAACGCGACCTGGGTGGCCAGCAGCGGCCCGATGAAGACAGCGAGCTCGGCGAGCCCCATCACCTCGGCAGCGAAAACGGTGATGATGGCGGACGCGCCGACCGCCACCCCGAGCGCGAGCTGCACCCACATCTCATCCCAGAGCGCGACCGAGAACCTGGCACCAAGGTCATCCGCCCTGATCAGGGCTCCGATCACGGCCTCGACCAGCCAGCAGAACGCGGCCAGGGCCGTCATCACGCCGAACGCGATCCACCAGTTCCCGTGCACGTTCAGGACCCGGCTGCCTGCGAACGGGCGGAAGATGAACGCGACGCAGCCGACCGCGACCAGCCGGGACGCCATCCCGGTCAGGCCGGCCGGCCGGCCGGCCGCGATATGCGGGAGCGCGCCAAGCGTCATGCCCACGGCGGTCACCGCGATCACCTGCAGCGCGGGGGCCGGCTGCTGGCTGGCCGCGGTCGCCGGATTGACATAGAGCAGCAGCGCGTAGGCGAGCGCGCCGGTCGTCGCGATGGGCGCGGCTTCCCTGCCGCCCGGCTGGCCCATCCTGAGCAGCTCGCCGAAGGCGATCAGGGAGCCGAACGCCACCGCGTCGGCGGGCTCCACGACCTTGGCGGCCGCGGTGTGCGCCAGCGCGGCCACGACCAGCATCCCCGCGGCCGCGAGCAGCAGCAGCCGGCCCGAGTCCAGCGCCTGCCAGGAGGCCCAGCTCTCGGTGGTCTGGCGTGTTGTCATGGTGAGTCCCCCGCCGTCAGAAGGTCTCGACGACCCGCAGCGGGGCGGTCGGGTCGTCGTGGTCTTGGGCGGTCACCAGCTCACGGTCAAGCGGCGCGGGCGGCGGCTTCGGCAGCGGCCACCCATCGCGCCGCAGCGCGGCGATGAAAGCGTCCACCAGGGCCGGATCGAACTGAGTGCCCGAGCCCTTGCGCAGTTCCTCGAGCGCCTCGTCGATCGGGCGGGCCTCGCGGTACGAGCGGGTCGAGGTCATCGAGTCGAACGCGTCGGCCACCGCGATGATGCGAGCGAACTCAGGAATCTCGTCACCGGCGAAGCCCATCGGGTAACCGCGGCCATCGATCCGCTCGTGGTGATGCATGATGCCGGTGAGTGCCTCGTTCAGGAAACCGATCTCCCTGACGATCTCCAGGCCGCGCATGGGGTGGAGCTGGATTGCCGCGTACTCCTCCTCGGTGAGCACGCCGGTCTTCTGCAGCACCTTGGTGGGCACGCCGAGCTTGCCGACGTCATGGAGCATGCCAGCGAACCTGATGGCCTCCGCCCGGTCGGCGCGCATGCCGATCTGGCTGGCGATCATCCCCGACCCTCGCGAGACCCGCTCGCTATGGCCGCGGGTGTAGAAATCCTTGGTCTCGACCGCCTGGCAGAGCGCCTTCATGGTGGCCGAGTAGGCCCGCTGCTGCTCAGCGAACTGGCCCATCGCCCAGCGCGCCACAAACATCGGGACCAGCACGAGAGCGGCCGCGAACGGGCCCATCACCCACCACAGGGCCGCGATGACGAGGCCGAATGCGGCATAGCCCAGGTCGGAGACGAGCAGCAGCGGCAGGCTGGATTCAAGCCGGACCCGGCGCGCCCCCTGCGTGATCAGCTCGAGCATGCCCCAGAGCAGCCCCTGATTGGCCAGCACATGCACGACGGCGGCCACCGCGAATGGCCAGATGATCAGCGGAAAGGACACGTACCCGGGAATCCCGACCTGGCCGTGCAGCCGCACGAAGGCCCAGCCGGCCAGATAGCCCGAGAGCGCATACATCGCGCCGTTGAACACCCGCTCGGCCAGCAGCAGCTTACGGCGCGGGCTCAGCACCGAGACGGCCCCGACCAGGGCGGCGCCGAAGGGGCCGAGCAGCACCACGGCTGCCAGCGTGGCCGACGAACTCGGCGACCAGGCCGATTGCCGCGCCGCGAGCGGTGTCGGGGTCGAGTCGCAGATCAGGAAGAGGATCATGAGCACGCCCAGCTCGGTCCACCACTGCGTGCTCAGCACCGCAGGCACGCTATGGACGAGCAGTGCCGCGGCCGTCGCGGCCACCGCCGCGATGTAGACCCACGCCGCCCGGGAGACCCTGCTCATGACCCCTCGCATGTCAGCCCGCCGCGAAATGCCCGCGCCAGGTCATGCCGCGCAACGGGCCGGCGCACTGCCGGGGAGCGGTGCCAAGCGGGCTGCGTTACCGCCACTTAGAGTAACGCGGCCGGCTAAGTTCGTGTGGGCCTCCGCTGCATTGCGCACAATGCGGAATGCAGCCAAAGGCGATAAAAGCGGAACGGCCGGACGCCTGCCGGCCCCGTTACTCGACGTTCAGCTCCACCTCGAGCTCAGCGCGAAGTGCCTGGATCCTGATCAGCACCTTGGTGCGCAGCTCACTCGGCACGTCCTCGTAGCCGCAGTGCTTGTGCACCAGCCGTTTGACGGCCTCTTCGAGGCCGTACTCGCGCAGGCACGGACCGCACTCGTCCAGATGCTGCCGGATCTGGGCGCATGACACGTCCTCGATCTCGCCGTCCAGATACGAGTACACGCGGGCGAGCACCTCGCTACAGGGCACGTCGTGCGGTTTGCCGCAGCTCATTCCGCGTCCTTCCCTGGCACATCGCCCGCTGGCGCCTCGGCGGGGGCCGACGACGCCGCCCTGACCAGGCCCTGATCGGCCGCGTAGTCCTGCAGCATGTCGCGGAGCTGCCTGCGCCCTCGGTGCAGGCGGCTCATCACGGTCCCAATCGGGGTCCCCATGATGTCCGCGATTTCCTTGTAGGCGAAGCCTTCTACGTCGGCCAGGTAGACCGCGATGCGGAACTCCTCCGGCAGAGCCTGAAGTGCGGCCTTGACGTCGGAGTCGGGGAGCCGTTCCAGCGCCTCGGCCTCCGCGGACTTCAGCCCGCCGGAGGTGTGCGACGCGGCCCTGGCGAGCTGCCAGTCCTCGATCTCCTCGGTTCCGGACCGCTGCGGCTCCCGCTGCCGCTTCCGGTAAGTGTTAATAAAAGTGTTGGTGAGGATCCTGAACAGCCACGCCTTGAGGTTGGTGCCCACCTGGAACTGGTGAAACGAGCCATAGGCCTTCGCGAAGGTCTCCTGCACCAGGTCCTCGGCGTCCGCGGGATTGCGCGTCATCCGCATCGCCGCCGCATACAGCTGATCCAGGTACGGCAAGACATCGCGGGAGAAGCGCTCGCCGCGTTCTTGCAGTGTCTCAGGGACCGGACCCACCCCCTCCGCGAATGCCTGCTGCGGCTGGCGAACTTGCCAGCTGCCACGGCCGGAGGATACATCGCCAGAGGCAGCCTTCTCTCGCGTCCTGACCGCGGGGGCCTCATCGATCTGGCAACTGGCTACTGGCACGCGTGGTCTAACACCCTCCGGCGTGCCTTCATTCCTTGATCCGGCTCAGCGCCGCCGCCGGTCCCGCTTCGCCTGGCAGGCCACGCATCGGGCCGCCTGCGGCTTGGCCTCCAGCCGCCCGTCAGGGACGCCTGCGCCACAGTCCGCGCAGGTCCCGAAGGTTCCCTCGTCGATACGGACCAGCGCGTCGCACACCTCCGAGCGCTGCAGCCTGGCCAGCGCGAGGACTGCCTTCGCACGGTCGGTCTCGGCGAGGCTGGCGCCCGCGTCGGCGGCGTCCGGGCGGTACCCGAGTGACCGCTCGTTCTGGTACTCGCCGGCCAGCACCAGGATCGACCTGTCGAGCTCGGCCCGGATCTGCTCCAGGCGCTGGCGAGCGGTGGCGGTATCCATCGGTCCCTACCTCCCGCCGGCCCGCCCGGCGCTGCCCGCCCGCCCGGCCGGGCCAGCCGCGGCGTCGCCCGGTTCGATGGTCTCGATCAGCTCCGGGCCGTTATGCCGGACCGAATTGACCGCCGTCGAGACCGGGTGCCAGGCCAGCCCGCCGGCGGCCGCGGGGGCCAGCAGGGCGCGCAGGTCAGCCGGATCGTCACTGGCCGGATCGAGCCAGTCCGCCCAGCGGTCCTTTTCGATGATCATCGGCATCCGGTCATGGATCCGGCCGAGCTCGTCCGGCGCGCTGGTGGTGATGATCGCCGCAGTCCAGAGCCACGCGCGCTCATGGTCGTCGGGCAGCGCGCGATCCCGCCACAGTTCGTAGATCCCGGCCATGGCCAGCGGGGCGCCGTCCCGGCGGGAAATGTAATACGGCTGCTTCACGGTGCGCGGCCCGGTCGCGGCCGGCTGCCATTCGTAGTAGCCGTCAGCGGGAAGCAGGCAGCGCCGCTTGGCGAACGGCTTCCTGAAGGCCGGCCTGGAGTCCACCGTCTCGGCGCGGGCGTTGATCAGGCGGCCGCCGATCGCGGGATCCTTGGCCCACGACGGCACCAGGCCCCACCTGACGACGCGCAGCTCCCGCGTAGCACCGCCCGGGAGCGCACCGCCCGGGCGCGCACCGCCACGCCCATTCCCGGGCTCAGCATCCCTGGGCGCCCCCGGCTCCGTGGGCGTCCCTGACGCCCTGGGCGTCCCCGGCTCCATGGGCGCCCCCGGCACCCTCGGCGCCCGGGCGAGCACGGCGTAGACGGGCTTGGTCGGGGCAACGTTGTAGTCCGGATCGAGCGGCTCAGTGACCCGGTCGCGCTCGACGCGGAACTCCTCAAGGAGCTCTATCCGCTTACGCGCAGACGCATACCGGCCACACATGTCCTCACCTTAATACGCGCATAACTGGGCGGGGGACGCACAGATTGTGCCAGTTCATAGCCAAGATCCGGGTATGCCAAACCTCGGCCGGCGGATTGCCGGTCCCGCGGCCCGCCGCAGCGCGGCTGCGGCGCGCGGCAGCCGCCAATCCAGGATCCCGCAGCGGGGGCGCCGGCCAGTACGCTCGCAACCAGCGGCCCCGCTGGGGCCAGCGGATCAGGGAGCGGTGCATGCGCGGGGCAGCGGAGCCGGACGGCGGGCCAGGGCCAGCGAGCGGGCCGCCCGCGCCGGGCACCGGGACAGGGCCGGGCAGCGGTGCGGGTGACCGCTGGCGTGCGCCCGCCGCGACGCGGCCTGCCCGCGCGGTGCTGGCCGTGCCGGGGTCCAAGTCGATGACCAACCGCGCGCTGATCCTGGCCGCGCTGGCCGACGGGCCGACGCTGATCACCGGCCCGCTGATGGCCAGGGACACCCAGCTGATGGCGGACGCACTGCGCGGGCTCGGCTGCCTGATCTCCGGCCGCGACGAGCCGGCCGCCGCCGCCTGGCAGGTGACGCCTGGCCAGCCGGGCGGCAACGTCGCCATCGATGTCGGCAACGCCGGCACCGTCATGCGGTTCGTTCCGCCGGTCGCGGCGCTGACCAGCGCGCAGGTGGAGTTTCGCGGGGATCCGCGGGCTTCGGAGCGGCCGGTGGGCCCGCTGCTGGCCGGGCTCAGGGAACTCGGCGCGACGATCAGTGACGGCGGCCGCGGTGCGATCCCGTTCACGGTGCTGGGCAGCGGCGGCATTCCCGGCGGCACCGTCATCCTGGACGCGTCCGGGTCGTCGCAGTTCGTCTCGGGACTGCTGCTCGCCGCGCCGCGCTACGACAAGGGCGCGCAGATAAGGCACGAGGGTCCCCGGGTTCCCTCGCTTCCGCACATCGCGATGACCGTGCAGATGCTGCGCGACGCGGGCGCCGACGTGGAGACCGGGAGCCGGGGAACCGGCGGCAGTCAGCCCGGCTCATCCGTTACCGATATCTGGCGGGTCCATCCCGGCTCGCTACGGCCCGCGGCGATAGCCGTGGAGCCTGACCTGTCCAACGCCGCGCCGTTCCTGGCCGCGGCACTGGTGACCGGCGGATCGGTGACAGTGCGGGACTGGCCGGTGTCGACCGCGCAGCCCGCCGGGCACATCCTGGACGTGCTGGCAGTCATGGGCGCGGTGAGCACGCGGACCCGCGCGGGAATGCAGGTGACCGGCACCGGCCGGATCCGCGGCATCACCGCCGACCTTCGCGACGTTCCCGAGCTGGTGCCGGTAGTCGCCGCGCTCGCCGCGCTGGCCGACTCGCCATCGGTGCTCACCGGCATCGGCCACATGCGCAGGCAGGAGAGCGACCGGCTGGCGGCGCTCGCGGCGGAGATAGGCGGCTTGGGCGGTGAGGTGACCGAGCGCGCCGACGGGCTGGAGATCAGGCCCCGCCCGCTGCGGGCAGCGGGCGCCGACTTCGACAGCCACGACGACCACCGGCTGGTCATGGCTGCCGCCGTGCTCGGCCTCGCGGTGCCCGGCCTCACCGTGCAGGGCGCGGCGACGGTCGGCAAGACGTTCCCTGCCTTCACCGCCTTGTGGTCGGCGATGCTGGAGGAGTCCCCCTGAGCCGGCCGAACCGCCACGACGGCCTGGATGAGGACGACGTGCGGGTGCGGCCGGGCCGGGGCTCCCGGCCCCGCACCAGGCGCAGGCCCGCGCACGCCGAGGCCGCCGAGGCGTTCGTCGCCGCCGTCGACCGGGGCCGGTATCACTGCGTGATCGGCGACCGCGAGGTCACCGCCATGACGGCACGCGAGCTCGGCCACCGCCGGGTGGTGGTCGGGGACATGGTCAGCCTCGCCGGGGACACCTCGGGCGAGCCAGGCACGCTGGCGCGGATCGTCCGGGTGGCGCCGCGGACAACTGTGCTGCGCCGCTCCGCCGACGACACCGACCCGGTGGAGCGCGTGATCGTCGCCAACGCCGGCCAGCTGGTGATCGTCTGCGCGCTCGCGGATCCGCCGCCGCAGCCACGGCTGATTGACCGCTTCCTGGTGGCGGCCTACGACGCCGGCCTGGATCCGCTGCTCTGCCTGACCAAGGCCGACCTGAGCGCCCCCGGCGATCTGCTCGCGGCCTACGCGCCGCTCGGCACCGACCATGTGGTCATCGGGCGGCCGCTGACGGTCCCGATGCTGGACGCGCTGCGGGTGAAGCTGGCCGGCCGGCTCAGCGTGCTGGTCGGGAGCTCGGGTGTCGGCAAGTCCACCCTGGTCAACGCGCTGGTCCCGGATGCGGGCCGGGCGGTCGGGCGGGTGAGCGCGGTGACCGGCCGGGGCCGGCACACCTCGTCCTCGGCGGTGGCGCTGCGGCTGCCAGGCGGCGGCTGGCTCATCGACACGCCCGGGCTGCGCAGCTTCGGGCTCGGCCATATCGCACCGGACCGGGTAATCCGGGCGTTTGGCGACCTCGCCGACGGGATTGCCGGCTGCCCGGCTGGCTGCACGCACCTGGAGGCTGGCTGCGGGCTCGACTCGTGGGTGCACGCTCACGGCGACGGCCCGCTCGCCGCCAGGCTGGACTCCCTGCGCCGCCTGCTGCGCAGCCTGGAGGGCCTTGACGCCCACGACGCCGCTCCCCCGGACTGACCCCGCGGCCCGGCACGCCTGACGCGCCCGCGTCGCGCTCAGCGGCGGGCGCGGCCACGGTGCGCGTGGTCCGGCGCGTAACGCTCAGGCAGCCCGGCGATGGCCCTGCGGCCCGGTACGCGATACCGTTTCGCGCCATGGCGGGTTACGGCGACGACCTGCGTTTCGCCCACGTCCTCGCGGACGCGGCGGACGACATCACCATGCGCCGGTTCCGCGCTCTCGACCTGCGCGTGGAGTCGAAACCCGACCTCACGCCGGTCACCGACGCCGATCTGGCGACGGAAGAGTCACTGCGCCACGTGCTGAGCCGGGCCAGGCCCAGGGACGCGATGCTCGGCGAGGAGTTCGGGAAGACCGGCGTCGGGCAGCGATGCTGGGTGATCGACCCGATCGACGGCACGCAGAATTTCGTCCGCGGCGTACCGGTCTGGGCGACGCTGATCGGGCTCATGGACGGCAGCGAGGTGGTCGTCGGGGTCGTCTCGGCGCCCGCGCTCGGCCGCCGGTGGTGGGCGGGGCGCGACGGCGGCGCGTGGACCGGGCGCAGCCTGACGAAGGCATCCGCGTGTCATGTTTCTGGCATTACGAGCCTCGGCGATGCGTCGCTGTCCTACTCCGGCCTGCCGGGCTGGGAACAGCACGGCCGGATGGCGGGCTTCCTCAGCCTGGCCAGCTCGGTCTGGCGGACCCGCGCCTACGGCGACTTCTGGTCGCATGTCCTGGTCGCTGAGGGTGCGGTCGACATCTCCGCGGAGCCTGAGGTATCCCTCTGGGACCTCGCCGCGCTGCAGATCATTGTCGAGGAAGCGGGCGGCGTCTTCACCGACCTGGCCGGCAAGCCCACGCCCGATGGCGGCAGCGCCGTGTGCACCAACGGGCACCTGCACGATGAGGTGCTCGGCCTGCTGGCACCCGGCTGACGGCGGCTTCATCAGCAGGCCGGGGCTTCCTATTGCCCTCGGGCGCGTGATCACCGATGCTGGACTGCACTGGCTGTCACAAATTCACAAGCACACCCTGGGAGATCTATCATGAAGGTACGGGACGGGATGACCCAGGTGGTCCTGACCGTCGGCCCCGCGCATACCCTCCGGGAGGCCGCCCGGCTGATGTCCGCGCAGCGGGTCGGCGCCGCCGTCGTCGTCGACAACGATCACTCGGGCATCGGCATCCTGACCGAGCGCGACATCCTGGACTCGGTCGGCGCCGGGCAGGATCCGGACACCGAGCTCGTTGCCAACCACCGCACTGATGACGTCGTCTTCGCCTCGCCTGACTGGACTCTGGAGCAGGCCGCGACCGCCATGGTGCGCGGGAACTTCAGGCACCTGGTGGTCATCGACGGGCAGGAGGTGGCCGGCCTGCTCTCGATGCGCGACATCGTCCGCGGCTGGAACGCCTCTGAAGCCCGCACCGGCTCCGGCCGCACGGGGGCGCGGGCCTGAACCTGCGGCCCGCGCAGCGACCGGCCTAGAGCCTCCGGGCCTGCTGGTAGAGCTGCGCCGCGGCGTCAAAGGCCTGCCGGAGCCTGCCGCGACCACCCGCCATGGTGACCATTACCGATGGCCCGCCGCGATGGCGTTTTGGCATATGGCGCTGCTCCCGGGTAATCGTGGGTAGGTCTATGACAATGTCCTGCGGAGGATCTGGCGGCGCCGTGCGGGGCGCCCTGACTGGCGGCATTCCTGACCGGGTGCGGGCATGACGCGCCGCCTGCCGCATCTGCTCACCTTGCTGCTGGCCAGCCTGGCCGGCCTGGTCGTCGTGGCGGCAGTCGCCATCGGCGTGGCGCTCCGGGTCACACCCATGCAAACCGTGACGGTCGCCGGGCAGGTCATCAAGGTCGGCACCACGGCGCCGCGGCTGAGCATGTCGGGTCCAGGCGAGGTTGACCTGTTCGGCCAGAGCCTCCCGACTGCCGTGCGCTTCGCGGGCCCGGTGGCGCCCCGGCTGGCCCTTACCCAGATCACCCTCGACAGCGAGCTGGCCAACTTCGCACAGGGCTCCAGCCCGCACAGCGCCACGCACCAGCTCGGTGCCCTGCTTGGCGACGGCTGGGCCAGGTACTTCGCCTGGGAGGCCGCGATCGCCGGCCTGACCGCGCTGCTCCTCACCGGCGCCGCCGCGGGCTGGCGGCGGCTCACGGCCCGGGCGACCATAAGGCTCCTGGTGGCCGGCCTTGCCGTCACTCAGCTGATCAACCTCGGGGCGATCATGCTCGCCGCCCACGGCGCGCAGAAGGCGCTGCGCCAGGTGCGGTCGCTGAACGAGCTCGTGGGCAGCGAGCCCGCACCACCGGCGGTGCAGCGGGCCGGGCCGCTGCTGCCGGGAGTCCAGGCTGTGGTGATAGGAGATTCGACGGCTGCGGGAGCCGGCCTTCCGCTGCTGGCCGACCCGTCCCGGGTGGACCGGGCCTGCGGCCGCAGCTCTGATTCCTACGCCGAGGATCTGGCCAGGGCGAACAGCTGGAAGGTCATGAATCTCGCATGCAACAGCGCGAGCATCGGACATGGCCTCCTCGGCCCGCAGCGCAAGTACGGGGTCATGGTCGGTGCCCAGCTGGGCACCGCTATGCAGGCTCAGGACGCGTCGGTAGTGATCGTGAGCGTCGGCGCCGACGATCTGCAATGGTCAGCCATTGTGGGGTACTGCGCCGCGGCGCCGCGCTGCAACGACCGGGCGTCCGCCGCGTACTTCCAGCAGAAACTGGCGACCTTCAGCAAGGATTACTTCCAGCTGCTCAGCCAGCTGACTGGCCTGCACGGCCATCCGCGCGTGATCATCAACCTCTATTACGACCCGTTCGGCACCACCATCGGCTGCGTCGCTGGCCGCGGGCTCACTGCTGCCAAGGCGGGCATCCTCAGCTCCCGGCTCGCGACCCTGAACAAGGTGCTGTCGACAGGAGCGGCGGAGTTCGGCTACGCGGCAGTGCAGCCGAGCTTCGCCGGCCATCAGCTGTGCTCCCAGCAGCCGTACGTGCAGGGACCTGGCGACGAGGCACCGTTTCACCCGACCGCACTCGGACAGCTCGCGATCGCCCTCGCTGATCAGGTCGCACTCAGCACGCAAGCCGGGACGCCGCCCAGGACGGGCACGGCACGCGCTGCCGGATAGCCGGGGACTGGCGGCGCAGTCTCCGGAGCCGCCGATCTGACGTGGCCTTTTAATGATCGCGGCAAAAGCGCGCAGGATGACAAAGTGATTTGAGCCTGCGTATCAGCGTCTCGGCGAGCGCCTTCATCTGCGTGAATGAGATCATCCCATCGGCCGAATCCGTGTCGACCTCGGCCAGGTTGTTACCGACCCTGACGATGAGCTCCGCAGCGGCGGTCCCCACGGGCTGGCCATCCAATGTGGCTTTGTCATCGGCTGTGAAGTAGAGATTCTGGTCGCCGAGTCCAGGCACGGTCGAAGCCGTCAGCGTGACATCGTTGGTGTTATCGCTCCCGTCCTCCGTGAAGGTATGGCACCTGTGCACCAGCGCGGTTCCGAGGTCGAGCGCCTTGACGGCATCCCCGGGAACGAAGCCGGCCAGGTTGAGGTGTGCCTGCAGCGAGTTTCCGCCGCCGCGGTTATTCACGATGCCGATTCCCGCTGAGGAGGGCTCCCACCAATCGGGCATGCCTTGCTCGCTGACCGACACGACGCATGCGGAGGTTTCGAACGGTAGCGGTGCTACCGGCACAGGATTAAACGCGGAATCCTGGTTGGAGGTACCAGGGACGATGGTCCACCCGGGGGGGACATCCGCAGCCAGCAACGCGGCCAGCTGGCGGCCTGCCGGCTGGACAGGCCGGCTGGGCGAGCGGCTCGCGGCACTGGGCGAGCGGCTGGCCGCGGCAGCATTGCCGTTGCCGGAATTGCAACCGCTTACCGCCACCACGACCACGGCGAGCGCGGCAACGGCCGTTGCGCGCCGCCGCGGTGGCAGCGGCTGATGGGCGCCCGCCGTCGACATCCTGCTTCTCCAGCCTGCCGGGCGGGTTTCGCGGCGGGCGAGCGCCGCCGGCGCCAGCCGCCATCGGGAACATACCTGGCATGCGGCCCCATCGGCGCCCTCGTGCGCTGGCCGCTGCTGGGAACCGGTACGCAGCATCTCGCGGTGCGGCTGATCCCGCCGCAGACCAAGCCGGCCGAGGATCTTGACCCGCTGTGCGCAGGCGCGCTCCGCCGGTTCATCAGAACGCACGCCCGGGTGCCCGGACTGCCGGTCGGGATGTCCCTGCGGTCATTCAGCCGGGTCGCGGTGGCAGGCGATCCGGAGGCTGCCTGCGGCATGGTCCGTGCGATGATCGCCCAGATCGCGGTCTTCCACTCTCCTGAGGACATGCGCGTCTGTGTCTGCGCCCGCCCGGACCGGATGCAGCGCTGGGAATGGGTCAAGTGGCTGCCGCACAACCTGCACCCCACGGCGCAGGATGCGGCGGGACCAGTCCGGCAGATGGCGCCGAGCCTGCGGCAGCTCGAGGAAATGCTCGGCGCGGAGCTCAAGGACAGGCCGCGGTTTTCCGGCGGCAAGGCGGGCTCGCTCCCCTATCACGTGGTGATCGTGGACGGCGTGCCCGTGGGCACCGATGACCAGCTCGGCGGCGACGGGGTGGACGGCGTGACCCTGATCGACGTCACGGGCGGTGATCCCGGCCTGGCGGCTGCGGCGGTCCTGCGGCTGCAGGTGGCAAAGGGCCGGCTGGACATGCTGGCCAGGGACCGGACGGGCGCCGACATCATGTCCCGGGTCGGCGTGCCCGACTGGTTCTCGCTGGCCGAGGCGGAAGCACTGGCCCGCGAACTGGCGCCGCTGCGCCCCGCGCTGGGCGCCGCACCGGGCGACGACGTGCTCGCGGTGAACACCACGCTCACCGCGCTGCTCGGCGTGGCGGATCCGCAGTCGATTGAGGTGCCGGCGCTGTGGCGCTCGCGCCCGGCACGCAGCCGGCTCCGGGTGCCCATCGGCCTCGACGCCAGCGGCAAGCCGGTCGAGCTGGATATCAAGGAGTCCGCGCAGGGCGGCATGGGGCCGCACGGGCTTGTCATCGGCGCGACAGGCTCAGGCAAATCCGAGCTGCTCAGGACGCTGGTGCTCGGCCTCGCGCTGACCCACCCCCCTGACGTGCTGAACTTCGTGCTCGTCGACTTCAAGGGCGGCGCGACCTTCCTCGGGCTGGAGCGCCTCAGCCATGTCTCGGCGGTCATCACCAACCTGGAGCAGGAACTGCCGCTCGTCGACCGCATGCGCGATGCGCTGCATGGCGAGATCGTGCGCCGCCAGGAACTGCTGCGGTCCGCTGGCAACTACGGCTCGGTCCGCGACTACGAGCGCGACCGCGAGCGCGGAGCTACGCTGGCGCCGCTGCCGACGCTCTTTGTCGTCCTCGACGAGTTCTCGGAGCTGCTGTCTGCCAAGCCGGAATTCATTGACCTGTTCGTCACGATAGGGCGGCTCGGCAGGTCCCTCGGAGTGCACTTGCTGCTGGCCTCGCAGCGCCTGGAAGAGGGCCGGCTGCGGGGCCTGGATACCCAGCTGTCGTACCGGATCGGCCTGCGTACTTTCTCGGCTGCGGAGTCCCGGATCGTCCTTGGCGTCCCCGACGCCTACGAGCTGCCGTCCCAGCCGGGCAGCGGCTTCCTGAAGATAGACATGGCCGGCATGACCAGGTTCAAGGCCGCCTATGTGTCCGGCCCGGCGGAGCCGGAGACCACCGCCCCATCAGCTCCGCGGCGCGTCAAGCCGGTGATTGTGCCCTACGGCCCGCAGTGCATCGAGCCGCAGGTCCTGGCGGACGCCCCGGCCGTGGCGCTGCCCCCTGGCGGCCAGAATCCGGCACATCAGCAGGAAAGCCTGCTCGACAGGATCGTGGCCCAGCTCGCCGGGCAGGGCCAGGCCGCGCGCCAGATCTGGCTGCCGCCGTTGCGCGCCGCGCCGGCTCTGGACCGGCTGCTGCCGCCGCTGTCGGCTACCCCGCAGCATGGCTATACGACGCCAGGATGGAAATGGCGGGGGCAGCTGCATGCGGTCACCGGCATCGTGGACCGGCCCTTCGACCAGCGCCGCGAGCCGCTGTGGGCCGACCTGTCCGGCGCGGCGGGCCACGCCGGGGTGGCCGGCGGACCGCAGAGCGGTAAGTCCACTATGCTACGGACACTCATCTGCTCGCTCGCGCTGCTGCACACGCCTGCCGAGGTCCAGTTCTACTGCCTGGACTTCGGCGGGGGCACAGTAGGGGCGCTGGCCGGCCTGCCGCACGTGGGCGGCGTGGCGACCAGGCAGCAGCAGGAACGGGCCCGCCGCACGGTCGCCGAGGTGCAGGCCGTGCTTGACCGGCGCGAGCAGGAGTTCGCCGCCCGCGGCATCGAGTCGATCACCGCCTACCGGAAGATGCGGGCCAGCGGGGAGATCGCCGGTGACGGCCATGGCGATGTCTTCCTCGTCGTCGACGGCTGGCTGACCCTGCGGCAGGACTACGAGCCGCTGGAGAGCGCGATCACGGCGCTGGCGGCGCGCGGCCTGGGCTACGGCCTCCACGTGATCGCGGCGACCAACAAGTGGTCGGAGTTCCGGCCTGGTATCAGGGATCTGTTCGGTACCAAATTCGAGCTGCGCCTCGGTGATCCGTACGAGTCAGAGATCGGCCGCGCCGTGGCGGTGAATGTCCCCGAGCGCTCACCCGGACGCGGGCTGACCAGGGCTGGCCTGCACTTCCTCACTGCGCTGCCGCGGATCGACGGCCAGTCGTCGGTCGCCGGGCTGGCCGATGCCGTGCGGAAGCTCGTCGAGAGCGCCGACGTCGCCTGGACGGGCCCGCGTGC
>ODAK010001247.1_pt1 | contig 28356 bp, 30 predicted proteins | sample 1539591 | NCBI WGS metagenome assembly ODAK01 (sample SAMEA3539303, study PRJEB22396) | soil metagenome | biome: tundra; feature: field; material: soil | place: USA | collected 2010-05 | depth 0.15 m
AGCACTCCTACCGCTGACACTCTCCTGCTGCTGACACTCTCCTGCTGCTGACACTCTCCTGCTGCTGACACTGGCGGGCAGCCCTGCGTTATGTAGCTAAATATCGGTGATCCGCAGGCCTGCGTGCGCCTTGTAGCGGCGGTTGACCGACACCAGGTTCGCCGTCAGTGCCTCGATCTGGCCGCAGTTGCGCAGCCGGCCCGCGTACACGCCGCGGACGCCGGGTATCCGCTCGGCCAGCGCCTGGACCAGGTCGGTCGCTGCCCGGTCGTCGCCGAGCACCAGCACGTCGAGGTCGACCTGCGGCACGTCCGGGTCGAGCAGCAGCACGGCCGACACGTGATGGAAGGCCCCGACGACCCGGCTGCGCGGCAGTATCGCCGCGGCTTGCTGCGCGGCGCTGCCCTCCGCTACCGGCAGCGGGTAGGCACCCTGCTTGTCGAAGGCGATCGGGTTGGCACAGTCGATCACGATCTTGCCCGCGAGCGGGCCTTCCAGCTGGGCCAGCAGCGCGCCGTGCCCGTCCCACGGCACCGCGGCAATTATGATGTCCGCAGCGCTCGCCGCGTCCTCGTTGGAGGCGCCGGAAAGCTCCGTCGGCAGGTCAAGGCCCGCTGCCGCGGCGGCCGCCCGGCCGGTGTCGCGCGAGCCGATAATCACCTTGTTGCCCGCCAGCGCGAGCCGGCGGGCCAGCCCGCGCCCCTGGTCCCCGGTGCCGCCGAGCACTCCGACGACAAGCCGCGCCGCCTGCTCGGCGGGGTTAGGCGCGATAGCAGCTTCTGACATTCCCCCGATCCTGTCAGGATGGCGCGGCGGCCGGACCGCCGCCCCGGCCTCAGCGCCGGTTCGCCAGGTCTGCGCGGCGGTTCGCCGCCCCGGCGTAGCTGCCTGGTCACGTCTGCCTGCGCGGCGCGCCGCCGGTCGGGCACCATGAGGCTATGAATGCCGACCAGGTGGCAGCCCTGCGCGTGCTGCTGGGCCCGACAGGGTGGTTAGAGCGGACCCGGTACTTCGCGCGGGCGCTGCGGCAGACCGCCCGCACGCCGCAGGGGCTGCTGATCGTCGGAACACCGCAGGACGAGCCCTGGCACATGACCGCGCACCTGGCCGACGAAGCGCAGCTGGCCGACCTGCCGGGCCTGGCCCCCGTGCTAGTACGCTGGGCGCCGCCGCCCGGCAGCCCGCCGCACCTGAGCATCGGCATCGACCGGCTGCAGGCCGTGGCCAGGGACGAGACCCTGCTGGTCGTCAGCCCGGTAGCCGCGCCGGCCTCGCTGCTGGAGCGGCTCGACGACGCCAGGAAAACCGGTGCGACAATCTTCGCGCTCGATCAGGAAGATCCTGAACTCGATGCGCTCGCGCATGAGTCGCTGCCCGTCCCGCCCGCCACCGCGCCGCTGTCCTTTGATGCCGCACAGCATCTGGTGAGCGCTGCGGCCGGGGAACCTGACTGGCCGTCCGGGCGGCGCGGCTCCGCCGCCGGACTACCGCAATCAGTGCGACCCGGCCTGCGGAGCAGGCTTGCCCGGCTGCTCGATACCATCAGCGGCACCCCGGTGGACTAGGCGCCTGCCCGGCCTGTCAGGAATCGAGCCGGCCGATAAGAATTCAGGCCGACCCGGTCAGAATTCCAGCCGCCTGCGTTCAGGAGTCGAGGCTGAGCACCATCGTCGGCCGCTCGATGACGTGGTCCTCGCGCAGCGGCCGCACCGCAGTCCCGATGGCGAAGAACTCCGTGGTGTGCGAGCCCCAGGTGTGGCTGTGCTGGCGCAGCTGGACGCCGACGATTCCCTCCGCGTGCAGCGCCTCCGCCTCGGCCTGCATCCGGCTCATCGCCAGCTCGCGTGCGTCGTACAGGGCCTGGGTGAACTGCTCGAGTTCCACGTTGCGCCCGATATTGCCGATCTTGCCGCCGATCCGCTGGTGCGCGATGTGGTAGACGCACGATCCCATCACCATGCCCAGCGGCGCGTAGCCGGCCCGGATCAGCGTCCAGAAATCCTGGCCGGACAGATCCGAGGTGAACGGCAGCTTCTTGTTGTTGCGCCATTGCTTGACGCCGCCGCCGGCGGCGTCGGGCTCGGCTTTCACCGCGGTGCCCACGGCGATGAACTCGGCAATGTCGGCGCCGAACTCCTTCATCTCCACATCGAGCCGGACCCCGACCACTCCGTCGGCGCCGAGGGCGTCCGCCTCGGCCTCCATCCGGGTCATCGCCAGCTCCCTGGCGTGATACATCGCCTGCGACAGCACGTCGAGCTCCTGGTTCTTCCCCCATCGGCCGACCTGCAGGCCGACGTGGTAGATAGAGCTGCCCAGGACCAGGCCGAGCGGCCGGAAGCCGACCTCGCGCACCAGCAGGAACTCATTCACCGACAGATCCGACGTGAAAATGGCGCCGGGACGGCCGGGGCGCAGTTCGGCCAGGCGGCGCATCGCGTCCTGCGGTACGCCGAGCACCTCGAACTGGTTGCTCTGCTGCTGCGCGAGCTCGGCGCTCTGCTGATCGGTGAGGTCGGTGCCCTGCTGCTCGGTCATCGCGTTCCCTTGGCTGGGTTCTGCCTGGTCATGACTGCCAGTCGGTCGGTGTCGGTTGCGCGCCCAGCCGGACCCTGGCCGCCTGGCGGCGCTGCGGGTCCAGGGACAGGATCGCCAGGCTGGGCTTGCGGCTCTCTCGCCCGCGGCCGAACCGCGCGGTGGCGGTGCCGATGATGGTGACCTCGGCGATGTGGTCCTTCCGGTGCTCCTGCATCGTGCATTCCCGCTCGCGTATCCGCATGTCCATCGACCGCACCACCACACCGTCAGCGCCCATCCGGGTGACCTCGCGCTCCAGCTGCACTCTGGCGTCGTGCCGGGTCAGATTGACCAGCTCGGCGTAGCCGGTCACCTCGGCGTTCCCGGCTGTCCATCTGGTCTGGTTGACAGTCAGCCAGTCATCGTGGCGTGCCCCGATGGATATGCCCAGGGCCAGGCCGACCGGCACCCAGCCGGCCATGATCAGCTTAGCGAAGTCCTGGCCGGACAGGTCCGAGGTGAACGGGCGCTTCAGCGGGACGCCGCCCGGCGCGCGCACGGCCGTGCCGATTGCCTTGAACTCCAGCCCGCCCGCCGGGAAGCCGCCGATGGTCAGCAGCACTCCGACGACGCCGTGGCCGCCGAGCTCGGCGCACTCGGCTTCCATCCGGCTGATCGCCTTGCGGCGCGCCTCGTAGAGCGTGCGCACCATCGGGCCGAACGATCCGGCCGAGCCGGCCCCGGAGACGGAGGTGACGCTGCGGTATGGCGTGACGTAGCCGCCGTAGCCTGCCCAGCCGCCCGGGCAGCTGAATCCGCCGGTGTAGCCGATGTTGTAGACCGCCGCGCCGAGCACCTGCCCGACCGGCTCGAACCCGGCGCTCCTGATCGCGGTGAACTCATCGGCGGACAGGGCTGAACCCCAGGTGCCGCTGCCCCTGATCTCGGCCATCCGCGCTTCGGCAGCCGGGGGCAGGTCCCGGCTAGGCTGGTCCTCCGTCACCGCACGTCCCACGCCCCTTTCGGCCCGGTTGGCCGCTGCTGCTCACGATACCGGGCGCGTCCAGGGCGGCCCAGCCTCGGCCCGCCGCGGCGAGCCCAGTGGCAGGACCGCGAGGCTGCGCACCGTGGCCATCGCGGCGGCAGCAGCGAATCGCGCCGTCGCCGTACCCGTGATGACAACCTCGGCAAATGATCTCGCCCGCGTCCAGCGCTACTGCGACGATCCCGTGCGCGCCCAGAAGCTGCCGCAGCTCGCCGACGGACCTCGCCAGCTGTGGGTGCTGATCGAGCTCGTCAGCGGTGCTCGTCAGTCTTCGTCGGCGGCGTCCCATTCCTTGTTGCGCTCCTGCACCGTCTCCAGCGCGTGGGCGGCAGCTTCCCGTGTCGGGTACGGGCCAAGCCTGTCCTTGCCGGGGCATCCGTCGTCGGACTCCACGGCCAGGTGCTTGAGGCAGAACCACCAGTGCTGCTCATTGTCCATGGGCACTACACTTTCAGACCATGGCAACGACGCTCCAGCCTGGCCGCATCTCCCCGATGCGGCCGGTACCCGGGCAGATCGCGCGGCCGGAGTATGTCGGCCGGAAGTACCCGCGCACCGGAGAACCGGACGTCAAGGACGCGGACACGATCGGGCGGATGCGCGTCGCCGGGCGGATCGCCGCTCAGGCGCTGGCCGAGGTCGGGCGGCATGTCGCTCCCGGAGTTACCACCGACGAACTCGACCGGGTCGGCCATGAATTCCTCTGCGACCATGGCGCCTACCCGAGCACCCTGGGCTACCGCGGCTACCCCAAATCGCTGTGCACCTCGCTGAACGAGGTCATCTGCCACGGCATCCCGGACGACACGGTGATCGCCGACGGGGACATCGTCAACATTGACATCACCGGCTTCATCGGCGGCGTGCACGGCGATACCAACGCGACGTTCCTGGCGGGCGCGGTGGACGAGGAGTCCCGGCTGCTGGTCAAGCGAACGCACGAGGCGATGATGCGGGGCATCCGGGCGGTCGCGCCCGGCCGGCCGCTGAACGCGATCGGGCGCGTCATCGAGTCGTATGCGCGCAGGTTCGGCTACGGGGTTGTCCGTGACTTCACCGGGCACGGCATCGGCACCACGTTCCACTCCGGCCTGATGGTGCCGCATTTCGATGATCCCGACGTATCGGTGATCATGGAGCCGGGGATGACGTTCACGATCGAGCCGATGCTGACCCTCGGCACGATCAGCTACGACATCTGGCCCGACGGCTGGACCGCGGTCACGACGGACAGGAAGCGGACCGCCCAGTTCGAGCACACCCTGCTGGTGACAGCCGGCGGCTACGAGATCCTGACCCTGCCCTAACCGCGGACGTCCGCCGGGAAGCCGGTCCAGCGCAGCGACTCGGGCAGTTGGGACCTGTCGTTGAAGGCGGCAGCAGCGACCGCCGCCGGCTAGTGGCCTGCCGGCTGGCTACTGACCCGCCGGCTGGCTACTGACCTGCTGACTTGGCTGGTGACCGCCACCCGGCAGCCAGTTCAGCCAGCCCGGCAGATACCAGCTGCGCTCCCCGAGCAGCGTCATGGCGGCCGGCACCAGGATCCCGCGCACCACGGTGGCGTCGATCAGCACGGCGAACGCCAGGCCGACGCCCAGCGTCTTGACGTCCACGAAGGACAGCGTGGCGAAGATGGAGAACACCGCCACCATGATGACAGCGGCGCTGGTTACTACCCCGGCGCTGCTCGAGATGCCCCCGACCACGGCTTCTGACGTGCTCGCGCCGCCCTGCCACCGTTCCCGGATCCGGCTGAGGATGAAGACGTGGTAATCCATGCTCAGGCCGAACAGGAACACGAACATGAACAGCGGCACCCACTGCGCTATCGCGCCGTAAGAGGTAAAGCCGAGCGGGCCCTGCAGATGGCCATCCTGGAAGATCAGCGTGATCAGGCCGTAGGCGGCGCCGAGGGACAGCAGGTTCAGCACTATCGAGACCAGCGGGAGGACGACAGACCGGAACGCCAGCGCCAGCACGCCGAATGCCAGCATCGCCACCACGACGAACACGATGGGCGACCGCGCGTGCAGCACAGCGCTCCAGTCATGGTTGACCGCGGTGTCTCCCGTCACCGCGAAGCTGACACCGCTGACTCGGCCGAGCGTGCTGGGCAGAATCTGATTCCGCAGCGTCTGCAGAGCATGATTCGAAACGGCGTCCAGGCCGCTGCCCGCCAGCGGCACGCTGATGATCAGCCCGCGTCCGGCCGCCACGGCATGCGCGGTGACCGGCCCGTTGATCGGGCCGCTGGCCGATGCCCGCGCGGCCAGGGCCTCGACTGCCCTGCTGGCGGCGGGGCCGGTCACGTCCTGGCCGGTGACCACGACCTCGGCAGGCGCCGGGCGGCCGGGGAAGGCCAGCGAGATCTTGTCCATCGTCTGTACGATGGGCAGGTTCGCCGGCAGGTCGACCTGCGGGTTGCCGACGCGCATGCCGAGGGCGGGCGCGGCCAGGACCAGCAGGGCGACGACGGCCGCCAGGCCCCAGGCAACGGGATGCACGACCACCCGGCGCACCAGGGCCGCCCACAGCCGCGACGGTCCCGCTGCTGTCCGGCGGCGGCCCAGAATCGGGATCCGCCACCGGTCGGCCCAGGGACCGAGCATGGACAGCAGCGCGGGCAGCAGGGTGAGCGAGCCGAGCACTGCCACGCCGACCACGGTGATCGTGCCCCAGGCCATGCCGGTGAACGCGTCGATGCCGGTGAGGAACAGCCCGGCCATCGAGATCATCACGGTCAGCCCGGACACCACGATCGACCGGCCGGAGGTGGCGGCCGCGATGTGCAGTGCGTCGGCGTCATTATGTCCTGCCGCGCGTTCCTCCCGCTCGCGACGCAGGTAGAACAGCGAATAGTCGACGCCCACCGCCATCCCGATGATCAGGACCATCTCGGCGGTCCCCGATCCGATCGGCAGCCACCGGCTCGGGATGGCCAGCAGCGAAACGGCGGCTGTCACGGCGGTGCCGGCCAGCAGCACCGGGATGCCCGCGGCAATCAGGGCGCCGAACACGGCGACCAGCAGGATCAGGGTGATCGGCACCGAGGTCAGTTCTGTCTTGCGGAAATCGGACTCGAGCAGGGCGTTGCCTGCCGCGTCCGCGCTGGCGCTTCCTGCCTCTGATACCAGCAGCGCAGGAAACCTGGCCTGAATCCTCGCCACTACCTGCATGTCCGCCGCGACGGTGGAGTCCGCGTCGGATTCCGGACCGGCGACCTTGAACGTGATCAGCGCACTGCGCCCGGCAGCCGAGACAAGCCCGCCGCCGCCGCTCGGGGCGCCGCCCGGCAAGCTGGTGCTGGTGACGTCCTCGGCCGCCCGCGGCATTCCGTCCAGCGCGGCCGCCACCTGGTCCACCGCGCGCCGCAGCTGATGCAGGACGCCGGGATCGCGTACGGCAGCAGCAGGCGCCCGCGCCTGGATGAGCACGCTCTCGGCTGGCGGGCTGGTGACGTTCAGCTCGTGCAGAATCTGCTCGCCATGCCCGGCCTGGCCTGGGTCGTACTGCGGCACGCTCTGCGTGCCCATCAGCTGTCCGGCCAGGATCGCCGCGCCGACGAGCGCTAGCCAGCCGAGCACGGCGGTCTTGCGATGCCGTATGCTCCACCGGGCTATGCGCTCAACCAGGGGCTTAGCCCTGCGGGGGCGCGGCGGCGTGGTTTTCTGCAGGGGCAATGTCAGCAGCTCGTCCATCAGGCCTCGTGATTACCGGGGTATGACTGACGAGCATGTCATAGAGGTGACGCGCCTGTCAGGTATACCGGTTCAGCGGGCGAGCGAGCCGAAAAGTTCCCCAGCTGATCACGGCCGATGCCCAAGCTGACGGCCGGGCAGCCAGCGGAGCCAGCCCGGCAGATACCAGCACCGGTCGCCCAGGGAGGCCATGGCGGCCGGCAGCAAGACCCCGCGGACCACAGTGGCGTCGATCAGTACCGCCGCGGCGAGTCCCACCCCCAGCATCTTCAGCTGGATCAGCGAGAGCGTGGCGAGAATGGCGAAGACGGCCACCATGATCACTCCGGCGCTCGTCACCATCCCCGGCACTGGTGGAGATGCCGCCCACCACGGCGTCCCTGGTGGCCGCGCCGCGGGAGCGCAGCTCGCGGATCCGGCTCAGGACAAACACCTGGTAGTCCATGCTCAGCCGGAACAGGAAAACGAAAATGAACAGGGGTACCCGGGACACGATCGCCCACGTAGCCGGTGAAACCGAGCAGGCCCTGCAGCCGCCCGGCCTGGAAGATCAGCGTGACCAGGCCGTAGGCGCGCCCACCGACAGCAGATTCAGGCCGACCGAGACCAGCGGGATCGTCACCGACCGGGTCCGCGCCGATCTCTGTGCCCTCTGGGCGGCCATCGCGATGGCCGTCCTGCAGCGCTGCGGCGATCGTCGCCGCGGTAAGCCGCAGCTCGAACGGGGCCAGCTCGAAGTACTTCATCGCCTTGCCGTCCTCGGACAGCTCCAGCTGCCCGGTCACCAGGCCCGCCTTCTCCAGCTTGTCCAGGTGCATGTAGAGCAGCGGGCGCGACATCCCGAGCCGGCGGGCCAGCTCGCTGACGTGCGCCCGGCCGCTGACCAGCTCGGCAATCACCGCTCGCCGTTGCGGTGCCTGGGAAGACCGCCCCGCGCTCACCTACCGCGTCGGCGATGATGGTGACCCATGGGAGAACTGATCCTGATCCGGCACGGCGAGACGCAGTGGAGCGCGGCCGGCCGCCACACCGGCCGCACCGACGTCCCCCTTACTGACCACGGCGAGGCGGCGGCGGCCGCCCTGGCTCCGGCGCTGGCTAAGCGCGACACCCGCGCCGCGTTCACCAGCCCGGCCGGCCGGGCACTGCGGACCGCCGAGCTCGCCGGCCTCGGCGATGCCACGCGTGATCCGGACCTGCAGGAGTGGGACTACGGCGGCTACGAGGGGCTGACCACGGCGCAGATCAGGTCACAGCGCCCCGGCTGGTACCTATGGCGGGACGGCGTCATTCCCGGCGAGGGCAACCATCCCGGCGAGACTGTCGAGCAGGTGGGGAAGCGGCTCGATTCCGTGCTGGCCAGGGTGACACCGCTGCTGGCCGAGGGCGATGTGGTGCTGGTGGCGCACGGGCACTCGCTGCGGATCCTGACCGCCCGCTGGCTGCGGCTCGATCCCGACGGCGGCCGGCTGTTCCGCCTGGATACCGGAACAGTGTCCACCCTGGGGGAAGAGCACGACCAGCCGGTAATCCTGTCGCTGAACCTCCCCCCGGCGGCGGCAGGAGCACGAGCGCCGCTGGCGCAGGGGCGCAGCTTGCCGGCTTAGGCCGCTAGTCCGCCATCGCGCTCGCGATTGCGCCGACGCCCCGCCGCCGCAGCGGCGGCGGGCAGGTACAGCCTCCCTCCTGCTGCGGGCCTCCCCTGGCGGCCCATCACTCCGGGCGGGTTTCTTCCTCCAGCCAGCTTAGATAGCCCGGTGCGCCAGCCACGATCGGCGTCGCGATGATCTCCGGCTCGTCATAGCTGTGCCGCTCGCTGAGGAACTCGGCCAGCTCGTCGTAACGGTCGGCCGGCAGCTTGAGCATGATCAGCCATTCCTCGGCCCGCTCGAGGCTCTCGTCCCACCAGTAGGTGCTCGCGATCGGCCCGGCTACCTGGGCGCACGCAGCGAGCCTGGCCGCGACGGCGGCGTGCGCCAGCTCCATGGCCTCCGCCCGCGAGTCAGTCGTCGTCTGCACCTGGAGGTAATCCGCCTCGATGCCCGCTGCCTTGTCCTGCCTCGCCATGGGCCGATCGTACGCCGGGGACTACCAGGGTGCGCGGGCGATAACCGGGAGCCGGAATGCGTCATGCTGGCGCGCCGAACACGCCGTGCGCGCGCGCCGATAACCTGGCGGCTCTGGCCAGCGACAGGAGGCTGCGCAGTGACCGGTCAGCTCCGTCTCGTGGTCAACCCGGCGGCCGGCGGCGGCCGCGCGCTGCGGATTCTCCCGCCGGCCACCGCTGCCCTCGATGCGGCGGGTGCGGCCTACGAGGTCACCGAGTCCGCCAGCATGGACAACGCCAGGGACATCGCAGTGGCGAGCGCATGTCTCGGCCAGGTGGTGGTCGCGGTTGGCGGGGACGGCACGGCGGGCGCGCTGGCGGGCGTGGTGGCCGGCGCGGGCGGGAGCTTCGGCATCGTGCCGGCCGGCCGGGGCAACGACCTCGCGCGGGTGCTGGGCATCCCGAGCGGGCCAGCGGCCGCCGCCGCGGTCCTGACTCGCGGCCGGTTGCGGCACATCGACCTGATCGGCGTCAGCGCCGGTGACCGGCCCGAGCGCATCGTGGCCGGCAGCGTCTATCTCGGCGTTCCGGCGCTGGCCGGCGAGATCGCCAACGCCGCCCGGTGGCTGCGCGGACCGATGGTGTATCCGGTGGCTGCCCTGCGCGCGCTGGCAAGCTGGCAGCCCGCGACCTTCCGGCTTGAGTGCTCCGCCTGGGCCGCCGCGCCTGCGGCCGCGCACGAGTTCGCGGGCTATGCGGTCGTCATCGCCAACTCGGCATATTTCGGCGCCGGAATGCAGGTCGCTCCCCCGGCGCGGATCGACGACGGGATCCTCGACATCGTCCTCATGCGCGACGGCCCCAAGCTGGCGTTCGTGCGCGCGCTAGTGAAGATCAGGAACGGCTCGCACATAACGTTGCCGCTGATAAGCCTGGAGCGCGGCACCGAGATCAGCCTGACCGTCAGCAGAGATCTGGCGGCAGCCGCCGACGGCGAGGCGCTGCCCGGCGCGGCACCGCTGTCGGCCGGAGCCCCGCTGCGCATCCGGGTGCTGCCCTCGATCCTCACCGTGCTCGTACCGGACAGCGGCACAGTCCCATGATCGCGGGGAGAGTCCGAGCTAGCTCGATGAGGATCAGGACGTGGTCTCACAGGCCGCCAGCCCGCCATGATAACCGGGCCCGCTCGGAGCCGCGCACGCTGGGAATAGCCGAACCGCGAGAAATAGTTGAGTGTTTAAGAAGATGCGGGTCTCGCGGCCGCAGATGACTGGCACGGACCGCAGATCACTGATTCGGAGCTGAGAAGGAGCCGCAGTGCAGTTCGGCGTTTTCACCGTCGGTGATGTGACACCCGACCCGACGAGCGATCGCGTGCCGACTGAACACGAGCGCATCAAGGCGATGATCGCTATCGCCAGGAAGGCCGAGGAGGTCGGGCTGGACGTCTTCGCCACCGGCGAGCACCATAATCCGCCGTTCGTGCCGTCCTCCCCCACCACGATGCTCGGCTACATCGCCGGCCAGACAGACAAGATCATCTTGTCCACGGCCACGACCCTGATCACCACGAACGACCCGGTGAAGATCGCCGAGGACTACTCGATGCTGCAGCACCTGGCCGATGGCCGGGTCGACCTGATGCTCGGCCGGGGCAACACCGGCCCGGTGTACCCGTGGTTCGGCAAGGACATCCGGGACGGGATCCCCCTGGCGATCGAGAATTATCATCTGCTGCGCCGGCTGTGGCGTGAGGACGTCGTCGACTGGCAGGGCAAGTTCCGCACGCCGCTGCAGTCCTTCACCTCGACACCCCGGCCGCTGGACGGCGTTCCGCCGTTCGTGTGGCACGGGTCCATCCGCAGCCCGGAGATCGCCGAGCAGGCCGCCTATTACGGCGACGGGTTCTTCGCAAACCATATTTTCTGGCCCAGAGGGCACTTCATCCGGCTCATCGGCCTCTACCGGCAGCGATTCGCGCATTACGGCCATGGCACGCCCGAGCAGGCAATCGTCGGTCTCGGCGGCCAGGTGTTCATGCGCAGGAACTCCCAGGACGCAATCCGGGAGTTCCGGCCCTATTTCGACAATGCGCCCGTGTACGGGCACGGACCGTCGCTGGAAGACTTCATCGAGCAGACCCCCCTCACCGTGGGCAGCCCGCAGCAGGTCATCGACCGGACGCTGACGTTCCGGGAGCATTTCGGCGATTACCAGCGTCAGCTGTTCCTGATGGATCATGCCGGACTGCCGCTGAAGACTGTGCTCGAGCAGCTGGACATGCTGGGCGGCGAGGTGGTCCCGGTCCTGCGCAAGGAACTCGATGCGCTGCGCCCGGCGAACGTGCCGGATGGCCCGACGTTTGCCGTCCGCAAGGCCTTGCTGCTGACCGGTGCTGAGACTGAGGTTCCCACGCTGGCGGAGACCCGATGACGCAGCGCACGGTGGCGGTGGTGTCCGCCGGCCTGAGCCAGCCCTCGTCGACGAGGTTGCTGGCCGGCCAGCTTGCGGAGGCAGCCAGCCAGAAGCTTGCTGACGACGGCACGCAGGCCAAGGTAATGGTGATCGAGCTCCGCGATCTCGCCCACGACATCGTGAACTGCCTGCTCACCGGATTTCCCAGTCCCGCGCTGCAGCGGGCCATCGAGAACGTCGTGGGCGCCGACGGGCTGATTGCCGTGACCCCCATCTTCACCGCGTCCTACAGCGGCCTGTTCAAGTCATTCTTTGATGTTCTCGACGTCGGGGCGCTGGAAGGCATGCCGACGCTGATCGCCGCCACCAGCGGCACAGCCCGGCACTCGCTTGCCCTTGAGCATGCGATCCGGCCGCTGTTCAGTTACCTGCGCGCTGAGACGGTGCCCACTCCGGTTTATGCGGCGTCCCCCGACTGGGGCCCGGGCAGCGCCGATAACCAGGCCCTGCATCAGCGCATCGAGCGGGCCGGCGGCGAGCTCGCGCGCGCGATCGAGCGATCCGATCGCCCCGCGCAGCGCGACATCTACGCCACCCCCACTACGTTCGAGAACCTGCTGACCGGCTGACTTAACAGGCTGGCCTGGCCGGGTGGACCTCAGCGGCCGGCCGAGCGCCTAAGCGCCGCCCGCAGCTGCGCAATGCCCGCGGCGGACCTACCTGTCCTGCTCGCAGGCACTCGCAGCAGGTGCAGCACCTCGTCGTTGACATCGTGCACACTGCGCAAAGAGAGCTTGTGCGTGGCCTGCCCGGGTGCCGAAGCGGCTGTAGGCGGTCCGCCGGCGGCGGATCGGTGCAGCGCAGCCCAAGGTCCACGCGGTCCCTGGCCGCAGGCGTGATCGCGGCGAATTGCCGGCCGCGGACGAACGGGCTGTACGCACTGCGGCCCCTGACGGTGCCGTCGTCCCCCGGTTCGCCGATCGCAGCGGCTAGCGCGTCATCGATGGGCCGCAGCGCCGCCTTCACGCGCCCGGACCAGCATCCACCCAGTCATCGAGCGACCGGCCGGTGCGTGCCGCGAGCGACGCGCTCACGGCATTCATCATCTCGTCCGGCGTCTGCCCCATGCGCATAGCCTAGACGGGCAGGACCAGGACAGCTGTCGTGGTCCGCACCGTGGCCGATGTCCGGATCCTGGCCGCGGTCCGCGCTGTAGCCGCCCGTCCGAGCAGGTAATCATGCAAGCTCGTGTGTGCTCCCATCGTGACGCCTACCTCCGCGTCATGGCGCAGTGGGGGTCGCCTCCGCCGGATGTGGCAGCCATGGCTCGGGCCGACGGGACCGGTAGCAGGCTGGCAGCCGGACCCGGCGGGGAGGACCGTGAGGCAGCCTTCCGCGGCTGGTATCTCGTCCAGCACGGAACGGAGCACGTCGATCCCTGCGAGCAGCCAGGCGGTTAAGCCCAACTTACGTCGGCGTGTCGCCCGAGAAGGACTCGTGACCTGCGGAAACGCCGCATGGGGCACTGAAGATGTAGCCAGAAAGTCCCAGGGACGTCGGCAACGTGATATCTGTCTGGGCGTCAATGGATCTTCGCGCGCGGGCGTCTGCGCCGCGCCGGACAGCACCATGTCGCCAGAACATCAAGTGCGCCGTATCGACATCCGCCCAGGTCAGCGACCAGATATGACCGTTCAAGATCACGCAAGTTCGGGTTAAGCCGGCAGCCGGTGAGCATTTGCGGCCTGGCGGGACGGTCGGTGGTAGTTGTCGAGCGCGACACGGCAGGCTCGCAGGCTTCCGGCCGGGCGGCCGGAGTGTTCAAGTCCGTGCAGGGCGACGAATTGCGCACGGTGCTGGCGCGCGTGCAGGGCGGTGCTCAGGCCGAGCGCGCCGGCCCCGATCACCACAATGTCGGTTTTCATCCGATTACCTCGTGATGAGGTTGCGGTCGGCGTCCTCGCCGAGCAGCGAGTGGGAGAGCCGGTCGAGCATCTGCGCCAGATCAGCGTGCTGCTCGGGTGACCAGCCGGCGAGCAGTTGCTCCAGACCAGCCCGCCTCGCCGCGAACAGCCGATCGGCAGCGATCCGGCCGGTGTGAGTCAGCGCGAGCACGCCGTCCGCGCGCTGCACGTATCCGGCCTCGACCAGCCGGTTCACGTAAGGCTTGCCGGAGGCCACGCTCACGCCCGCTTCCTGGGCAAGCTCGGCGCCCGCGACCGCCCCGCGATTGGCCAGCCGGGCCAGCACCCAGCAGCTTCCTGCGGGCACATCTAGGCCGCACAGGTCAGCCAGCTTCTCGTAGCCGCGCTTGCGCAGATCCCCGTCGGCCAGCCGCAGCAGCGCCCGCTCGATCTCCTCGAACGACGACCGCTGGGTCGACCCGCCGCCGATTCCCTCGCCGAGGTCGGCGGCGCCGGCGGTTTGCCGCAGCGGAAGCTCGCGCAGGAACCAGGAGATTGCGAAGGCAACCACAGCCACCGGCACCGCCAGCAGGAAGACCCGGTCGATGGCCAGGGAATAGGCGTGCAGAACGGCTGCATGCAACGCAGCGGGCAGCTTCGCCAATAGCTTCGGGTTGGACTCCGCGTCAGCCGTGCTGAAGCCGGCCGGGATCCTGGCGTGGGCAGCGGCCAGGACCGCAGCGAGCTCACTGGCCAGCCGGCTGGAGAAAATCGTGCCGAAGATGGCGACGCCGAAGGAACCGCCGATCGACCGGAAGAACGTGGCTCCCGATGTTGCCGCGCCCAGGTCGGCGTAGTCGGCGGAGTTCTGCACGGCGATGACCAGCACCTGCAGGATCAGGCCGAGGCTGAGCCCGAGCAGGAAGAAGTAGCTGTCCATGGCCAGCGGCGAGATGGTCGCGCTGAGCCCGGACAGCAGGTACAGCGAGACGGCCAGCAGGGCGGTCCCCACAATGGGGAACACCTTGTAGCGGCCGAGCCGGGAGATGAGCTGCCCGCTGCCGACCGAGGTGATCAGCAGGCCGATCACCATCGGCAGCAGGTAAACGCCGGAGATCGTCGGCGAGACCCCGCGTACCACTTGCAGGAACAGCGGCAGGAACGCCAGCGCTCCGAACATCGCGAAGCCGGCCGCGAAGCCGATGGCCGAGCTGACCGAGAATACCCGGTTGCGGAACAGCCTGAGCGGCAGCACCGGCTCGGCCGCCCGCCTGGCGGACAGCCACCAGCCGAAACCGAGGACGACGGCGACGACAAGCAGGCCGATGATGACCGGCGAGCTCCACTTGTACTCAGTGCCGCCCCAGGAGGTCGCCAGTACCAGGCAGGTCGCAGTGGCGGCGAGCAGCAGCGCACCCAGGTAGTCGATCTTGTGCTTCTGCCTCGTCGCGGTAGCGGGCAGCGCCACGGCGATGACGGCCAGGGCGATGATCCCGATCGGCAAGTTAATGTAGAAGACCCAGCGCCAGCTGAGGTTGTCCACGAAGAAGCCGCCGAGCAGCGGCCCGGCGACGCTCGCCACCCCGAACACCGCACCGAATGCGCCCTGGTACTTGCCTCGCTCGCGGGCAGGCACGATGTCGCCGATGATCGCCTGGGCCAGCACCATCAGGCCACCGCCGCCCAGCCCCTGCAGTGCGCGGAAGGAGATCAGCTCGATCATGCTGCGCGACTGACCGCACAGCGCCGAGCCCACCAGGAAGATCACGATCGCGGCCTGAAATAGCTTCTTGCGACCGTACTGGTCGCCGAGCTTGCCCCATAGCGGCGTCGATGCCGTGCTCGCCAGCAGGTAGGCGGTCACCACCCAGGACAGGTGGCTCAGACCGCCCAGGTCGCCGACGATCGTCGGCAGCGCCGTCGAGACGATTGTCTGGTCCAGCGCCGCAAGCAAGATCGCGAGCATGAGCGCGGAGTAGATGACCAGAAGTCCGCCACGTGGCCTGACGGCGGCCGCAGCACTCTCCGCAGTCTCTTGCATGATGCGGAAGTACCCCGCGGGTTGGCATAAATCACCAGCATTGACGACGCGACGCACTGCCCGGCCCCGCCGATCACCCCGGCCCGGCCGGATCACCGTGACCCGCCGGGCCGTGCCAGCCTGCCGGCCGGGCCGTCATTGCGGGCGGGCGCCGCTGCTGTCAGTAACCGCCGCCACCTCCGGCTGAGCTTGCAGACGGGCTCGGCGCGGCGGCCGGCTTGGCGCCCGATGGTGTCACCGCCCACCACAGTCCGCCCGAGGCATTCAGGCCGTTGCCGTGCGTCTGCCCGGCCGCGGTGTCGCCCTTGTAGGTGTAGAGCGGATGACCGGCGTAGGTGGCCTGCAGCTGACCGTCCGACCGCTTGATCGTGCCGAACTTACCTGGCAGCGAGACGCCGGACGCCGCCGTCATCTTGCTGATCACCGGCGGCCAGTACGCCGCGCACGAGCCGTTGCAGGCCGAGGTTGTCGCCGTGTCGGGCGCGAACCAGTACAGCGTGAGCCCGCTGGCGCTGGTGAGCACCGTGCCGATGCTGGTGCTGGCAGTCTTGATGCCGGCACCGGACGTGGCCATGCTCGAGCTCGAGCTTGCGGCGGCGGAGGCTGTCGGGGTGCTCGACGTTGCGGAGCTGCCCGAGGCCGTGCTGCCGCAGGCGGCAAGGATCACCGTAGCTGCGGCGAGGCTCGCGGCCGCCCACCATCGGTTCTGCATCGAATTTCTCCTGGGGGTCTAGTGACCTGGATTCCTTACACCCATCACCACGTAGCGCCCGGCGCGATCGTTCACCGGACGCCAGCCTGTTACACAGCAGCCCGGTGCCTGACGGCACAAGCCCCGGTGCCTGACGGGCTAACTCCGCCGCCTGACGGGAGCAGCTTAGTGTCAGGCAGACATCTGCCCGCAGAGCCACGCGAGGGAGAGCGGATACCGGTAGTCGATTCCGGCGTGCGTTGCATCGAAGAGCTCGAAGCGGACTACCTCATCTGCAACCCCGACTTCCCGCAGGGCGTCCCGGAATGCCACGGCGCCGAGGTCCAGGTAGTAGTCGTCCCGCGTCCCCGCGTCGATCCAGACTGCCCGCAGCGAGCGCAGCGCCCCGGCATACCGGGGCGCCATCCGGACGGGATCCCAGTCCAGCCACTGCTCCCAGATCTCGGGCCGCAGCTTGCCCGTCCGCGGCTCGAACGGCAGCTCGACAGTGCCGTCCTCATGCGCGGAGAAGCACGCCGAAACTCCGAGCATCGCCAGCAGGTGAATGTCTGCCTCCTTGGTGAAGGAGGGCCGGGACCGGAAGTCGTCCCACCAGCGCCAGATGTCACCGTCGTACGCGCGCAGCAGCCGGGTGCACGGGCCGAACTCCGGGATGTAGCACAGCTCGTACAGCGCATCACCGGCATGCGTGGCCAGCGCGCCGAACAGGTCGGGCCGCAGCATCGGCGTGATCATCGCACCGAATCCGCCGCTTGATTTCCCCATGATCGCGCGATGGGCGCAATCCGGCTGGGTGCGGTAATGACCGTCCACCCAGGGCACAACCTCCTCGCACAAGTACGAGTGATAGCGGCCGGTACCCGGCGAGTCGACGAACTGGCTGCCGCCGTAGGCCGTCCACGCATCCACGTAGACGACGATGGTCGGCGGCGCGTCGCCGGCCGCGAAAACGGCATCGGCGGTCTCAGTGAACGGCTGCCGGTACGGCGCCCGGTTTCGCCACATGCCCAGATGCCCGGTGTATCCCTGGATCACATAGACAACCGGGTAATGGTGCTCTGGTCCGTCGTCATAGCCAGGCGGGAGGTAGACCCACAGCGGCCGCTCGTACGGGTCGCCGAGCGGATTGGCGCGCAGCAGCTCGCTGGTAATCGTGTGCTCTTCGATTTGCCCGGCTAGGTCGGCCGACCAGGGCAGCATGAAACCTCCCGCGGGATTGTGGATCGCCGCACCCATCACACCATGAGCACGGCAGCCGCCCCGGCGAGCCCCGGCGGGGCGGCTGCGCTCGTCGCGGCGGCGCGATCAGTGGGCCGGGCGAAATTTTGGCGTATCCGCAGTTTCTGGTCGTGCGAGATCATCGGTGGCATGGACCCGACCGAAGAGCACTTCATCGCGGCGGTCCGGGCCGTCAGCCAGCCCGCGGCGGCGCGGCGGCCGCAGCCATCCGCCCTGATCACCGGGAAATCCCGGCTGACGGCGGCGCGCAGCCTGGAGCTGTTGGACGCCCAGCTGGCCAGCCGCCACCTCGACAGCGCCGCGCGGTGGCTGCGCTCGCGCGGCGCCGGGTACTACACGATCGGCTCGTCCGGGCATGAGGGCAACGCGGGGGTGGCTGCGGCGCTCCGGCTCAGTGACCCGGCTCTGCTGCACTACCGGTCGGGCGCCTTCTACCTGGCGCGGGCCGCGCAGGCCAGCCCGCGCCGCGACGGCGTACGCGACGTCCTGCTCGGCCTCGCCGCAGCCGCCAGTGAGCCGATGGCCGGCGGCCGCCATAAGGTGTTCGGCCACCCGGCGCTGAACGTCATCCCGCAGACCTCGACGATCGCCTCGCACCTGCCGCGCGCGGTCGGACTGGCGCTCGCGCTGCCGCGGGCCGCCAAGCTCGGCCTGCGCTCGCCGTGGCCGGCCGATTCGCTCGTGGCCTGCAGCTTCGGCGACGCGTCGGTGAATCACTCGACGGCTGCGGGCGCCATCAACACCGCTGCCTACTGCGCCTACCAGGGCCTCCCGCTGCCGCTGCTGCTCATCTGCGAGGACAACGGGCTGGGCATCAGCGTCCGCACCCCGCCCGGCTGGGTGGCGGCCGCGCACTCCGGCCGGGCAGGCATACCGTACTTTCACGCCGACGGCGCTGACCTGGCCGCGGTTTACGACTCGGCGCTGGCCGCCGCGGAGCATGTCCGCGAGCGGCGGGCGCCCGCGTTCCTGCACCTGGCGATGGTGCGGCTGGGCGGCCATGCGGGCTCCGACGTCGAGTCCGGCTACCGCCCAGCCGCGCAGATCACCGCCGACTACGGCCGCGATCCGCTGCTCGGGACTGCCCGGCTGCTGATCTCCGCCGGACTGCTGAGCCCGGACGACGTGCTGCGCCGGTACGCCGACGGCCGGGACCGGGTGCTGGCACTGGCGGCCGACATCGCGAGCGCGCCGCGGCTGGCGTCGGCGGCGCAGGTCATGGCCCCTATCGCGGCGCGGCACCCGGAAATCCTGGCCGCCGCCTCGGCCGCAGCGGCGGCGCCGTCAGCGCGGCGGCGCGCCTTCGGCGGGCGCATGCCCGAGGACGAGGACCCGCTCACCTTCGCCCAGGCCATCAACCGGACGCTGGCCGACGGGCTGGCGGCCCGGCCGAACGTGCTGGTCTTCGGCGAGGACGTCGCCCGTAAGGGCGGTGTCTACGGGGTCACCAGGGGCCTGCTCGACCGGTTCGGCGCGGGCCGGGTGTTCGACACGCTGCTGGACGAGCAGTCGATCCTGGGCATGGCGCTCGGCGCCGGGCTGGCTGGCCTGCTGCCAGTCGCCGAGATCCAGTATCTGGCCTACCTGCACAACGCCGCCGACCAGATCCGCGGCGAGGCCGCCACGCTGTCGTTCTTCTCCCAGGGTCAGTACCGCAACCCGATGGTGGTGCGCATCGCCGGGCTGGCGTACCAGCGGGGTTTCGGCGGCCATTTCCATAACGACAATGCGGTCGCCGCGCTGCGTGACATTCCCGGTCTGGTGATCGCCTGCCCGGCCCGGCCCGACGACGCCGCGGCGATGCTGCGCACCTGCGTGGCCTCCGCGCAGGACGATGGCAGCGTATGCGTTTTCCTCGAGCCGATCGCCCTCTACCACGAACGGGACCTGCACGTCGCCGGTGACGGCGGCTGGCTGGCGCGCTACGACCCGCCCGCGCTCTGGGCCTGCGGGCATGTCCCGATCGGGCGGGCACGCCGTTATGGCGACGGGACTGACCTGACGGTGGTGAGTTTTGGCAACGGCCTGCGGATGAGCCTGCGGGCGGCATCCCGGCTCGCCGCCGACGGGATCGGCTGCCGGGTGCTGGACCTGCGGTGGCTCGCGCCGCTGCCGGCCGCCGACGTACTGCGCGAGGCCAGGGTCACCGGCCGGGTGCTGGTAGCCGACGAGACCCGCCGCACCGGAGGGGTATCGGAAGCCATCATCACCGCACTGGTCGAAGCCGACTTCTCGGGCCGGATCGCGCGGGTTGCCAGCGAGGACAGCTTTATCCCGCTGGGTGACGCGGCAGCCACGGTGCTGCTGTCCGAGCAGGACATCGAGACCGCAGCCAGGGAACTGCTGCGCTGAGCATGGTCGGTGTCCCGGTGCGCGCCTCTGCCGGCGGCCTGGTCAGCGGTCCGGCTCTCGGCGTGCCGGGCGCCTGCAGTGACCGGCGCGGGCACCCGAACGCGCTGTTTGCGCTGGCGGAGCCCCGGATAGATCTCGATGGCACCGTGACGGAACTGACCGCCGACGAGGAGCAGTTCCGGGCCATGCTCGACGGGCTGTTCTCCCGGCTGGCCGAGGTAACCGGCCGCGAGGTCGGCGACATCCGCGCGGACGCCAGCCAGGGCCGGACGCTCACCGCCGAGCAGGCGATCTCCTGCGGCCTCCTGCACGGCCTCGTCGAGCCCATTCCGCCTGCTTGATGCGGCGACGCTGGCGAGTTACCGGACCCGGCCGAGCCGCATGACCACGTGCACGTGCTCGGTGAACTGCTCGCCGGGCGCCAGCGCACGCCGGGCCCGCTCAGCAAACAGCGGCCGCTGGTCGGGCGCGGGCAGCTGGTGGACGGCAACGCTGAGCAAAGGCCGCCGCCGATCTGATCGAAGTTCAGCTCGGCGGTGTAGTCGACGCCGGCAGTGAGCACGTCGAATCCCGCTCCGGTCAGCGCTTCGCGGTAGCGCTGCTGGCTCTGCTCGTCCGTGCCGCAGGTTCCGGTGGTCTTCGTCCCGGACCATGCCTCCAGGACGCCGCGCAGCGCGCGGGACCAGGTACTGTCCTGCAGCGACAGCGGCGTCCCGTTGGTCACCACAGTCACACCGCCGTCGCGCTGCGCGAGCGGAGCCAGCGCCCCGAACAGCTCGTCATGGTTCATCCAGTGCAGGGCCTGGCCGATGGTCACCGCGCCGACCGACCGGTCGCCGAGCAGCGCGCCCAGCGCCGGCATGTCGTGTCAGCCCCGGCCATCCAGCTCACGTTCGCCAGGCCCAGCTCGGCAGCGGCGCGGCGAGCGCGCATCAGCCTGTCCGGCTCCGGGCCGACGCCCACCACCGCCCGCACCCGCCCGGCCAGCGGCAGGGCCGACTGGCCCGTTCCGCAGCCAAGATCGACCGCGATGTCGCGCGCGTTCAGCCCGAACACTTCCGTCAGCACCTCGATAACAGCGGACGGGTACCCATGGCGGTACTTGTGGTAGAAGTCCACGATCTCGCCGTGAAAGCGCAGGTCCACTACACCAGCCTGCCAGCCGGGTGATTCGGCCCGACAGCAGTTTCAGCTCTCAGCTTTGCGCCCGCGGCCTTCCGCGGCATCGCGCAGATGATCAAGCAGCGCGGCGGTTACCTGGCCGGGCACTGAGACATTCGCCAGATGCGCTGCGCCGCGGATCACCGCCAGCCGGGCTCCGCTGATGCCGGACGCGATCACCGCGCCGTGCCACGGCGGCGTCGCCGGATCCTCCGCGGCGCTGATCACCAGGGTCGGCGCGGTGATCCGCGCCAGCACCGGCCGCAGGTCCATGGCCGCGATCGCCTCGCAGCAGGCGGCGTAGCCCTCCGGGTCCGTGGCCCGCAGCACGGCAGCGAACGCGGCGGGCACCTCGGGCTCCCGCGCCTGGAACGCCGGGGTGAACCAGCGGCCGACGATCTGGCCCGCGAGCGCGCCCATCTCGCCGGACCGCGCCTGCCCGGCCCTGCCCGCCCACAGATCAGCAGGTGGCAGGTTTGCCGACGTGCAGCACAGCCCGAGGGCGGTGATCCGCTCGGGCGCGCTCGCCGCCAGCCACATGCCGATCATGCCGCCGAGGGAGGCGCCGCAGTACATCGCCCGCCCGATGCCGCGGGAGTCGAGCAGGGCCAGCACGTCGGCGCCCAGCTCGGCGATCGTGTACGGGCCGGGCAGCGCGGGCGAGCGACCGGGGCTCGCACCTTCTCCGGTCGCACCGGCCCCGGACTCGGTCCCGGCAGCAGCCGCACTCGCTGCGCTGCCGTGTCCCCGGTGCTCGTACCGCAGCAGCCGGAAATGGCGGCGCAGCACGGCACGCTGCGGTTCCCACACGGCGCAGCTGGTTCCGAGCGAGTTGCCGAGCACCAGGACTGGCGCGCCGGCCGGCCCCTCCAGGGACGCGGCCAGCCGCACCGGGGCAGCCGCGGGCTCAGACATCGAAGGCTCAGACATCGAAAAATACGGTCTCGCGGCCACCTTGCAGCCGGATGTCGAACCAGAACTCCCCCGGCGGGCCGCCTGCGGGCTCCTTCGCGATCAGTGTCGCCCGCCGGTCGGGGTCCTCGATGGACTGCAGCACCGGGTCGGCGGCGTTCGCCTCCTGCTCGTCGGGGAAGTAGATCCGCGTCACCACCCGGTCGAGCAGGCCCCGGCCGAAAACCGATACGTCCAGATGCGGCGCCTCGGTGCCCCCGGCCGGGGCCGGCAGCGCGCCCGGCCGCAGCGTGATGATCTGGTAGCGGCCCGCCGCGTCGGTCGGGCACCGGCCAAACCCGCGGAACTCCGGATCTCCGCCGCCCCGCGGGTCGTCGGGATGGGCGAAGCTGCCGTCCGGCGCGGCCTGCCAGGTCTCGACAAGCGCGTCCGGCACCGGGCTGCCCGCGCCGTCGACCACCTGGCCGCTGATGGTGATCGCGCCCTCGGCATCCTCGTCCACGACCCACGGCCCGTCGGGCCAGGGCAGCCCGATGGCGAGATACGGACCGACCGTCTGCGACGGGGTCAGGCCCTGTGGACCTGGGTGCCGGTCCCGAGGCGGATCCGGCTGCGGGTCCGCTGGCAGCTGGAGTGCGGACGGGGGCATGGGATGGGTCACCGGTGCTCATCCTCCTGCTCGAACACGGTCGCGTCGGCTCCGCGCAGCACGATGTCCCACTGGTAGCCCAGGGCCCAGTCCGGCTGGGTCACGGCGAGGTCGAAGCGCGCGATCAGCCGCTCCCGCGCCCCCGGATCCGGGATGGAGTTGAAGATCGGGTCCTGGGCAAAGAGCGGATCGCCGGAGAAGTACATCTGCGTCACCAGGCGCTGCGTGAATGCCCGGCCGAAAAGCGAGAAGTGGATGTGCGCGGGCCGCCAGGCGTTGAGGTGATTGCGCCACGGATAGGCGCCCGGCTTGATGGTGATGAGCCGGTATCTGCCCTCGGAGTCCGTCAGGCACCGGCCGGCGCCGCCGAAGTTCGGATCGAGCGGCGCCGGGTGATCATCGACGCTGTGCGCGTACCGGCCGGCCGCGTTGGCCTGCCAGATCTCGATGAGGGTGTTCGGCACCGGCTTGCCGCCCGAGTCGAGGACCCGGCCGGTCACGATGATCCGCTCGCCGACCGGCTCCCCCGGGTGCCGCCCGGTCAGGTCGGCGTCAGCCGCCGTCACCCGCTCCTCGCCGAGCAGCGGCCCGGTCACCTCGGTCAGCCCCTGCGGCAGCGGGACGAGCGGCTTCTTCGGCGCCCGCAGCAGCGACGAGCGGTAGTCCGGCAAGTCCAGCGGCGGGTGCACGCCGACGGCCCGCCGGTAGCTCGGCAGCACGAGGCCGCCGGGGACGGAATGCGGCACCTGCGCGGTCATCGGCTGGCTCCCTTGTCGGCTGGCCCGTTTCCCCCGGCTGGCCCGTTTCCCCCGGCTCGCACGGTGTCGTCGGCCGGCACCGCGGCCAGCAGGGCCCGCAGGGCGCTCAGCTCGGCGCGGTCAGGCGGCGGTATTTCCGCGAGGTCTGCGGACACCCTCAGGTTCCAGCCGGTTCTGTCCTTTACCCGCGAAACGGGGACTCCGGGGTACACCTCCGTCAGCACAAACTCCAGGTCGTCCGGGTCAGGCTCGAGAACGCCCAGATCGGTGATGATCTTCTGCGGGCCGGCTCCGGTCAGCCCCAGCCGCTGCCTGCTGCCCGGCCCGTCGCCGAATCCCACCGAGGTCACGAAATCAACCTTCGCAACGAAGGCCCGCAGGTTCTGCCGCACTACCACGATCACTTCCCGGCAGGACGCCGCGATCTCCGGCGCTCCGCCCGCTCCCGGCAGCCGGACCTTCGGCTCGGCGTAGTCCGCTCCGACCACCGTGGTGTTGATGTTGCCGTGCCTGTCGATCTGCGCGGCGGACAGGAAGCCGACATCGATCCGGCCCGGCTGCAGCCAGTAGTTGAAGATCTCGGGCACGCTCACCACTGAGTCGGCGGTCTGCGCCAGGATGCCGTCGCCGATCGACAGCGGCAGCGCACCCGGCTTGGCGCCGATCGTGCCCGACTCGTAGATGAGCACGAGGCCCGGCGCGTGGGTGGCGCGGGCCAGGTTGGCGGCCTCGCTGGGCAGCCCGATTCCCACGAAGCAGGTCATCCCGTCGCGCAGGGACCGCGCGGCGGTCACCGTCATGATCTCGTCGGCCGTGTAATCGGCAGTCACGCCGCACCTGCCCGGTACACGTGCTGATCCAGCCACCGGGTGAACGTCTCGCGGTCCCGGCTGATCGCATCCCAGCCGATGTAGAAGTCGTTGTCGCGCGCCGAGTACCCCAGGGCATAGGACGGATGCGCACCGCCGGGGACCAGCGCGACGTGCCCCACCGTCCAGGCGGGCAGCACAACGGCGCCCGGCTGCGGTTCGAGCACGTCGACGATCTCCTCGACCGTGACCACTGCTCGCCGCGCCGCCAGCACTGCCTCCTTCTGCACGCCGGTGATCCCCCAGTACTGCACATTGCCCGCACGGTCGGCCCGCTGCGCATGGATCACGGCCACGTCCGGTGTCAGCGCGGCGACCGCGGTCAGCGTTTCGCCGGTGAACGGGCAGCTGATCTCGGCGATGTTCGGCGTCTGGGCGACCAGGCCGGTGCCGCTGTATCCGCGCAGCACCGCGAACGGGAGACCGGATGCGCCTGCGACATAGCGGTTCGCCATGCCTGCGTGGCTGTGCTCCTCCAGCTCCAGCGGCCGGGGCCAGGAGTGCTCCACGGCGTCCCGGAACCTGTGCAGCGAGCCGACGCCGGGGTTGCCGCCCCAGGAGAAGATCAGCTTGCGTGCACAGCCGGCGCCGATCAGCTGGTCGTAGATGACGTCCGGGGTCATCCGGGCCAGGGTCAGATCGCGCCGCCGCTGCCGGATGACCTCGTGGCCCGCCGCGTGCGGGATCAAGTGCGTGAACCCCTCCATCGCGACAGTGTCGCCATCATGGATGGCGGCCTCGATGGCCGCCGCCAGCGACACGATCTCCGCCACGCCCCAACCCGCCCTCTCGCTGCCCTAACCGCGACACTACCGACATCGCGCCGCTGAGTGCACACATGTGCGGAGTGCGAAGCAAGCGCCCGGCGCCAGTCCCCGCGGGCACTGGTCCCGGTGAGAGGGGCGTCAGACCCCGCGATGTCGCGTGGCCTAGCTGACGTCGAACTCGGCAAGGACGCTCTGCGCGACCGCGAAGGCACGGTTAGCCGCCGGGACGCCTGCGTAGATCGCGACCTGCAGCAGGATCTCCTGGATCTGCGCCTCCGTGAGGCCGTTGCGCACGGCGGCGCGCACGTGCATGGCGAGCTCCCCTTCCTGCCGGAGCGTTGCCAGTGCCGTCAGGGTGATGATGCTGCGCTCAGTCCTGCTCAGGCCGGGCCGCGACCACACCTCGCCCCAGGCATAGCGAGTAATCAGGTCCTGGAACGGCGCGGTGAACTCGCTGGTTCCGGTGATCGCCCGGTCGACGTGCTCGTCCCCGAGCACCTCCCGCCGGATCTTCATCCCCTGCGCGGCGCGGTCAGCATCAGTCATGCATCCCATTCTCCTGCCGGCGTTATCCCCGGCGCCGCGCCCGGTCCGCCTTGCCCCGCGGCGGGCCGCTTCTTGATCGTGGTGGATCACCGGTGTCCTGGCAACGATGATCCACCGCGACGGCACACGCCTCGCACAGGCAGCGGCACACCACGATCATGATCGGGCGGCGCCGCTGGTCAGCTGGCGGCTGCTTCCATGTCATGGTGGGCCGCAAGCGCCTGCTCGATGAAGTGCCGCGCCGCGCCGAGGTAGCCCGCAGGGTCGAGGGCGGCCTCGACTTTGCCCGCGTCGACTCCAGCCGCCGCGAGCTGGTCCGCGAACGGCGCCGAGCGCAGCAGCACCTCCCCGATGCCGCGCCCGGCCGCCGTCGCTTCGGCGCTGGCCCGCGCGACTAGCTCGTGTGCCTGCAGCCGGCCGAGCGCCGCGCCGAGCAGGCCGGCGACATTCTCGGCCATCGGCAGCCCGCCGGCCGCATCAAGGTTCGCGCGCATCCGGGCCGTGTCCACCTCGAGCCCGCCGAGCAGGTCCGCGGCCCAGGCAGCTGCTGAGCCCGCCAGCCGCAGCAGATCGGTGAGCGGCTCCCATTCGGCGTGCCAGGCACCGGCCGCGCGCTGAAGCTCCTGCTCCGCCGACGCGGCCAGGGTAGCCAGCAAGCCGGGCACCTGGCGGGTGCAGCCCAGGATCGCGATCGCGGCCACCGGATTCCGCTTGTTCGGCATCGCCGATGAGCCGCCGCGCCTGGCCGGGCCAGCTTCGCCCTCGGCTACCTCCGCTATCTCGGTCTGGGCGAGCAGCGTCACGTCCCTGGCGATCTTGCCGAGCACCGCTGCGGCGCCCGCCAGCGCGGCGGCAAGCTCGATGATGCGCAGCCTGTCGGTGTGCCACGGCAGCACCGGCTGCGGCAGGCCCAGCTCGTCCGCGAGCAGCGCGGCGACGCGCGGGCCGGCATCGCCGAGCGCCGCCAGCGTGCCCGCCGCTCCGCCGAACTGGATAGCCAGCCGCTGCGAGCGGATCCGTGCCAGCTGCTGCCGCGCCTCGTCTATCCCAGTCAGCCAGCCCGCGGCCACCAGGCCGAAGGTGACGGGAACAGCCTGCTGCAGCAGGGTCCGGCCGATCATGACAGCGTCCTGATGGCGGCGGGCGAGCGTCGCTGCCGAGCTCGCGGCGGCCGACAGGTCGGCGAGCAGCTGATCGAGCACGCGCCGCGCCATCAGCATCACCGCGGTGTCGATCACGTCCTGGCTCGTCGCGCCCGCGTGCACCGCGCCCGCATAATCGCCCGGCACTTTCCCGGTCAGCGCGCGGACGAGCGCGGGCACGGGATTTCCGGTCAGCGCCGCCTGGCTGGCAAGCTCGGCGACGTCGAACTGACAGGCGCTGGCCGCGGCCGTCACAGCCGCGCCGGCTCCGGCCGCCGCCAGCCCGGCCCGCTCCGCCGCGCGTGCCAGCGCCGCCTCGACGTCCAGTATCGCCTGCAGCCAGTCGCCGTCGCCGACTGCGGCAGTCCCGCGGCCGAACACGTTCCCGAACAGGCCGCCCGGCCCGAAACTGCTCATCCCCTCATGATCCACGTCAGCCTCGCCGCGCCAGCTACCCGGGTTGGCCCGGCTGCGGCAGTCGCGGCCGCGACCATCATTTATCTGGCCGATTTGGCGGACCGATGAGTTCCGGGCCGCAGCGCGGTCCAAGGTGGTGACAATCTTTCAGGCAATCGGGAGGGGACAGCCGCCATGCCTGCACGAGAAGCCGCACCCACCGGAGCGCCTTGCTGGGTCGATCTGATGACCTCCGACACCGCGCGCAGCCGGGAGTTCTACTGCCAGCTGTTCGGCTGGACGGCCGAGGAGCCCGTCGAGGAGTTCGGCGGCTACTTCAGCTTCAGGAAGGACGACGTCCGGGTGGCCGGATGCATGCCGAGCCAGCCCAGTGCCGGGATGCCGGACGCCTGGTCGGTCTACCTGGCCAGTGATGACGCCGGGAAGACCCTCGAAGCCGCCGTCGCTCACGGCGGCCAGGTCCGTGTCCCCGCCATGACTGTCGGCGACCTTGGCACCATGGCGTTCGTCACCGATGCCAGCGGCGCCGGGATCGGCGTCTGGCAGCCCGGCGTGTTCCCGGGATTCGGCGTTCTCGGCGAGCCCGGCACGGCGAGCTGGTTCGAGCTGCACACCGGGGATTACCAGGCTGCCATCGGGTTCTACCGTGAGGTGTTCGGCTGGGACCCCCACGTCGTGAGCGACACCCCAGAGTTCCGGCATACGACGCTGCGCGATGGCGAAGAGTGGCTGGCCGGAGTCATGGACTCTTCCGGCTTCCGCCCCGACGGTGCCCCTGCCTGCTGGTCGGTCTACTTCGGCGTCGAGGATGCCGACGCCGCGCTGAGTAAGATCGCCGTCCTCGGCGGCGCGATCCTGCTGGCCGCGGAAGACACCCCCTACGGCCGCCTTGCGACAGCCGCCGACCCGGCCGGCGCCCAGTTCAAGCTCGTCGCTGCCAACGCCGCCATGCCGTCCAGCCCGACCCAGGCTGGCCGAAGGTGGCGCGCCGGAGATGCAGACGGGGTGACGACTGCGGCCCGCACCGCCGCGGCACCAGCACGATCGCCACGACCACCATGACCCAAGGTGCCCACCGCGGCAGAGCGCCCGGCCTGCCGGGGTGACCCGCTAGATGATCGATTCCAAGGGGTCTGACCCGGATCATCGATTCCAAGGGGTCTGA
>ODAK010001248.1_pt1 | contig 28355 bp, 27 predicted proteins | sample 1539591 | NCBI WGS metagenome assembly ODAK01 (sample SAMEA3539303, study PRJEB22396) | soil metagenome | biome: tundra; feature: field; material: soil | place: USA | collected 2010-05 | depth 0.15 m
CAAAGGACCTTCGTCCGGACCGCCCAAGCGTCCCTTCCGCAAACGCCCGTAGTTAACATCGCGGCTCTGTTCCGCTCTGATCCTGCAGAGCCGCGAAGGCCAGGGAGCGGTGGTGTTCTTCTATTGCATGCCTGCCGGATGACACAGCAGGCATGCTTCGCGCGATGACTGCGGGCCGGTATACGAAACCATATACGTCTCGTCCCGCAGGTTCCACGAGTAGAGCCCCCGATCCGTCGCCGGCTCCACTCGCTGGAACGCGTTGCCCCTATGTTTCCCGGCAACAAAAAGGGTAGCCGCCTTCGAGCCGACGCGATAGTCGATCGCCGCTACCGGCACGCCGCGAAACCGCAGCAGCCGTGCCCCCAGAATTCGCACAGCCTTATCAGTTCCGGAGCGCCCCGCCGGCAGATCGATATCGATATCCGCCTGATCTTTCACCCACGTTCGAATGTCATCGAAATTGCCCGACCGGTACTCGGGGGCTTCCGAATTCCGGGACATCGCCAATAGTTCCTGCTCACTCGACGGCCGCGAGCCGAACGCCCGCACGATGCCACCCAGGGCAAGCAGGACCATCGCCACCGCCACCGGCCAGAACGCCCAGTCGAGTGCAGCGCGAGGCGCGGGGTTCCGCCGCGCCCGGTTGATTTCATTCCACAAACCCTCCGGAGCCGTAACCGGAGCCAGTTGCCGCCAGAGCTCCCTTTCGACTCTTTCGTTCAGATCAGCCACCGATTCTCCTTTTCGCAGCGAAGCCCGCCAGCCGCCGCTCCAGCACCTTGTGGGCGCGGTTCAAACGCGATGCAATCGTCCCCGCCGCACATCCCATCACCTCGGCGATTTCGTCATACGACAGCCCCTGCGTGTATCGCAGCACCACCACCATCCGCTGATCCGGCGCCAGACTGTCGATCACCGATCTGACCTGTGCGCTCATCTCGGAGCGGAGGACCTCATCGAGCGCACTGACGTCCGGCGTGCGCAGCAGCGACATCACTTCGTCGAGCAACGGCCCAAGCCGGCGAGTCTTCCGTCTCTGATCGAAGCAGCTGTTCACCACCATGCGGTAGAGCCACGATTCGAAATTTGAGTCGCCCCGGAAACTGCCCACCGCCGAAAACAGCTTCAGGAAGGTATCCTGCGCGATGTCCTGCGCGACGGCCGCATCGCCACTGTAACGCAGCGCAACCGAATAGACCGTATCTTTGTAGCGTTCGAAGAGCGCGCGAAAAGCCTCGGGCTCGCCGCGCTGGCACCCTTCGATGACGTCCTTTTCGCTATCCTGCAGCACCATCTGGCCGATTCCGCTTGTCCTGAGGATAGACGATGGCGGCTTCGGATTCCTTCCCGGAATTTCCTCGAAATGCCTTAGGATATTGAAATGGCGGAAAACAGGAAGCGTATTGTCATCGGTCTCGGCTTATTCTTTGCCGCGGCTTCCATGGCACAGAAATATACCGCTGACGGTGAATTCATCGTTCCGGCGGATTACCGCGAATGGATTTTTCTTTCCTCCGGCATCGGCATGACTTACTCCAACACTCCGAATGCGCACCCTTCTTTTGGCAATGTCTTCGTCAACCCGGCGGCATACAAGGGCTTTCTGAAAACGGGCACCTGGCCGGACAAGACGGTGTTGCTGATTGAAGACCGCGCGTCCGACAGCAAGCCATCCAACAAAGAAGGCCGCTTCCAGACGAAGCTGACCGGCTTTGAAGCGCACGTGAAAGATGCAAGCCATGGCGGCTGGCTCTTTTACATGGTTATGGACGGCAAACAGAGCGCGAAACCGTTTGCGAAACAGGAAGTCTGCACGGACTGCCATAACAAGAACACCGCGGTCGACACCACGTTCGTGCAGTTTTATCCGACCCTGATTGATGCCGCGAAAAAGAACGGCACGTGGCACGAGCCGCCGGAATAAGCTTGACGCTCCGCATTTCACGGCTTCACTGGCTGCTCGCGGCAATCTTCGTACTCATCGGCTTACTCGATGCGGGCGAAATCGCGGCGGATTTGCGCCAACTCCTCGACGGCCCGAAGCTGGCCCATGTGCCGTTTAGTGTGATTTCTTCCTCGCGCATGTTCGGAATGGGCGGCGTGCACTTTCGGCGGGAGGTCCTTGCAATTGACGGCAAGCCCTTCACCCGCGCCTGGCAGCAACTCGACGCCGATGATAGCAAACGGCCGGGAGATCGCACGACGCTTACACTCAAAGGCCCGCGCGGCCAGATAGAAAACATCGAACTGGTGGCGCGCTCCCGGGCCGTACGCGGCTCGGCCCTCATTCCGTTCGTCGCTACTCGTCTCTTTCTTCCGGTTTTCTGCTTCGTACTTGGTTTCGCTGTGGTCGCGATTCGAATCCGCGACCCGCTTGCCTGGCTGGTGCTTGTTTTGCTGCTTACTTTTGCCGAAGCGGCCCACGGGACACAGTGGGGCTGGCCCGCGCGGGATCTCGCCACGTGGCTGCAAGGCGCCATGGGCGATATGTTTCCAGTCTGCATGCTGCTGTTCGGCATCTATTTCCCGCATCGTCTCGATCTTGACGTCAAAGCCCCCTGGGCGAAATGGCTGCTGATCGTTCCGCTCGCGGCGGGCTCGGCTGTGAATGGCGCCATTATGCTTGTCTGGCTCAATGATATCGACGCGGTGGTGGCGCTGCGTCCTGTCCTCCTCACGGTGTTCTTCGTTACGACCGGTCTCGGAATTCTGGCTATCGTGGCTTTTCTGGGCTCGATGGTGCGTAAGACTTCGATTGAGACCGATAAGGATGCAAGGCGCCGCATCTCGCTCCTCTGGGCCGGTGCGGCGGTCGGCCTCGGTCCGGTTGTGGGCCTGGTCGTCTACGCGCTCCTCACCGATCAGGACCCCGGTTATGTCAAGGTACCGGCGTGGCTGGAAATTACAGCAAACGCGCTGATGCCAGTCTTTGTCCTGGCGCTGGCCTACGTGATCGTGGTGCAGCGGGCGATGAACCTGAGCGTTGTGGTTCGCCTCGGTCTGCAGTATGCGCTGGCACGCGGCGGCATCTGGATCCTGCGTGCGATCGTGCTTTCGCTTGCCATCTATGCAATGACACTGGGCGGCCCGCATCAGACAGAGCGCGTCGTCGTACTTGCGTTGATCCTTTTTATTCTGCAGAAGGGACTGACCGCGCGCGTTTCGCAATGGCTCGACCGCAGATTTTTCCGCGAAGCCTACAGCGCGGAACAGGTCTTGAGCGAACTGAGCGAAGAGGCCCGCAAGTTCACCCAGACCGGGCCGCTTCTCGCAACCGTGACCGGGCGCGTGGCTGCCACGCTCCACATCCCCAAAGCCTGGGTCCTCGTCCGCGACGGACAGAACTACTGCGTTGCCGCTGCGCCAGGTACTCCCGCACCTGCGGCGAGTTGTCTGCCGTATAGCGCAAAATCGGTGGAACGCATTCGCGAATCGCGCAAGCCGGCGCTGATCTACTTCGATGACATGGAGTCCTGGGTGCAGGAAATCGAACCGGACGAGCGTCGCCGTTTGCAGGCGCTCGATGCTCAGGTGCTGCTGCCTCTGGCCGGCCGTGAGGATCTGACAGGCGTGATGGTGCTGGGTCCGAAGCTTTCGGAAGAGCCTTACTCGGGCGCCGATCTGCGCCTGCTGCAATCGGTCGCTACGCAGACAGGGCTGGCTCTCGAAAACAGCGAACTGCTCGCGCGGCTTTCAGCGGAAGCGGCCCGGCGGGAACGCCTGAATCGCGACCTTGAAATTGCCCGCGAAGTGCAGCAGCGTTTGTTCCCGCAGAGCTATCCGCCGGTGGAGGGCCTTGAGTACTTTGGCTACTGCCGACCGGCGCTCGGTATTGGCGGCGATTATTACGATTTTGTCCAGTTGCGTAACGGCAAACCAGGCATGGCCATCGGTGACATTTCCGGCAAAGGCGTGGCTGCGGCGCTGCTCATGTCGAATCTGCAGGCATCGCTGCGAGGGCAGACACTGGCCGAAGTCTGGGACCTGTCCGCCCTGATGCGCAACATCAACCAGATGATGTTCGAAGCTTCCATGTCGAACAAATACGCCACGTTTTTCTATGGAGAGTACTGCCCGCGCTCGCGGCGTCTCGACTTTGTAAATGCCGGCCATAACGCGCCGATCATTCTGCGCGGCGAGGAGTGCCTGCGACTCGAAGCGGGCGGTTCCGTGGTGGGTCTGCTCAAACAGGCCGATTATGAAAAGGACTCCATAGAGCTGCTGCCCGGCGACATTCTTGTTGGCTTCACTGACGGCATCAGCGAAGCCATGACAGTGGAGGAAGAAGAGTGGGAAGAAGAGCGTTTCATCGAGGAGTTGCGGCGCTCCCGCGGCTGCTGTCCTGAGAAAATGATTGAAGCGGTTTTCGCTGTGGCGGACGCTTTCACTGCTGGCGCCACGCAGTATGACGATATGACCGTGGTAGCGGTCAAAATTCTGGCCGGGAGCTGAGTCTCATGGAGAAGGTAAACGGTATAGGCGGCCTGTTCTTCCGGGCGAAGGATCCGGCAACGCTGGCCAAATGGTATTGCGATTACCTCGGGGTGCCACCGGTGCCGTCGAGTTACGAGGAAGAGCCCTGGCAGCAGCACGCCGGCCCAACCGCCTTCGCTGCGTTCCCGAACGATACGGATTATTTCGGCGACGGCAGCAAAGCCTGGATGATCAATTTCCGGGTTGCCGATCTCGATGCGATGGTGGCGCAGCTGCGCGCGGCCGGAATCGAAGTTACGGTGGCTCCGGAGTCTTATCCCAACGGCCGTTTCGCGCGTCTTTACGATCCGGAAGGCAATCCGGTGGAACTTTGGGAACCCGAAACACCCGGGTAAACTGAAAAGCACTTTTGTGGAAATCCACGCGCCCCATCATCCGATTCTCAGCCTGAAACAGGCGGCGGTCCATTTGTGCATTGTCACGGCGGGCATTCTGATTGCCCTGTCGTTCGAGGGCGTGCGCGAATCGTGGCGCCACCGGGAACTGGTGAAGGAAACCAGGGAACATCTCCGCAAGGAAATGCGCGCCGATCAGGATGCCCTCCGCGGCGTTCTGAAAACTCCGGACAGGACCGAGACCGTGTATTCACATGCCATCGATGCGCTGGGCGCTCCGGCATCGCTGGCCAGGCGCCCGGGTGAAGCCGAGGAGATTCTCGGTGCGGGTCCTTCCGGCCTGCGCTCCGGCCCCGCGCCTGCCTGGCTTAGTTAACCCCGCCAGCTACTCCGAAGCGCAGGTCACCGGCGCGCTTGCCCTGATGGATTACGGCGAGGCAAACCGTTACTCCGACGTGTGAAGAATGCCGGCGTCCGGCTGGACCAGGTGTACTCCCAGGCGCTGCGGGAATCCCGGTAACTTTCAGCTCACAGGTTTCGGCGTCGCCGTCAAACACGACAGCGCATCCGACGCCGGAGCGCTCTTCGCCGAAATCCGGACCCATGCATTCGCTACGGCGTCTATGCAGGCCGGGGCATCCTCTTTGCTTGGATTCCAGTTCCGAAGCGCTGCCGGGATGGTCAGACGATCTTCATCGCCGACGTACAGCAGCTCTTTCTGCATCCGCGAGCGCACGTCGGGATTGTCGGTGCGAAGATCGTCGGCGAGTTCTCCGATCAACGCGCCGCGCGGGTTCGCGAACGCCTGGTCCAGCAGCAGCTTCAAAATTCTCTCGGCAGTTTCGACGGGCAACAGTGCGAAACCCAGCCGCGCGGTCAGATCTTTCCTGACGGTCTGGACGTATTGAGGATCACCCAGGTGTAGTCCCTGCCTGAGATGCTGTTCAGCGCGAAAGCGGTCGATTGCGGTGGCGTTCGATTTCCCAAATCGCCATAAATGGTATTTCGCCTCGTAAATCCGGGTTGGAGTCTGGCGTCCGAACAACCACCACCCACCCGCGGCCACGATCAGCGCAGTCATGACTCCAACAACGATCAGCTTGCTGCTCCACTCGCGCGCGTACAGATAAAACGCGCGCTTGCTGATGACACCCAGATCCCGAAGCTCCTGATCTGAATCGACGTCGGGCAGGGCTTTCAGCGCGTAATAGAGGTAGTTCGCCTTTCTCTCCTGTACGCCGGCGTCGTCGAGCGGCGGTCTCAGCGAGTTGAACGCATCGATCGCCGTCTGAATCTTGCCAGGATCTGCGGATCGATTCAGGATCATGCGCCGGACCTTTTCGAAGATCGCGCCGTCGGTTGCCAGATGGTGGATGACTTTGTCGTCATAGCGGCGGTTGTTGCGCGCGATGCGGGCACTGATCCCGGCCGCGATGTTGTCGCTCCACGTCACGAAAGGCTGCCAGGCTTTGGCGAATCCACCGGGCACCACCATTCCCTGCGAACCGCCCGTGAGAATCTGCTGGTACGTGACGGCGACCAGAATGGCAGCGAAGATCGAAGTGTCGTGCAGCGCGTCGGCTCGATCCAGCAACCAGAACAGCACGACCGGGACAGCCGTGTACGCGGCAAGCAGCAGCCACGAGGGCGCGGTGGCCCAGATGTTCGCAAACCCCTGCAGTAAACGGCGGACCCGGATTCCAGCCACTGCGAGGGCAATGGCGAACAGAACGAGATAGCACCAGTAAGCCTCGATGTCCGGCGATAAGGCGGAATCCATCGGGCTGGCGGAGTGCTACTTCACGGCATACTGCGCGAAAGAACGCGCGGAAGGTTTGAGATTGAAATAGGTCTTCAAAATCTGGCTGTCGCTGACCGAAGTGCCGTCTGCCGAAATTACGCCGGCATCCAGTAGTTCGCTGGTGGCGGCGACCAGCTCCGCGGGTGTTAACTCCGCCAGGCTGGCGAGTTCTCCGCCGGACAAAACGGGCCGCTGCAGAAGCACGCGAAGCGCCTTCTGGCTATCCGGGCTGAGTGTGTTGTTCATTCGCGCCTCTCTGCCTGATTGTACCGAACCGGCGCTCAAGGGTACCTAAGTGGGGCGGACGCCCTCGTCCGCGCCGGACCCCCCGGTCCGGCTTTGCAGGCAGCGCGAAAGTCCAGGGGGACCGCCCCACTACACCTATGCCGCGTAAACCGCCTTTTCAAAATCACCGAGCAGGCCCACTGCCTGCGTATCGACAAACGGGAAGAACTGCATCATCACGACCGCGCAGAGCGAGCGTTTCGGGTCAATCCAGTAGAAAGTATTTTCGATACCAGCCCAGGCAAGAGTGCCGGCGGAGCGCCCGTCTGGATACGGCGTGTTGTTGATCAGAAATCCGTAAGTAAAGCCGTCGGTGGCGCCGGGATGCAGATCCATGTCGCTGGAAACTGTCGGTCTGTACGTCTTCAGTTTTCCCGCGCTGATGTTGCCGATTTGATTCGTCGTCATCATCGCGACAGTCTTCGGCTGCAGGATCTGCGCACCGCTCGTGCTTTTGCCATGCCGCAGAATCATCTGCATGAAGAGGACGTAATCGGGCGCGGTGGAGAACAAACCGCCGCCACCGTTATATTCCTTCGGCGGCACGGGCACTGCGCGGGCATCTTCCTTCAGAGAGCCATCCGGCTGCCTGCGGTCGGATGTGACCAGACGGTCGAACTTATCCGCGGGGAAGATGAAAGTCGTGTCTTTCATGCCCAGCGGCTGCAGGACGTTGCGCTGGAAGTATTGTTCCAGCGTCAATCCGCTGATGGCTTCCACCAGGCGTCCCTGCCAGTCGGCGCTGGTTCCGTATTGCCAGCGAGTACCCGGCTCGAAGATCAGCGGAGTCAGCGGCGCGACGGTACCCGCCGACGGGCCGCCGTGCTGCGTGTTGTACTTCAGCATGCTTTCGTCCCACGTGTCATAGGCGAAGCCTGAAGTGTGGGTCAGCAGGTGATGTGCCGTGACCGGTTTTGTAGCAGGGCGCAGTATGGGTTTGCCGGCGGCATCGAAGCCTGTAATGACGTCGAGCTTCGCCAGTTGCGGCAGATACTTCGACACGGGCTCGTGCAGTTTTACCTTGCCCTGTTCCACCAGCTGCATGACAGCGGTCGAAGTGATCGCTTTCGTCATCGACGCAATCGCGAAGATGGAGTCGGGCTTGACGCTCACCCCGGACTGCAGATCGCGTTTGCCGAATGCACCCGTGAAAGTGATCTTGTCCGGCGTGGCGACCATCGCGACCACGCAGGGAATTTTCCGCCGCGTCATGCTGTCCCGCAGAGTGTCTTCCAGCGATACCCCAGGAGATACCGCGCCGAAAACGCCGCGCGCCTGCGTAGCAGCGACGACTGCAAGAGAGCCGAACTGTCTTCTGGTGAGCATGACCATAATCTCTATATTCTGCTATTGCGCGGGCAGAAGTTCCAGAAAGAGGTTGTTCGGATCGCGCACGATGGCGAGCTTGCGATTGCCCATTGTGACGGGTTCGCCGCCTGTCGAAACCACAGTTGCGCCGCCTGCCTTCAGCTTGTTCACCGCAGCATCCACATCCTGCACGCGCAGTTGCAGCAGCGCCGCGCCGGGGTCCTGCACACGCATCGAGAGCGGCTTGCGGTCGATGTCTTTGAATTCAATGAGAGTGAGCCGGACCGCTGTTCCCGGAATATTGCCCGAGCTTTGCCGGAACTGCGCGCCGGGCGTGCCGGCAGTATCTGCCATCAGCTTGTTGCCGTTGAACGCGTCGCCCACACGAAGCTGGAAGCCAAGGAGGTCGCGGTAGAACTTCACGGTCTGATCCGTGTCCGCGATGGTGATTTCGACGCTCGCGCCGAAAACATTTCCTGAAGTCTTCGATGCAGCGGCGGGCAGGGAATTGAGCTGTGTCACTTCAATGACGAATCCGTCGGGGTCCTGCGCGAAAAAGCCTTTCTCGATGCCCTGCACCTCCACGGGCGCTCCGGCGGCGGTCAGGATATGCGCGCCCGCTTCTTTCAGGCGTGTGGCAACCGCGTCCACATCTTTAACCAGAATCGCAAGGTTCGCCGCGCCCGGGTCCTGAAAGCGCGGATGGGCGGGCTTGCGGTCAATGTCCTTATAATCGATCAGTTCCACGCCGAACGCCGCACCGGGAATCTTCATGACGGCGATGTGTGACTGCGCTCCGGGCGTGTTGCCGAGCTTCATGATAGCCGGGTTGTCCGAGAACGGTGCGGGCGGCGCGGTCAGTTCCAGCCCGAGCACGTCGCGGTAGAACGCAATCGATTTATCGAGGTTCGACACGACATGGCTGAAGTTGCCCATGCCGGTCACCAGACTCGTCTGTCCGGGAGCAGTTTGACCCGACATAGTTACAATAACGGCAACCGCGAGCAATCCCGCACGTTTGAAGTAATACATTCGAACCCTCCTGAAGACGATGCCCAATATATCGCAGTACGGAAAAGTCTGATATTCTCCGACGCATGGGCACAGCAGGTCGCGCACTCGCGCAGGATCCCTCCGAGAGTTCGCTGGCCGCCGCTTCGGCAGCCATACGCGCGAGAGCAATTTCGCCGACGGAACTCACGAAGGTGTGCCTGCATAAGATTCAGAAGCTGAATCCCGCGGTGAACGCCTTCATAACGGTGATGGAAACGGAAGCCCTCGCCCAGGCCCGCCAACTGGAAGACGACTTGGCGCGCGGCAAGTGGCGCGGCCCGATGCACGGCATTCCCGTCGCGTTGAAAGATCTCATAGACACGGCGGGCACGCGCACCACGGCGGCCAGCGCGGTCTTTGCGAATCGCGTGCCCGTAGCGGATGCGGAAGTTGTGAAGCGGTTGAAAAGTGCGGGTGCGATTCTGCTCGGCAAGCTGAATATGCACGAATTCGCGTACGGCGGCACGTCGGACGTGACCCATTTCGGGCCGGTCCGGAATCCGTGGAGCCTGCAGCACAGTCCGGGCGGCTCGTCGGGTGGTTCGGGCGCGGCAGTCGCGGCGCGCATGTGCTTCGGCGCGGTCGGCACCGACACGGCCGCCTCCATTCGCACCCCCGCTTCCTGCTGCGGCATCGTGGGCATGAAGCCGACTTACGGGCGCGTCAGTACACGCGGTGTGATCCCGCTCTCGTGGTCGCTCGATCATGTCGGCCCGATGTGCAGAACCGTGGAGGACGCCGCGCTCATGCTGGAGGCGATGGCGGGGTTCGACGCGAGCGACTCGTCCACGCTCGACGCGCCGGTGCCGCACTATGCGGAAAGCCTCGGCAATCCGACCTCGCAACTTCGAATCGGCGTGCCCGTCAGGATGTACTGGGAAGACCTCGATCCGGAAGTGGAGCGCATCGCGAAAGAGGCGCTTCGGCTTTTAGTGTCGCTGACCGGAGAGCCCCGCGAGATGCAGTTGCCCGCCGTCGATAATCTGACGATCGCCGACGCGGAGGCTTATGCTTTCCACAAGCCTTACATCGAAAAGACTCCACAACTCTATTCGCCGCCCATTCGGGAGCGCCTCCTCGCCGGTGCTAACGTGAGTTCCCGTGCCTATATCGAGGCGAAACGCGAGATGGAGCGATGGCGGCGCGAGATTGGCGGCGCCTTCGAAGACGTGGACGTGATAGTGACGCCGACCATGCCGGTGCAGCCTGTGAAGGTCGGAAGCGGTTCGGACCTCGTGCTGATCCGTAACACGAATGCGTTCGATGTCTTCGGCCTCCCGACGATCTCCATTCCCTGCGGTTTTACTGAAGCCGGACTGCCGGTGGGGCTACAGATCACCGGACCCCATCTGGACGAAGCCACCGTGTTCCAGTTGGCCCATGCGTACGAGCAGGCGACTGAATGGTCTCGACGCCGGCCTCCCCTGCTGAATTGAAGCGTGACGACGAGAATCACAAGCAGGTTGTGAGGTGCCTTGGTGGGGTGGGCGGTTCCGCCCGCCTGGTCTTCAACGCGTGCTCGGCTGCAGACGACTGAATGGGCAAACCCGGTGGCAGTACATAAAGTTCGCCGCTGTTGCAGCCGATATGTTTACAGAGAAGGGAAATAGAAGCCGCGAACGCGGTATTCCTCGGTACGCAAGGGTCGTGGTACCGAAACGACTGCCTTCTTCTTGCAATTGTGGCACTGTTAAGTCAGGTCGCAAGCGGGTTGGTTTTATCTATTGGAAGAGAGACGGGTATCGTGAAAATTCTTCATAAGCACTTTCATTTCGCGGGAGTTTTACTTATTGTGGGTTTCACTCTCGTGCCTGCAGCTTCTGGCGACACCCTGCCGGCTTCGGGCAACTCAGTCTCCGCCGCCTCACCCGCTCTGCCGCCGGCTGATTTAGGCGGGTGGGTTAACAATGGTGATTCGGAGTTTCTGTTCCCCACTCCGCTCGATCCGTCCCTGCCGTGGACTTCCGCCGACAACCTTGCCACGATCAGCGCGTGGCAGAGCCTGGTCGACGCGACGCAGGGTGATCCTGCACTGCTTGCGCTGCTGGTGGGCATGGGTACGAACGGTTTCTCCAATTCGCAGGCCAGTATCCTGCTGGCCCTCTTGGGGCAAAGCGTCACCGACGGCTCCAGCGTTTCCGCCGCAGAAGTCAGCAGTGCGCCGGAACCGGCACTGCTGGGGTTCCTCGGCTGTGCTGGGGCACTGTTGGCATTCCTCGCCATGGCGAGGGCCGCTGGCGACCGGGCACGGTCAATGAAGATAATTGGATCACCATGTCCCGCTATGAAGGCCTCATCGATCCGGCAGTAGTTGAATACGTCCTGACCAACAGTGTGCACGAGCCGGATATTCTGGCCCGTCTGCGGCAGGAAACAGCCGCGCATCCGAAAGCGAACTTTCAGATTCCGCCCGAGCAAGGCCAGTTGATGCGGGTGCTGATCCGTATGTCCAAAGCGCATCGGGTCATCGAGGTAGGGGTATTCACCGGCTACAGTTCTCTGAGCATGGCGCTGGCTCTTCCGCCCGACGGCCGTATCGTCGCCTGTGATGTCAGCGATGAATACACGCAGATCGCTCGCCGCTATTGGGCGGAAGCAGGCGTCACCGGCAAGATAGACCTTCGCATCGCCCCGGCCAAAGATACGCTGGAGGCCCTGCTCGCCGAAGGTCAAGACGGCGACTTTGATTTCGCCTTCATCGACGCCGACAAAACATCCTATCCCGTCTACTACGAACAGTGTCTGACGCTGCTCAAAACGGGCGGAGTAATCGCGCTCGACAACATGCTGAGCCGCGGCCGCGTGATGGACGCCGCCAATCGGGATCCGGATGTGGCGGCCCTGCGGGGCATGAACGAATTCATCCACAACGACGAGCGGGTGGATGCGATGCTGCTGCCGTTCGGCGACGGGCTGACACTGGCAGTAAAACGATAGAGAATAGTCCGATGACTTTCCGCCGTTCGTTCCCGTCTGCCGCCGGGCTGCTTTGCCTGTTTGCGCAATCCGCCGCCCCGCAGGCCGCTCCACTCCGGCTCCTGGCTTCGAATGGCATGAAAGCGGTGGTGGAAGAACTGAAGCCGCAACTCGAGCATGCGGTCGGCCATCCACTTGTGATTGAGTACAACTCGACGACCGGGCTCGAAGAGCGAATCAACGGCGGGGCGGCGTTCGATGTCTCGATTCTCACCTCCGACGCGATCGGCGACCTGGTGAAACAGGGAAAGCTGCGGGCCGATACACGTACCGATTTTGCGAAATCCGGCATCGGGCTGGCGGTCAAAGCGGGAACGCCGAAGCCGGATATCAGTACGCCGAACTCGCTTAAACGAACCCTTGAGGCCGCATCTTCCATCACTTACGCGGGTGACGGCGCCAGCCGTCCGTCCATCGACAGGATGTTCGAGACGCTCGGAATTTTTGACAAGACAAAGCCAAAATTGGCTCTGACCCAGGGATCAGGCGCCGCGATGGCGAGTGTAGCCGACGGGAAGGTGGCCGTCGTGATGACCCTGATGAGCGAACTGCTGCCAGTGAAAGGAATCGATATCGCGGGGCCGTTTCCGGCCGAAGTCCAGAGTTATGTCAGTTTCGGCGCCGCCGCGAACTCCAGAGCGGCCGATCTCGCAGGGGCAAAAGCGCTGATCGCTTTTCTGAAAAGTCCAGCCGCCGCGCCGGTTTATAAAGCCAAGGGGATGAATGCGGTACTGGCCGACGACAGCCTGCCACATCCTTACCAGACGGTTCGCGACTGGGCTTCACCTCCGAATGGCCTTCCCTGGGCCGCTGTCAGCGGCGTCGAACAAGGCCTGGACGGCAGCATTTATGTTCTCTATCGCTGCCACGAAAACTCCTGCGCGGGGCGTCCCGAAGATCCGATCCTGAAATTCGATAAATCGGGGAAGCTACTGAAAAGCTGGGGCGCGGGAATGTTCGTTTTTCCGCACGGCTCGACCCTCGATCGCGAAGGAAACTTCTGGGCCACCGATGGCGGGGGGATGGAGGGCAAAGGCCATCAGGTGTTTAAATTCAGCCCCGATGGGAAACTGCTGATGACGCTCGGGAAGGCCGGTGTTGCGGGCGATGGCCCTGACACTTTCAATCAACCAACCGACGTACTGGTTGCGCCGAACGGCGACATTTTCGTCGCCGATGGCCACCGCGATTCCGCCACCGCGCATCCCGGCAATAATCGCATCGTCAAGTTTTCGAAAGATGGAAAGTTTCTGAAGCAGTGGGGCCGGAAGGGTACGGGGCCAGGCGAATTTCAGGAGCCGCACACCATCGCGATGGATTCGCGCGGCCGCCTTTTCGTGGGCGACCGCATGAACAACCGGATCCAGATCTTCGATCAAAATGGCAAGTTCCTCGAAGAGTGGAAGCAGTTCGGCAGGCCGAGCGGCATCTACATTACGAAGAACGACACGATCTACGTAGCCGATTCCGAGTCCGGCCCCGACACCGGCGCGGGCGAACTGGAAACCTGGCGCAAAGGGATTCGCATCGGCAGCGCGAAGACTGGCAAGGTCATCGCCTTCATCGAAGATCTGGAATGGGCGCGCCCCGAACACAGCGGCGCCGAGGGCGTCGGCGTGGATTCAGACGGTAATGTTTACGGCGCTGTGGTGCGCCGGCGTATGCTCGAAAAACACATCCCCCAGCCGTCTTACTGCAACAGCCTTGCAGCGCTATGTAAACCGTAGTTAGTGTAGTTTGGTTCCCCGATGGGAACTTGAACTCCCGTACCCAGGCGTCCAAAATTGTGTCTTGACCACTGCGGGTAAAATCAAATCCGGCTTCGGCGCGGGGTTCGCGCTGTTGCTGGGTATCGGGATTGCCGCTGTCCTGCAGACGCTGCAATGGGAAGAGAGCTCACGTTCGGTGGCTCACACCAATGAGGTGATCGAGCGACTCGAAGAACTTTCTTTCGTGTCGAAGGACGCGGAAGATTCCGCGAGGCGCTACATCCCGAACCTCGACCGGCTGGATCTGGCGCGCTGCCGCGAAGCTCTCAGTCAGGCGAAAGAGCGTGAAGCGGAGCTTGAGACGCTCACCGCGGGCGATCGCCTGCAGCAGAAGAACGTGGCTGCCGTGCGGCGTCTTATCAAGAAGCAGTCCGATACTCTGATGCCCAGCCTGGCATCCGCTTCGACCATCGAAGGCGATCCGAAAGATGTCGCGCGTGCGCTCAGTTCGCTGGATCAGGCAGGCCTGAGTTCTTATCTCCGTGCGGCCCTCACTGACATGGAGACGGAAGAAAGACGCTTGCTCGGTGAAGGCACGAAATGGCAGGAGACGTCGGCCGGCATGAGCCGCATTCTCTTTTCCGTGGCGTCCATATTTTCGCTCACGCTCATCGTGATCGCCGGATGGCGACTGTCCGCCGACCAGAAGAAACGCGGTGCCATGGAGAGCGTGCTGGCCGCCAAAGACCAGCAGTTCAGGCGGGTGGTGGAACTGGCCGGCGACATGATTTACCGGACGGATGCGCTGGGCCGGTTTACCTTTTGCAATCAGGCCGCGCTGACTCTGCTGCATTTCAGCACAGACGAAGTCGTGGGCCGTTCCTACCTGAAGCTTGTCCGCCAGGATAAACGGCACGCGGCGGAGCGTTTCTACGTCCGCCAGTTCGCCCGCAAACTGAAGAGCACATATTACGAGTTCCCGATCGTCGATGGCCACGGTCACGAGCGATGGGTGGGGCAGAGCGTTCAACTGGTAATCGAGGACGAAGAGGTAACGGGGTTTCAGGCGATCGCGCGCGATATTACCGAGCGGAAGCGAACTGAACTGGAACTGCAGCGCAGCCGGAATTTTGTCGAGCGTATCGCGGCCACCACTCCCGGCATTCTCTACGTCTACGATCTGGTGGAGCAGCGGAATGTTTTCAGCAATCGCGAAGTGATCTCGGTGCTGGGATACAAACCGGAAGAGCTGGAGAAACCGGGAGGGCCGGCCCAGACGATCCATCCCGACGATGCGGCCATGGTCAAGGCCCACTACGAAAAACTGCGTCACGCGCGCGACGGCGAAGTTCGGCGGCTGGAATATCGTGCACGGCATGCGGAAGGGCACTGGGTCTGGCTTTCAGGCCGGGAGACCAGCTTTGAACGCGGGCCGGACGGCCTTGTCAAACAGATTGTGGGCATCTCGCAGGACATCACGACTCGCAAGGCGGCGCAGGAAAGGCTGGCTTACCAGGCAAACTACGACGCACTCACCGGGCTTTCGAACCGTCATCATTTCTGGACAGGACTGCAGTCGGTGTTGAGGCGTGCGAGCATCGAGCAATCAGGGACGGCTCTCTGCCTCTTTGACGTCGATCACTTCAAAGCCGTCAACGACCGTTATGGGCATGCGGCCGGTGACGAAGTGCTCGAGGCTATCGGCGGCATTGTGCGAGCTGAATTGCGGTCGGTCGACGTAGCGGGCAGGCTGGGCGGCGATGAGTTCTGTTTCGCGCTGCCGCGCACGGATCGGGACGAATGTGCTCGGGTCGCCGAGCGGGTTCGTGAACGGCTTGGCACGCTGGCCTTCGGTATGTCGGCCGGGTCCACGTTTTCGGTCTCGGCTACCTTCGGCGTCGCGGAATCGGAAGGCGATATCGACGCGAAGGAACTGATGGAAGCCGCCGACCGCGCGCTGTACCGGGCGAAATCCGCCGGCCGCAACCGCGTGATCGTGGACGCATAACCCGAGCGTCAGCGAGTGGGAACTTCTTCAGTGTGTTTACTGTTTCCATCGGCGCAGCTGCACCGCGACGGTCGCGCAGATCGCTACCACCGCCAGCGTCGCGATACCGCCGCCTGCAACGCTGCGAACCGCGCCGAACCATGCGGCCGTCCAGCCGGATTCCACGGCGCCGAACTGATTCGAAGAACTGATGAAAATGCTGCTGAAGGCGAGCACGCGGCCGCGCACGTAGTTGGGCGTTTTGGTCTGCAGCAGCGACTGGCGGAGCACGACGCTGATGTTGTCAAACGCGCCCACCAGCACCAGCATGGCCAGCGATAACGGCAGCCATTTCGAAACGCCGAACACGATGGTCGCCGCCCCGAAGCCCGCCACGGCCCACAACAGCACTACGCCCGCGCGGTGAATTCGCGGGGAGTGCGCGAGTACGAGTGCCATCGCTACCGAGCCCACTGAGGGTGCGGCACGCAGCCAGCCCAACCCGCTGGCGCCCGCATGCAGGATGTCGGCCGCGTAAATGGGGAGCAGCGCAGTGGCGCCGCCGAACAGTACGGCGAACAGATCAAGCGTTATCGCCGAGAGAACCAGCTTGTTGTCTCGAACGAAGTGCATGCCTTCGAGCAGCGACTTCGCGGTGGGTGCGGGCGCGTCGATGACGGGTTGGCTGCGATAGCGCAGCCCCGCGAAGCACAACAGCGTCAGGCACGCGCAAAGAGTCTGCGCGAAGTAGACAAAGCGGCTGCCAACCGTCGCAAGCAGGATACCCGCGATGGCAGGCCCGCTGACGCTCGAAATTTCCTGCACGCTGCTGTTCCACGTGATGGCGTTACTCAGGCTCTCGGCGCTCACGATGTGCGGCAGCAGGGCCTGCCGCGCGGGCCACTGGAAAGCGCGCCCGAACGCCGTCATGAAAAGGCACGAATAGATGACCAGCACCGAATGCGAGCCGGCCATCAGGATGATCGAAGCGCCCAGAAACAGGAACTGGGTGAGCATCATTGTGCGCCGGCGGTCGTAGCGATCCGCTACGTGCCCCGCAAACAGAGCGAACATCAGGAAGGGCGCCACCTGGACCAGGCCGACGTTGCCCAGCACCAGCGCCGATTTCGTCTGCAGATACAGATCCCAGCTCACCGCCACCGAGAGCATCTGCATTCCGAAATTTGAGAGGAACAGCCCGGCCAGCAGCAATCTGTAGTCGCGCGAGCGAAAGGCGGAGTAAGCTTCCAACTTATGAGCTTCGCATCGCGGGGTTGACGGACTGGAACAACCGGCGTCAACACGCCTCACGACGGTGTCTCGTGGCGTTTACCGAACCACGACCCAGTCATCCCCTTTAGTTCTCATCGCCGGGTCTGATCCCACCGCCTTTAAGGCGGTCAGCTTTGAGCAGGTTTCACCTTTGCCTGGGAATTCATGTGGCGCACGTTCTCAACGTGCCGTGTCGAGACTTTCTCGACACCCGTTTTTTGCGAATGGCCGGGCGTCGGCAGAGTGCCGACGCGGCACGCAAAGTGCGTGCGCCACGCGTTCCTTCAGGCGACTTTCAGTCGCAACCCATCCTACCGGCTTGAGTCGGTAGTTGTTTAGGGGTGCTGGCTCGTGAGGGAGTGGCTGTGCCTGAACGAAATGATCGGGCTGGGACCAGCCGGCTCCCTGCCTGTCGCGGTTCTGAAAGTGACCGTCGCTGCGGGCGCCCCCCGCCGACCGCGCCACGATTGGAAGATCATAGATTAGATATATGTTGATCGTTCATGTCCACGTGCGGGTAAAACCGGAATTCATCGACGACTTTCGCGAGGCCACTATCGAGAATGCGCGCAACAGCGCAGCCGAGCCCGGCATCGCGCGGTTCGATGTGATGGAGCAGCCCGACGATCCCACCCGATTTGTCCTCGTCGAGGTATATCGAAACCCGGACGCACCGGCGCGCCACAGGGAGACGGCGCACTATGCCATCTGGCGCGATACGGTCGCTCCAATGATGGCGGAGCCGCGCCAGAGGCAGGAATACAGGAACGTGTTCCCGCCGGATCAGGGCTGGTGAACCCGTTCGAGTTCGCCACCGCCGGGCGCATTGTCTTCGGCAGTGGAACTTTTGATCAACTGGCGGCGATAGCGGCCGGGTTGGGCGCTCAACCTTTGATTGTGACGGGCAAGCGCGATTCCGCTGCACCTGCGGGCCCGCGCTTCTCAGTCGCGGGCGAACCCACGATCGAGCTCATCCGCGAAGGCGTGGTCGCTTTCCGCGACGGCGCGTGCGATTCGGTGATCGCTATCGGGGGCGGCAGCGCCATCGACGCGGGAAAGGCGATCGCTGCCGCAGCCGCCAACCCAGGAGATCTTCTCGACTACCTCGAAGTTATCGGCAAGGGCCAGCCGCTCGGTCGCGCGCCCTGGCCGTTTATTGCCGTTCCAACCACTGCGGGAACAGGTTCCGAGGTGACGCGTAACGCGGTGCTCGGCTCGAAGGAACACGGCGTCAAAGTGAGCCTGCGCAGCCCGCTGATGCTGCCCCGAGTGGCGCTCGTCGATCCGCGTCTGACACTGGGTCTGCCGCCCGCGCTCACTGCCAGCACAGGTCTCGATGCGCTGACGCAATTAATTGAGCCTTATGTTTGCTCGCGCGCGAATCCCTTTACCGATGCGCTGTGTCTCGACGGCATCCGCCGCGCCGCCGCGAGTCTGCTGCGCGCTTACGAACAAGGGGACGATGAAGATGCCCGCGCCGATATGGCCTACGCGAGTCTGCTGGGCGGTCTGGCGCTGGCGAATGCCGGCCTTGGCGTTGTGCATGGCTTCGCGGCACCCATCGGAGGCATGTTCGACGCTCCGCATGGGGCTGTGTGCGCCGCGCTGTTGCCTGCCGGCATGCAGGCGAATATCGACGCGCTGCGTGAGCGCGAGCCGGAGAATCCATCGCTCGAGCGGTATCGCGAAATCGCGCGTCTGCTGACGAACGACCCTGATGCGATTCCCGAGGATGCCGCCGCGTGGGTCCAGAACCTCACTGAAGATCTTTCGATTCCGTCGCTGGGCACGTACGGCATTCGCGAACGCGATATACCGGGTCTCGTCGAAAAGGCCGCGCGCGCGAGCAGCATGAAAGCCAACCCGATTGTGCTTACTGCCGCGGAACTGACGGCAACTCTCGCGAATTCTCTGTAGCGATCTGTGTAGTGAAGTTGCCGACTTTGTCCACATGCACCTGCAGGTCGCCCTTGCCATCCACACCGAAGGCCGGCGTAAATTTTCCGCCCCAGACCAGCTCGCTGTAGCGATATGAAAAGCGCTGGTGCACCGTCTGGCTGAAGGTTTCGTCCCAGGCTTTGATTAACACCATGAATTCCGCCTGCAGCGCTTCCAGATCTTCCGCCGTCTTGCCGTAGAGCGGACTTTCGGAATCGATCGGGTGCACAACGGTCCATGTCAGAGGGAAAAGCATGACGCTCAAACGTTCCAGTTTCAGCAAAGTGAATTGCCGCTGCGATTTGCCATCGGAACGGTCGACCGTCATGAGCATCAGAGTCGCGGCTGGTTCAATCAATGTGTTCGCGCGGCGATTGACCATGCGGAACTGAAAGCTGGAAATATCCTGGTACGGTGTGATCAGCGCTTTTTGGCTGAAGCCGATACGAGCGGACGGTCTCGACACGCGTCCGAACAGCAAACCTGTCGCGACGGCAAAGCCAAGCAAGCCGACCAGTGCCTCGAAAGCCGCGACAATGTTTGCGGCTGGACTGACAGGCGCCAGCGCGCCGAAGCCGACGGTCGTCAGCGTTTGTGAGCTGAAGAAGATGCATTGCAGATAGCGTTCGGTGGCGTGCCCGGCAGCTACTTTCTCAGTCAGCGCTTCAGGACCCAGCAGAAAGTAAATCGCCGCGAAGATGGAATTCACGAAAACGTAAAACAACAGCACCCAGCCGAAAAAATGCGTCCACCCAATGCTGACCAGATGCAGGTAAGGATTAATGTCGCGCCATGTTGTGCCCCGCCGCAGCACGTTGAAGCTGCCATCGGCGTTGATGACTCTGCGCAGCGGCCCGTCGTATTTCTGGGTCAGGCCGGGATCGAAGGACGGCGACTGCATGGAACGAGTTTAAATGTTCCCCGCGCTCACGCCTGGGGCTATATGCGTGGCGGCACTGCCGATGCCCGATGTGGTCCCGCTGTGTTGGCGGCAACTGCGGTTGCTCGATGTGGTCCACGTTGTATTGGCGGCAACTGCCGTTGCCCGAAGCCCATAGCCCCAAGCGTTAGCGCGGGGAACAAATGCTACTGTGATGCGAATGGCCGCCGCCCCTGACAAAGTTGTGCTGGTCACCGGTGCGTCTTCCGGCATTGGCCTGGCGTGCGCGGAGCATCTCGCAAGTCGCGGCTATCGCGTGTACGGAGCGTCTCGAAGCGCGACCTCGGCAGCCCAGGTTCACCCGATCGCCATGGATGTGACGGACAATGCCTCAGTCCAGTCCGCAGTGGAGCACTTGCTCGCGCGTGAAGGCCGCATCGATATCGTGGTCAACAACGCCGGAATGGCGATCGGCGGCGCGGTTGAAGATACCTCCCTCGAGGAAGCGCGCGCGCAGTTCGACGTCAACTTCTTTGGCGTCCTGCGAGTTTGCCGCACGGTGCTGCCGCATCTGCGCCAGCAGCGCGCCGGGTATCTGGTCAATATCGGCTCCATCGGCGGCCTTGTGGCTATTCCGTTTCAGGGCCTTTACAGCGCCTCGAAGTTTGCGCTGGAAGGTCTGACGGAATCGCTGCGCATGGAGATGAGCCCGTTCGGTGTTCGCGTCGTGCTGCTCGAACCCGGCGACCATCGCACGGGTCTCACCGGCAACCGGCGTATGACCGCGGATTCGCAAACGAACCCCGCCTATAGGGATCGATTTCAATGCGCGGTCGACAGAATCGCGAAGGACGAACAGAACGGACCGGCGCCGGAAGCGGTGGCCCGTCTTCTTTACCAGGTCATCAACAAACGGCATCCGCGACTGCGCTACACCGTTGGGCCTGCGCCGGAACGCGCCGCCGTGTGGCTCAAGCGGTTCGCGCCCTACGCGCTCGTCGAAAAAATCATGGCGTCCTATTACTCCCGATGATCCCTTGCCGTCGAGGCTCTATCGCAATATACGTTCTTTCAGAGCCGCGACCCAGCAGCCCCTTTAGGGGTGCTGGCAGGCAAGGGAGCGGTTATTCAGGAGCCACCGGCAACGCCCGCGCCCGCCAACGTGTTCAGGATGATCGATTGCGGATTGAGCGAACCGTTGCTCTGCGTCGCGGTCAGCGACTGAATCAACTGATTAACGCTCGCGGCCGGACTCGAAGACGCGCTCGAAGTTCCGCCCCCATGGTGATGGTGATGATGATGCCCGCCGCCCCCGACAGCCTGCGCGAGATCCTGCACATTAGGCAGTTGCCCGCTGGTCGACGCATTCTTAAAGTCCGTCGAAAGCTGGTTCAGTTCGCTGGCCAGCGCCGTATTGCCGCTCGATGTTGCCGATTGCGACGCCGTCTGCAGATTATTCGAAATCTGCAGCGTGACCTGCTGATACTGCGCCGGATTTGTTTGCTGCAACTGCTGCAAACTGCCGAGGATCTGCGCAAAAGGCGAGAGCTGGTTTGAATCCGCCGTTGATGTGCTGGTCGAAGCTGCGGTGGAAGAAGAGGCAGTATTGTTGGTGCTGCCGGAAAACAGCGACTGCACGAGGCCACTGGCAAGACTGGCGATTGGTCCGATACCCATGCCACAGTACAAACACTTTTCCTGCCACTGTTGCAGGCATTGGAATCAATTGTTTAGCAGAGAGCGGGGTGTCAGCTTTTTGCCATACGGCGAACTTTCGCCGGGGCCTCGCCTTATACTCAAATTTCCGTGTTTCACAATCTGGAAAAAACCATCCACGCGGCTTTTCGGGATCGACTGCGCGCGCAGTTCGACCTCGACACGCCATTTGCGCTCGAACAACCGCGCCAGCCGTCCTTCGGAGAAATCGCGGTCCCCATCGCCTTTCAACTCGCCAAGAGTCTGAAGCAGCCGCCGAAGAAAATTGCCGGCGAACTCGTCGCCGCGGTTGGTCCGATCCCGGGCGTCAGCGCCATGGAAGTGGCCGGCAACGGCTACGTCAACATTCGTTTCGATCGGGGCGCTTACGCCTCGGCTTTGCTGAAGGGCGAAGAAATCGCCACCCCCGAACTGGCGGGCAAGGTTATCGTCGAGCACACCAATATCAATCCGAATAAAGCTGCGCACATCGGGCACCTGCGCAACGCGGTCCTGGGGGACACGTTCGTGCGCATGCTGCGCGCGGGCGGAAACCGCGTTGAAGTGCAGAACTATATCGACAACACGGGCGTACAGGTCGCCGATGTCGTGGCGGGATTCCACCATCTGGAAGGGAAGACGCCCGCCGACGTAGCCACACTTCTTGACAGCGACGAACGTTTTGACTACATCTGCTGGGAACTCTACGCGCGCACTTCGCAGCATTATAAAGACCATCCGGAAGACCTCGCGTGGCGCGCCGAAACTCTGCATGCCATCGAATCCGGCGCGGGTGAACTGGCGGAACTGGCGCATCTGGTTGCCGATGCGATCGTCAACGCGCATCTGGCGACCATGCTCCGCCTGAATATCCAATACGATGTTCTGCCGCGCGAAAGCGAGATTCTTCACCTGCACTTTTGGGCGTCGGCCTTCGAGCTTCTCAAAGAACGCGGCGCCATCTATTTCGAAACCGAAGGCAAGAACAGCGGCTGCTGGGTGATGCCGTCGTCCGCCTTCCGCGGCGATGACGAAGCCAACGAAGACAGCAAGGTGATCGTGCGTTCGAACGGCACCGTTACTTATGTCGGCAAAGACATCGCTTACCAGCTCTGGAAATTCGGCCTGCTCGGCAAGGATTTTTTCTACAAACCGCTCACACGCTACACCGACGGCCACGAGGTCTGGGTCTCGACCAGCGAACCGCAGCCCCGTCCCTCGCCGGCTTTCGGCAAAGGCCATACGGTCTACAACGTGATCGATGTCCGCCAGTCTTATCTGCAGGATGTTGTTGTCGCGGGGCTGAAGGCTCTCGGCTTCGAAAAGCAGGCAGAAAACTCGATCCATTTTTCATACGAGATGGTCGCGCTGTCACCGCGCTGCTGCGCCGATCTCGGCATTGAGCTTTCGCCCGAAGACGCCAGGCGCCCCTACATCGAGGTATCCGGCCGCAAAGGGCTCGGGGTGAAGGCTGACGATCTGATGGACAAGCTGGTTGAAACGGCGCTGGTGGAAGTTGCTTCGCGGCACGCCGAAGATAACCCGGTCGCACAGCGTGCCGTCGCCACTGAAATCGCCATGGGCGCCCTGCGTTATTTTCTGCTGAAGTTTACGCGCACCACCGTGATCGCTTTCGATTTTCAGGAAGCGCTCAGCTTCGAGGGTGAGACCGGACCGTACGTGCAATACGCTGCCGTGCGCGCGCGCAATATCTTTCGCAAACTGGAAGAACGCGGCGAGGCGAAGCCGGAGTTCGCGGCCGTTCTCACACAGGAAGCCATGGCACGGCAACTGGCGTCGGAAGAATGCTGGCAGATTCTTCTCGCCGCGTCGAAGGCCGATTCGGCCGTGCATCGCGCCGTCACTGCGGGCGAACCGGCGCACGTTGCGAAATACGCTTTTCAACTCGCCCAGACGTTCAACAACTTCTACCATCAGTACCCGGTTCTCGCCGAACCCGACCCCGAGCGCAAAGTCTTCCTCCTCTGGATGACGGACTTCTTCCGCGCTCAACTGGAGCGCACGCTTGCCATCCTGGGGATCGCGGTTCCGGCTTACATGTGAGGTTGCGAGAACTCCATTTTCATAACTTGACCCTCGCCTGGGATTGCCGCGTCGTTTCCACACCCGGTTCCAGACGTCACAGAATCGTTAACACAGCGAGACCCACCGTCTGAATTGAAGCGAAAGCGTTTTCAATCGCCTTCCCATCACCCCCCAAAGCGAGAAAACATCGCTCCACATCATTCCAGCTCGGGAACCGGAAAGCGGGTGCAGTCTGCCGCTGACCCTCTCGCGGGTAGATCTCCGTCGGCAGGCCGAACGATGTAATATCCACAACGACCAGAGTGTGGGATAGAGAATGAAGAAGGAACCGATGTTTCATGGCTGAAGGCACTTTACCTGTGTTTGCTCTATGGTAAGCGGAAGCGCGGAATCAGGGCACCGAATGAAAACTGATGCCCGTTACGTTAAGGAAGGCTGATCCATGCTCCTCGCCCTCGACGTCGGGAACACGAATATTACAGTCGGCATTTTCAAAAACGGTGTGCTGGCCGATCATCGCCGTCTGCGCACCGTGCGCGAGCAGACTTCCGACGAATGGGGCATTCTGCTTTCGAGCCTGCTGGACCTCGCAGGGCTGGATGCGAAGTCGCTCGACGGCATCATCATTTCTTCGGTCGTGCCGCCGCTGAACAGTTCGCTGGCGGAAATGTCGGAGCGATACTTCGACACCGAGGCGATGTTCGTGACCGCGCAGACTCCGACGGGCCTGACGATTCTGTATGAGAATCCGACTGAAGTGGGTGCCGATCGCATCGTCAACAGTGTGGCGGCGCTGCACAAATACGGCGGACCCTGTGTCATCGTCGATCTCGGCACAGCAATCACCTTCGACGCCATCTCCGCCAACGCGGAATACCTGGGCGGTATTATTGCGGCCGGCATCGGCATCTCCGCGGAGGCGCTTTTCAGCCGCACGGCACGCTTGCCGCTGGTCGATTTCCGCAAGCCCGCCTCCGTTATCGGACGCAACACCGTTGCCAGCATGCAGAGCGGCCTGTACTACGGGGCGATCGGCGCGATCGATGGCATGGTCGAGAGACTTGTTGAAGAACTGGGCGCCGATACCAGAGTGATCGCCACAGGGGGTCATGCGAGTCTGATCGCCGGCGGCTCGCGGTACATCAAACACGTGGACGAGAATCTGACGCTCGAAGGGCTGCGGCTCATCTGGGACCGCACTCGTTAGTCGCAAGCCATGAGTCCGGCCGAACCCTTCAGCAATTACTTCAACTACTTCACGGAAATCGAAGAGCACTTCCAGCGGGCACGCGGGACGAGCCTGTTTCTGCTGTCGCCGCTCGACTGGGCGCTGCTCGAAACGTGGAAAAATTCCGGTGTGCCGCTCGAGGCCGTGCTGCGCGGCATCGATATCGCCTTTGAGAAATGGCGCGCGAAAAAATCCAGAATGCAGATGGTGAATTCCATCGCTTACTGCACCCAGGCAGTCATGACCGAAGCGCAGCGCATGGCGGATGGCGGCCAGCAGAAGGACCGCAGGCCGGAGGCCTCACCCTTTCCGGATGCCGAACTCCGGGCTTACATCGAAGGCAACGCCGCGAGTATTCGAGCCACCGGCGTGCCGGAATTCCTTTCAGTCGCCGATTCGCTCGACCAGATTTCGGCCGAGCTGCCGGCGCTGTCCGCGGATCTGGAGGCGCTCGAACAGCACCTGACCGTTCTCGAGCAGCGACTCATAGCCGTAGCGCGATCCAGGCAGTCGGATGAACAGGCGCTGGCAAGCAGGCGTGAGCTGGAGTCCCAATTGCGCCAGTGGCGCAGCAAGATGAGCGCTCCGCAAATTGCCATGCTGGAGGCCCAGTTTCTGGATCGTTCCACACTGGATGCTGCCGGACTTCCGAGGCTGAGTCTGTTCTATTTTCGGTGAGCCGGCTGACCACCTCGCCTGTCCACGGCATAAGTTATTTATTATCAGGTATCTATGGGGGCTACTCCCTGGGTTTAGCCTGAAGTTTCCTTTGGTGGGCAGCGAAATTCGTGATAATGTTACCAGCGGTGATACATTTCGGGCGGTCGTGACACCCGGCTTAATTGCCAGTAACAAAAATAATCCTGTTCGCGTCATAATAATTGGAGGGTTTACCTCCTCGAAAGAGTTTTCACAAGTGGCACTGCTTCTGGCGTGACTTATCCTTACGCATAGGTTAAAAGCAGTCCAGCCAGCAGGCGCACTCCTCCGAGCGTCTGATGGCTCTATTGGTGAGACGGCAGGCGCTCTCCTCCGGGTGCCTGCCGGTTTTTTTTTGCCGTTCCCACCGCTCTACACCCTTATACCTTCGTTGACATCGCGTTCTTAACCCATTGTCAGTCTTGCACTAGAACTGACTTCCGCAAATACTGGTACTGTTGGTACCGGTTGTGTCCAAGTCCTTGTTTATTCTTCTTTTCTCGGTTGCTCTCCTTTCCGCAGGCGCCAGCCTCCAGACTGGCAACCTGCGGGTCGGAGAGACATACATGACGCCGCTCGGCGAACTCCGGGCCGATGTCGTTTCCGTGAAGAGTGATATGCGGGACCTCTGGCTGCGGCTTGAAGACGTGCCCCTCGATTGTCACGCTTTGTGGGAAGACGTACAGGAAGATTACATCACTATCAAACAGGATGCCGCCATTCAGGCCAAAACCATCGCACGGCGCATGTCCACCCTGGTAAACACTCAGTCGCAGTTTCGGTAAGCCATCATTTCCGAACCACGACCGTCAGGAAGTGGCTGTGCCAGCCTGAACGAAATCACCAGGACAGCCCCTGATTCAGATTTTCCGCAACACCAACGCCGAATTCTTGCTGCCGAACGCAATACAATTCGCCAGGGCGTATTCGCAATCGAGCCGCCGTGCCGCATGGGGAATGTAATCGAGATCACACTCCGGGTCCGGGTCTTCCAGATTGATCGTCGGTGCGAAAACTCCGTCCCGCATACCCAGGAGCGTCGCTGCCACGCCTGCCGCCCCGCATGCGCCCTGCGGATGCCCGATCAGACTCTTCAGCGACGAACCGGGCAGCCGGTCGGCATGTCCGTCAAAGGCCAGCCGCGTGGCGCGTGTTTCGATCCGGTCGTTCAGGTCGGTGGAAGTGCCATGGTAATTAACGTAGCCGATGGCCTCGGGGGTAGTCCCGGCATCCTCCATTGCCATCCTCATGGTGCGCGCGGGTTCCTCGCCGCACTCTTCGAGCCGTACCCGGTGATATGCCTCGCAGGTCGACGCGTAGCCCGCGATTTCTCCATATATATGGGCGCCGCGCGCTTTGGCGTGTTCGTAATCTTCCATCACGAAGAACCAGGCGCCTTCCCCCAGCACGAAACCGCTGCGGTCCCGCGAAAACGGCCGTGAACCACGCGATGGTTCCTGGTTCCATTGCGAAGTCAGGATGCGCATCATCATGAAACCGCGCAGAATCAGCGGCGCGATCGGCGCATCCACGCCGCCCACCAGCATCCACGGCAACTGGCCCCATTGGATATTACGGAAGGCATAACCGATCGCGTCGGTCGATGATGTGCAGCCGGTTGACACGATGTGGCTCAGGCCGCGGAAGCCGAACCGCATCGACACCTCGCTCGCCAGCGTCCCGATGGTGGACGTCGGAATCGTGTACACGCTGCACTGCTTCTCATTGCCGCCGTAGTAGAGCTTGTATTGCTGTTCGGTGAATTCCTGCGAGCCCCCGCCGGACCCGACGAGAACGCCAATGCTCCGCAGTTCCTCGCGTGTCATTCGCGAATGTTCGATGCCTGCGTCGGCTACGGCTTCCCGTGCCGCCGCAACTCCAAGCGGAACACACCGGGAAACGTGGGGGCGGTCCTTTGGCTCTATCTGCGCGTTTTCATCGAAGTCGGTAATTTCACCGGCAATCTGGACCTGAAAACCGGAAGGATCGAACCGCGTGATCCTCTTCACGCCGCTTTGGCCCAGTTTGGTGGCCTGCCAGAAATTTTCACGCCCAATCCCGTTAGGACTGACCGCACCTATCCCCGTCACCACTACGCGGCGTTTCATCCGTTCGCGATCCCCCGAGGCAGCTTTGCCTTTCCCTATCCGCCAGTATAGGCTTGAGGTAGTAATGTATCCCGCGAGTGACAGCCGCCTCGAATTCCGCCACGCGCTGGCGGGGCTGCAGGCTGGCGTTCTCGGCACGCTGGTGATGTTTGTCTGCGTGATGCTGGGCTCGCTTTGGCACGGCCGCTCGATCTGGGTAGTGCCAAATCTGTTTTCGACCACGTTTTTCGGCAGCGACGCTTATCGGAACCAGTTCCTGAAAACCACCTGGGTCGGCGTTGCCGTGACGGTGGCGATTTACGGTCTCCTCGGAGTCCTCTGGGGCTGCTTCTGGCGGGACGAGCGGAAACGGTGGCTGAGCGTCTATGGCGCAATTGCCGGCCTTGCCGTTTACTTTCTTTTCTTCGATTTCATCTGGCGGCACGTGAATCCGATGGTGACCCTCTACGCTCCTGACCGGCAGCTGGAGGTCGGGCATGTGCTCTGGGGCATGGTGCTCGCGCGCTCGCCGCTTTATGCCCGCCGCATTTCCGCATCG
>ODAK010001249.1_pt1 | contig 28348 bp, 21 predicted proteins | sample 1539591 | NCBI WGS metagenome assembly ODAK01 (sample SAMEA3539303, study PRJEB22396) | soil metagenome | biome: tundra; feature: field; material: soil | place: USA | collected 2010-05 | depth 0.15 m
CGGTATCGGTGTTGGCGATGCGCTCCTCCAACCCCGATAGCTCGGTGCCCATCGTCGGCTGATAGCCCAGACGCGACGGCATCTGCCCCATCAGGCCGGACACTTCCATGCCGGCCTGGATGAAGCGGAAAATATTATCAATGAGCAGCAGCACGTCGCGATGTTCGTCGTCGCGGAAATACTCGGCCATCGTCAGCGCCGTGTGGCCCACGCGGAACCGGCTGCCCGGCGGCTCATTCATCTGGCCGAAGATCATCACCATGTTCGGCAACACGCCGGCGGCCTTCATCTCACGGTAAAGTTCCTCGCCTTCACGACAACGTTCGCCGATGCCGCAAAAAATGCTGACGCCCTGCTGATGGCCGATCATGTTGTGGATCATTTCCGTGAGCAAAACCGTTTTGCCCACGCCCGCGCCGCCGAACAATCCCGCCTTGCCGCCGCGCTCCAGCGGCACGAGCACATCAATGACCTTGATGCCCGTTTCAAAGATTTCAGACTTGGTGGAACGGCGCGCCAGGGGCGGCGGCGCGCAATGCACCGAACGCCATTGGACATCCGCCGGCGCTGGCTGGCGGTCAATGGCGTTGCCAAACACATCGAACATGCGCGAGAGAATGGCTTTGCCCACCGGCGCTTTCAACGGCCCGCCCGTGTCCGTGACCACCATGCCGCGCGCCAGCCCCTGCGTGGGCGTCAACGCAATCCCGCGCACATGCCGCGCATCCCGCTGCGCCAGCACTTCGATGACGATCTCGTTTTTCTCCCCGGCGTGCAGCACGGAGTAAATCGGCGGCAACGGCCCGTCGAACCGCACGTCCACGACGCTGCCGCGCACCGAGGCGACCGCGCCGAGATTTGCTGTGCTGGTTTTGGCTTCCATGCTTGGTTCGGGTGATACTTAAATTTTAATAACAATCCGTCCGACTAATTGTATCCACTGGATGCGAAGAAATGTATGGGGTGAACACCCCATGAATTTGAAACCGGCGAAGTCCCCAGATGCCTCGCTTATATTTTTTCCATCGCGGCGGTGTATTCGCCACGACGCGCAGCACGGTTGCATTTGGCGCGATGCAGCAGCGCTTGCTGCGCCGCTTTCACATTGTCCTCGTTTCCTCGCCAAATCTCCAAAGCCGGCTGCTGGATGGCGCGGGCAAAAGAAAACGCCAGTGCCCACGGCAATTGTGACTTGAAGCGACGGTTCATGACATTCAAACGCGCCGACGCCAGTTCGGGGGATTGGCCGCCGGACAAAAATGCAATCCCAGGAACCGCAGCGGGGACGGTTCGCCAGAGACTCTTCACCGTGATGTCGGCCACCTTGTCCACGGATGCTTGCGTCGGGCAGGTCAATCCCGGAAGCACCATGTTGGGTTTGAGAATCATGCCTTCCAGCATCACGCGCTGGGAATTAAGCTGGTTGAAAACCGTTCTCAACACTTCTTCCGTAACCTCGCGGCACCGCTCCAAGGAATGGTCGCCCTCCATGAGCACTTCCGGTTCAACGACAGGAACCAGTCCAGCCTCCTGACTCAATGCGGCATAGCGCGCCAGCGCATGGGCGTTGGCCTCAAGGCAACCCCGACTGGGAAGGCCATCGCCGATGGCAATCGCTGCGCGCCACTTGGCAAAACGCGCGCCCATTTGAAAATACTCCTTGAGCCGGTCGCGCAAGCCATCCAGACCTTCGGTGATTTTCTCTCCGGGATAACCGGCCAGGTCTTTTGCTCCGGTATCAACTTTGATGCCGGGCATAATTCCCGCATCTGTTAAGACTTTGACAAAGGGAGTGCCATCTTTCTTCTGCTGACGGATAGTCTCGTCGAAAAGAATTGCTCCGCTAATGCTTTCGCCAAGACCGGGCGCGGTCACAATCAATTCCCGGTAGGCGCGCCGGGCTTCCACTGTCTGCGGAATACCCAGCTTCGCGAATCGTTTGTTGCAGGTGGGATGGCTTTCGTCCATGGCCAACAGGCCCTTGTCGTCGGCCACCATCGCCTTCGCGGTGTCGGTTAGAATTAGTATATTCATAGTGATCCTTTTTCGGTGTATATATTAACGGTCAAACATTAGTTGCCAGCCGGGACGGAAATGGGTTGCTGCGACTGCGGCTGCGCTTGAAGCCGCCAGCGCAAGTCGCCGGTCATCAAATAGACCGCCATGGCTCCGAGCATCAAAATCACGACGAACCAAAGACGCCAGTCACGATGCGCCCGCCTCCAGTAAGGACGATGACTTGGAATGTCTCGATTCATAAACTGGGCGCCGGCCATTTCCAGTTGCGAATTTCCGGCAGGTCTTCGCCGTTTGTATCAATATATTGTTTGTGCTCAATCAGCTTGGCTTTGAGTTGTTGCATGAGGGCTTGGCCTTTGTTACCGGTCTGCGGCACGCGGTCAATCGTGTCCATCACGAGGTGGAAGCGGTCCAGATCGTTCAGCACCGTCATGTCGAAGGGCGTGGTGATGGTGCCCTCTTCCTTGTAGCCGCGAACGTGGATGTTGTCATGGTTGGTGCGCCGGTAGGTCAGCCGATGTATCAACCACGGATACGCGTGAAAGGCGAAGATGACCGGCTTGTCCGTGGTGAACAGCGCGTCAAAAGCCGCTTCGCTCAACCCGTGCGGATGTTCGCTCTGCGGTTCCAGCTTCATCAGGTCCACGACATTGACGACGCGGACCTTCAGATCCGGCAGATGTTCGCGCAGGATGGAAACGGCGGCCATGGTCTCCAGCGTGGGCACGTCGCCACAGCAGGCCATAACGACATCAGGTTCAGTGCCGTCGTCGCTGCTGGCCCATTGCCAGATGCCGATGCCGGCGGTGCAGTGCTTCACGGCGGCGTCCATCGTCAGCCATTGCGGCGCTTGGTATTTGCCGGCGATCACGACGTTGACATAGTGGCGGCTGCGCAGACAATGATCCCAGACGGAGAGCAGGCAGTTGGCATCCGGCGGCAGATAGACGCGCACGACGGAGGCTTTTTTGTTCACGACGTGATCAATGAAGCCAGGGTCTTGATGTGTGAAGCCGTTGTGCATTTGCTGCCAGACGTGCGAGGCCAGCAGGTAGTTCAACGACGCGATGGGACGCCGCCACGGCAATTCCGCCGTGACCTTGAGCCACTTGGCGTGCTGGTTGAACATCGAGTCTATGATGTGGATGAAAGCCTCGTAGCAGTTGAACAATCCATGTCGGCCGGTGAGCAGATAACCTTCGAGCCAGCCTTCGCATTGATGCTCGCTCAACATTTCCATGACGCGACCGTCCAGGGCTAGGAACTCATCATTGTCCTGCTGTCGGGCATCCCATTGCCGGTTGGTCACCTCAAACACGGCGGTCAACCGGTTGGAAAGTGTTTCGTCGGGGCCGAAGATTCGGAAATTGCGCTGCTCCCGGTTGAGCTTGGCCACATCGCGTAGGAACACGCCGAGTTCGTGCGCGTCAGCCGCCTGAACCGATCCGGGTGACGGAACGTTCACGGCGTATTTGCGAAAGTCCGGCATGACGAGGTCGCGGAGCAGGATGCCGCCGTTGGCGTGTGGATTTGCGCCCATGCGGCGGTTGCCCTTGGGCGCGAGTTCGGCCAGCTCTGGTTTCAACTTGCCTTGCGCATCGAAGAGGTCCTCCGGTCGGTAACTTCGCAGCCAGTCTTCCAGCAGCTTGAGATGTTCGGGATGGGTGGCCGGATCGGAGAGCGGCACCTGATGCGCCCGGAAAGTCCCTTCAATTTGCAGACCGTCCACCCATTTCGGTCCCGTCCAGCCTTTCGGGGATTTGAGGACAACCATGGGCCAGCGCGGGCGCATGGTGTTGCCGTTGACGCGCGCTTCGTGCTGGATGCGTTTGATCTCCTCCACCGCCACGTCGAGCGTCGCGGCCATGGCCTCGTGCATCAGCGCCGGCTCATGGCCCTCGACGTAGTATGGCGTCCAACCATTGCCGCGCAGCAACTGATCCAGTTCCTCCGGTTCAATGCGCGCGAGAATGGTCGGGTTGGCGATTTTGTAGCCGTTGAGGTGCAGGATGGGCAGCACGGCACCGTCGGTGACGGGATCAAGAAATTTGTTGGACTGCCACGACGTTGCCAGCGGTCCCGTCTCCGCTTCGCCGTCGCCGACGCAGCAGGCGACGATCAGATCGGGATTGTCGAACACCGCCCCAAACGAATGGCTGAGCGAATAGCCAAGCTCGCCACCTTCATGGATTGAGCCGGGACATTCCGGCGAGGCGTGACTGGGAATGCCGCCGGGAAACGAAAATTGTTTGAAGAGCCTTTGCAGCCCGCCCTCGTTTTGGCTGATACGCGGATAAATCTCGCTGTAAGTGCCCTCAAGGTATGTGTTGGCGACGACCGCCGGACCACCGTGGCCGGGGCCGGAGACGTAAATCATGTCGAGGTCATACTTTTTGATGACCCGGTTCAAATGCACATAAATGAAGTTCTGTCCCGGCGTCGTGCCCCAATGTCCGAGCAGCATATGCTTGATGTCCGTGAGCGCAAGCGGCCGCTTCAACAGCGGATTATCGAAGAGATAAATCTGGCCGACCGACAGATAATTCGCGGCGCGCCAATAGGCGTCCATCTTTTGGAGTAATTCCGGCGTAAGTGTTTTGGTTTTCATGATTCAATCATTTTTCAATGGGCTGGATCCGATCATTCGGCATACCGAGCGCGCGATCATCAGTTCTTCGTCTGTGCGAATGACGCGCACAGTGACGCGAGCGTTATCCGCAGAAATCACGGCTGCATTCTCAGCGTTCCGCCCTTCGTGTATTTCAACACCGAGGAAACCCAACCCTTCACAGATACGCGCGCGGACGACTGGCGCATTTTCGCCGATGCCTCCGGTGAAGACGAGCGTGTCCAAGCCGCCGAGCGCCGCGGCAAAAGAGCCGATCCACTTCTTCGCATGATAACAAAACAGGGCCACGGCTTCCGCCGCTCGCACGTCTTCTTTTTCATGGTCAAGCAAGTCGCGCATGTCGGAGCTGGTTTCTGAAACGCCGAGCAGCCCGGACTCGTGATTGACCATTTTGTAAAACTGACTGGTGGTCATTTGCTCGGTTCGTGCAAGATATGGCGCGAGGCCGGGATCCAAATCACCGGAACGGGTGCTCATCACCAATCCCGCTGTGGGTGTGAAGCCCATACTGGTGTCCACGCTTTTGCCGTCCCGCACGGCGGCCAGACTCGCGCCATTGCCGAGATGGGCGAGGATGACGCGACCTTTCTTTGCTGCCGGATCGCCAAGGCGTGCGAGTTCTTCCATCAGATAAGCGTAGGACAGACCATGGAAACCGTAGCGTTGGATTCCCTTGGCATCGAACCGGCGCGGAATTGGCAGCAACTTGGCCACGCGCGGCATGGTTTGGTGAAACGCCGTGTCAAAGCACGCCAACTGCGGCAGTTTGGGATGACGCTGGCGGAACGCCTCAATCAGTTCAATCTCGCGCGGCAGATGATCCGGGTCGTATGGGCTGATGCGATGCAGTTCATCCAACAATTTTTGGCTGACAATCTCCGGTTCGGTGTGTTTCATCCCGTGAACGACCCGGTGTCCAATGGCTTTGACCGAAGCAAACCCGTCCTGCGTTTCGAGCCAGTCAATCAGGGAATTCGCGGCTGATTTATGATCGGCGGCGGCAAGGTTGCGGCTGACCGGCTGATTTGTGGTCGGGTCGCTGTAAGTCAGATTTGTATCGGGCAGGCCGATACGGTCAACTTTTCCGTGGAGCTTTCGCACCAGCGGTTCGCCGGTCTGAAAGAGCGCGAACTTGATGCTCGACGAACCACCATTGATGGTCAGGGTGCCGGGACTACCTGTGTTCATGGTTGCCTCCTTCATCAGGCTTGAATCCAAATGCAGCCAGTTGCGCACGAGTAGATTGGTAATTCTTGTGCAGGATGCTGCGAATCCCCAAACCTTCGGCGACTTGGACGAACATCGCGGTGTTTTCAAGATAGACAATCTGGTGCGCAGGCGTCTGGGCGAGGTCCAACGCCAGCCGGAAAATATCCGCGTCGGGTTTGTGCAAATGGACGAAGCATGACGAAATAAAAAAATCCACGAACATGGCCAGCTTGAATTTTTCAATCCGATACGCATTCAGTTCGCGCCCCTCATTGCTAACCACGGCGATCTTCAATTTGTGCCGCGCCTTGAGCTGCCGGATCAATTCAATCATCTGCGGAAAAGGTTTGGACTGCTCCGTCATGAATTTCCAAAACTGCGCGTGGGTGAACAGCCGCTTTTGGTGAAAAACGACCCGGCTCAAATACTCCTTCAACGTGAGCTTGCCCAATTCGTAAGTGTCGAAGACGAGGTGATGGCGCGCGTCCATTTCTGCGAAATCCAGTTGAAACGCCTTCGCCGCCCGCCGGCGCGCGTGATGATCCCAGCCGTCAGTCAACAAGACGCCGCCGATGTCCACAAATAATGTTTTGATTGGTGCGCCTTTTTTCATGAGACCGGGAGTGGTGAAGTCTGGTTAATCGGCCTCGTCATGGCCTGATACATCATTTCTTCGCTGAGGAATGGTGCGCCAACCAGTTCGTAACCAGCACTTAACTTTTCGTTCACTTTTCGCGTCAGCTCGTCATGGGTCGCGGCATCGGCGTGAAAAGGGACGGCCACAATAATGTATTCGATCAGAGTTTTCATGTTATTGGCTTCAATAAGATTATCGTTGCCATAGGATTAGTGGGTCTTCCAAGGGAATTGCGACGCCGTCGCAGCGCGGCATCACTCGCGCCATATCGTCATCCTCGACGCCTTGATGCGCCGAAAAATTCTCATGAATCAAGCAGGCCCGAACTCCCGCCACTTTGTTCGCGCAAATTGACGCCCCGACGCCGCTTCCGCAGATTCCAATGCCGCGTTCCACCGTCCCGACGGCAACCGCGCGGGCCAGCGGCACGATAAAATCAGGATAGTCATCGTCCTCTTTCGGACTGCCGTCGCCAAAATCAACCACTTCTTGACCAGCTTCGCGCAATTTCCCGGCCAGATATTCTTTCAACTCGTAACCCCCGTGATCGGCGGCGATGCCGATGCGTTGAAGCTTTCCTGGCAATTCTGACAGCAGCTCATCACTGGTGCGTTTATTGATGGTGTGCTCATGTCTCCCGTTTGGTCCGGTTGAGGATTTCTTTGGCATAACGACAAGGATTTGGTCAGGATCGGGTCGGATCAACCAATCTGCCAAGGAAAAGGATGCTGCCGGAATGGGAGTCGCGAATCAGGAAGATGAAGGGATGATCCGCGCGGAAAATGGGCGTGGGCCGAGGCCTCATAACGGCATTCATCCTCATAACCACGCCGGTTGCCGCAGCGGCCTCTATGCCCTCTTCGTTGACATCCACAAACGCCTTGTGAACCACCGCCGATATGAAAAGATCCCGCTCGCCGTCCATTCCAGAAAAGTCTGCGCGGGGCGAGAAGGCATCCGTCATGCCCATCTCACCGAGGGGCTTCGCAAGACTGAATTGAGCCGTCAATTTGAATTTTGGCAGGAGCACCGCGACTTTCTGTTCACGGGCCTGGCTCAACCAATGGTTAAGCGATTGTTCATTGAGCAGATTCTCCACGTCTTTCAAACCATCAACGTCGCGCGGGAGAAGAACAACCATGCTAAGGTCGTCACCGGCATAAGGAAGTTCCAACAGCTGTAACCCTTCGACTTCGGCATACTTGTAGTCGGCGGTCAATTTCATCAACGGCACTTCTAGTTTTTGATCGGGAGTAACCGAGAAAGGCGCATTGGTAGTGTTATGCTTATCAAACTCCTTGTCCCACCGCCCCTTGAAATAAATGGCATTCACCAACACCAGCCGCGTCGCTGGGCCGAGCACACCCGGTTGGATGAGGTCAGTAATCTTGCCTTTGGTTCTTTGACTAACCCAATCATTGATTTCCGTCTGGGCGGTGTCCGCGTGAGTGCGAAAATCAATCTGTTCCAAATTGGCCCCGTAGCTCTGTTTTGCCAAGTCCAGATAAGCAGGAAGGAAAGGATGATCTTTCTGTCCCCACAACCCGTTTGCGATGTTTAATTCAATCCTCTTTTTCTCCTGTTCTGTGTTTAACTGCCTTTGCAATTCGCCGAATGAAGCCGCGAGTTGGTTCTGGTTCGTATCGAAATGAAGCGTCTTGACCATCTGTGCGGCAGTGTCTCCTCGCGCGCCAGCATAAGTCATCGCCAGGCAGGTGGAGATGCTGTAAGGGGAGAAAAACAGATTGTCATCAGCGGATTTGAGGCGGGCGTAGAGGTCCAGTGCGAAGGCTGTGTTGCCCTCGGCAAGGCTTGCGATGTCGTTGGCAGCCGTTGTGTCCGCTGGGTGACTGATCAGTGCGGTCATTAATAACGTGACAAATACTAAACGCGTTAGAAGGCTCATCATCATGCACGATCCCGCGCTTGCAGTTGGCCAATTGTTCCATCGGTTCTTGCCACGTGCATCCGGGACGGCAGTTCGTCGCTTCAATCGCGCGCAGACAAGCGTGTGAAAAAGATCGGGTGAATACATTTTTTGTCATGAGGACTCTGGCTCCTTTGGGCCACGCGAACAATGGGGTGAACACCCCATAGCACCGAGGGGCTGCTCATGTTGCCGCACTCGCGCAGCACCTGTCGGCTGGCGGTCAGGTCGCAACCGGCGCAGGTTTGCCCGATGGCATCCAACACATCGCGCCCGCCGTCTTTGAGATTCGTCTTTATGGACGACATGGCCGGTCAGGTTCTCCACATGCCGAGGCAATCCCAATGATTGGAATGTATCCTGATTTGAGCAGGCCATTTTTAGAAGCGGGCGTCCGGGCAAGTCAGATCTTCGATCCAGCTTCTCCCGCGAGATGTGCATACGGTGGCACGGTGCGCAGCCGCAAATCCTCCACGGGTGCGCCAATAGTGAAATGATAAAGGCTCTGCCATTCCTGCCCGGTCAGGCCCAGCGCATGGTGCAGCACATCATCGAAATAGCAGCCGATGCCGGTGCCGCGAACCCCGGCAGCCTCGGCTGCCAGATACAAGGCCTGGCCAATCATTCCGGCCTCCCAGAATAATTCCCGATAAGCCGCCGCGCCGTCTGTCCGCAAGATTGGCTCGAACCGTCCGAGCATCCCAAGGCTGAACGCACCATCAGAGGCAATGTCCTGATTGCAGGAGAGCTTCCGCGCGAAATCACGCAGGTCGCCTCCGCCCAGCCGGTAGAGTGGAACCGGATTGGCTGATTCCGTCACGTGTTCCCATGTGAGTTTCGCATTTAATGCCTGACGCAATTCCTCCGCATCCGCCGGCGCGCGCAACCAGAGATACAAACCGGGAGCCAGTCCGATGACTCGATGCACGAAGACGACCAGATGCAAACGCGGCACAAATGGCCAGGCGTCAAACGGTGGCGCGGTTGCACGCGGCAGCGTCGCATCCAAGATGGACAGAAACTTCTCCCGCGTGATGCTGGTGACGCCATCGAAGTCCACGGCACTGCGGCGCTGGCGAATCAACTGGCTGGCTGAATGATTGCAAACGGGAGGTGACGGCGGCGGCCAATCCAAGCTATCGCTGGCTTTGGATGGTGCCGCGTTCGTGGTTCTTCGTTCCGAAGCCTTAATCGCAGCATCAATCGCCGGCCACTCGAAATGGGAATCGCTTAAGCGGTTGGCGCGTCCGAACCATTCAATGGCCGTGCCGGCGACGGGTGTCAAAGGCTCTGCGAAAACAGCGCTCGTGGTCAATTGCATGAGCAATTCCGGAGTTTCCCTTACCGCATTTTCAAAATCTTCCGCTCGATCCAAGCCGAGCAACTTGGCAAGGCGCGCGTCAGAACACTCCGGCACGAACTGCGCGCGCCAGCCCAGCGCAGCGGCAGCAAATCGAATCGCGGCCAGCGCGTGACCGACGTCGTGCTGGCAATAGCGGAAAGCCCGCTCACCATATTTCCAGGCCTCGCGCCAAGTGACGGAAGTCAGCCCCACTTGAAATTCGTTCACAATGGAGTTAGCAGGCTGCATCCAGTGCGCTCGTTTTTCCAATGCGTGTTCAAATGGCGCGTAGTGATAGACCCCCGCGCCGCCTGCAAGCCCGTTCAAGTCCGGTAGCACTGCGTAGGCTTCGGTTGGATGCAGGTTGCCACTGGAGGGATTGATCCGCAGATACCAGCTCGAATCCGCAATCTGCTTGCGGGCAGAAAGACCAAGGGACAATTCAAAAAACAACCCCAGCGTGGCGAGCGTGAGCGGCTGCGGCGCAACGGTCGCTGCCCCGAACAAAGCCGCCGCCGGGGGCGTCTGATCCCGATCGTTCAACGGCAGCCGGAACAGCGGTGCGCCCGTGAAGCGGCGAAAGGGATTGGGCTGAGTCGCCCAGTCAAGTCCGTGTGGGCCGCTGGCATAACGCCCGGGATGATGCTTGGTTCGCTCGTGATACGCGATGATGTCAGCGGTCGCCTCTGGCAAGGGCGGAAGGTTGGCAGTGCTTGTTTTCAAGTGGCGCGGCCACAATAGACCATTATCGGAAGATTGCGCTGACTTTATTCCGAGCCGGTCTGCAATTCAAACCGGCGGCGGATTTCTTTCGGCGAAACCGCGCTGGTGCCAATACGGGTAGTTGGGAGGCGTGGCACTGGCCGCATCCAATTTGACGATTTGCTCGGGCGTGAGTTTCCAGCCGATCGCCCCGAGGTTGGCGCGCAATTGTTCTTCGTTACGCGCGCCGATGATGAGCGTGGAAACCGTTGGGCGCTGGAGCAGCCAGTTCAGCGCTATTTGCGGAACCGTCTTGCCGGTTTCTTTGGCGACTTCGTCGATGACGTCAACCACATGGTAGAGATATTCGTCGGCGATCTGCGGGCCAATGTCGGCATTGAGTTTGGATTGCAGGCGGGTGTTCGGCGGCAATGGCTGGCCGCGCCGAAATTTGCCGGTGAGCTTCGCCCAGCCTAATGGACTCCACACGACTGCGCCGACCTTTTGATCCAGACCCAGCGGCATCAGTTCCAATTCATAATCACGGCCGACCAGTGAATAGTAAGCTTGGTGCGCCACGTAACGCGCGCAGCCATATTTCTCCGCGATGGCGAGGGATTTCATCAAATGCCAGCCGGAGAAATTGGAGCAGCCGAGGTAGCGAATTTTCCCCGCGCGCACGAGATCATCCAGCGTGCTCAGTGTTTCTTCGATGGGCGTGACGGCATCGAATGCGTGCAGCTGAAACAGGTCGATGTAGTCGGTGCCAAGTCGTTTCAGCGAGCCCTCGATCGCACGGATCAAATGAAACCGCGAGGAGCCAACGTCATTCGGTCCGTCCCCGAGACGGAATGTGGCTTTGGTCGAAATGAGAACTTTATCGCGGCGGCCCGCGATGGCTTTGCCGAGAATTTCCTCGGCTTGCCCGTCGGAATAAATGTCGGCGCTGTCGAACATGGTCAGCCCGGCTTCCAGGCAGATGTCCACGAGCCGCGTCGCTTCGGGCGCACCGCTGTTGCCCCAGGCGGAAAAGAGTTCGCCTTTGCCGCCGAAAGTTCCGGTTCCCAGAGTTAATACCGGGACTTTGAATCCCGAGCCGCCGAGTTGTCGATATTCCATATTATTAGTTGATTGGTTTGAGAAATAACCCGGCCACAATTTCATACGAATGTAAACGGTCTTCTAGCCGGTAGAAGTCTGAAAACAGCATCAGTTCGTCCGCCCGTGTCAGCCGCAGGAAATCTCGCAGCTTGCGCTCCACCGTTGCCGGTCCTCCGACCACTGCCGCGCCGAGATGCGATTCGACCGCGCGCTGTTCGCCACCGATCCACAAACCATCCATGCTGGCCACTGGTGGCGGCGTGAAGATGGGCTGGCCACGGATCAACCGCAGAATTCTTTGGTGCGCGGAAGTGGCCAGATGTTCGGCCTGTTCATCCGTGTCCGCCGCCAGCACCGGTAGTCCGATTACCACATAGGGCTGGCTCAATGTTGCGGAAGGCTCGAAATGTTCCCGATACAAGGAGATCGCCTCGATCATCATCTGCGGCGCGAATTGACCGGCGAAGGCGAATGGCAAACCCAGTGCCGCCGCGAGTTGGGCGCTGAAAGTGCTGGAGCCCAGCAACCAAATGGGAACATTGGAGTTGCTGCCGGGAACAGCTTGGATTCGTTGGCCCGGCGATACGGGACCGAGGAAGTGCATCAACTCCTGTAATAATTCGGGGAACCGGTCGCCAGCGTTCGGACCCCGGCCCAAGACATGCGCCACCAACGCATCTCCGCCAACGGCACGTCCAAGTCCCAGATCAATTCGACCGGGATAGAGGGCTTCAAGCGTGCCGAACTGCTCCGCAATCACCAAGGGCGCATGGTTTGTCAACATGATGCCACCGGAGCCAACCCGAATGGTTTTGGTGGCTCCAGCGACATGGCCAATCAAAACCGAAGTCGCGGCGCTCGCGATGCCCGCCATATTGTGATGTTCGGCCAGCCAGAAACGCCGGTAGCCCCACGCCTCCGCCGCTTGTGCGAGTTTCACGGAGTTATGAAAACTTTCCGCCACGGACCCGCCTTCGCGGACCGAGGCGAGATCAAGCACTGAAAGGATGATTTCGGAATCGTGTTTCATCAGGCGGCCAGCGGTAGAAATGGATAGTCGGTGTAACCTTTCTGTCCGGGGGCATAAAAGGTGGATTGATCTGGCGTATTCAATTCGGCATTTTGTTGAAAGCGTTTCGGTAAATCCGGATTAGCCAGAAACGTCACGCCAAAGGCGACCGCATCGGCTTCCCCGGCCGCCAAGACTTGATTGCCTGTGGTCTGCGTGAATTTTTCGTTGGCAATGTAGCTGCCGCCAAAAATCCTTTTCAATTGCGGCCCGAGGCGGTTTTCGCCCAGCGCTTCGCGGGCGCAAATAAAGGCAATGCCCCGTTTGCCCAGTTCGGCCGCCAAAAATCCAAACGTGGCCAGCGGATTGGAATCGCCCATGTCGTGGGCATCGCCGCGCGGTGCCAGATGCATGCCGACGCGATCAGCGCCCCAGACGGAAATCACCGCGTCGGTGACTTCCAACATGAGCCGGGCACGATTCTCGATGGAACCACCGTAGGTGTCAGTGCGATGGTTCGTCTTGTCCTGAAGAAATTGATCCAGCAAATAGCCGTTGGCACCATGAATTTCCACGCCGTCGAACCCAGCCAGTTTCGCATTCTCCGCGCCCTTGCAATAGTCCTCGATGATGCCGGGAATTTCCCCAAGTTCCAATGCTCGCGGAGTGGCGATAGCTTTTAGCGGGCGGACCAGGCTAACGTGTCCCACCGCCGCAATGGCGCTGGGAGCGACCGGCAAGGCTCCGTTCAAGAACATGGGATCGGAAATGCGCCCAACGTGCCAAAGCTGCAGCAAGATACGTCCGCCGGCTTTATGCACGGCTTCTGTCACCAGTTTCCAACCTGCCACCTGCGCCGTTGACCAGATTCCGGGAGTATCCGCGTAGCCCACCCCCATCGGCGTGACGGAAGTGGCCTCCGAAATAATCAAACCAGCAGACGCGCGCTGGACATAATATTCGGCCATTAGCGCATTGGGAATGCGTTTGGCACCGGCCCGCGCGCGGGTCAGCGGTGCCAGGACGATGCGATTGGGCAGGCTCCAGGCGCCGATGCGGACGGGATCAAATAGGTTAGGCATGCGGTTTTCTAAATTTGCAATTTTTTGTTTGGGTTTGCCGTTTATAGTTCGACAAATGTCGAACCTAGTGTCTGTTGGCGTGGATGTCAAAAATAATTCGATGATTGTCGAACCATGCTTTTGGTGGCATGGTGCAGTGTTGTGAAAACCTATTGCCATCCGTCGATGGACGAGATTGCGCTGCCCGCAGTGATGCAGGCGCTGTCGGATCCGTGCCGGCTGGCCATCGTCCGCGAATTACTGGACGCCAAAGGCCGCACGCTGGCCTGCAACGAAGTCCGCCTCAATATTTCGAAGGCAACCCGGTCGCATCATTTTGAGGTGCTCCGCGCGGCGGGCATGATTCACACCAAAATGGACGGCACGAAGTGCATGACGTCCTTGCGACGGAGCGAATTAAACAAACGTTTTCCAGGGCTGCTTAAATTGATTGCCACCGGCAACTGAATCCTCATTGGGTCCAGAACAAACTAAAGGGGGGACCTTGGGGATGCTTTCGAAAGTGATCGTGGATACACACCATCCAGAAAACCTGCGGCATCCTTCCCGGAATTTGCGTGCCACACTCCGACCGATCAGACGTTGGTGGGCCTACGCACGCGCATGGCTTTTCCACGAAATAGCAAGTTGAATTCTAAAGAACAATTTTACACCACTTTAAACCACAATTGACACGAGGGTTCGATTCCCTTCACCCGCTCCATTCGTAATCAATGACTTACGAAGAAGTGCAAGTAAAGTGCAAGTAGATTGACCTGCAAAATTTCTGACAATGGCCACACGTCGCTTCCGCTTTATTTCAGTTGAAGATGCAGCGACCCTTAGAACATTACTATGGACCTTTGGTTAAATTTAGTGTGTTCAAAGTTGTCACCCGCCGCCGGTTACCTATTCTGAAGGCTTGAGCGAGTTCACGCATATTTTGGAACGGGTGGAACAAGGCGATCCAAAAGCCGCCGCCGAACTGCTCCCGATTGTTTACGAGGAACTCCGCCGTCTGGCTTCTCAAAAAATGGCGCACGAAGCCGCCGGCCACACGCTCCAACCCACCGCCCTCGTCCATGAGGCTTGGATGCGGCTGGGCGGAAGTGATGCCCCGACTTTTCAAAATCGCGCTCACTTCTTCGGTGCGGCTGCCGAGGCGATGCGCCGCATACTCATCGAACACGCCCGCCGAAGGTTGGCGGCAAAACGCGGCGCAGGCGTCGAGGTCGTTGATCTGGATGGACTCGAAATTTCTTCTCCCGTCGCGGATGACGACCAGTTGCTGGCTGTGAATGACGCCTTGGAAAAACTTTCGGCCATTGATTCGCGCAAGGCCGAACTGGTCAAACTGCGTTATTTTGTGGGGCTGAATTTCGAGGAAGCCGCCGCTGCACTCGGTATCGCCGTGCCAACGGCCAAACAATGGTGGGCCTATGCGCGCGCCTGGCTTACGGTCGAGATGCGCGGAGCGGCACCACGCTGACCATTCGCTGAATGAATTGGCTTAGACCTTGTTTCCCTTGGGCACATGAGTCGCCCAAGTCTGGCCGTGTTCCGGCTGGACATGGGTGAAGCCGGTGCCCGCCGGTGGATTGGGGATGCGGATCAGCACCTGGCAGGCAGGGCATTGAATCTGCCGGCCGGCGAATTGCGGCTCGCACTTCAACGGCTGGTCGCAGTGAGAACAATAGAATTTGAATTCGTTGGTGTTCATAGTCTTCATCAGGATCATGCGCAAACCGGGTCCGAAAAGTATATCACTGAATTGGGGATTATGCGGGTTGCCAACCAACCGGTAGGGCGTCGCTGCTGCGACGCCAGCGTTGTTTGTAATTGAAACTACGGCGGCACAGCCGTGCGCCCTCCCAGATTGGCACCCCTGTTCGTCAGCCGGACAGTCCTGAAAGATTTATCCATACTTTCTGTCGGGCGAATACGCATGTAAGATGGAATGCACAAATCAGCCATGTCATCATCCCAAAATCGCGAAGAGGCGCTGTTTGCCCTCGCGCTGGAAAAACCGGCGGACAAACGCGCCGCATTTCTGGACGCCGTGTGTGAAGGCGATACCGCGTTGCGCCAACGCCTCGAAGCCCTGCTCGCCGCGCACGAACAACCGGAAACGCTGCTCGCCACACAGGCCGAAGCCGCCCGGCCCACCATCAAGCTCGATCTCGCCGACGCGCCGGACGAAGCGGTGGGTCAGACGCTGGGGCGCTACAAGTTGCTGGAGCGAGTGGGCGAAGGCGGGTGCGGCGTGGTGTATGTCGCCGAGCAGACTGAGCCGGTGCGGCGTCGCGTTGCGCTCAAGGTGATCAAGCTGGGGATGGACACCAAGCAGGTCGTCGCGCGGTTCGAGGCCGAGCGGCAGGCGCTCGCGATGATGGATCATCCCAATATCGCCAAGGTGCTCGATGCGGGCACGACCGACGTAGGCCGCCCCTACTTCGTAATGGAACTGGTGCGCGGCATTCGCATCACCGACTACTGCGACCAGGCCAATCTCACCACCAAGGAACGGCTTGATCTGTTCATCAAGGTTTGCCAGGCCATCCAGCACGCGCATCAGAAGGGCATCATCCACCGCGACATCAAGCCGTCGAACATCCTCGTCACCCTGCACGACGGGGTGCCGGTGCCGAAGGTGATTGATTTCGGCATCGCCAAGGCCACGGAAGGCCGGCTGACGGACAACACGGTTTACACGCAGTTGCACCAATTCATCGGGACGCCGGCTTACATGTCGCCCGAGCAGGCGGAGATGAGCGGGCTGGACATTGACACGCGCAGCGACATCTACAGCCTGGGCGTGTTGCTCTACGAATTGCTGGCCGGCAGCACGCCGTTCGATGCCAAGGAACTGATGGCCTCGGGCATCGACGCGATGCGCAAGACGATTCGCGAGAAAGAGCCGCAACGCCCGAGCACGAAGCTGAGTCAGACGCTCGTAGCCGCCGACAAGGTAGGGCGCGTCGCTCAGCGCGCGCCGTCTGCCGGTGAAAGCATGTCCACGGGCGGCGCGCACGGAGTGACGCGCCCTACCACACACTCCGAGGAAGAAGTCAGAGCCTCCTCACGTCGGCTGCTAAGAATCAAGGAGACGATTACGCTGCTCAAGGGCGATCTGGACTGGATCGTGATGAAGTGTCTGGAGAAAGACCGCACGCGGCGATACGAGACAGCCAATGGTCTGGCGTTTGATCTGAAGCGGCACTTGAACAACGAGCCTGTTCTCGCCCGTCCGCCCGGCGCGGCCTACAAATTTCAGAAAGCCTTTCGCCGTAACAAGCTGGCTTTCACCGCTGGTATCGCGATCGCCGCCGTCTTGTTGCTCGGCATAATCGTCAGCACCTGGCAATCGGTGCTGGCCACACGCGCCAAACAGCAAGCACAGGCAGCGCAGGCGCAAGAGGCCGTCCAACGCGAGAAGGCCGTCGAAGCCCAGGCCAACGAAACCAAGCTGCGCGAGCAGGCCCAGGCCGCGGAACTGGCCGCCCGGCAACGCGCCTATGCCTCGGATATGAACGTCGCCAAGCAAACACTTGCCGGGAGCAATCTGGGCCGCGCGCAGGATTTGCTGAATCGCCAGCGGCCCCAGCCCGGCCAGAAGGATCTGCGCGGCTGGGAATGGCGTTATCTCTGGGCGCAAACCCACAGCGACGCGCTGTTCACGCTTTGTCAGAAGAGCGAAATCGAATCGCTCGCCGCTTCCGCCAACGGCGACTGGCTGGCGATCGGCCTGGCGCATAAGGACGGGCTGATCGTGTATGACCTGCAGACCCGGCAGGAGGTGGCTCATCTCGCGGCCGGGGAAGGTGGTGTGCGCGCCGCCTTCTCTCCGGTGGCATCCTTGCTGGCCTTCACCAGTTCCAGCTTTCTAGCTTCAGGCAAGGAGCAGGACACGTTGCGGCTGTGGAACGCGGCGACGCGACAGGTAGTGGCTGAGTTCCCGCTGGATACGACATGCTCGGGGTTGGCGTTCGCCCAGGATGGGCGGACGATGGTGACGTCCACGGGCCTGGGACACATTACCCTCTGGCGCATTCCGGAAGGAATCAAGCTGGCCAGCTACCCCAGCGAACAAACTTTAGGCATGGATCCGGCAACCGACTTTGGGGCCACTTCGGATTTGGGTCTGGCAGCGTATGGCACGAGGTCCGGTCGGGTTCACATGATGGATCTGCATGGCGGAAAGGAACTCTGGAGCGCGGTGGCGTCGAAGCTATACATCACCGCATTGGCGTTTTCACCGGACGGCAAAACGCTGGCGTCCGCCGCTGGATTTGGCGAGTCGGACATTCGTCTGTGGGACGTGGCCACCGGCAAGGAAATCGGGCGGCTGGAAGGCCACAAAGGCTGGGTTGGTTCTTTGGTGTTCTGGCCGGACGGCCAGAAGCTGGCCTCCAGCAGTGCTGATCAAACGATTCGGATTTGGGATGTGGCCAGTCGCAAGTGTCTGGATGTGTTGCGGGGTCATCGTCTGGAAGTGTGGCGGCTGGCGTTGCTGCCGGATGACAAGACGCTGGTCAGTGGCGCCAAGGACGGCACAGTTTGCCTCTGGGACACGTCGGTCACGCACCCGCATCAGCCCCGCATCACGATTCCGGCGAAAGTCCTCAACTGGTGCTTCACCCCCGACAGCCGTTCGCTCGTGACTTTGGATGACGCAGGCCAAGTGGCGCGGTGGAGCGGCCCGGATTTTCAGGAAAGAGAGGCCGGGCTGAATATCGCAACCAACATCGGAGGCAATTACGCGGGCAGCAGCTTTTCACCGGATGGCCGCTTCCTGGCGGTGGGCTTCACCAACGGGAACATTTCGGTTTGGGACGTGTCGCGACGGGTTCTGCGGCGCGAATTCAAACTCGGCGACAGCAGCGTGACTCCCTTGAGTTTTCTCGCGCGGGGAAATCGATTGGTGGTCCGGGTTGCCGCCGACAATCACTTCTCCGAATGGGATCTGGAAGCCAACCGGGAAATCCAGTCCTGGCCGGCACCGGCGGTTTTTGAAGGCTTCGGCGTGTCGCCGGACGAACGGCTGGGAGTCGGCGTCGGCTGGCACGGGGATGTCTCCGGTCGGAACCTGCCGCAACACAGCAACACCAACCTGCCGCTCGACGCGCTGGAAGGTTGGACGGCGACGTTCTCGGCCGACGGGACACGCCTCGCAATCGCCAGTGCCTTGGGTTATGCGCGGGTTTGGGACACCGCCACCTGGCGGGAAGAAGCGACGCTACGCGGTTTTCTCAATGCCGTGATCTCGGTGGCGTTTTCGCCGGAGGGCAAACGACTCGCCACCGGCGGCACCAACCCGGATGATACGGTGAAACTGTGGGATGTGGACAGTTGGCAGGAGTTGCTCACCTTGGAAGGCGAGGGATTCCTGTTTGGTCTCACGGCTTTTTCACCTGACGGGAATGCCATCGGCACCAAGAGCACTGAAGGAATCCTGGGCCTCTGGCGTGCGCCGTCATGGGAAGAAATCAACACGGCGGAGGCGAAGGAGAAGGCGGAGAGCAAACAGCCATGAATTCGAATCGCGAAGAACTTTTATTTGCACTGGCCCTGACGAAACCTGTCGCCGAACGTGCGGCTTGGCTCGACCGCGAGTGTGGCGAGGACAAAGACCTGCGTGCCCGCCTCGAAGCGTTGGTAGCCGCACATGAACAACCTGACGCTGCGCTGGCCACCGCCGCGCCTAGTGGCAAGCAAACCATAAAACTCGAACTCACCGACGCGCCCGATGAAGCCGTGGGCCAGACGCTCGGACGCTACAAGCTACTGGAGCGCGTCGGCGAAGGCGGGTGCGGCGTGGTCTATGTCGCCGAACAAACCGAGCCGGTGCGGCGACGCGTGGCGCTGAAGGTCATCAAGCTCGGCATGGACACCAAGCAGGTGATCGCGCGCTTTGAGGCGGAGCGGCAGGCGCTGGCGATGATGGATCATCCGAACATCGCCAAGGTGCTCGACGCGGGCACGACCGAGCTTGGGCGTCCGTTCTTCGTGATGGAACTGGTGCGCGGCATCCGCATCACCGATTACTGCGACCAGGCCAATCTCACCACCAAGGAACGGCTCGATCTGTTCATCAAGGTTTGCCAAGCGATTCAGCACGCGCACCAGAAGGGGATTATCCACCGCGACATCAAGCCGTCGAACATTCTCGTTACGCTGCACGATGGCGTGCCGGTGCCGAAGGTGATTGATTTCGGCATCGCCAAGGCCACGGAAGGCCGGCTGACGGACAACACCGTTTACACGCAGTTGCATCAGTTCATCGGCACGCCGGCCTACATGAGTCCGGAGCAGGCGGAGATGAGCGGGCTGGATATTGATACGCGCAGCGACATCTACAGCCTAGGCGTGTTGCTTTACGAACTGCTGGCCGGCAGCACGCCGTTCGATGCCAAGGAACTGATGGCCTCGGGCATCGACGCGATGCGGAAGACGATTCGCGAGAAGGAACCGGTGCGCCCGAGCACGAAGCTCAGTCAAACGCTCGTAGCAATCGACAAGGTAGGGCGCGTCGCTCCGCGCGCGCCGTCTGCCGATGAAAGAATGTCCACGAGCGGCGCGCGTGGAGCGACGCGCCCTACCACGCAATCCGAAGAAGAAGTTAGAGCTGACTCACGTCGGCTGCTACGAGTGAAGGAAACCATCAAGCAGCTGCGCGGCGATCTCGACTGGATTGTGATGAAGTGTCTGGAGAAGGACCGCACGCGGCGCTACGACACGGCCAACGGGCTGGCCATGGACATCAAACGGCACTTGAACAACGAACCGGTCCTTGCCCGTCCGCCGAGCCGGCTATATGAGTTCCAGAAGACTGTGCGGCGGCACAAGTTCGGTTTCGCGGCGGCGGCCGCGCTCATCACGGTGCTCGCTATCGGGGTGCTGATCAGCACGTGGCAGGCAGCGCAGGCCACTCGCGCGAAACGGGAGGCATTGGCGGCGGAAGCCCAGGCAACCACCCAACGTGAAAAGGCGGAAGCGAGCGAACAGAAGGCGATCGCGGCCCAGGCCAACGAAACCATACTGCGCGAGCAAGCGCAGGCCGAAGAACTCGCCGCCCGTCGGCGCGCCTACGCCTCGGACATGAATGTGGCCAAACAGCAGTTGGACGGAAACAATCTTGGCCGCGCGCTCGATTTGCTGAACCGCCAACGGCCCCAGCCCGGCCAGAAGGATTTGCGCGGCTGGGAATGGCGTTATCTTTGGCAGCAAACCCGCAGCGACGCACTGTTCACGCTGTGTCAGGAATCCTCGGAGATCTATTCGCTGGCGGTTTCGCCTGACGGCATCTGGCTGGCGGTGGGCGTTTTTCACCAAGGCGGTCTGGCCGTGTGGGATTTGCGAACGCGACAAGAGTTGATCCGTTTGGCCAAAAACGAACAGATTGTCCGCGCCGTCTTCTCACCCACGGAACCGCTGCTGGCCTTTGCCAGTTCTGCTCTTGACGCCTCGGGGGAGCGGCGAACCACATTGCGCCTTTGGAACACCGCGACGCGACAGACGACCGCCGAAATGCCACTGGATGAGCGTTGCAGTGGTTTGGCCTTCGCCAAGGATGGGCGGACGCTGGTCACTTCAACCGTTGGAGGGAATACCACCCTCTGGAGGATGCCCGATGGAACCAAGCTGGCCAGTCATACTTCAACGCAGGCTAGTCTTGATTATCGCGACACTTTTGCCGCAACGCCGGACTTGAAGCTTGCGGCTGAAACGTTGACGGGAGGACGGGTATCGATCCTTGATTTGCGAGGCGGCAGGGAACTGTGGACGGCGGTGGCGACGAAGCAATTCCTCAAGGCACTGGCGTTTTCGCCCGACGGCAAAACTATGGCCTCCGCCGCTGGATATACTGAATCGGACATTCGCCTGTGGGAGGTCGCCACCGGCAAACAAGTCGGAAAGCTGGAAGGTCATGGCTCCTGGGTAAGCTCCCTGGTGTTCATCCCGGACGGCAAAAGGCTGATTTCGAGCAGCGCCGACCAGACGATTCGCATTTGGGACGCGGCGAGTCAAAAGTGCCTGGACGTGCTGCGCGGTCATCGTCAGGAAGTGTGGCGGCTGGCCTTGCTGCCCGATGGCAAAACCCTGGTCAGCGGCGGCAAGGACGGCACGGTTTGCTTCTGGGACACGTCCGTCCCACATCCGCATGATCCCCGCATCACCCTCCCGGCGGAGAACGTCGCCAACTGGAATTTCGCGCCCGACGGTCGCTCCCTCCTGACGCTGGATCGCCACGGACAGGTGGCGCAATGGTCAGGCGGTGATTTGCAAATGAAGTCACCCTTGCTGGAATTGGGGACAGATTTCTCCCCATCCTGCTTTTCGCCGGATGGACGGTTCCTGGCGTTCTGCCGGACCAACGGCAGCATCCAAGTTTGGGATCTATCCCAACGGGTATTGTTGCATCAATTCACCAACACCATGGATCGGGTGGAGGCACAAGCCTTTCTCGGCGACGGCAAGAAGCTGATCACATGGTCCAAGAGCGGCAATTTGCTTCACGAATGGGATTTCACAACCGGCTTGGAAATCCAGACGTGGTCGCCGCCGGCGGGACCTTACGTGACGACGGCGCTGACGCCGGACGAACGTTCGTTGCTGGCCATCGGCGATGAAGGAGACGGGGTCTTAAGAAACCTCGTTGACGAAAGTCAGACGAAACTGAAACTGGACGTTCTGGAGACCGACGTTGGCAGTTACTCGCCGGATGGCAAGCGGTTCGCCGTGGCCAGCAGTCTGGGTTTTGCCCGCGTCTGGGATGCTGCAACCTGGAAACCGGTGGCGACTCTCGGCGGCTTTCTAAATGGGGTGCATGGGGAGATTTTTTCACCAGACGGCAAACGGCTGGCGATCGCCAGCGGTGGCAGGGAAGCGGTGAGGTTGTGCGACACGGACAATTGGCAGGACGTGTTGACCCTGGAAAGTCAGGGCAGCGGATTCGGGGGGTGGGGTTTTCCCCGGATGGTAATGCCCTCATTTGGGGAAGCCAGACCACCCTTTCCCTTTGGCGAGCTCCATCGTGGGCGGAAATCAACGCGGCGGGGGCGAAGGATAAAACAGAGATTAGACAGCCATGAACCAAACCCGCGAAGAACTCTTGTTCCAGCTTGCGCTGAGCAAGCCCGCTGCGAAGCGTGCGGCGTTTCTCGACTCCGAATGCGAAGGCGACGCTGCCCTGCGCCAGCGTCTCGAAGCTCTACTTGCCGCGCATGAGCAACCCGAAACGCTGCTCACCACACAGGCCGAAGCGGCCCGCCCGACGATTAAGCTCGATCTCGCCGAAGAACCGCCCGACGAAGCCGTGGGTCAGACGCTCGGACACTACAAGCTGTTGGAACGGGTGGGCGAAGGCGGGTGCGGGGTGGTCTATGTGGCCGAACAGACCGAGCCGGTTAGGCGGCGCGTGGCGCTGAAGGTCATCAAGCTGGGCATGGACACCAAGCAGGTGGTCGCCCGGTTCGAGGCGGAGCGGCAGGCATTGGCGATGATGGATCATCCCAACATTGCCAAGGTGCTCGATGCCGGCACGACCGACGTGGGCCGGCCCTACTTCGTCATGGAACTGGTGCGCGGCACCCGCATCACCGATTGCTGCGACCAAGCGAATCTCACCACCAGCAGGAGGATTTGAAGCCGGGCATCTTTCACCGGCAAGCTTTACACCACTTTACACCACAATAGACACGAGGGTTCGATTCCCTTCACCCGCTCCACTGCTTAAAAGCGGGCACTCAGATTTCGGATCAGACCAGCTGACCGAGTGCGCATTTTCGAATGGCTTTGCTGTTTCAACAGACCGAAGCAAGCGGACACCAAAACGGACACCAAAAGTATAGTTCCGGCTAGTAAGTGAATAGTGCCGAATTCTCTTGAATAGTCTGCAAACATTGGCGATATTTGAGCAGAACTGTGGCGAAAAAGGGTCGATTCCGACCTCCGCCTCCAAGTTGTTATTGATAAGCAGCTTGCGAAGCTTTTGAAGCGTGAATTCACTTCGTTTTTTCATGACCGGCGTTATACGAAAACCAACCCTCGCCTAAATTAATGCTTGCTCCGTAACGAGGGTTCGATTCCTTTCACAAGCTCCATTGATTGTCAACGACTTACAAAAAAGCGCAGGTAAATCACTGGGCCTTTTCTTCTTTGCAAAAAAACTCATTTTTCTGATTTTTGAGCACGAAACAAGGATTTCACCGTCATGTCTGCAAAAAACTTCGCGCCAATTTTGAAGTGCAAACGGTCGGCGAACGCCGAACTTGTGAGAATTATTAATCGGCGCTGGAGTAGTCATAGGCCCACGTCAGAGCTTGCGATGCTGGTTGCACTTGGAACGCTCGTTCACCGCCATCATCCATGCAGCAAATAAAGATTTATGCGCCACTTCCGGCTGACCGCAGACTCATTTATCCTCTGCCTTCAGCGCCTCGAAGCCGGAAATCACGTCGAATAGTTCCTCGTCAATGCCTGCCTGACGAATACGATGGAAAGTGCCGTGGAGCGTTTCCAGCAATTCATCAATGTTTTTCTCGGCGCGCTCCATTGCGCCAGGCGGCTCGCGTTTTCGCTCGCGAGGGACTCTGCGCTCGCCCGAAAAAGCGATATAAAAAGATATTCGCGGATGAGTGCGCGGGGAGTCGCGGTGCCGCTGCCCATGACCTCGGGCATCCGGTTCGCTGCCGGCGTCGCTGCTGGCCCAATGCCAGATGCCGATGCCCTCGGTGCAGTGGGCCACGGCGGCGTCCATCGTCAGCCATTGCGGCGCTTGATATTTGCCGGCGATGACGACGTTGACGTAGTGGCGGCTGCGCAGACAATGATCCCAGACGGAGAGCAGGCAGTTGGCATCCGGCGGCAGATAGACGCGCACGACGGAGGCTTTCTTGTTCACAACGTGATCAATGAAACCAGGGTCTTGATGCGTGAAGCCGTTGTGCATCTGCTGCCAGACATGCGAGGCCAGCAGGTAGTTCAACGACGCGATGGGGCGTCGCCACGGCAGGCGGGCGGTGACCTTCAACCTCTTGGCGTGCTGGTTGAACATCGAGTCTATGATATGTTCACCGGGCTGTTTGCCGGAGCGATGAAACTCGGCGAAGCCCTGGAAAAGCTGGAGGAAAAAGAACCAGAATCGGAGGAAGTCGAAAGACCGCAAGAGGCGGAAGTCTGAACGTAGATTCTTTTGAACGACGAAACATCAATTTTCGTCTGCGGGTTCATGAATTTAGCAATGAATGCTTTAAGAACTGCCATACCTGCGCCTGTTCAGTGGTGTTTAAATCACAGTGGCGATGGGTTGCCGAATGTTTTACTTTGTCCGAGACAATCCATGAACGACATTACGCTGGTTTTGGAATCAGTCGGGCGCGGTGAGAGCCAGGCCACGGAAGTATTGTTTCCGCTGGTCTATGAAGAGTTGCGCCGGCTGGCAGCGGCGCGGATGGCTAGGGAGGCTGCCGGACACACCTTGCAGCCGACGGCTCTCGTGCATGAGGCGTGGCTGCAACTGGTGGGCGCGGGCGATCGCACTTGGAAGAATCGCGCACATTTTTTTGGAGCGGCGGCGGATGCGATGCGGCGCATCCTGATTGACAACGCGCGGCGAAAAGCCGCCTTGAAACACGGCGGCGGGCAGGAGCGTGTGCCCATTGAGGATTTGGAAATCACCGCCGCGACGCTCGATGAACATATCCTGATGATTGACGAGGCGCTGCAATGGCTGGAGACCGAAGACCCGCAGAAGGCGCGGATTGTTTCTCTGAAATTTTTTGGCGGGCTGAACAATGAAGAGACGGCGGAAACGCTCGGCATCAGTTTGAGCACCGTGAAACGCCAGTGGATTCTCGCCCGGATCAAATTGTTCCGCTGGATTAACGAGCAGAAATGATGAAGCCGGAAACTCAACTGGAAGAGGCGGTGTGTGTCGGTGCCTTGCACATAGCGGATCCGGTCTTGCGGGCGCAGTTTCTGGATCAGGCATGCGCGGGTGATGCGCGCTTGCGCAAGGCGGTGGAGGCGATGCTGCTGGTCAACAACACGCTCACGCTGGCCACGCCGAATTTGTATTTTGATTTGTCTAGTTCGCCCGCCGGCGCGAACGACAAAATCACGATGCAAGGTGGTTCGCTGGCGATGAGCGGCGTGCAAAATTATATTTTCTACCTGACCAGTTATGCATTTGGCGCAGGCACTTACGGCTTGATTGAAGGCGCGACGGGTTCGAGCGCTTCGGGAGTTTCTTTCGTGAGCAACTTGCCCGGCAATACCCGTCAGACGCTCAATCTGTATCGCGCCAGCGCGGGAGCTAATCCATCCTACGTCCGGCTGAATGTCACCGGTAACGCAGCCTCGCTGTTGTGGACCGGCACGAACGGCAGCGCGTGGGATTTGTCCACGACCAACTGGCTCAACGGTTCCGCCGCCGACAAGTTTTACAACCTCGACACCGTGACGTTTGACGACACCTCGACGAACGGCACGGTCACGGTGACGCCTTACACGGGCACCGTCCAGCCGGTCTTTTTGACCGTGTCAAACAGCACACGCGACTATACCATCAACGGCGGCGGGATTGCGGGACAGACCATCTTGGTGAAGAACGGTTCAGGAATGTTGACCCTCTCGCCGTATGCCATTACCACCACTTGCACCATGGTCAACAACAGCACAGCGCTCACCGTGGGCAGCACGAACGGCATTGCCCCCGGGTTGATTGTCAGCAGTCCCCACATTCCGGCCAACACGACGGTGGGGTCGGTGCCGAACAGCACCAACGTGATCATGTCGCAAGCGGCGCAATCTTCTGCGACCTATGCCAACCTCGTTTACTTCTGTGCTGCCAATTCCTACACCGGTGGCACGGTCGTCAACAGCGGCACACTCCAGTTGGTCAACAACCTGTTCGGTGGCGGCACCGGCCCCATCGCGCTCAACGGTGGCACCTTGTATCTCAACGGCATCGGCACCGGGACGACCATCACCTGCGCCGGAACCAACACCTTACAGACTGCCGGCCAACCTTACGCCAGTTTCGGCCTGCAAGGTTCGGGCGTGTTGAATCTCAACATCGGCGGCGGCGGTGTTTTTACTCCGGGCGGCGACTGGAGCGGATTCAGCGGCACCATCAATTTCCTCACCGGGAACTGGCTGCGTGAAGGAGCCAGCAGCTTTGGCAGTTCCAACGCGGTTTGGAATTTGGGCAGCAATGGTGGCATCTATAACAAGGACGGCGGCACAAGCGTTTATCTTGGCGCACTGTTCGGCGGCGTGAGTGCGGCGCTGGCCGGCGGTCAGAGTGGCACGCCCGTGACCACCTATATCGTCGGCGGCATCAACACCAACAGCGTGTTCAACGGCACCATCTACGACGGCGGCTTGGGCACGGCGCTGGTTTTCAACGGCCCTGGTTCACTGACGCTTACTGGAACCAATAATTACAGTGGCAATACTCTGGTCAACGGCGGCGTGCTCTACGTCAACAACCTCACCGGCAGCGGCACGGGCGTTGGCGATGTGAAGGTTGCCAGCGGCGCGACCCTCGCTGGCAGCGGCAGCATCAGTGGCTTGGTTTCAATTGCCGATGGCGCAACGCTCGCGCCGGGCAACAGCACGGGCACCTTGACCATCGGTGATGGACTGGTGCTCGGCGATGGTTCGATCTTGAACTTTGAATTGGGCACCGTGAGTGACAGCGTCAATGTGACTGGCGACCTCACGCTCGGCGGGACGTTGAACATCACTAACCTGTCCGGTTGCGGCGTGGGCGCTTACACGCTGTTCACCTACGGCGGTCAACTCTCACTTGGCCACCTGACGTTTGGGACGAAACCGGCGGGCTACAATTATACTCTCAACATTAGCACGCCCGGCCAGGTGAAACTCATCGTGGCTCCGACCACCCAGCCGAGCTTTAGCAATCTGGCCATGAGCGGGAATAATTTGGTGTTGGGTGGCAACAATGGCGTGCCGCTGGGAAATTATTATTTGATCGGTTCGACTAACTTGGCCTTGCCGGTGACCAACTGGACGCGCGTCGCGACGAATCAATTCGACGCCACCGGTAGTTTCACTTTCACCAATGTGCTGAACCTAAATTCGTCGCAATGGTTTTACCGTCTCCAACTGCTATGAGATACATCCATATCCGGCTGATGCGCCCCCTGGTGGTCGTGGCGATAGCTTTTGCCATTCAACCCGCATCGCTGCCATGCGTGTCTGCCGCACTGACCAACGACAATTCAATGGCCGACGGCGGTAACGCCAATGGCTTTGACATGGCACCGGAGACGACGCTGGCGGTGGTCAACGCCGCCGTCGCGATGATTCCGACGACCATTCCGCCGGGGCCATTTGCGCCGACATGGGATTCGCTCAAGGAAAACTATCAGGTGCCGCAGTGGTTTGTGGGGGCGAAATTTGGCTTGTTCATGCACTGGGGACTTTACTCCGTGCCGGCGCATCACAACGAGTGGTATGAAAAACACATGTATGGCGCGGACCGCCAATGGCACGCGGAACATTTCGGCCCGCAGGACAAGTTCGGCTACAAAGATTTCATCCCGTTGTTCACCCAATCAAATTTCAATGCCGATGCGTGGGCGGAATTGTTCAAAAAGTCCGGCGCGAAGTTCGTCATACCAACCGCGCAGCATCATGAGAATTTTGCAATGTGGGACAGCGCGGTGACGCCGTTCAACGCGA
>ODAK010001250.1_pt1 | contig 28324 bp, 28 predicted proteins | sample 1539591 | NCBI WGS metagenome assembly ODAK01 (sample SAMEA3539303, study PRJEB22396) | soil metagenome | biome: tundra; feature: field; material: soil | place: USA | collected 2010-05 | depth 0.15 m
CGCCAGTTGGCGCTGATCCGTCCTGTCAACAATTGCCGGTCAGCGACGCCCGGATGTCTTGAGGCTGCTGACATAGGCGCCGATGTCGGCCATCTGCTCGAGGCTGATCTCCGCGGGCGGCATCCCCACGCGACCCAGATGCCAGTTCGCCAAGCTCCGCTGATAGCTCATGGCGTTGTAGTCAAAGCGCATGCCCCGAAAGTTCGGCGCGTCGGGAAAGCTGCTTGCGCCGGTCGGCCCCATGCCGTGGCAACTGCTGCAGAACTGCTCGGCCAACGCCTGGCCACGCGCCACGGAGGCGGCTTGGTCGGCCGCGCTTGCGCAGCCGCATATCGACGCGACCGCGCCTGCGACAGCCAACCACCGGGCAAGTTGGGAAAAGACTCCGCCGCGTTTGGCCGCCGGCGAATTGCCCGCCAACGGTCGGGGTCGCCGATCCCTCCACTGAGCGGTGGGGTTGGGCATGGGGTCATCGTCCTCGCGCAACCAGCACATCTGTGTTTGCGCCGATCGCCCGACCGGCGCAACGGACGCGCCGCGCCCAAGGCCGGCATCGCCAGTCAAGGCTGCGCGGCGTGGCGGTCGCCGTCAACGAGGGGCATTGACCCGGCGCCGGCGCCGTTCTCGGCGTTTCCGTGCGCGCGATAGACAGTGGTCTCGCTTGCCACATGGACAAGGTCGGGCTGGCCGGGCCCCATCGCCAGGTCGATCACGGAGATGACGGTCGGGGTGGCCCGGATCACCGCTGCGGAAACCTCACGCGGCGCAAAGACGGCCTGCTCGGGCCATTGCTTGGCGGCGAGACGATTGACGCGCTCGATCTCCTCGCCGTCCGTGACCTCTGCCACGTGCGCCGCCATCGACAAGCCGATGATGCGGTCGTGATGGGCTTCTCCGATCGCGATCGACAAACGCCCGATCGCGATCGAGACCCGAGGGTCGTGCTTGATGTTCGCAAGCTTCTGGCTGGTCCGCCCGACGACGAAATAGAGCGTCAGATCGTCATGCGCGTAGCCGACCATCGTAGCCTGCGGCCAGCCATCGGCGCGGACCGTGGCGACGGTCATGATGCGGTTCTCATCGAGCAATTCGACGATCTTGGCCTTCAGCTCAAGATCCGGTTCGCCGAGGGACTCTGACATATCTTGGCCTCCTACGATGCGGGCGCTCCATCGAAGACAGACGCCCACAGCGTACAGCGTACAGGCGAGAGACTCTCAGATCGTTCGCGGCGCCGGTTTGATCGAGATCAAGATCATCCAGCCCGCCGGGAGCATAGTATCGAACAAGCCTGGCCGCGCACCGCTGGCCGGACGGATGGGGGCAGGATCATGCGCAAGAACGCCCTTGCCGGGGAGATCGTTGCAGCGAGCCGACGGCAAGCGATGATTGCGCCGACCATGGGGCCCGACCTGATCTGTGACACATGCCAGATCGTCCAGGAGGCGGACCATCGCATCGCCAACGACCTCGCGCTGCTGGTGGGTTTCATTCGCCTGAAGACCGCGGAGTTTGGGCGCGAATCCGCCGCGCCCCAAACGCTGGACGTCCTGATCCTGCTTGAGAGCGTTCGCAGCCAGATTGCGTCGATCGCCCACCTGCACGGGTCGCTCTCCCGGCAAGGACCAAACGCATCCGCCGATCTGGGCGAGCGCCTCCGCGACGTCTGTGCGCCGCTTTCGGCCATCCTGTCCGGCCGGATGGAGTTGATCGAAGACTTCTCCACCGGCATCCAAGCGCCAGCCGCTCTGATCCTTCCGGTCACCCAGATTATCGCCGAAGCCGTAACCAACGCGATCAAGCACGCAGCTCGGCCCGGTCATACCGGGACCATCATGGTCCGTTGTCGCACGGACGAGACGGGCCGCATTCTGATCGAGGTCGTTGACGACGGCCCAGGCCTCGGCGAAGGCGTCGATCCGTCGACCGGCGGCGGGCTTGGATTTCGGTTGATCCGAGCCTTGGGCAAGCAGATCGGAGCGCGCGTCGAGTTTGAATCGGCGCGTCACGGCCTGTGTTTCCGCCTCACCCTGCCGCCGGGTTCCAGCGCGCCGGCAACGATCGAAAACGGCTACTGAGTCAGACGCGGATACATCCGGGTGGCGACAACCACGCACAGACAGAGGCCCAGCGCCAGGGCGGCCAGGTCGAACGCCAGGCCGAATTGGCTTTGACCCGAACTCAGCATCAGGGTTCGCAGACCATCGACCTCGTAGCTGAGCGGATTGGCCCTTGCGATCGCTCTTAGCCAGGTTGGCATCAGGCTGATCGGGTAGATGGCGTTGCTGGCGAAGAAGATCGGCATGGTCAGGAACTGGCCGACGCCCATGAACCGCTCCCGTGTCTTCACGATGCAGGCGATGATCAGCGAGAAGGTCGAGAACAGCGCCGAGGCCATGACGATGAACACCACCACCAGGGCGATGCGCTCCGGCCTGAAACTCAGGCCAACGCCCATAAGCGCGGCGCACAGATAGATGACGATCGCCTGGCTCAGTCCTCGAACGCTCGAAGCCAGCGCCTTGCCGATCACCAGGGCGCTGCGCGGGGCCGGGCTGACCATGTAGCGATGCAGCACGCCCAGATCGCGCTCCCAGATCGCCGACAGCCCATAGAAGATGGCCACGAACAATACGCTCTGAGCGAGGATGCCCGGCGCCAGGAAATCGAGATACGAGCCGGCGCCGACGCTCAGGCCGCGAACATGCGCCATCACCTGGCCAAACAGCAAAAGCCACAGGACAGGCTGCACGGCGCGGCTGATCAGTTCGATGGGGTCGTGCCGCAGCTTGGTGACCTCGGCGGCGGACACGGCCCATACCTGGGTGGCGTAGTCGCCGACCGGGGCGAGGACGGACCGGCGGGGCGAGAGTTCCATGCTCATGGGGTCGCGCCTCCGAGTTCGCCGCTCACGCCGGTGAGCTGAGTGAAGACGTCGTCCAGCGTGGCGTCGCCGCCAAGCCGCGCCTTGAGCTCGGCCGGCGTGCCGATGGCCGCGACCTTTCCGCCGGCGATCAGCGCCAAGCGGTCGCAGACCTCCTCGGCCTCGTCCATGTAGTGGGTGGAGAAGACGACGGCGGCGCCGATCTCGCGACGCAGATCCTGGACATGCGCCCACACCGCACGTCGCCCGCCCGGATCGAGGCCGACCGTCGGCTCGTCCATGAACAGAACCGCTGGTCGGTGCAGGGTGCTTTGGGCGACCTCAAGCCTGCGCGCCATGCCGCCGGAATAGGTCTGCACCAGCCGGTCCCTGGCTTCGGTGAGGCCCATCATGGCCAGCGCCGCCGCGACCTTCGCCGCCCGCTCGGCCGCCGGGATCAGGTAGAGCCGGGCCGAAAGGATCATGTTCTCATAGCCGGTCAGCTCGCCGTCCGCCGACAGGACCTGGGGGACATAGCCGATGTGGCTGCGGACCTGTTGCGGAGCCTTGGCCACATCAAATCCGGCGATAATCGCCTGGCCCGAGGTCGGCGGGAGCATGGTGGTGAACATCTTCATCAAGGTGCTTTTGCCGGCGCCATTGGGGCCGATGAGCGCGAAGACCTCGCCGGGCGCTATGCTGAGCGAGACATGATCGACGGCGGTCAGAGACCCAAACCGACGCGTCAGGTTGCGCGCCTCGACGACGCCCCCGACGGCGGATCCGTCGACACGGATGGAATGTGCGGTGGATGCGTCCATGATTTATCAAAGCGGCCGGAGCGGCCGGCCTTCATTGACCTAGCACAAGACAGGCCCAGAGCCGCGGCATATGCCCGGATTGGTCACGCCTCAATCTTTGCCAAGGCGCTGAGCGGCTTCGATCAAGATCGGCCTCTGGCCCTTGTGGATTTTCGCCAGCGCCTCCTCAAGCTTGAAATAGGCCACCCGGTCGACTTCCGGAAAGGCGGCGAAGCGTCCTGAGCGCGGCGGCCACTCCATTTCGAAGAGTTCGCTTTGCGCCTTCGACAGGTCGAGATCGGCCTCGACCATCCATGCGAGCACCAGCTTGCCGCCCGGCTGGCGACACGGGGTCAGCGGCTGGGCCTCGCCAGCCAGGGGCAGCCCGACCTCTTCGGCGAATTCGCGCCGCGCGGCGACCAGCGCGTCCTCGCCCGGCTCAACCAGGCCCTTGAGGATGGACCAGCCGGCGAGGTCCTTGCCGCGCCAATAAGGACCGCCAGGGTGGACGAGCAACACCTCCGGCTCGCCGCCCCGAAGGCGATAAATCAACAGGCCGGCCGATCGCTGGGTTACGATCGGCGCCCCGCGACGGCTGCTGGCGCTCACGGCTTTCATCCACCGAATTTGGCCGCCTTGATCGCGTTCCGCTAGGCCGCCATCGGCGGTGCGGCCTGATGCGCTTGAGGGGCCGACGAATCCACCAGGGCCGGGGCCGGGCTGTCCAGCGCCAGGGCCGCCTTCAGATCACGCAAGTGACGCTTCGCCGCCTCGTCGAGCTGCGCCATCTGCTCGGCATACTCCGCGAAAATCCTGCCGGCCTCACCAACCTGCGACGCGCGGATGGAGGCTTCAAGGTTGGCGTAGACTTCCGCCGCGGTGGCGAGCGCACCCGGAAAATAGGCGAACGCAACCATCGGCGCGGCCTCGCTCAAGGTCTGGATCGGATAGGCGATCAGCAGGCTCTCGGTGGCCAGCAGCGTGCGGCTGGGCGACACACGGGCGACCCGGCCGCGGCGGGCTTCGTCGCGCAGCATCACATGCAGATCATGGATCTGAGTCGCCGCGAGGATGGCCAGGTTCAACGCCGCCGTTTTCGCCGAGGCGATGAGGCGCTCCTCGCGCCGTTGACCCTCTTGTTCGATGCGGTCTTCGCGCCGGCGGCTGGCGCGGGATTCCGCCGCCGCCACCCAACCCGCGCCGACCACCGCCGCGATAGTGCCGACCGCCTGGACCCAGGTTGCAGCCTCGGATGAAAACGTCTCGATCATTGGATTCGCCAATCCGTCGCACCTTGGTTGTGATCGTGGGTGCGGCGGCCACTCAAGCGCGGGCGGAGGAAGCGGACATTGCGTTGAATCAAGGCGTCAAATGACGACTGTCGTTGTGGTGAGGGATGCCGTTCCGTAACGGGGCGGCGCAAACTCGGAGCCATTCGCCATGGAAGACAAGTTTCTTCGTCAGAACATCATCGACGAACTTGACTGGGAGCCCACCGTGGATGCGGCCAACATCGGCGTTGCGGTCAACAACGGTGTCGCGACACTGACCGGGCATGTACCAAGCTACGCCCAGTTCGTGGCCGCCGAGGCCACCGTCAAGCGCGTCAAGGGCGTCCGTGCCATCGCGCAGGACATCGAAGTCCATTTCTCGGGACCAGCCGCCTCAAGCGACGAAGACATCGCCAGCCGCGCGCTCTCGATGCTCGCATGGAGCGTCCTGATGCCGAAGGACGCGGTCACAGTGAAGGTGTCGAAGGGCTGGATCACGCTTACCGGCCAGGTCGACTGGCAGTATCAGCGGCGCGCCGCCGAGGACAATCTCCGCAGTCTCGTGGGCGTCAGAGGCTTGAGCAACCTGATCAGCGTGAAGCCCCATGCCATTGCGAGCGACATCGTGCGCGGCATCGAAGAGGCGCTGAAGCGCGACGCCCGCGTCGAAGCCCAGAAGATCAAGGTTTCGGTGACGGGCGGCACCGTCAAGCTTGAAGGCCGTGTGCACAGTTGGTCAGAGCGTGACGCCGCCGAACGCGCCGCCTGGGCCGCCCCCGGCGTACGGGCTGTCCAGGATCACGTTTCGATAGGCTGATCCCTCTACGGCGGGGCCCTTGCTTCGGCGCCAGGGGGTCCGCCGACGTGATGCACGGTTCACCTTGCTGCAGATCGCCGCCCCGCCTAAGAGCGGCCCATGGGACAGGATATTCCAGCCGCTCCAACCCACGAATTTCTCGTCGAGAGCGAAGCGCATCTGCGCTCCATTCTCGACACCGTGCCCGACGCCATCATCGTCATCGATGAGCGGGGCCTGATCCAGTCGTTCAGCGCGGCGGCGGAAAAGCAGTTCGGCTGGACCGCCGACGAGGCGATCGGGCGCAACGTCAAGATGCTGATGCCGCAACCTTATCGCAGCGGCCACGACGGCTATCTGGATCATTATCTGACCACCGGCGAGCGGCGCATTATTGGCATCGGCCGCATCGTCGTCGGCGAGCGCAAGGACGGCTCGACCTTTCCCATGGAATTGGCGGTCGGCGAGGTTCCGTCGCGCGGCGACGGGCGGTTCTTCACCGGATTCATTCGCGACCTGACCGAGCGGCAGGATACCCAGGCGCGGCTGCAGGATCTGCAGGCCGAACTTATGCACATCTCGCGCCTGAGCGCGCTCGGTGAAATGGCCTCCACCCTGGCCCACGAGCTGAACCAGCCGCTCTCGGCCATAGCCAACTATCTGACCGGCGGTCGCAGGCTGTTGGAGCGCAAGCCGCCGGAAGTCGACCGCGCCGCCGAGGCCATGGACAAGGCCGCCGAGCAGGCGCTGCGCGCCGGCCAGGTCATCCGCAGCCTGCGCGACTTCGTCGCCCGCGGCGAAAGCGAGCGCGAGATCGAAAGCCTGTCGAAACTGGTCGAGGAGGCCAGCGCGCTGGCCCTGATCGGCGCCAAGGAACACGACGTGCGGGTCAGCTACCGCTTCGACCCCAGGGTCGACCTGGTGCTGGCCGACAAGGTGCAAATCCAGCAGGTCACCCTGAACCTGATCCGCAACGCCATCGACGCGATGATGGCCGCGCCACGGCGCGAACTGACGATCGCCACGGACGTCGCCGAGGGCGAGGACCTGGCTCGCGTCAGCGTCGCCGATACCGGCCCCGGCCTCAGCCCCGAGATCGCCGACCGGCTGTTCCAGCCATTCGTGACCAGCAAGCCGCAAGGCATGGGGGTCGGCCTGTCGATCTCACGGACCATCATCGAGGCCCACGGGGGTCGAATCTGGGCCGAACCGAATGATAATGGCGGGGTGACCTTCCACTTCACTCTGCGCCGAATAGACAAAACCGAGGCCGCCCATGTCCGCTGAGGCCGTTATCCACGTCATCGACGACGACGAAGCGGTGCGCGACTCGCTGGCCTTCCTTTTGGATAGCGCCGACTTCAAGGTCAGGACGTACGAGTCGGCGCTGCACTTCCTGTCGCAACTGGCGCAAGTCGAGGCTGGCTGCGTGGTCACCGACGTGCGCATGCCGGGAATGTCGGGTCTGGAGCTGGTGCGCGAGCTGAACCGCCGGGCCGTGCCCATGCCGGTTGTGGTCATCACTGGTCACGCGGACGTGCCGCTGGCGGTTGAGGCGATGCGCGGCGGCGTAATCGACTTCATCGAAAAACCGTTCGCGGACGATACCATCCTGGCCGCCCTGCGCGCCGCGCTTCAGCGCGGCCAGGACAGCCGCGAGATCGCCGACGAACGCAAGATCATGGTCGAACGCATCGGCAGTCTTTCGACGCGCGAGCGGCAGGTGCTCAACGGCCTGGTGGCTGGCCAGGCGAACAAGGTGGTGGCCCTTGAACTGGGCATCAGCCCGCGCACCGTTGAGGTCTATCGCGCCAATCTGATGACCAAGATGCGGGCCTCGAGTTTGTCCGAGCTGGTCCGCATGGCGCTTATCGCCGGGGCGACGCTATAGCCGATTGATGTCGATCAAGGCGGCGGTCACGCGCTCGACTAGCCTGCTCCAATTGCGCAGTTCGCGCCGGAGCCCGAAATGCCGCTCGCATCGCCCCTTGCCCCTCCTGTCGTCATCGTCGTCGATGACGATCCAGATGTGCTTGGCTCCCTGAAATTCTCGTTTGAAGTCGAGGGTTTCGCCGTCCAGGCGCATGACAGCGCCGAAGCGCTGCTCGATGGCGACCTGCCCTCGAAAAACGCCTGTCTGGTTCTGGATCAGAAGCTGCCGGGCATGGACGGGCTTGAACTCCTGCGCCGCCTGCGGTCCCGCGGTGACGCGCTGCCGGCCATCCTCATCACCACGCCAAACGCGGAGACAAAACGGCGGGCCGCCCTTGCCGGCGTACCCATTGTCGAAAAACCGTTGCTCTGTGAGACACTGGTTGACCAAGTCCGCGCACTGATCACGCGTTCTGGCGAAGATTGATTGACGTCAAACACATCCGCCAGCAGCCGGCATAGACCCTGAAGGCAAACTCGAAACTCAAGGTCCTTCCGATGCCCTACAAAGACATTGTCGTTCAGATCGATTCAGCGGCCGCGCACGACCGATACGCGCTTGCGGCCGATCTCGCTGTCCGCTCGTCTGGGCATGTGACCGGCCTCTATCTGAAGACGACCCTCATCAACCAGTACAATAACATCGACACGCTCTGCTATCTGCCGCCGAGCGAACTTGATCGCATGGTTCGCGAGCACAACCAGGGCCAGGATGACGACGCGGCCAAGGCCGCGGCGATCCTGACCAGGGACGCCGCGGCCTCCAACGTGAGATGCGATTGGCGGGTCATCGGCGGCGATTCACCGGATGACCTGATCGCCGAAGTGCGCTGCGCCGACCTCGTCATCCTGCCCCCGCCCGTGCCCTCCCCCGCCTATAACGTGCATGCCTCGGCGGTCGACATCGCGATCGTCGGCGGCGGTCCGGTTCTGGTCACGCCCGACAAGGTCGACCGGATCCGAATCGGCGCCCGCGTCCTGCTGGCCTGGAACGGCAGCCGTGAGGCCGCGCGCGCCGTGCGCGATGCCCTGCCCCTGCTCGTCGAGGGCGCCTTCATCGAGATCCGCGCGGCGCATCCGACGGCGGGCGCCCCCGACTCCGCCGGGCCCCTTCGCCGTCACCTGGAACGCCTCGGCTACAAGACCAATGTCGACGTGATGGAAGACGACGACGACCAGTCGATCGGATCCTGGCTCAAACGTGAAGCGATCAACACCGATTGCGACCTGGTCGTGATGGGCGTGTACGGGCACACCCGGCTGCGGGAATTCATTATTGGCGGGGTGAGCCGCGAGATGCTGCACACGCCGCCGCTGCCGCTGTTGATCTCACACTGAGACCGCGGAAGCTGGCGAGGCCAGGTCAAAAGTCGCGCGTATGCTGCGGCCGTCGGGCGCGATGGGCGCTACGGCCGCACCAAGCTCGCGCGCCATCTTCAACATGGTTTCGTTCTCCGGCAGCACCTCGCCGACGACCCTGGCCAGCCCGCGCTCTTTCGCCCAGGCCAGCATCTCCTGCATCAGGGCGTAGCCGAGGCCGCGGCTCTTCATATCCGAGCGAACCATGGCGGCGAACTCCCCCTCGACGATATCCGGGTCGCAAATCAGCCTGACGACGCCGACGATCTCATCCTTGGCCGGATCGATCGCGACCAAGGCCATCTCCCGGTCGTAGTCGATTTGCGACAACCGCGCCGCCAGGCGGTGCGGTATCGACTGCATGGCGTCGACGAAGCGCAGCCTCATGTCCTCAGGCGTCGAGCGGCGGCTCATCTCGACCAGCGCCGGCTCGTCCTCCGGACGGATTGGCCGCACGCGCAGGCCCAGACCGCCCTTGATCTCGATCTCGTGTTCGAGGTTCGCCGGATAGGGTTTGATCGACAGGCGCCGGTCGGTGTTGGCGGCCGCCACCCGGACGACAACGCGGGCGTCCAGGGCCAGAACCCCATCGGCGTCGGCCAGCAGGGGGTTGATGTCCAGCTCGGCGAGCTCGGGCAGATCGACGGCCAGATCGGCCAACCGGATCAGGACCCGTTCGATTGCCGCCATGTCGGCGGCGGGCACGTCGCGATAGCCGGCCAGCAACCTTGCTACCCGCGTGCGCCCGATCATGTCGCGCGCCAGGACCGTGTTCAGCGGCGGCAAGCCGAGCGCGCGGTCTGACAGGATCTCGACCGCCGTGCCGCCCTGGCCAAACAGCACCACCGGACCGAAGACGCCATCGTCGATCAGGCCCACGATCAGCTCGGTTGCGCCCGGGCGAACGATCATCGGCTCGACGCTAAAGCCTTCGATCCGCGCGCCGGGCGCGTGGCCGGCCACCGCCCGCAGGATGGAGGCCGCCGCGGCTTCGACGTCGGCCGGTCCGCGCAGGTTCAGGCGGACGCCGCCGGCGTCGGACTTGTGGGTGATGTCCGGCGAGGCGATCTTCAGCGCGCAGACGCCGCCGATTTCTCCGGCGATCCGAACCGCGTCCGCGGTGTCCTTGGCGAGGCGAGTCTCGACCACCGGAATGCCGTAGGCGGCCAAGAGCTGCTTGGATTCCGCCTCGGACAGCAGGGTCCGCCCCTCGGCCAGCACGCGTTCGACAAGCGTCCTCGCTGACCGGCGCGCCTCGGGAGCGACGAGGACGCCCGCCGCGGGCGTCTCCAGCAGGAGGTCCTGATTTCGGCGATAGTCGACCAGCTGCATGAAGGCGCGGACGGCGTCGTCGGGGGTTTCATAGGTCGCCAGCCCGGCCTGCGAAAACTGCTCGCGGCCGATCCTGGCGGTGGCCTCGCCCAGCCAGCAGGTCAGCAGGGGCGGCGACTGTTGCTTGCCGACGCTGCAGATGACAGCCGTGCCCGCCTCGTCCGGCGCCACCACGCCGGTTGGGCAGTTCATCACCAGGATGGCGTCCTGATCTGGATTGGCCATCAGGGCGCCAAGCGCGTCGGCGTAGCGCTTGCCGGAGGCGTCCCCGATGATGTCGATCGGGTTGGCCTGCGACCAGGCAGCGGGCAGAACGGCATCCAGCGCGGCCTTCACCTCCGGCGACAGGGCCGCGAGCCGACCGCCGCGGGCGTCCAGGGCGTCGGCAGCCAGCACACCGGCGCCGCCGCCGTTGGTCAGGATGGTCAGGCGATCGCCGCGCACGACCAGATTTCGCGACAGGGTCTCGGCCGCCTCGAAGATCTCGCGCAACTCATAGACCCTCAACATGCCGGCTCGGCGGAAAGCCGCGTCATAGACGGCGTCGGCGCCGGCCAGCGCGCCGGTATGCGAAAGGGCTGCCTTGGCGCCGCTCTGGCTTCGGCCCGACTTGATGACGACAACCGGCTTGGCGCGCGCGGCGATGCGCGCGGCGGTCATGAACTTCCGCGCCTCCTTGATGCTCTCGACGTAGAGCAGGATCGAGCGCGTCGCCTCGTCCTGGGCCAGGTGGTCGAGCAGGTCGCCGAAGTCGATGTCGCTCATGTCTCCCAGGGAGACGATATGGGAAAAGCCGAGGTCGCGGCCGGCCGCCCAGTCGAGCACGGCGGTGACCAGGGCGCCCGATTGGCTGAGGAAGGCGACGTCGCCGGCCTTCGGGGCCAGTTGGGCGAAGCTCGCGTTGATGCCGGCGTGGGGCGACATGAAGCCGATGCAGTTCGGCCCGACGATGCGGATCAGATGCGGCCGCGCCGCCTTCAGCATGTCCAGGCGCAAAGCCTCGCCGGCCGCCCGCCCGCCTTCGCCAAAGCCGGCCGTCACCACGATGGCGGCGCGACAGCCACGTTCGCCCAGTTCCGCAATCAGGCCGGGGATCGTCGCCGGCGGCGTCGCCAGCACGGCCAGGTCGGGCGTGAGCGGCAGCTCGGCGACGGAGCGATAACTCAAGACCGAGCCGATCGCCGTCTCATGCGGATTGACCGCCATGATCGGCCCGTCGAACCCACCCGTCTGCAGATTGCGCGCCAGCACCGCGCCGACGGAGTCCGGCCGGTTGCTGGCCCCGATGAGCGCGATCGCGTTCGGCCGAAAAAGGGCGCTGAAATTTCTCGTTGTCATCTCATTATTCCAACATCCCGGATGCCATGTCTAACATGCCACGGCGGCTGACCTCGCCAACTTGATGGGGTCGGGCGCGCGGTCGTTGACTTGATGGACATCAAGGCCATGACGCACGTTCCAGCCATGGTGCGCGCGGCGCGCCGGCTAGAACGCCCAGCGTGGGGGCGGATGTGGACAGCGAGGAGAGCCAGTCTTGGAAGCCCCGGAGACCGAGCTCAAATTCGCCATCGCGGAGGCCGGGATCGCGGCGCTTTGCAAGCACCCCGTTTTCGCCACGCCCGGCGGTAGCGACACGCTGCGCTCGGTCTATTTCGATACGCCGGCCAGGGATCTGCGGCGCAAGGCGTTCAGCCTTCGGGTGCGCGAGGTGGATGGCGGTTTCGTCCAGACGCTGAAACGAAAAGGCGGAGCAAGTCCGGTCGTTCGCCGTGAGTGGGAGACGGAGGTCGACAGCGGGATCCCCCAGTTCTCCGCACTCGCGCGCACCCCCATCTCGACCTTGCTCGGCCGCGATATCGACAAGCTGACGCCGGTGTTCACCACCACGGTCGAGCGCAGTCGGCGGCTGTTGGTGGACGGATCAAATGTCGTGGAAGTGAGTCTCGATCGCGGCGAGATCACCGCCGGCGATCGGCGTGAACCGATCAGCGAGCTGGAGCTCGAACTCAAGTCGGGCGACCCGAAGGCCTTGTTCGATCTCGCCGACGACCTGGCGCGCTGGACGCCGCTGCGGCTGTCCTTCGAGAGCAAGGCCGACCGCGGCTACCAGCTTGCGCTTGGGGGCGCCGTGACGCCACTGAGGACCGAGGCGGGTTGCGTACCCGCCGAGGCCAGCGCCCCTGATGCGTTCCGCGAGGTCGGATGGAGCTGTCTCGGTCAGGTCGCGGTCAATGTCGAGCTGTTGCGTCGCCATCGCAGCATCGAAGCGCTGCATCAGGCGAGGGTCGGGCTGCGACGCTTCCGAGCCGGGTTGACCCTGTTCCGGCCGATGGCGGCCGGGGACGGGTTCACCGAAATCAAGGCGGATACCAAATGGCTGGCCACCGAGCTGGACGCCGCCCGAAACCTCGACGTCTTCATCCAGGAAACGCTGCGGCCCGCCAAGGTGGCGGCGGAGCATCGCGCCGGCAGCGGCAAGCTGGGCTCGCGCCTCCTCGCCGCCCAGACCCATGCCTATGAGCGCGCGCTGGCCGCTGTGGACTCGGCGCGCTACGCCGCGCTTCTGCTGAATACGGCGCGCTGGCTCGAGATCGGGGATTGGACAATGTCCACGGACTCCGCCCAGACTCGGTTTAGAGGCCAGGGCGCCGCGAAATTCGCCCGTCCGCGCCTCGCCCGTCTGCGCCGAAAAATCCTGAAGCGTGGCCCCAAGCTGGCCTCGCTCGATGCGCCGCACCTTCATCGCCTGCGCATCAAGGTCAAGAAGCTGCGATATGCGGCCGAGTTTTTCGCCGAGTGTTTCGGCGACAAGTCCGGCAAGGGCCGGCGCCGATTCCTGAACGCCCTGAAGCATCTGCAGCAGCAACTGGGTCGCCTGAACGATATCACCGTCGCTCGCCACCTCGCCGCCGACCTCGTCCCGGACCAGAGATCCGATGCCGCCTCCGCCGCGCGCCTGATTGTCGGTCGACGCCAGGCTGGCGCGACTGAGACGAAAAAGGCCGCACTCCGCGCGTTCGCGACCCTTCAATCCGCCAAGCCCTTCTGGCGCTGAAATCCCTCGCCTGGCTGGTCAGGCGGTCGCCGGCTTCAGCTTTGCAAGCTTGGACTCAAACATCGCGGCGACCTGAGCGGCGCACGAATCGACGACGTCAGCTCTGATCCCCGGCTCGATCTCGCCGAAATGCAGGTGATCCACGACCAGAAGGCCACAGACCGCCGCGATGTGCTCGTCGAACAGGTTTCGCAGCGCAGACCAGGCGAACGTGTCCACGAGCCAGTCTTTCGGGGCGCCGGACGAACTGATGCTAGCCATCATCCGGCCGCCCAACAAGGGCTCGTTGCCGCCCGCCCCCTGACCGTAGGCGAAGCCCATGCCGAAGATTCGCTCAAGATAGCCTTTGAGCATCGCCGGCGGGCTGTTGAACCAGAGTGGATAGACGAAGACGAACACGTCGGCGTCGGCGATCAGGGCGCGCTCGGCCTTGACGTCGGCCGCGGGCTCGAACCCCCCTGGCCGGGGGATTTCGCCGTCGGCCATCCTGGGATCGAATCCCATCCGATAAAGGTCGCGCAACATGACCTGTTCGCCGGCGCGCTCGGCCGCGGCCTGATAGGCGCGGGCCATTGTCAGGCCGAAACTGTGTGGATTGGGATGGGCGACAATGACGACGTGCTTCATGGGAAGGCCTCCGAGGCCGCGATCCTCTGACGTGCAACCGCCGCACGCCTTGAGGCGCATCAAAAAACGTCCGGGCCGCCCGCTCGGCTGGTCCCCGGTTGATCCGGATCAAGGCCGCGGTCGCGAGCGTCGCCCATAAGGTCCAGCGAACCTTGATGCCGGCCCCAAAGCGCGCCTTCGCATCCTTACACCCAGCCCAAGAGGGACCCCATGTCTCAAGATGATCACCTGCAACGGGCGGTACTGGCGGAATTGGAGCGGGAGCCGGGTGTGACCGCCGCGCACATCGGCGTCACCGCCAACGCCGGCATTGTCACCCTGACCGGCCACGTCAAAGGATTTGTCGACAAGTACCGGGTCGCCGACGCGGCCGCCCGGGTCAGGGACGTCAAGGCCGTCGCCAACGAACTCGAGGTACGGCTTTCCCCCGATGACAAGCGAACCGACGAGGACATAGCCAAGGCGGCGATCGGCAGGCTGGCCTGGAACGCTTCGATCCCATGGGATTCGATCAAGGTGACGGTCGAAAATGGCTGGCTCACCCTGTCCGGTCAGGTCGAGTGGTACTACCAGAAGGATGCGGCCGAACAGGATCTGCGGCATCTGCTCGGCGTGGTGGGCCTAACCAACGAGATCGCGATCAGGCCGAAGGTCAATGTCGAAAACGTCAGCAACGACATCATGCACGCCCTCAACCGCTCATGGTTCTTCGATCCCAACACCATCAAGGTGACCGCCCAGGGCGGCAAGGTGCGGCTTACGGGAACGGCCCGCTCGCCGCACGAGCGCAAGGTCGCCGCCGCGACCGCATGGGCCGAACCCGGCGTGATCGACGTCGAAAACGACATCGCGCTCGTTTGAAACCAGGCAGGGCGGAGGACTTGATGGGTAGGGTTGAGGACAAGGTGGCGCTGGTCACCGGTGGCGCGCTCGGGCTTGGTCGCGCGGCGGCCGAGCTGCTGGCGCGCGAGGGCGCCAAGGTCGCCGTGACAGACCTGATGGACGCGGAAGGACGCGCCGTGGTCGACCAGATCGGTCTGGCCGGCGGCGAGGCCATCTATATCCATCACGATGTCGCGCAGGAGGCCGATTGGGCTCGAGCCGTCGCCGAGACGCTGACGCGGTTCGGCAGGCTCGATGTCGTGGTCAACAACGCCGGCGTCGCGCTAGCCGGCAGCGTCGAGGACTGCACGCTCGAACAGTGGCGCTGGCTGATGAGCATCAATCTCGACGGCGTCTTCCTGGGCACAAAGCACGGCGTCGCCGCGATGAAGGGCCATGGCGGCTCGATCATCAACCTGTCGTCGATCGAAGGCCTGATCGGCGATCCGAACCTCGCCGCCTACAATGCCAGCAAGGGCGGGGTGCGCATCTTCACCAAGTCGGCGGCGCTCCATTGCGCCAAGGCCGGTTACAAGATCCGGGTGAATTCGATCCATCCCGGCTACATCTGGACCCCGATGGTCGAAGGCTATATCGCCGGCCAGGCCGACCCCGATGAAGCCAAGCTCGCCGTGGCCGGCCTGCATCCGCTCGGCCACCTGGGCGAGCCGGACGACATCGCCTTTGGCGTCCTCTACCTTGCCTCGGACGAGTCCAAATTCATGACCGGCAGCGAGCTGGTCATCGACGGCGGCTACACCGCTCAATAGTGGGACCGCGCTCAGCCAGACCTGCCCGAGCGAGCCATTTCGGCTTCGGCGATTGCATCCAAGCCGCCAAGCGCGAAGCCAACCATGCGCTCCACCAGCATCGGCGCTCCCGACGCCGCCAGATCGAGTTCGGGGTAGGCGAGTTCCAAAACGCCTCTGCCGCCGATCAGCATCACCTGAAGTGGGGCGACGGTGCTGATGCAGCCCTGGGCCACGGCTGGGTGATCTATGGGCAGGTTCATGATCTCGGCCACGATCCCCTTGAGCATGCGCAGCTTGGGCAAACCCTCGGCCTCGAGAAGCAGGCGTTCGAAGGCAGTCGACGGTGAGAGGATTTCGCGCATCAAGAGGCGCAGAATCCAGGACTGCGGCGTCGGGCCGGTCAGAACGGCCACAACCAGCTCGACAGCGGCGTGAAGTTTCGCGCGGGCGTCGGTCTTCTCCGCCACCGCCGCGGACAGCGTCTCAAAGCTGGGCAGGCGATTGCGCGCCTCAAGGAGCACGGCTTCGTAGAGGCCCCCAACGCCACCGAAATAGTAGTTGATGGCGGCGCTGTTGACACCGGCGCGCTTGGTGATTTCAAGCCCGGTGACCGCGTCCAGGCCGCGTTCAGCGAAGACTTGGCCCGCGGTCTCAAGCAGACGCCGCCGCGTGTCTGGTCTGTCCGGCGCATCTCGCAACTCGATGGACCGGGGGCGAACGCTGGCTCGGGCTCTCATTCGTCGATAATACGGGGCCGAAAAGACAATTCAAAACGGAATTTCAAATTCAAATTTGACATCAATAGATCGCGGGAGCCTAGATCGCGCCGATCGGATTCCCATGAAGCGAACTCCCCTGATCGTAGTGCTGATCCTAGGCCTGGCGGTCGTGGGCGGTCTTGCCTGGTGGCTCACCCATCAGCACAAGCCGGCCACCGAGATCGTGCTCTACGGCAATATCGATCTGAGGCAGGTGGAGCTGGCCTTCAACGGCGCCGAACGGGTTGACGCCGTCCTGGCCAGCGAAGGCGACCATGTGGCGCGCGGGCAGATACTGGCCCGGCTCGATACCGGTCGGCTGGGGCCACAAGCCGCCCAGGCCGCCGCCCAGGTCGCGGCCCAACAAGAGGCCGTCGACAAGCTCAGGCGCGGCGCCCGGCCGGAGGAGATCGATCAGGCCAGGGCCAATATGGCTTCGGCCGCCGCCGACGCCCACGACGCAAGCGACAAATACGATCGGCTGGCGGCGCTGGCGCAAAGCTCGTCTGGCCGCGCGCTCAGCCGCCAGGATCTCGACGACGCCAAGTCCGCTGCCGAAATGGCGGCGGGCCGGCTAGCGGTCAGCCAGCAGGCTCTGCGCCTGCAGGTGATTGGGCCGCGACGAGAGGACATCGCCCAGGCCGAGGCTCAGCTCCAGGGCTATCGCGCCCAACTCGCCCTGGTGCAAAGCGAACTGACTGATGCCGTCCTGCTCGCTCCTATGAGCGCCATCGTTCGATCAAGGTTGATCGAGCCCGGCGAAATGGCTTCGCCGCAGAAGCCGGCCTTCTCGCTGGCGATCACCGATCCGAAGTGGGTGCGCGCCTATGTCACCGAAACCGATCTGGGGCTGGTGCATCCCGGAATGAAGGCCACGATCACCACAGACGCCTTTCCCAAACGCAACTTCGCCGGATGGGTCGGTTTCATCTCGCCAGTGGCCGAGTTCACCCCCAAGACCGTTCAAACGCCGGACCTCAGAACCAGCCTGGTCTACGAAATCCGGGTGTTCGTGAAGGACCCGAACGACGACCTCAGGCTGGGCATGCCGGCTACGGTCCACCTTCCGCTCGCTGCCGCCGGCGCCTCGCCCGGGAGCCGGTGATGGCGGCCGTCGCCGCTGGCGCTCCGGTGATCGTCTGTCGAAACCTGCATAAGCATTTTCTGCGCAAGACCAAAGAGAACGTCCAGGCGCTCGACGACGTCTCCTTCGAGGTCGCTCGAGGCGGGTTGGCCGCCTTGGTCGGCCCTGATGGCGGCGGCAAGACCACCCTGATCCGGCTGGCGGCCGGACTGCTAACCGCCGATGCGGGCGAGCTCAGCGTGCTGGGCATCGACGTCAAGGCCGATCCGCAAGCCGTCCAAGACCGCATCGGCTACATGCCGCAACGGTTCGGCCTTTATGACGATCTGAGCGTTCAGGAGAACCTCGATCTCTACGCCGATATGCATGGGGTCTCGGCGGCCGATCGGCGGTCGAAATACCCGCAACTGATGGAGATGACCGCGCTGGGTCCGTTCACCCGGCGGCTGGCCGGGCAGTTGTCCGGCGGCATGAAGCAGAAACTGGGATTGGCTTGCACCCTGGTACGCTCGCCGGAACTATTGCTGCTGGACGAACCCACCGTCGGCGTAGACCCGCTGTCCCGGCGCGAGCTGTGGGAGATCATCCGCGGACTGGTGCGCGATCAAGGCGTGCCGGTGCTGCTCTCGACCTCCTATCTCGACGAGGCGGAGCGCTGCGAGCAGGTGGTGGTGTTGCGCGAGGGAAAGGTGTTAGCGCAGGGGCCGCCGAAGGATGTCACCGCCTTGGCGGAAGGCCGCACCTTCATGGCCACACCGCCCAGGGGCGAAACCGCCCGTGTAACGCAGACCGGCTTGCTGGACGACCCGGCGGTGATCGACGCTTCTCCCGAGGCCGGAGAGGTGAGGATCGTGCGCCAGCCCGGCCAGCCGGACGGGGCGCTGGCGCGGCTGAAGCTGGAACCGACGCCGGCCCGGTTCGAGGACGGATTCATGGTGCTGCTGCGGCGCGCGGCGGCGTCCGACAATCAGGTTCAAAAGGCTCCCGCCGCGCCGTTGGTCGCCAAGGACGTCGTCATACCGGCGGATCATGAGGTGGTGGTCGAGGTTCGCGACCTCGTGCGCCGCTTCGGCGCCTTCGTCGCGGTGGACAAGGTCAGCTTCGAGGTGCGCCGCGGCGAGATCTTTGGCCTCCTGGGTCCCAACGGGGCCGGCAAGACGACCACCTTCCGGATGCTGTGCGGGCTGCTTTCAGCCACCAGCGGCACGCTCAAGATCGCCGGCGTCGACCTGCGGCGTGGCGGCGCCTCCGCGCGCCAGCAGATCGGCTATGTGGCGCAGAAGTTCTCGCTCTACGCCCAGCTCACCGTGGCCGAAAACCTCGACTTTTTCGCCAGCGCCTACGGGCTGCGCGGCGCGCGCCGGCGCGAGCGCATCGATTGGGCGATGGCCCAGTTCGAACTCGGCCCCGTCGCCGGTCTGCTCGGCGGTCAGCTTCCGGGCGGCTACACTCAGCGCCTGGCCATGGCTGCGGCGTTGCTGCACGAGCCACAGATCCTGTTCCTCGACGAGGCGACCAGCGGCGCCGACCCCATGGCCCGGCGCGAGTTTTGGCGGCGGATCACCGCGCTCTCGCAAGCGGGTGTGACCGTGATCGTCACCACCCATTTCATGACGGAAGCCGAATACTGCGATCGCATCGCCATTATGGACTCCGGCCGCGTACTCGCCCAGGGGACGCCCGCCGAGATCCGCGCCCGCGGCGCGACCAAGTCCGATCGCCAGCCGACCATGGAAGACGCCTTCATCGCCGTGATCGAAGAGGCTCGGCGTCCCGCTCCGCACGAGCAGGCGGCATGACGGCGACCGCGCCATCGCCCAGGGGCTCCCAGGGCCGCTTCGCGCCGCTCGCCGCCAAGGCTCGGCGGATTTGGGCGCTGATCCGCAAGGAGGGGCGACAGGTCGTCCGCGACCCGTCCAGTTTCGCCATCGGCGTGGTCTTGCCGGTGATGCTGATCCTGCTGTTCGGCTACGGCATGTCGTTGGACGTCAAGCACGTTCCGATCGCCGTTGTGCTGGAGGTTCCGTCCCCCGATGCAAGCGAGATCGCCGCGAGTTTCCAGCTCTCACCCTATTTCGAGACGCACATCACCCCGTCGATGGCCGAAGCCCAGACCCTGATGCTGTCGGGCAAGGTCGATGGAATCGTCCTCCTGCAATCTGATTTCGCGCGCCGCGCCGCCCAGGGCGACGCCAGCGTCCAGCTCGTCGTCAACGGTATCGACGGCAATACCGCCCGGATCATCGAGGCCTATGCCGGCGCGGCGATCGCTCAATCCGGCGTCAGGGTCGCCGCCGAGGGTCAAGGCGACGGCGCGGCTGTCGGCGGTCAGGCGGTGGTCGAAAACCAGCTCTGGTTCAACAGCGCCTACGACAGCCGCTATTTCCTCGTGCCGGGCCTGATCGTGCTCATCATCACTCTGATCGGCGCGTTCATGACCTCGATGGTGGTCGCCAGGGAGTGGGAACGGGGGACGTTCGAGGCCCTGTTCGTCACGCCGGTGCGCACCGACGAGATTCTGATCAGCAAGATCGTGCCCTATTTCTTGCTCGGCATGGTCGGGCTGCTGCTCTGCATGGCCTCGGCGAGGTTCCTGTTCGGCGTGCCGTTCCGGGGCTCGTTCCTGACCCTCACCGCCGTCTCGATGCTCTACCTGCTGGTCTCGGTCGCAACCGGTCTGTTGATCTCATCGACCCTGAAGAGCCAGTTCCTCGCTAGCCAGGTCACGCTCGTTGCCACCTTCATGCCGGCGATGATGTTGTCGGGCTTCATCTATGACCTGAGGAGCGTGCCGCTGGCGATCCGGCTGGTGAGCTACCTGGTGCCGGCCCGCTACTATGTGAGCCTGCTGCAGACCATGTTTCTGGCCGGCGACGTGTGGAGCGTCATACTGCCCAACGCCGCGATCCTGGCAGTGGTCGCCGCGGTCATGCTGGCGCTGACCCGCCGCGTGACCCGCAAGTCGCTAGGCTGAGCGGCCGTGGTGGCTTCGCTCCTTCGCGTCATGGCCCTGATCCGCAAGGAGCTTCTGGCGGTCTTGAAAGACGCGCGCACGCGAAACATGCTGCTGCTTCAGCCGGTGCTGCAGTGCCTGCTCTTCGGCTATGCCGCCACGCTGGATCTAAGCAACGTCCCTTACGCGGCGTTTGATCGCGATCGCAGCACGGCCTCATCCGCCTTGCTCGCCAAGCTGGACGGCTCCGGCGTCTTTCATCGCATCGCCAACCTCACCGACGCCGCCGACATGCAGCGATTGATCGACGCCCAGAAGGTCCTGGTCGTGATTCAGATCGATCCCAACTTCCAACGCCAACTGTCGGTCGGCGAGGACGCGGCCGTGCAAGTAATCGCCGATGGGCGCAATTCGAACACCGCTGGCGCCGCCCTGGGCTATGTCAACGCCGCCGTGGAGTCGTTCAACGCCGATTGGCGAGGCGACCACGGCCTGCCCCCGCCGCCGGTCCAAGTCAACGCGCGCGCCTGGTACAACGCCAACCTCGAAACACGCTGGAACCTGATCCCCGCCTTGGTCGGCACCATCACTATGATGTCGACCATGATGCTGGCCGCGCTGTCCGTCGCTCGAGAGCGCGAGGAGGGCACGTTCGACCAGCTTCTGGTGACGCCGTTCACACCGGTCGAGATCATGGCCGGCAAGGCCATTCCAGCCATGCTGATCGGTGTCGTGCAGGCGACCAACGCGCTCCTGGTCGCCCAGTTCTGGTTCCGCATCCCTTTTGCCGGGTCGTACGTCACCCTCTACGTCGGACTTATCCTGTTCCTGCTGGCGGCCGTCGGAATCGGCCTGTTCGTGTCCTCGATCGCGGCCACCATGCAGCAGGCGATGCTTTACGCCTTCGTGACGATCATGCCGTTCGCGCTGCTTTCCGGCCTCACAACGCCGATCAGCAGCATGCCGCCGATCATCCAGGACTTCACCCTGATCAATCCACTCCGCTACGCCATCGACCTCGTCCACCGCGTCTATCTCGAAGGTGCGGGCCTGGATCGGCTGGTTCCCGATCTCTGGCCCATGGCGATCATCGCCGCCGTGACCCTGGGCGCCGCGGCGTGGATGTTCCGCAACCGGCTTGAGTGAACATTCCCATGCACAAGCCCTCCCCACCTCGCATTGTCCTGGTCGCGCTGTTGCTGGCGCCGCTGGCGGACTGCACGGTCGGCCCCAACTTCAAGCCGCCGATACCGGACGTTCCCACCGCCTGGAGCCCATCCGCCTTACCCGCCACCAACGGCCAGCCGAGCCAGGTCACCGCCGCGCCGGCCGACGACGCCGCGGCCTGGTGGACAAGCTTCAATGACCCCGAACTAACCTCGCTGATCGCTCGCGCCGCGGCCGCCAACCTCGACGCCAAGGAAGCGGTGCTGCGCATCAGCGAGGCCCGCGCCCAGCGCGACGTCTCCGCCTCCGCCCAGTGGCCCAGCTTGTCGGTGAACTCGTCGGCCCAGATCAATCGCCTGAGCGAATCGACACCGACCGGTTCGCTGTTCAGCAAGGTCGGTCAATTCCCCGGCCTGTCCGGCGTCAGCATTCCCAATCCCTACAGTCAGTATCAGCTCGGATTCGACGCCTCGTGGGAGATCGACCTGTTCGGGCGGGTGCGCCGCTCGGTCGAGGCGGCGAATGCTGATACCCAGGCCTCGGTGGAAGACAGCCGCGCCGTCCTGATCACCACCCTGGGCGATGTCGGCCGCGCCTATATCGACCTGCGCGGCGCGCAGGCGAAACGCCAGATTCTCCAGCAAACCATCGCCGCCGAACGGGAGCTGTTGGATCTGGCCGGCCAGCGACGCCGCGCCGGCCTGAGCAGCGACATCGACCTGGTCAGGGCCGCGGCCGAAGCCTCAAGCGCCGAAGCCCAATTGCCGTTGCTGGACCGGCAGATCACCGAGGACATCAACCAGCTCAGCAAACTGATCGCGCGCGAGCCTGGCGCGCTTCGAGCCGAGCTTGACGCCGCGCAGCCGATTCCCGCGGTCCCGCCACGCGTGCCGATCGGGCTGCCCGCCGACCTCGCGCGGCGACGCCCCGACATCCGCGAGGCTGAAGCCCGGCTGCACGGCGCGACCGCGCGGGTTGGCGTCGCCGTGGCCGATCTCTATCCCAAGCTGACCTTGAGCGCCGACGGCGGCCTTCAGGCCCAGAGCCTGTCCATGCTGACCAACTGGGCCAGCCGCTTCCTGGTGGCGGGGCCGACATTGGAACTGCCGATCTTCGACGCCGGCCGACGCCGCGCCACCGTCCGGCTTCAGGACGCACGGGCGAAGGAGGCTGTGATCGACTATCGCCGCACCGTGCTCACCGCGCTGAACGAGGTCGACGATGCGCTCGCCGCCTATGGCGACGACCAGGCCCGCCAGGTCGCCCTTGGCGAGACCGTCGCCCGCGACCGCGACGCTGTCGATCTCGCGCGGCAGCGTTACGCCGCCGGCGTCGCCGCCTTCATCGACGTGCTCGACGCCGAACGCACCCTGCAGCAGAACCAGCTCTTGCTGGCCGACGGGGCGACGGCTGTCTCGACCGACCTCGTCGTCCTCTACAAGGCGCTCGGCGGCGGATGGGGTTGACCCAGACCACGAGCCGCTCTCGGCTTCACTGGAGCGGCGGCGGGGGACCCGCTTGCTTCGCGGTTGGTTGATCAGGGTCAAGGCGCCGTCCGCTCTAGGAAAATCTATTCAAGGCTGCGGACTCGATCCATGACGCCGCGAGCGCAGGCGGTGTCTCGCCGTCCAGTTGCGGGAGCAGGTCCGAATGGTCGATATTGAGCTCATGTTGTCGGCGTTGTGGAAGCGCCTGCCGATGCGCGCGCGTGAGCGATGGACCCGCCAACATCTTGAAGCCTATCAGGCGCGGGAGCTGCGCGCCTTACGGGACTACGCTTGCGCTCATTCGCCCTTCTACCGGGAATTTCACAAAGGTCTGTACGAAGCTCCGCTGCAGAACCTCCCAATCCTCACCAAGTCCATACTCATGGATCACTTCGATGATCTGGCGACCGATCGAGCCATCCATCTTGGTGAGGTCAAGGCCTACATTGAGGACCGGCGCGGAGATGAGCGTTTCCTTGGCCGCTATTGGGTCAACTCCACGTCCGGGACCAGCGGCCACCCAGGCCTGTTTGTCGTCAATCGCGACGAATGGAGCATGGAACTCGCCACGGCGATTCGCGCGTTCGAGAGCGCCGGGCTGAAGCTGAACTTGGCACGACGGACCAGGATCGCGCAGATCACCTCGACCAACCCCTCCCACCTCTCGATGCAAGGCGGGCGCGATATGGCGAACTGGTGGATGCCGACGCTGCTCATGGCTGCCAGCGAGCCCTTGGCGAGCATGGTGGAGCGTCTCAACGCATGGCGCCCAGAGATGCTCTGGGCCTATGCGTCGATCATTCACCTGCTGGCCGACGAGCAGATCGCCGGGCGCCTCAAAATCGCGCCCCGCACGGTTCTCAGCGCGTCCGAGCTGCTGACGCAGGGCATCCGCCGCCGCGCCGTGGCGGCCTGGGGAGACGTGGTCTTCGATACCTATGCGACCACCGATTGCGGCGGCATCGGCGCCGAGTGCGACCAGCATCGCGGCATGCACCTTCAAGAGGATGTTTCGATCATCGAGGTGGTCGATCGGGACAATCAGCCGGTCGAGCCGGGCGTTTTCGGCGACAAGCTGCTCGTGACGGTTCTTGGAAGCCGGACGCTGCCGCTGATCCGCTATGAGCTGGAGGACAGCGTCCGCCTGGCGCGTTCAATGTGCCCCTGCGGACGCCCTTTCCGACTGATCGACGCGGTTCGGGGACGCGTCGAGGAGAGCCTGTCCTTCCCCGCCGCGGCCGGCGGGGTCGTAACGGTCCATCCCATCGTCTTCTCCAACATCATGGACACGCTTCCGGTCAGCGGCTGGCAGGTCCTGCAGGATGCGGACGGTCTGCACGTTCTGCTGTGCGGCGTGAGCGGAGCACTGGATGAAGAGAAGCTCGCGCGTAGCGTGCGAGACGCACTCAAAAGCCAGGGTGTGGCCAACCCCGTTGTAGAGATTGAGTGGGTCCCCTCCATCCCTCAAACGACCGCTGGGAAGACGCCGCTTGTCAGGTCCGACCTCAATGGCATTGAGTTCCGCGGGATATCGGATGCCCTGTCTCGGCCGCCGGAGGCGCCGATCGCCGGCGGACCGCATGCAAACTAGCCCTCAAGATCCAGCGACCATCGAACCTTCATGACACTTCGCCCCTTCCATCTCGCCTTTCCGGTCCACGACCTTGAGGCGGCCCGCGCATTTTACGGCGGCGTTCTAGGTTGCCCGGAGGGCCGCAGCGCCGACGACTGGATTGATTTCGACCTGATGGGCCACCAGATCGTCGCCCACCTTGTCCCTGTCCGCGCCGCGCCGGACGCCGGGACCAACCCGGTCGACGGCCACGACGTGCCGGTGCCGCATTTCGGCGTGGTCCTGACGCTGGAGGCGTGGGAGGCTCTGGCCGAGCGGGTGCGTGCCGCCGACATAAACTTCGGCATCGAGCCGCACGTCCGCTTCAAGGGCGAGCCGGGCGAACAGGCGACCATGTTTTTCCGCGACCCGTCGGGCAACGCGCTGGAATTCAAGGCTTTCCGCGATCTGGGACAGCTATTCGCGCGCTAGGTGTGGCGAGAAATGTGAGAGCGCTAGCCGGCCATTGCCTCTTCTCGGAGATCACAAATCCATACCCGGCGGCAGGCTCGGAGGATCGCTCCAGGAAGCGGAGGTTCCAAGCGTCGGCTATGAGCCAGAATCGGTCGTTCCGGTAGACCGCAACTCAAGGGGCCCCGGCCGGCAAGCCGCCGCGCGGGGGCGTGGACCGGCGATCAAACTCCCTGTCGAGCCTAACCCGTTTGAAGTTGGGGCGCCTGTTGGGGCGCCGCAGAGCATCCGCCTCAAAAATGGTGTATCTTCAGATAGATAAGGTCGGGCGGTGGCAGTCCCTAGCACGGACAAACTAGCCTCCAATGCCCGCTGATATCCTCTAGAAAACCCTTGTAATAACAAGCATCTATTCCCACCTTCGTCTCATGTCCTCCAGCCTTCTATAGGCCCATCGCCGCTGTGGTGATGGGGTAGCTGGTGGGGTAGCGGCGAAAAGAAGGACGTGATGGCGCGAGCGATCAACAGGCTGAAGGCGGTGAGCTTCGAGAGCCTAGGGGCGGGCAAACATGCGGATGGCGACGGTCTCTACCTGCAGATCGACCCGTCCGGCGCCCGGCGCTGGCTATTCATGTATCGCGTCAGCGGCAAGCGCCGCGAAATGGGCCTGGGCAGCGCCAAGGGGAAGCGCGCCGACCAGAAGGAGGGAGTCGGCCTCGGCGAAGCCCGAGAGAAGGCCGCAGCCGCGCGGGCGCTTCTGCGCGACGACGTCGATCCGCTGGCGCCGTCGGTGCCGGCCGAAGCGGCCAAGGGCGCCGTGCCTACGTTCGGACGGATCGCCGATGACCTGCTCGACAGCCTGCGGCCCAGCTGGCGGAACCCAAAGCATACCGCCGCCTGGGAGCTGGCGTTGGGCAAGTACGCCGCGCCCCTGCGGTCGATGCCGGTCAACGAGATCGAACCGGAACACATCGAGGCCGTGTTGAAGCCGATCTGGCGGACCAAGGCCGAGACGGCCCGCCGCGTGCGCGGGCGGATCGAGAAGGTGCTCAGCCGTGCGACCGCGCTTAAGCATCGGGCTGGGCCAAACCCAGCCGTGTGGCGCGGCACCATGTCGGAGCTTCTGTCGAAGCCCGACAGGAAGCACGAACCCCACCCTCGCCTGCCATACGCATTGATGGGCGCCTTCATGGTCACGCTGCGCGCCCGCGAGGCCGTGGCGGCGTCGGCGCTGGAGTTCACGATCCTCACCGCCGCGCGCAGTGGCGAGACCTTGGGCGCGACCTGGGGCGAGATCGACGCGGAGGCCGGGAACTGGATCGTGCCAGGACAGCGCATGAAAGGCGGGCGGGCGCACACAGTTCCTCTGGCGCCGCAAGCCATGGCGATCCTCAAGACCGTGGCGCTGCTGGCTGGACATGAGGGCGATGACGCCGTCGCCGAGGCCGCCAAGCATTCTCCGAAGGCCTTCATCTTCCCCGGCCAACGACACGGCCGACCGCTATCCGGCATGGCCATGGAGATGTTGATGCGCAGGCTGGAGAGGGCGGCGGCGCCGGGCGCGTGGGTCGCCGCTGTGCCGCACGGGTTCCGAAGCTCGTTTCGCGACTGGTGCGGCGACAAGACCAACTTCCCGCGTGAGGTCGCAGAGGCCGCGTTGAGCCACCTCGTCGGCAACGAGGTCGAACGGGCCTACCGCAGGGGCGACGCCCTGGAGAAGCGCCGTGAACTGATGATCGCCTGGGCTGACTACTGCGACGCCAAGCCGACCAAGCCAGAGCAAGAGGCCGACGCGGAGGGCGGCGAGCAACCTGCGGACAATGTCGTGCCGATGCGCGCTCGCGGCGGGGGTGCGTGATGAACATGCAACCCACCGCGCCTTGTTCAGACGCCGAAGACGATGATGCGGATACCCGCGCCGCCCAGCGTAGTGCCAAGGCGGCCGAGGAAGCTGTGCAGGCCCTCCCGGTGATCGAGCGCGCCCACGTGTATCCGGAAATCGTTGCGGCGGGGGTCATTGAAGGACTGCTTGACCAAGCGCGGGAAAACTACGCGGAAGGCTTGGACAGCTACGATAAGCCGATGGGCTCGCGCGGCTTGGTCACGATCAAGCTGACGAATTTCGGCAAGACGCCTGCTTTGCTCAAAACCCTCTTCGCGGGCGTGGGGATTGCGCCGCTGGGAACGAAGGAAGGGCTTTTGATCCCAGAGGGAATATTGGGCGACAAACAAAGCACCACGCCCATCATCTGCACCATGGCGGTCGGCTTCACCCGGAGGCAGGCCGAACACGTTGGCGTCGCCACCGCCCACGTCTGCTTGGACGGGGAAGTGACGTTTGAGGATATCTGGGGCGCCGAGCACGTTACGGAATTCTATTTCGTATGGGACGTGGCGCTCCGCAACTTCGTCCTGAAGGAAACCCGCACAGCTACAAAGCCAAAGCTCTAGCGCGGCTATCGCCGCCCCGGGGGTGAGGGGGTGACCTCAAACGAGCCCAGCTCCGCCTCTTTTTTTCCGAGCGCGCTCCGATCTGCCCGAGTTGAGCGCTCCCGAGCCAGTACGACGGACAGGGTGTCAGCCAAGTGCAGCCAGAAACCCCTTGCGCTGTAATGGGTACGCTCGGCCGAGTGCGCCTCTACCCCACCGGACATCCCACCGAAGGCGCCCGTAATACCTCTGCGCGGCCCGCAGGGGCACCAAAAGGTGTCCGCTTCCGGCCCTTGGCGGCGTCGGTTTGCTGGCCATCGCTGAGGGAGGCGACGTGTTCAATTTGCTCTGTGCCGTTTTCGATCCGAGCCGGCATCGCGCTGCCACCAGGTTGCCTTCGCTGCGCTGTGTCCATGATCGTGATTGCCGTGTGGACGGACTCAAGCTCCTCGTCGGTCAACACTGAAAAGTCGATGTGCGGGGCGCTGGCTGCCGGTGCGACGGCGACTGTTTGCGCGGGTCGACCGTGGCCACGATCCAGCACGGCGATGGCTGCCGAAACGCGGGCTGCTGCCGAAACGTTCACGTCGCTCATGATCGCCACCAGGGTTTCCACAGCTTCAATGGTGTGGTCGCCGGCGATGTCTGAAAGCGAGCGCTTCTGCATCGATGTTAGCGCGTTTGGCGAACCCGGAGGCCGCCCTGCTCCTTCGCGCCGTCCGCCACGCATCGACTGAATTCCTTTGATAAATT
>ODAK010001251.1_pt1 | contig 28316 bp, 25 predicted proteins | sample 1539591 | NCBI WGS metagenome assembly ODAK01 (sample SAMEA3539303, study PRJEB22396) | soil metagenome | biome: tundra; feature: field; material: soil | place: USA | collected 2010-05 | depth 0.15 m
CGACCGCCTCGCGGTACTGACCCTGGCGAAGCCGGGTCTGGATCTCGCCGCCGGCACAACCCGTCGTGCCGATCAGACCCTGGCCGTAGGTAGCCAGCAGCTCCCGGTCGATGCGCGGCTTGAAGTAATAGCCTTCCAACGAGGCCAGCGAGCTCATCCGGAAGAGGTTGTGCATGCCCTCCGTACTACGCGCCAGCAACGTCATGTGTGTGTAGGCGCCCGAACCAGAGACGTCATCACGACCGCCATCGCCGAACTTGACCCTCGTCTTGTCCGTGCGGTGCGTGCCCGGAGTCAGGTAGGCCTCCAAACCGATGATCGGCTTGATGCCGTACTTCTTCGCCTTGGACCAGAACTCGTATGCCCCGAAGATGTAACCGTGGTCGGTCGTGGCAAGGGCTGGCATGCCCATCTGGGCGGCGGTCTGGAACAGCTCGTCGATCCGGGCCGCACCATCGAGCATGGAGTACTCGGTGTGCACGTGCAGGTGGACGAAGCTCTGGTCGGGTGAACCCGCCGCGGGAGTGGACAACTGAGACATTGACACAGAGTCTATGCCGGACGGCGCACACTCCTGGCACGGCTTGCCGTCGCTGCGCAGGCGTGTTCTGGAGGGGTTCTCTACCCGCTGACGCGCTCCAGCGCGGTCTGCAGATCCTGCGGGTAAGGGCTGGTGAAGTCGACCCGCTGACCGCTGCTGGGGTGCTGAAACCCGAGCCCGACCGCGTGCAGCCACTGGCGTTGCAGGCCGAGCTTCTGGGCCAGCACTGGGTCCGCGCCGTAGGTCACGTCGCCGGCACAGGGATGGTGAAGCGCAGAGAAGTGAACCCGGATCTGGTGCGTACGCCCAGTCTCAAGGTGTACCTCCACGAGCGAGGCGGACCGAAACGCCTCAATGACCTGGTAGTGAGTGACGCTTGCCTTGCCGCTGGCTATCACCGCGAACTTGTAGTCGTGGTTGGGGTGGCGCCCGATCGGAGCGTCGATGGTGCCGGTCAGCGGGTCGGGCAAACCCTGAACAAGAGCATGGTAGGTCTTGTCGACAGTACGCTCCTTGAACGCCCGCTTAAGCACGCTGTAGGCGTGCTCGCTCTTCGCGACCACCATCAGGCCACTGGTGCCCACATCGAGACGATGCACAACTCCCTGACGCTCGGCCGCGCCCGCGGTCGAGATCCGATAGCCGGCCGCTGCCAGTCCCCCGATCACCGTGGGGCCCGTCCATCCGACACTGGGATGGGCAGCAACGCCAACGGGCTTGTCGACAACCACGAGGTCCTGGTCGTCGTAGATCACGGCCATCCCCGGCACGGGTTCTGCGACCACCGCCAGCCCCCCGCAGGGGGGCGGGTCCGGCAGCGACACCTCGAGCCAGGCACCGGCGCATACGCGATCTGACTTGCCCACGGTGCGCTGGTCGACGGTCACCGCTCCTGCAGCGGCCAAGTCTGCCGCCTTGGTACGCGACAGACCAAAGAGGCGCGCGAGCGCGGCGTCGACCCGTTCTCCCTCAAGACCGTCAGGCACGGGCAGGGAACGAACATCAGACATCGTGATCTGGTCCTGCCGAGGGTTCGGCGCCCTGCTGGTCAGCGCGCTGGTTCTGGTCGGGGTTGTGCTTGGGAGTGTGGCTGGACGCCCGGGTTCCGTCGATGCCGACACCACGGAAGGCCATCACCGCGATCAGGACTGCCGCACTGACGATGGCCGAGTCGGCGATGTTGAAAATGGGATAGTGCGGTAGCTGCAAGAAGTCCACCACCTGTCCACGACCGGGTCCGGGAGCCCGGAACATACGATCGGTCAGGTTGCCCAGCGATCCGCCGAGCAACAGCCCCAGCGCCAGCGCCCAGCCTCGGCTGCCCAGCCGTCGAGCGGTCACCACGACGAAAACGACTACGGAACAGGCGATGGCCGTCAGGATCCAGGTCGCTCCGGTGCCTATCGAGAAGGCAGCCCCGGAGTTGCGGGTCAAGTTGAGCTGCAGTACCGATCCGACCAAGGCACGTGGTTGGTCAGGCTGGAGGTTGGCAGAGGCCCAGGCCTTGGTTAGTTGGTCGGCAAGGTAGACCGGCACGGCGACGACCACCACTGCCAGATACAGCAGCCGGCGAGGTGTCGATTGCGCAGTCGTGTTCTTGTTCGTGCCCGGTGAAGTGATTAGCGGCGCTCCTGCTTGGATTTGCATGTCAAGCATAGCGTCGCACGCGGAAAGGCCAGCAAACGATTCTTGCCGATTGGGCTACCGCACGACTCGCAGATGCCATAGCTCCCGTCGACAAGCCTGGCAAGGGCACGCGCGCTCTGGTCGAACACCTCGCGGGCGTTGTTAGCCAACGAGATCTCTTGCTCGCGCTCGAAGGTCGCGGTGCCAGCGTCGGCCGGGTCATCGCCTGCACCGTCACCGACATCGCGCATGAGACCGGCAAGGTCGAACTCGGCCGCCAAGATCTCTTTCTGCAAGCGGGCCAGACCGGCCTCGAGCTCGGCGCGGACCGCCGCAAGCTCCTTGACGGTCCACGGCTTCTCGTTCTCACGGACCCGCAGCCGCAGTGGCTGGTCGGCTGCGTGGGTGGGCCCCGCGGCCCCGCGGCCCCGCGTCGCCTTGGTCGCACTTGCCGTCGCCGCGGCCTTGGTCGCCGTCACCTTCGTCGCACTTGCCTTCGTTGCGGCTTTCGTTGCCGTCATCTTGGCGGCAGTTGACTTCGCCGCAACGGCCTTGACTGGCGCAGCCTTCGTCGGCCGCTCACCCTTGTTGGCAACAGCGGTTGCCTTCCTTACAGCCATGCTCGGCCCCTTCAAGATGGCAGTTCGTCGTCCCCGGCGAATCACATACGTGTGCGTGAGGATAAGGCCATCCAGCGCAGTTCTCAATGGAGAAACGCCGCCCTGGTTTCGGTTAGTCCCCGGCAGAACCCCGCAGAGCCGGTCACCTACCAGCCGAGGTGAGCGAAGCGAGTCTGCTAACCATAACGGCCGGGCCCCCAGCCGGCGGTGCTGCTCGAGGTCAGCTGCTGTGGTGTTGATCAACCCGCTGATGGGCCTCACTGTTGCCAACGGTGTTATCAGCGCCGATCTCATCCAACTCACGCAGCTGATTCTCGAGGTGGGACTTCAGACGGGCGCGGTAGTCACGCTCGAAGGTCCTCAGCTCATCGATCTTCTGCTGCAGAAGGCTCCGCTCGTGTCCGAGCGTCTGAAGTACCTCAGCCCTCTTCTGCTGGGCCTCGGCGACCATTCCGGTGGCACGCTCGCGCGCCTCGGTGATCATCTGCTCGTGCCGAGATGTTGCCTCGGCGATGAGGGCATCGTGCTTGGCCTGAGCTGAGTAACGCAGCTGTTCCTGCTTCGCGTTAGCCTCACCAATAACCTGGTCATGGCGAAGCTGTCCTTCGCTGATGAGACGCTCGCGGGTCTTCTGACCCTCAGCCACATACTCAGCGTGCAGCTTCTCCGCGAGAGCAAGAACGCCAGAAACGGAGCCCAGACCTGTTGCGGCAACACCGCTGTCGGCCGCGCCTCGCCCTTGGTCCTTGACAGCGGCCGGGACCGCAGACGTGGACTTGGCGATCTCGTTCGCCGCGTCCTCTGCTTCCTCCTTGCGCTGAGCTGCCAGCGCCTCTGCTCGGTCAGCGTCGGCGTTCGCCTTGGCGATCCGGGCGGCAGCATCCTTCTCTGCCTGCTCGATCGACATTCTGACGGCCGCGACCTTGTCCTTGGCCTCAGGTGGGATGACAGCCTTGCTCTCCAGGCAGGTCTTGAGCTGTTTGGCCAGATCGTCGTTGTCATTGGTCAGACGACGCAGTTCAACGACAATCTCGTCCAGGAAGTCGTCAACCTCATGTTCATCGTAGCCACGACGGAACTGAGTCGCGGTGAAATTCTTGTTGAGGACATCCTCGGGCATGAACGCCATGTAGTCACCTCGGTCGATTCGTTCGGGGGGGCCGCACCACTTTATATCGGGTGCCCGCAAAAACCGCATTACGCGGGACCTTACAGTCAGCCGCCAGCCCGGTCAGTTACCTGGCAGAGGGCACAGCGCGCTCAACAGGGTGTCGTCATAGGGGCGTCGCCCTGCTTCTGTCAGAGTCTCTGCAGAAACCCCACTGCCAAGGAAACGCCCAGTAGCAGCACCAGAAACGCCATGTCGAGGCGAACCGACCCCAATGACAACGGCGGGATTACCCGTCGGAGGAACTTCAGCGGCGGGTCGGTGATGGTGTAGATGGCTTCGGCGAACACCAGAACGGCCCCGCGAGGTCGCCATTCCCTGGCCAGGACCTGGATCCAGTCCAGGACCAGGCGACAGATGAGAGCGGCAAAAAAAAGGTTCAAGACAAAGATCAGAACGGAGATCACGACGCCTAGCATGACTGTCTTTGCCGAGGATCAAGCCACTGGGTGGCGAGGAAGCCCGATCAGCTCTGATTGAAGAAGCCGCGTGAGGCAGCCTTGGGCGGCGGCACCTCGTTGGCGGTCACCTCGACATGAGCCGGAGACAGCAGGAAAACCTTGCTGGTGACGCGTTCGATGGATCCGTGCAGACCGAACACCAAGCCAGCGGCGAAGTCGACGAGGCGCTTTGCGTCTGCGTCATCTAGATCCGTCAGATTCATTATCACCGGGGTGCCCTCACGGAAGCTCTCGCCGATATTCTTGGCTTCGTTGTAGGTCCGTGGATGGATTGTCGAAATGCGGTTCAGGGCCCCGACTTCGACATCACGGGCCACCCGAGCCACGGGTGTACGCGTCGGCAGCGATGTCACGCCGGCAGGACGTTCGTGGCGGACGGGAGCCTCCTGCGGGGCAGCGGGCTCCTCATAGTCGTCGTACGACTCGTAGCCGTCGTCACGCTCGTCCTCAGCCAGCCCGAGGTACACCATCGTCTTGCGCAGTGCCCCAGCCATCTCGAGCTCCTTAACTACGGTCGTGTCATCGAGTTGAAAGTCATCCAGTTGTGCAGGTCTGGCGACGGATGTTCCCCTCAAAACTACCCAAGCGGCGGGCGCGAACCGAGTATTGCGCTGCCGACACGCAGGTGTGTCGCACCGTTTGCGACGGCGGCCTCAAGATCGGCACTCATCCCTGCCGAGATCCAGGTGGCCTCGGGGTGATCTGCGCGAACCCAACGCGCCACTGTGGCCAGCTCGGCGAAGGCATCGGCTGGGTCCACGCGCAACGGCGCCACGGCCATGAGTCCTCGAAACGTGAGGTGCTCAGCAGCGGCAACACTGTTCGCAAGCTCGACAACACGGTCGAGAGTTATGCCGCCGCGCCCTCGTCCGGGTGAGTCGCCGCTCAGAGACACTTGGACCAAGGCACCGATGTCACGCCCCGTGGCAGCAGCGGCGCGGTCGAGAACCCGCACCACCTTGTCCCGGTCGATTGAGTGAACGGTGTCGACATAGGAAGCCAACGAGGCGGCCTTGTTGGACTGGAACTGACCGATGAAATGGACCTGAAGGCGTTCGCGGACATCCGAAGGCAGTGCGGCAATCTTGGCCGACGCCTCCTGATCGCGGTTCTCCCCGATATCCGTCACACCGAGCCGACAAAGTGCCTCGACGTCCGAACTCGGGAAGAACTTCGTGACCACGATCAGAGCAACGCCGTCGGGCGAGCGACCAGCCGCCCTGCAAGCAGATCCAATGCGCTCACGGACGTGGCGCAGATTGGTGGACAGCTCCTCGCGCCGAGCGGCCGCTTCGCCGGCGGACGTCATGGGCCACCTTCGGTCTGGGCTTCCAGCAACCGCACAACCCCAGCGAAACGACCGGTACGGTGCTGGCGACGATAGGAGAATAAACTCTCGGATTCCCGGCTGCAGCCCCAAATCCATTTCACCGCAACAGAGCGCGCCGTTAACTGGTCGACCACACCGGCAGCGACGTCAAGGGCCGGGGTCCCCTGCCAGGAGATCGCCGCGGTCACGGGACTGATCTTGGCCGCTTGGGCCCTCATCGCTTCGGGCACCTCGTAACAGCGCCCACACACCGAGGGACCGACCACCGCGCTGATCGACCGGGCCCCCAGATCAGTCATCGCGTCGACAGCGCGCCCGACGATGCCCAGCATCATCCCTGGCCGCCCGGCGTGCACCGCTGCGGCGACGCCCGCGGCTCGGTCGACCAGCAGGACCGGAGTGCAGTCAGCGACAAGAACCGCCAGCGCGAGGTCGGTCGAAGTCGTCACGAGGCAGTCGACCGCTGGGGGTCCCCCGTGCCACGGCCCATCCACCAGCGCAATGTCCGAACCGTGACACTGGCTCATGAACAGGAGGTGATCCCGATGAACTCCAAAGGTGTCGGCCACCAGCCTGCGGTTGGACTCGACCGCATAGGGATCATCCCCCACATGTCCGCCAAGGTTGAGGCTGGCATAGTCCCCCACGCTCGACCCGCCTGTGGTCGACGTGAATCCCCAGTCGACACCGCAACCCCCGATCGCCGGACTCTGCTCATGCCAATGAAACACAAGGCCACGCTAGCCGAGTCTTCACACAGACGGCGTCGGGCCTGCCGGCAGCTGCCCGCTTGGGGGCTGCGCCCTTGTCAGATGCAGCCCCGGGGACCTGGCGCCGACCGACACGGTGCTACTTCAGGAAGTCCGGCACATCCAAGTCGTCGTTGTCGTCGAACGTGATCGTCCGCGGTGGCCGTACTGCCACTGAGACCGGTTCCTGCGCCGGCCGGTGGACGGCCGCAGGGTGGCCGTTGGCAGCTGCCTGACCACCCACCGGTGACGAAGAGGCGACCGGCACCTGCGCAGGGTGGACCTCAGGCTTGCTCTGCGGTGCCGACTGACCAATGCGCGGCTGCGGCCCCGGGGCAGGAGACGCGCTGGGCCTCTGGGTCGAACCAGCGACCTGACCCAGTGCACGGTCGTCGTTGCGACGGACCGGACCGCCCCCATCGAAACCTGCCGCTATAACGGTCACCCGCACCTCGTCACCGAGGGCGTCATCGATGACCGTTCCGAAGATGATGTTCGCCTCCGGGTGGGCAGCTTCCTGCACCAGACGTGCCGCTTCGTTGATCTCGAACAGGCCGAGGTCTGAACCACCCTGAATCGAGAGCAGCACGCCGTGTGCACCGTCAATGCTGGCCTCGAGCAGTGGCGAGGAGATCGCCAGCTCAGCAGCTTGAACGGCTCTGTCATCGCCGCGCGCCGAACCGATGCCCATCAGTGCCGAGCCAGCCCCCTGCATCACGGCCTTGACGTCGGCGAAGTCGAGATTGATCAGGCCGGGTGTGGTGATCAGGTCAGTGATGCCCTGAACGCCGGAGAGCAGAACCTGGTCGGCGCTACGGAAGGCGTCGAGCATGCTGACGGCGCGATCACTGATCGAGAGGAGTCGGTCGTTCGGGATGATGATGAGCGTGTCAACCTCTTCACGCAGGCTGGCGATACCGGTCTCAGCCTGGTTGGCGCGTCGGCGGCCTTCGAAGGTGAAGGGCCGGGTTACCACTCCGATGGTGAGCGCACCGATGGACTTGGCGATCTTGGCTATGACGGGTGCGCCACCAGTGCCGGTGCCACCTCCCTCTCCGGCTGTCACAAAGACCATGTCAGCGCCCTTGAGCACTTCTTCAATCTCCTCAGAGTGGTCCTCGGCGGCCTTCTTTCCGACCTCGGGATCAGCACCGGCGCCGAGACCTCGCGTCAGCTCACGGCCCACGTCAAGCTTGACGTCAGCATCACTCATCAAGAGAGCCTGCGCGTCGGTGTTGATGGCGATGAACTCCACACCCTTGAGACCGACTTCGATCATCCGATTGATCGCATTGACGCCGCCTCCGCCAATGCCGACGACCTTGATAACGGCTAGGTAGTTCTGCGGTGCTGCCACGTCGGTTGGCCTCTCCTTGAATCATTCTGCTCGAGCTGGTGGGGGTCGTGCAGGCATCGTATTGCGTTGTGAGCGCATCGACTGAATCTCGATGTGAACCATAGGGTTATGGCATTTTCAGCCTGTCCACGATGACGGTATTGCCTCAGACCCGCCTGATCAACCCTGTGTGCGGCGTGTCGAGCGACTCATCTGATAACGGGGGTGTGTGGTGCGCTGACGTCGATCGTCCCAACACCTTTCTGAGTCAGCAGATCCGTCATCACCTTGACCTTCAGTTCAGGGTCAGACGCGCCACCCCAGGCAACTGTGACCGTGCCCAGCTTGAACGTGACCATGTTCGGGCCCAGAACCGTCACATTGGTGACTTGGTCGCGCTGCGCGGCGGAGAGCGCACGCAGAACGGTCATCGCGGCGCGCAGGGACTCCATGCTCGGCGGGCTCTCAACTGCGTCGATCAGTGGCACGCCCTTGGGCGCTGCGCTCACCGTGGCGAAGGCCACGCCCTCAGAATCCACAACCTCCACTTGACCTTGAGGGTTCTTCACCGCAAGAACGGGCACTCTGAGTGTCACTTTGATGAGGATCGTGCTTGGGTACGAACGGCTCACCGTGACCTGTGCCAGAGCCGCCGTGACACTCACCCTCCGGGAAATCAGGCGCGTGTCGACCCTTGCCAATGGCGTGCCCATGCGGACAGCGGCCCGTTCCACGATGGCGGAAACGTCCCCCGGTGGCACTCCTTCGACCTTGACCGATCTGGTCACCAACACCGGGCTGAACTCCACCAACCACACCCCACCGGCCAGCAGAGCCAGAACGACAGCAAGCCACCCGGCCACGAACCAGGGCCGGCGACGAACCCGGGCTGCACGAGCATCGAACCTGGCCCGCGAGGACGGCAACCCCGAAGAAAGCCGAGCAGAAGTTGCCCGTGGACGATCACGTTTGCCTCGACTGCCGTGCGGGCTCAAACCAGGTCCTGTCCCTGAGCGGCCGACTTGGCCTCACCCAACAGGCGCAGGATCTCCGGACCGATCATGGTGACGTCACCTGCTCCGACGGTCAGCACCAGATCGCCCGCCTTGGCGATCTGGACCACGAGAGGGGCGACGTCAGACCAGGACGGCACGAAACGCACGTTCTCCCCCTCGGGGGATTGGGCGCCGTGAGTTAGCTGGTCGGTTATCAGTGCTCCGCTCACTCCCGGCATCGGGTCCTCGCGCGCGGCATACACGTCCATGACGATGATGACATCTGCTGGCGACAGGGCAGTCGCCAGCTCTGCCGCGAAGTCGCGGGTCCTTGAGTAGAGATGGGGCTGGAACACCACGATGAGCCGTCCTGGAGCGGCAAGGACCAAAGCCGTCTCGATCACTGCCGTTACCTTGCCTGGATTGTGTGCGTAGTCGTCCACAACCCTCACACCAGCCACCTCGCCCTTGGGCTCGAACCTGCGGCGGGTACCGGTAAAGCCGGCTAGTCCCTGTAGGACTCGGTCGGGATCTTGCCCCAGCCCTGCGGTGGCGGCCACAAACGCGGCGGCTGCGTTGAGCAGGTTGTGTCGGCCCGGTATGGCGAGGTCGAGGCGGTCGAGGACCGCGCCGACGACCCCCGGCCCCGTCAACCGCGCATGCGCGTGCATCCCGACACCGCCCACGTCGGTGAGCCGCACGTCAGCATCCGCCGCCAGGCCGTAGGTGATCACCCGGGTGCCTGCCGCCCTGGCCGTGTCACGCAGGTCGCGGGATCCCTGGTCGTCCGCACATGTCACGAGCAGGCCGTCCGGCTGCACGGTAGCAACGAACTTCGCGTAGGCGCCTTGGACCGCCTCAAAGGTTCCGTAGAAGTCGAGGTGGTCAGGCTGCACGTTGGTCACGATGGCGACCTCGGGCCGATAGACCAGGAACGACCCGTCGCTCTCATCGGCTTCGGCCACGAAAATCTCACCAGTGCCCTGGTGCGCGTTGGTGCCATGCTTGGCAAGCTCGCCACCGACAGCGAAGGACGGGTCGACTCCGCATTGCTGCAGTGCAACCACCAGCATCGACGTCGTCGTGGTCTTGCCGTTGGCGCCGGCGACAGCGACCCGCCGCAGACCCTGCATCACCGATGCCAGGGCCTGAGATCGATGAAGCACGCGAAGCCCGCGCGAGCGGGCCTCGCGCAGCTCAACGTTGTCCTCGCGAATGGCAGAGGAGATCACGACTGTGTCAGCGTCGCCGAGATTGGCGGCGTCGTGGCCGATGTGGACCTGCGCCCCCTCAGTGACCAGAGCCGAGAGAACGAGGGACTTCTTGGCGTCGGAGCCACTGACCGACAGTCCCCGGGCCAGCATCACTCTGGCAACACCGGACATTCCCGCGCCACCGATCGCAATGAAATGGACCGAACCCAGACTGCTGGCGGCAGGGACCTCTGCGGTGAAGTCAAAACGGCGGTTGGACCCGTTGGCGCCATAGGCGTACGGCGATCGCGCCCGCACGTCCTTGGGTGTCGAGGAGCTCATCGGGTATTCCGGGAGTCCGCAGCAATAGCAACCAGATCAGCCAACCGCTCGTCCGCCTCACGCTCCCCTACCGTGGCCGCGGCATCCGCCATCTCGGCGATCCGCGGCCCATCGCACACCAACCGGACCAGGACCTGGTCGACCCACTGGGGCGTCAGGCTTGAGTCGTCGACCAGGATGCCGCCACCGGCAGCGACGACATCAGCGGCGTTGAGACGCTGCTCACCGTTGCCAATCGGCAAGGGCACGTAGACCGCGGGCAACCCGACCGCGGTCAGCTCGCATACCGTGTTGGCCCCGGAGCGGGCGACCACGAGGTCGGCCACGGCATAGGCCAGGTCCATCCGGTCGACATAGCCAACAACAACGTACGGCGGCCCGGCCACGGTCGAGTCGTGCACGAACTCCTTGCCCAGTCCACTGATGTGCAACACCTGTACGCCGTGTGCACGCAGAGAGTCAACTCGTGAGGCGAAAGCCGCATTCAGGCGCTGCGCCCCCAGCGACCCCCCGGTGATCAGCAGCGTCGGATGGTGGTCCTCGAGCCCGAAATCTGCCAGCGCTTGCCGACGGCTCGCTGCACGGTCCAGCCGCGCGATCTCGCGACGCAACGGCATACCAATGACTCTGGAGTGCGGCAGGGACGTTGAGGCGAATGTGGTTGCAACATACGGGGTCATCCGGGCACCCAGTCGGTTCGCCAGACCCGGCCGGGCGTTCTGTTCGTGGACGACGATAGGGATGCCTCGCTTGCGGGCAGCCAGATAAGCCGGCGTCGATACGTACCCGCCAAAACCCACCACAACCTCAGGGGCTGTTTCGTCGATGGCTGCACCAGCCGCATCGACAGCCGCCTTGAGCGCGCCGGGCAGGCGCACGAGCGCACCGCCGGCTTGACGCGGGAAGGCCACCTTGGGAATGGTTCGCAGGTCGTACCCGCGAGCCGGTACGAGCCGCTGTTCGAGACCTGTCCGGGTGCCCAGAGCAGTCACCCTCATATCAGGGTCACGGCGGCGCAGGCAGTCAGCGAGAGCCAGAAGCGGCGACACGTGCCCGGCCGAACCGCCACCGGCCAGGAGCACCGAGGACAGTCTCGGGCCAGCGGTCATGACCTGCGACCTCGGCGCGTGGCCATGACCGCGAGCGAGCGGCGTACCACGCCGGGCCGGGCCGCAAGGGCCTCGCGACAACCCGGCTCATTGCGCGCAAAGGACAGCAACATACCCAAGGCAAACAGTGTTGCCATCAAGGCTGACCCTCCACTAGAGACCAAGGGCAGCGGAACACCAATGACCGGCAACAGTCCGATCACCGAGCCGATGTTGATGGCGGCTTGGGCGAGGATCCAGACCATCACCCCACCGGTGGCGACTCGGACGAAGAAGTCATCGCTGCGCAGGACCAGCCGGTAGCACGAGAAGGCCAGCAGCCCGAAGAGCCCGATGATGACCAATGTGCCTGGCAGACCCAGCTCCTCCCCGATGATGGCAAAGATGAAGTCGTTGTGAGCCTCGGGCAGCCACGACCATTTCTCCCTGCTGGCACCCAGGCCAACACCCCACCAGCCTCCGTCGGCAAGAGCATACTGACCGTGGATCGTCTGAAAACACTTGGTAGGGTCCGTGCACCCGGCCAGCCACGAGTGGATACGGCCCATCCGGTTGGGACTGGTCAATGCCATGGTCGCGGCCAACGCCGCCGAACCTGCTCCGGCGACCAAGAACATCCGCGCTGGTACGCCGGCCACGAACAGCATCCCGGCGAGGATAGCCAGGAGCACCAGACTGGTGCCGAGGTCGCCACCTCCCAGCACCAGCAGCAACAGCAGCCCGCCAGCAGGGAATACCAGCGGCACAGTCACGTGCGTGAACTTGTTCAGGTTGTGTCGTTTCTTGGTCAACACCGTGGCGCCGAACAGGACCAGCGCGATCTTGGCAAACTCAGAAGGCTGAACCTGCTGACCGGCGATATGGATCCAGTTGCGGTTGCCGTTTACCCGCACACCCAGGCCCGGCACGAAGACCAGGGACTGAAGGACGATGGCGGCCGCCAGCATCGGCACCGACAACCGCTTCCAGGTCTTCAGCGAAAGCCGGTTCGCCACGAAAGCGCCGATGACGCCAATGACCGCGTATCGCAGTTGCTGGAAGAAGACCGTGAAGGACGAGTTGGTGGCCTGGTAGGACGTCACGCTCGAAGCGGACAGCACCATGACCAGCCCGATAATGACCAGCATCGCGGTCGCGCTGAGAAGCAGATAGTAGGTGGTGACCGGAGACTCGAGGCGTTCCAGCCAAGGCATTGCCCTACGCCAGGGGGAGGAACCAGCCGATTCCGGGGTTGAGCCTGGGGCTGCCGGCGAGCCGGGCCACTGCGAGGTGGTGCTCACGCCGTGGGCCCCTCGTGTCGGCTCGCATAGCGGTGCACCGCCTCAGCGAATGCGTCGCCACGGGCGCCATAGTTGGCGAACATGTCCATTGACGCGCCAGCCGGTGCGAGCAGGACCACATCGCCGGGCCGTGCCAGGTCGCCGGCACGAGCCACCACCAGATCCATGACTCCAGTGTCTGTGTCGGGCACGTCCACCACCGGGACATCTGGTGCGTGTCGCATCAGCGCCCGGGCGATCTGCTCACGGTCGGCCCCGATCAGGACCACGCCGCGCAGTCGTCCAGCAACCGAATGGACCAGAGCATCGACATCTGCGCCCTTGAGCAGCCCCCCGGCGATCCACACGACGTGCTCGAAAGCAGCCAGCGAGGCAGCGGCGGCGTGGGGGTTGGTGGCCTTGGAGTCGTCGACGAAGCGCACGCCGCCCACGGTTGCAACCTCGGCGATCCGATGGGGGTCGGGTACAAAAGCGCGTAGGCCGTCACGCACTGACACAGGACCGACACCGTAGGCACGTGCCAGAGCGGCCGCTGCCAGGGCATTGGCCACATTGTGTGGTGCCACGGTCGCCGAGTCGCGCCGCAGGTCTGCCAGGGTGGCCAGCTCGGCGGCTGAGGTCCTGCGCTGCTCGACGAATGCCCGGTCGGCCAGCACGTCGTCGACCAGCCCGAGCATGGACGGGCCCGGAATGCCAAGGGTGAAGCCAATGGCGCGACAGCCCTGCACGACGTCGGCGTCTATGACCATCTGCTCCGTGGCCGGGTCCTGCACGTTGTAGACGCAGGCGATCTGGGTGCCTGCGTACACCTTGGCCTTGGCCAGGCGGTACTCCTCCAGGGACCCATGCCAGTCGAGGTGGTCGGGCGCGAAGTTCAGGCAGGCTGAGGCCACGGGTGCAATGGACCTCTGCCAGTGCAGCTGGAAGCTGGACAGCTCGACGGCCAGCACGTCATACGGATCAGGGTGCAGTACCGCCTCGAGCAACGGCGTGCCCACGTTCCCCGCGCTGGTCGCGCGCAGCCCCGCGGCGCGCAGGATGCACGTGAGCATCTTGACCGTCGTCGTCTTGCCGTTGGTGCCGGTGATCGTGATCCAGGGCGCCGCGCCGAACTCCGCACGCATACGCCAGGCGAGCTCGACCTCGCCCCAGACCGGTATGGCTCTTGCGGCCGCGGCCAGGAGCAGGGGGTGGTCGGGCCGGAAGCCGGGTGAGGTCACGACGAGCTCTGTGCCCTCGGGCACGTCAAGCAGGTGCTCGGGCCCCAGACGGACGTCCACGTCCAGGATCTGCAAAATCTGGGCGCGTTCGTTGATGGCAGCGGTGGCGTCGGCGCTGACCACCGTGACGGTGGCACCGCGCTCCGAGAGCGCGTCAGCGGCCGCGAACCCGCTGATACCTAGCCCAGTGACCAGGACGCGCAGCGAGGACCAGTCGGCGTCGCGGTGTGTGAGGTTATGCAACCCCTGGCGCGGTTCGTAGCTCGGGTCGAACTCTTCAGAACTCTTCACTCTTGGCTCACCCTGATCCGACAACCCACTCTGCATAGAAGACACCGAGACCCACTGCGACGAACAACCCGGCAATGATCCAGAACCGTATGACGATAGTGATCTCGTCCCAGCCCGCGAGCTCGAAATGGTGTTGGAGCGGGGCCATTCTGAAGACTCGGTTGCCGGTCAGCTTGAAGTAGCCGACCTGAATGATCACCGAGAGCGTGATGATGACGAACAGGCCACCGAGGATCACGATGAGAAGCTCCGTGCGGGTGGTGATGGCCAGCCCGGCCATGGCGCCGCCGAGAGCCAGCGACCCCGTGTCGCCCATGAAGATCTTGGCCGGAGAGGCGTTCCACCACAGGAATCCGAAGCAGGAGCCCATGAGAGCGGCGGCCACCAATGCCAGGTCGTGCGGGTCGCGGACCTCATAACAGTTGACGCCCGGGTTGCTCTGGCAGTTCTGGTTGAACTGCCAGATGGCGATCAGCACGTAGGAGCCGAACACCATCACACTCGTGCCGGTAGCCAGCCCGTCCAGGCCGTCGGTGAGATTCACGCCGTTGCTGGTGCCGGCGATCATCAGGTTGGCCCAGAGCACGAACAAGATCGTTCCGAGCAACGTGCCGGCGAAGGCGAAGTTGATGTTCGTGTCTCGGACGAAGGACACGAACGGCACCGCAGCAGTGCGGAACCGGCTATTGGGGAACTGCAGCGCGAGGCCGGCGAAGACCACCGCCACCAGGGTCTGCCCGGCGAGCTTCTGCTTGGTGCGCAACCCCAGGCTGCGCTGTTTGGAGATCTTGATGTAGTCGTCGAGGAAGCCCACGACCCCCAGACCGGTCATCAGGAAGAGCACGAGCATCCCGCTGACCGTCAGCGGAGTCAGGGTCAGCAGGTGCGCACCGACGTAGGCCACAAGCGTGGCCGCGATGATCAGCGCACCACCCATGGTGGGGGTGCCGCGCTTGGTGTGGTGGGAGGTCGGTCCGTCGTCGCGGATGAACTGGCCATACCCCCGCCGGACCAGGAACTTGATGAACAACGGAGTACCAAACAGCGACACCACGAGCGAAATGAGCCCGGCCAGCAGCACAGCCTTCACGAAAGAATCTCCGAACCGGCGTCCTCAAGCAGACGATCTCCGAGCCAGCGCAGCCCCGCATCACGACTGGACTTGACCAGCACGACGTCACCGGGGGCCAGGTGCTGGCGGAGCAGCTCGAAGGCTGCTTCGGTGTCCGGGACCCAGATCGGGGCCCCGGCGCTCGAATCGCTCGAGTTCTCGTCATGGGCACCATCGTCGATCGGCTGGGTGCCTGGACCGACGGCGACCAGACGCGAGACACCAAGACGGACGGCAAGTCGGCCCACGGCGTCGTGCTCTGCGGCCGACTCGGGCCCCAGCTCAAGCATCTGACCCAGCACAGCCCAGGTCCGCCGGCCGTGACCCATGGCCACAAGTGCCTTGAGCGCTGCGCGCATCGAGTCGGGGTTGGCGTTGTATGCATCATTGACGATCGTGACGCCATCGGCCCGCTCGTGGACTTCCATCCGCCATCGACTCAGCGGGCGCGCGTCTCCCAGGGCAGTGGCAACGTCAGCTAACGGCATACCGACTGCCAGCGCGACTGCTGCCACAGCGAGGGCGTTGCCGACATAGTGCTGTCCGTGGAACCTGAGGACAACCGGGGCGGTGCCCTGGTCGGTGACCAAGGTGAAGGACGCACGGCCCTGCGGGTCCAGACAGATATCCAGCGCCCGGACGGCTGCCTCGAGCGACTCCCCCACCCCTATGACGCGTGCCGAGGTCTGACTGGCCATACCCCAGACAATCGGGTCATCGGCGTTGAGGACGGCGAACCCGCTTGAAGGCAAGGCCCGGACAAGCTCGGCCTTAGCCTTTCCGATGGCCTCACGCGAGCCGAACTCGCCTACGTGAGCGGTCCCCACGTTGAGGACGACCCCGATCTGGGGCTGCGCGATCCGGGTGAGGTAGGCGATGTGGCCTATCCCCCGGGAGCCCATCTCGAGAACAAGATATGCCGTGGTAGGCGTGATCCGGCAGACGGTCAGCGGTACGCCGACCTCGGAGTTGAGAGAGCCGACGTTGGCGACCGTCTCGCCATGGCGCTGCAGCACCGACCACAGCAGGTCCTTCGTGCTTGTCTTTCCCGAGGATCCCGTGATGCCGATGACGACAGCCTGGGCTCGGCGTTCCACGAGGGCATGGGCCAAAGCGACGAACGCTGCCTGAACGTCCTGGACCACGACCGATGGCAGGTCAGCCACTGGCCGTGAGGTGAGTGCGGCGACGGCGCCCTGGGATCGGGCCGCCCCCACGAACTGGTGGCCGTCCAGATCCTCACCGATGCGCGCGATGTACAAGCTGCCATGCGTGGCTGCCCGTGAGTCGGTGACCACCGGCCCGTCCACCAAAGGATCGGCTCCCTGCGTTTCGATGGCGTTGATCGCCCCGAACACCTCGCCACCGGTGATCTTGGCGATCTCGCTGAGCCTGAGGGCAATCACAGCAATCGGTCACGGTTGGCATCAGTTACGCTCGGGCCGACAGTGTTCTGCGTTGAGGCCTGCGCGGACGCTGTGTTCTCGAGAGATGCTGCATGCTCCATCAATGCTGCTCTCACTTGTGTCACGTCGTCGAACGGGTGGACCACGCCAGCAATCTCCTGCCCACTCTCGTGTCCCTTGCCGAGGACCACAACGGTGTCGCCCGCACCGGCCCGGGCGACAGCCTCGCGGATGGCTGTGGCGCGGTCACCGATCTCGCGGATCCGACCGGTTGCCGACGGGTTGGACCGTTCGTGGCCCAGCGCTCCACCCAGGACAGCCGCCCGGATGGTGGCTGGGTCCTCCGAGCGGGGGTTGTCATCGGTGACGATGACGAGGTCTGCGTGTCCCGCAGCCGCCGCGCCCATGGCCGCTCGTTTGCCGCGATCCCGCTCACCCCCAGCACCGAGCACAGCGATCAGCGACCCAGCCGTGTTGTACCGCAATGCTTGCAGAGCTGCTGCCACGGCGTCAGGAGTGTGCGCGAAGTCGACGACGGCTAGTGGCATCCGACTCCGGTCAGCATCGCTCTGGCTCGCCGTGTGAACGCCCGCCAGCACAACTCTTTCCATCCGGCCGGGCACATGTGGGTCAGCGGCCAGGGCCTGCTCAACGGCGTCAACCGGGTGGCCGGCTGCCAGGAGCACCACAGCAGCCACTGCTGTGTTGACTCGGTTGAAGTCTCCGGGCAGAGCCGAGCGCAGTGACAGCCGCCGACCCTCACCCACGAGTTCGAAGGCAGACTCACCCGGCCCTGCTGTCTGGATCTGCCAATCAGATGTCACGTCCCGACGCGAGGTGACTGTCACCACGGGCACCCCGGACTCCCGGGCCAGACGCTGGCCCCATTCGTCGTCCACGCACACCACAGCGCGGACGGCTCGCTCAGGGGTGAACAGCGACGCCTTTGCCAAAAAGTAGTCCTCCATCGAACCGTGGAAGTCGAGGTGGTCCTGAGACAGGTTGGTGAAGGCAGCCACGTCATAGCGCACGCCATCAACGCGATGCAGGGCCAAGGCATGACTGGACACCTCCATGGTGCAGGTGTCCACACCGCTCTCGAGCATCACGGCGAACAAGGCATGGAGGTCCGTGGACTCAGGCGTGGTCCGGATGCTCTTGATACGGTCCTGACCAATGCGCGTCTCGACAGTGCCGATCAGCCCTGTTACACATCCGAGGTCGCGCAATGCCGAGTCAAGCAGGTAGGCCGTGGTCGTCTTGCCGTTGGTACCGGTGATCCCCAGCATGGTCAACGCTTCGCTGGCCCGGCCGTAGATCAGAGCCGCAACGGCGCCCAAGACGGCTCGGGGCTCCGCAACCACCAGGACAGGCACCGTGTGCTCGTTGAGCGCGAGCAGTGCCGCTCCGGCGGGGTCGGTCAGCACGGCAACCGCCCCGAGGCCGACTGCTGCGCCCACGAAGCGGGCACCGTGCACATTGGCCCCGGGAAGGGCCGCATACAGGTCTCCGGGGCGGATGGCACGCGAGTCAAGGGTCACCCCCGTCACCACGACACGAGAATCGATGACTCCATGGGGGGTGGCAGAAACACCGGCACACTCAGCCACAGACAGCAAACTGATGACGTGCTTGGACAGGGGACGCGGATTCGCGTTCACGGGTGCACCACAGGGGTGACTTTACCGGGCGGGTGCCGAGGGCTGGAGACCCGACTGCGACTGCAGGGTTGCCGCTGCCTTGCCGGCAACTGTCGGCGGGTCCTGGATCGTGAGCTTCATGACCGGCGGCGGGGTGCCGGTCGGAGGAATCCCGAACTCCTGGAGTACGTAGGTCATGACGTCCTTGAACACCGGGGCAGCCACCGCTCCGCCGTAGATGCCGTTGAGCGGGTTCTGCAAAATGACAGCGACAACGTACTCGGGCTTGTCAGCGGGGGCGAAGCCGATGAAGGACGCCGTGTAGCCGGAGTAACGACCGTTGGCGCCAACCCTGTCAGCCGTCCCGGTCTTGCCTGCGACCCGGTATCCAGGGATCGTCGCCGCCACGGCGGTGCCGTTGTCGCTGACGACGAACTCGAGCATCTGGCTGAGCGTCGTGGCAGTCGATGGGGAAATGACCCGCACCGGGGTGGTGGTCGGCGCCGGCGTCACAGTGCCGTCCGCGCTCTTGGTGCTGGCCACCAGGCTCGGAGGCACGCGCAGTCCCCCGTTGGCGATGGTCTGGAAAACGCCTGCATCCTGGATGGCGTTGACCGACAGACCCTGGCCGTACATGACGGTGTAGCGCTGGGAGCCGCTCCAGTTCTGAGACTTGGCGAAGATACCCGGCGTCTCACCAGGGAAGTTGACTCCGGTCGGCTGGCCAACTCCGAAGGCGCGGAAGTACTTCTCCAGGGTGGCCGGCGGCACCTTCTCGCCGACCATCATGGTGCCGATGTCGCTGGACTGGGCGATCACGCCGGCGAACGTCAGGTGCTCCAGGCCGTGCTCATGGGAGTCCCGGAACGACTGGTCGGCGCGGGCCAGCCGGTCGGGAACCGCCACAGGGGTCGCCGCCGACGCGACGCCCTCTTGGATAGCTGCTGCCGCCGTCATGACCTTGGCGGTGGATCCTGGTTCGAACGCCTCCCCGAAGGCGTTGTTGTTGAGGTTGCCGGTGGCCTTGGCGATGTTGTTTGGGTCGAAGCTCGGATAGGACGCGACCGCTGTCAGCTGACCGGTTTTGACATTCATCACCACGACGGTCCCTGACAGCGCCTTCGTTTCGATGACCTTCTGGGCAATGGCGTTCTGGGCGAACCACTGCAGGTCGCTATCGATCGTCAACCGTACGTCGAGTCCTGGAACGGCCGGGGTGATCTGCTGCTCACCGGTGGTGATCGTGCGGCCATCCCTGGACTGCTCGTAGGTCGTCACGCCCGGCCTGCCCTGCAGCTGGCTGTTCAGCAACAGCTCGAGGCCACCCCCGGGCGACCCGTCAGCGCCCACCCAGCCGACCAGCGAGGCCGCCGCAGAGGAGGTCGGGTAGGAGCGCTTCGATGTCGCCTCACTATAGATGCCCGGGATCCCCAGCGCCTGGATCTTGCCCCATTCCGGCAAGGAGATGTCCTTGTCGACGTACACAAACCGTCGAACCCCGGTCAACGTCGTGGCCAGCTGGGCCACCGACTTGCCCAGGATCGGTGCGAGGTCGGCAGCGGCCCCTGCCACGCCGACCGTGAGGCTGACGCCATTGACCTGCTTCTTGTATGTCGGCACCGCGGTCTGGTCAGCCGTGACATTGATACGCGCGACGCTGGTGGCTAGCACGTCGCCGTTGAACGCCGTGATATCGCCACGAAGAGCCGGCACCGCCACGACGCTCAACCGACTTTTGAGGGCCGCGTTGGCCATGGCCGAAGCGTCGAGGGCTTGCAGCCGGAACAGCTGAGCGCCAAACAGGCTGAGGATGAAAAGCGCCGTCAGCAGAAGAGATCGGACCCGGCGTTCAGGGTGGACGCCGATTCGAGCCGGACGCGACGGAGGCCTGCCGGGCCGGCGAGGACGGACACCACCGGCCCTCTGGGGGGCTTCAGACTTGCGGCGTCCCGGTTTTCGAGGCGCCGCCGCCGAGGACTTGCTGGCAGGACGGATCACGCTTCCTCCGGGCGCGCCTCGACCAGCCGGCTTGCCTGAAGATACGTCAGCCGCCGAGGCTCGGGTGGGCCGGGCATTGCCCGATCCCGCGCCTCGGGTCTGCTTCACGAGCTCACCTCTTTGCTGGCTTGACCGCCGTGGCTGCAACCGGTTTTGGCTTAGCCCGCCTCGTTGCGGACGGGGCTGGTGCTTTCTTGGCCGGCTTTGCTGCCGCCTGGGCTGGTGCTGTGGTCGCCGGCTTCGGTACAGCCGGTGCTGGTGCGGTGGTCCCAACCACGGTAAATCCGAACCCTGGGGACGCCGGCTGCGCCACGCCGATGACCTTGCCGTCAGAGAGCCGAAGGAAAGCTGCCGACTGATCCGGCACCATCCCCATGCTGGCCGCGTTCCTCGCGAGGTTGGCGGGGGAGCTCGACGCGTCCACAGACTGGTTAAGAGTGCCCTGGGTGTCGGCCAGCTGATCGGAGGTGGTCCGCAGATCGTGAAGGGTGAAGGAACCCTGAGCCAACGAGGTGTTGAGCAGCAGCAGTCCGATCAGCCCTATGGCCAGCAGGCACGCGCAGATGATGCCGAAGCCAGCACCGCCATGCCTCAGGGGTGCCCCCGTGACCACGCGAAGTCTGGGCGTCTCGGTCGTAGGCCGGTTGAGAGCTCGTGCGCCAACTCGCGTCGTGGATGTCATCTGACTCATGCGGGGCGTCCTTTCGAGACCCGGGTACGTTCGGCCGCCCGCAACCGAGCCGAAGCTGCGCGCGGGTTGATGCTGATTTCTGAGGCAGTCGGCTCCTCTGCTCCGCGGGTGAGCAGGCGCAGGTAAGGGGCAAGCTCGGGCAGCTCCACCGGTAGGCCCACGGGGGTGCCGCTGCGAGCGGCGGCGGACAAAGCCTGTTTGGTGAGGCGGTCCTCAAGGGAGTGGTAGCTCAGAACAGCGATCCGGCCCCCTACGGCAAGCGCGTCCACGGCCGCCGGAAGCGCTGCTTTGAGGGCTTCAAGCTCACCATTGACCTCTATCCGCAACGCCTGGAAGGTGCGTTTGGCGGGGTGCCCACCGCTCTTCTGTGATGCGGCAGGGATGGCCGAACGCAGGAGCTCGACCAGCCGCGCCGAGCTGGTGAAGGACTGCCGAGCGCGCTCGCGCACGACGGCTGAGGCCACCCGTTTGGCGAACCGCTCCTCGCCGTGCTCGCGCAGGATGCGCTCCAGCTCGCCTTGGTCGTACGTGTTGAGAATCTGGGCTGCGGTGACGCCGCTGTCTTGGTCCATCCGCATGTCCAGTGGGGCGTCGTGCCGGTAGGCGAACCCGCGATCCTCCTCGTCGAGCTGCAGCGAGGAAACTCCGAGGTCGAGCAGCACCGCAGAGACCGATAACAGCTCTGCGAGCCCAAGGTCACTGAGGACTCGAGGTAGCTCGTCATACACCGCATGCACGGCAGTGAAGCGGTTACCGAAGCGGGCCAGCCGATCGCCGGCCAGGTCTAGAGCTTCGCGGTCCCGATCGATACCCACAACGTGGGAGCCCGGGCACGACTCAAGAATCGCCTCACTGTGCCCTCCCATCCCCACGGTGGCGTCCACCATCACCGCGCCCGGCTGCTGCAGTGCTGGGGCGAGTAACTCAACGATGCGATCACGCAGGACAGGGACATGAAGGTCGTCGGCGGTCCGGCGAGCATTCATCGGTATGTCTTCTCTCGTGTCTGGAAGGGCCTCGCGCTTCTGTGTCGTTGAACTTCTAGGTCGCTGGGACTTCTATGTCCTGGAAGTTCTGTGCCATGAGGTCTCAAGAAGCGGTGTCAGGAAATGCGGGTCACAAAGTTCGTTTCATCACGTCCGCTCACCCTGGTCTGATCCCTGCTTTCAGGTCTCCAACCGCTTCAAATATGTGCGGCCCGACAACGGGGAAGTGAGGTCGGGACGCGAAGCGGGTGGAGACCTGACTACAGGGCTCGGCGGGTAGCCGCTGCGCGAATCACAGGAGTCCGGGAATCACCTCCTCGGACTGGTCGGCAAAAGCTTGCTCGGTGCTCGCGAGGTAGGTGTTCCACGCGTCCGTGTCCCACAGCTCGACACGCGATCCGGCGCCGATGACGGTGCAGTCACGGGTGAGCCCGGCATACTCGCGCAGCGTGGACGGGACCGTCACCCTGCCTTGCTTGTCAGGGATCTCATCCGAGGCACCGGACAGAAAGACACGCAGATAGTCGCGGACAACCTTGCTCGTCACGGGTGCGTTGCGCATGGTCTCGGCGACTCGAACGAACTCGTCCATCGGGAAGACGTACAGGCACCGCTCCTGACCGCGAGTGACGACCAGACCACTGGCCAGACGGTCACGGAACTTGGCGGGCAGGAACAGACGGCCCTTGTCGTCGAGTCGGGGGGTATGCGTACCAAGAAACACAACGCCCTCCCTCCCCGTTCGATGACCCATTCCGGATCATGGACAACTGATCTCCACCGCCCTCCACGTTACTCCACTTTGCACCACGGTCAACGTAATCTCAGCAGAAGTCCGCTGTTCGGCAACGTGTTTGCACTGGTCAGCGCCGTGACCCGACGGTGGGGTGGGGACCCTCAATCCACCGTCTTCGCAGACACCCCGGTGACGGATGCAGCGAAGTGGGGGAAGATCGAGGAAAGACGGGAGGAACTGTGAACGTGATCGGCAGCTCGCACGAGGGGCTTGCGCAGGATCAGGTCATGCGGGACTCGGGAATCGATCAGGCTGGACTCGAGCTCGTGACCGAGGTGACGACCCGGATTCGCCTGGCCATGGCGACCGTCATCGAGGGCAAGCCCGACGTCATCAACACCGCGATCACCGTTCTGTTGGCCCAAGGACATCTTCTGATCGAGGACGTCCCCGGCGTTGGCAAGACCATGCTCGCCAAGGCTCTGGCCAAGTCCATCTCCTGCACGGTGCGTCGCGTGCAGTTCACCCCCGACCTCCTGCCCAGCGACATCACCGGGGTCAGCGTCTTCAACCAGGACCTGCGCGACTTCGAGTTCCGCCCGGGGGCGATCTTTGCAAACGTCGTGGTCGGCGACGAGATCAACCGTGCCTCCCCCAAGACACAGTCAGCACTGCTGGAATGCATGGAGGAGGGCCAGGTGACGGTCGACGGGGAAACCTACGAGCTGCAAAAACCCTTCATCGTGATGGCCACCCAGAACCCGATCGAGATGGAGGGCACTTACCCCTTGCCTGAGGCTCAACGCGACCGCTTCATGGCCCGCATCTCGATGGGGTACCCCTCCGCTGCAGCCGAGGTCGAGGTTCTCGAAAGCCACGGTGGCGCGTTCCCGCTCCTTGAGATGGCACCGGTGACCGACGGCGAGACCGTCGCCAAGCTCATCGAGATCGTCCGCACGCTGCACGCCAGCCCAGCCATCAAGCAATACATCGTCGACCTCACAAGGGCAACGCGCGTCACGCCAGCGCTGCGACTCGGCGCTTCCCCGCGCGCCAGCCTGCATCTGCTCCGGGCGTCTCGGGCGTATGCCGCCCTGGCTGGACGCGACCACGTCCTTCCCGATGATGTTCAGGCGCTGGTTGAGCCCGTCCTGGCCCATCGCATGATCCCGTCCGGTGAGACCCAGGTGGCCCAACGCAGCTGCGCCGATGTCATCCAAGAAATCGTCGAGCGAGTCACCATTCCGGCCCCTGTGCGCTGAACGACATAGGACGAAGGAAGGTCCAGGACGGTGACGCGCATCCGGGGCGTATTGACCACCCGAGGCAGTGCCTTCATGGCGGCAGGCCTGACGTTGCTCGTCGGCGGCCTCGTGCTTGGGTTCACTGACATCACCCGGGTCGGCGTGCTCTTGTGCTCGTTGCCCGTCCTGGCCGGCCTGAATGCCAGGCGTAACAGCAACAGCGTCGTGGTCAACCGCACGGTTGACCCGACCCGGATCGTTGTCGGCCAGCCTGCGAGCGTCGCGGTCGTCCTTCAGAACACCTCGGGCAGACGCACCCAGCTTCAGCTCGCAGAAGAACATGTCGATCACCTGCTGGGCGATCGGCCCCGTTTCATCATGCCAGCCATGGAGCCGGGCGACGTCCGTGAGGTGACCTACCCAATCCGCTCCCAGGTCCGCGGACGCTACCGACTGGGACCCCTGACATTAAGCAAGCAGGACCCATACGGCCTGGCTAACACCACTGCATCACTGCCCGGTACCACCGACATTCTGGTCCTGCCCCGCATTGAGATTCTCAGCCGTGGGCGTCCGCGCGCCAACGATGTCGGCGCTGAAGGCGCCATCCCCCACCTCGTCGCCCTGCACGGCGAGGACGACGTCGCGGTCCGTAGCTACCACGACGGCGACGACCTGCGCCGTATCCACTGGCCGACCACGGCTCATCGGTCCAAGCTGATGGTGCGCCAGGAGGATCCCCCGGCCAGACGGCGCGCCGTCATCGTCCTGGACTCGCACGAGGCTGGGCACCAGGGGTCCGGGAGCATGGGGTCCTTCGAATGGGCGGTCACCGCAGCTGCGTCTATTGCCGCACACCTGTCCGAGCACCGTTACATACTCCACCTGGCCAGCAGCGAGACGACCGCCCAAGGCCAGACGACGCAACCGGTCGACGTCGACGATGTGCTGGCTTCGCTGGCCATAGCCCAGCTTGGCACGCGCCAACAGTTCGATGACGTGCTTCGTTGGGCTCGTCCCCTGACCTCGACCGGCGGCCTGGTGGTCGCCGTCGTGACGGACCGGGACGAGGCTGCGCTCCGACAGACTGCTGCGCTGCGCCAGCCGCAGGGGATCGGTCTTCTCATCCTTCTCGACACCGCCACCTTCGCCCAAGGCCGACCCGGGGCGCCGTCGGACCAGACGCTGGCGCTAGCAGACATGGTCGCCGCCGCAGGGTGGAGCACCTGCGTGGTGAGCTCGGGCATGACGGTCGCCCAAGCATGGAACATCATTGCCGCCCGCGGCACGGTCATGGTCGGGACGGGGCGATGAAGAGCCGGGCGAACCAGAGCGTCGACTCGGCTCTGGCCGCAGTCGCCACGCTGACAGCCGCCTGGCCTATCTCGACCTTGCTGGCTGAGCCGACCTGGCTGCGCGGAACCGTGATGCTTCTCGCGGTGATCGCCCTGAGTGGCATCGGCGCCAGGTCGCTGGCGCTGAGGGGATGGCAGGTCCTGACGGCGCAGGTCGTGTGTTCGCTCGCAGCTGTGAGCGCGATCTACGGCCAAGGTCATCTCTGGCACGGGCTGCCAACTTTCGAGACGCTGGGGTACGCGGAAAAGCTCTTCCGTGACGCAGTGACCACCGCACAGCACTATGCCGCGCCAGCGCCCACGACCCCAGAGCTGATGTTTGTCGTCGGTTGCGCTCTGGGCCTGGTCGCCCTGGTGGTCGACTACCTCGCCGTCACCCGCCGCTCCCCGTCGCTGGCCGGGCTGCCGCTGCTGACCGTGTTTCTGGCAGCTGTGGCCAATCGGGGCTCCACCATGCCTGTCGTCTTCTTCATCGCGGCTGCCGCCATGTGGCTCATCCTGATCGCCAGGGCGGACAGCACGATCCTGCGCCGATGGGGCACCACTGTGACGCTGGCCCACACGCCGGCGCCGCAAGGCCTCGAATCTCGGGGTGTCTATGAGCACGCCTCGATGGCGCGGATGCTGGGTGCGGCGGCGCTAGCCGCCGCGGTGGCTGTGCCTTTGGTGTTGCCGCACACTGCCCCAAGGTTCCTGGGGACCGGTCTTGGCCGCAGTTCGTCGGTGACTGGCAACGGCTCAAACGCAGTGGGCTTCTCGCAGAGCCTCGACCTGTCCGCCGACCTCAAGGACCGCAGCAAGGCGCCGGTGCTGCAGTACACGACCACCGACACCTCACCGCCTCCGCTGCAAGTTGCCATCGGCTCCTACTACCGTCCAGACCCAGGCTGGTGGCTACCTTGGGGTAGGCCCTGGAGTTCGAGCCCGGGCAAGTCGGAACTGTCCGCGAACCCCAAAGTCCCCCCGCCCACCGGGCTCTCGCCCGAGGTTCCCAGGAAGACCTTCGTCATGGACGTCCACCCCAACCTGCTCCAGGACCCTTACCTGGCGGCGCCGTACCCGATGACCGGCGCCGACCTGGCTGGAATCGCATGGGGAGCGGACTATCAGACCCAGAGCATCCGAGTCGCGCAGCGTCCCGAGTCCTACACAGTCTCCTACTTGCAGCTTGCGCCCACCGCGACGATGCTGCGCAACGCACCCTCTTTGAGCGACCGCGACCGGCACCTGTTCGACTTGGACCTGTTGCTCGATGGGCCGTACGTCGGGAAGGTCACCGCCCTGACCAAAGAGCTCACCGCCGGCGAGAGCTCGGCCTATGACAAGGCGATGGCCATCCAGCAGTACCTGCGCGCCGACGGCGGTTTCACCTACTCCCTGACCCTGGCCCCACCAGTCAAGGACCGGTTCGGCAGAGATGCCGGGCTCGATGCGCTCTCCAACTTCCTGGTGACCAAGCAGGGCTACTGCGTCCAGTTCGCCACGGCCATGGTGATGATGTCACGGGCTGCCGGCATACCCGCGCGAATGGCTATCGGCTTCCTGCCGGGGGCCGAGTCCAAAGGCGTCTGGACCGTCATCGCCTCCGACGCCCACGCCTGGCCGGAGCTTTATCTCAACGGCATCGGCTGGACCCGGTTCGAACCAACGCCCTCGCGCGCAGCACCCCCTGTGTACGCCATACCTGCGCCGTCGCCCGCAACCGCGGTCAGTGGTAGCCCCTTGACCACGGCGAAGGCCCCCTCTGCAGGCCACGCCCCCCGCAACGACCTGGGCGCTGCCTCAACAGGCAACAGCGCAAGTCCGCAGGTCACTCTGAGCCCGACCTCCGTAGTGCGGTGGCTCACGCACGGCTGGGGGGCGGTCCTGCTCGGGTCCCTGATTGTGCTTGTCGCATCCATGGTCGTGCCCACCGCAGCGTTGTGGCGCCGTCGGCGAAGACTGAGCGCCGCCCGCACTCCAGCTGAACGGGTTGAGGTTCACTGGGACCTCTTGACGTCATCGCTGGGCGATCTTGGCATCGCGCCTGCGCCAAGTCGCACTCCACGGCAGTTGCGTGGCTATTACGACCATGAGGCGCTCCTCGAGAAGGAAGCGTCCCTGGCTCTGGGCAGGGTTGTACAGACGCTGGAAGGCTCTCGTTATGCGATGTCCCCCCCGCCCCCGGAAGACCTCTCCACCGATGCCCGCCTGGTGCTCAGGGCGGCTGCCGAGACACGCAATGGCAGGAACCGCCTCCGAGCAGCCTTGTGGCCTTCCAGCGGCATCACCCAACTTCGCTCGGCACGCGCGTTTGTCGCCTGGCATACCCACACTCCCCTGCGCGGTGTCAACAACGCGATCCGCCGACGGTTCACCCGCCGATGACCACGATGGTGAGCAATCAGACTGCCAGAGGCAGGCTTCGTCGTGGTCAAGAAGTGTTCCACCGAGGCCCATCCTCGGATGGGGCTCGCGTTTGGCTCACACGTCACTAAAACGTTATTACAACAATCAGAGTCGCCCGCCTATGTTTCGCCCCTTCGAAGCACTCGACGCGCTACCTTTGGACCGTTCTCAACGGCGTCGTCATGACCCGTTCACCACACGAAGCAGGTGTCTGTGATGAGTGGCTTAAGCAGTGTGGCAGGGGCCCCCGGGAAGTACATCGCCTGGGGTGTCATCCAGATCTCGGTGACCAACCTGACGATCATCTGCGTGATGATCGTGCTGTTCATTCTCGCCCTGGTCGTGCCTTTCCCGACCCATGATGACGAGCAGCCCAAACAGGAAGGGCGCAGTCAATGACGGCCCGGGCCGGTGAGATCAGCCCGGACCAGACGAGCGACCCCAAGAACTGGACCAATAGGCTTCGCGGCCGGATCGAAGGGCTCGTCCCGCCAGGGCAG